>ERZ869936.2155-NODE-2155-length-12050-cov-4.872780_pt1 | contig 12050 bp, 13 predicted proteins | sample MGYA00520876_ERZ869936 | MGnify/ENA primary metagenome ERZ869936 (study PRJEB32218, sample SAMN09650985) | biofilter metagenome | isolation source: enrty point of leading RO module | place: Saudi Arabia: Thuwal, RO plant located on Red Sea | collected 2016-02-17 ... | reverse complement strand
TGGCCGTCCGCCAGCCCCCACTGGGCCTTAACGGCCCAGTGGGCCGCTTCCACCATCACCGGCGCGCCGCAGGCATCCACCGTGTAGCCCGACAGGTCGGGAAAATCCTCCATCACCGCCCGGTGCACAAAGCCGCTGCGACCGTTCCAGTTGTCTTCCGGGAGCGCGTCGGAGATGACCGGAATGAAGGTGAAATTGTCGTGCTCCTGCTGCCAGCGGCCGGCCAGCTCTGCGAGGTACAGATCCTCGGGCCGCCGCCCACCCCAATAAAGCGTCATCGGCCGCTCGATGCCGGCGTGGAAAGCGCGCTCGATGATGCTCTTGATCGGCGCGAACCCGGTGCCGCTCGCGACGAACACGATCGGCTTGTCGGAGTCCTCGCGCAGGAAGAACGTCCCGAGCGGGCCTTCGAACCGCAGGATGTCCTTTTCCTTCATCCGGTTGAAGACGTAGTCGGTGAAGGCGCCGTTGGCCATGTTGCGCACATGCAGCTCGACGAATTCGTCGTCGTGGGGCGCATTCGCCATCGAGTAGCTGCGGCGCTTGCCGTCCTTGAGCAGAATGTCCACGTACTGGCCGGCCAGGAACTGCAGGCGTTCGTTGGCCGGCAGCTTGAGCTTGAGAATTATCACGTCGTGTGAGGCGCGCGTGAGTTCCTGCACCCGGCACGGCAGCTTGCGGATCTCGATCTGGCCCACGCCCTTGATCTCGTGTGCCTCGATGATGAGGTCCGAGCGGGGCGTGGCCTGGCAGAAAAGGGCCAGCCCTGCCTTCTTCTCGAACTCGGCCAGCACATAGGGCTGTGCGCTGCCGTAGTCGACCTGCCCCTCGACGATTTTTCCCTTGCAGGCGCCGCAGGCGCCGTTGCGGCAGCCGTAAGGCAGCACGTATCCCTCGCGCAGCGCTGCCGTCAGCACTGTCTCGCCGTCCTGGACCGTGAACGTGTGATTGCTCTGTTTGATGGTGACTTGAAAGGGCATGGCGAATCGATCGATACAACTGGCACAGAATCCGTCGGCGCGCGACGAGTTCCCCTACAATAACCGCATGCGAAGACTGCTCATCGTCGGCTGCGGAGACATTGGATTGCGCGTCGCGCGCGCGCTGCGCGGGCGCTGGCGCATCTTTGCGCTGACCCGCTCGGAAGAACGTGCCGACGCGCTGCGCGCACTGGGCATCGTACCGATCTGTGGCGATCTCGACCGTCCGGAGACGCTCGACCGAGTCGGCGGCCTCGCGCAGGACATCTTGCACCTGGCGCCGCCGCCTGCCGGCGGCACGCGCGACACCCGCACCGCCAACCTGATCAGGGCATTGACAAGGCGCGGGAGTCTACCACAGCGTCTCGTGTACATCAGTACCAGCGGCGTCTATGGGGACTGCGGGGGCGCCGTGGTCGACGAGACGCGCCGGTTGCAGCCACAGACCGACCGGGCCCGACGGCGGGTCGATGCCGAGCGGGCGCTGCGGACATGGGGCGCGGAATCGGGCGTACAGGTAACGGTGCTGCGGGTTCCGGGCATTTACGCGTCGGAGCGGCTGCCGCTCGCGCGCCTGAAGGCCGGCACGCCCGCTCTGGCCGGCGAGCACGACCCGTACACCAACCACATCCATGCCGACGACCTGGCGCGAATCGTGGTGCATGCGCTGAACCGCGGCAGGGCAGGCCGCGCGTACAACGCGTCGGACGACTCGATGATGCGCATGGGCGAATATTTCGACCTGGTTGCCGATCGCCACGGGCTGCCTCATCCGCCGAGGGTCAGCTGGGACGAGGCGCGCCGTGTGGTGCCGGAGTCGCTGCTGTCGTTCATGCGCGAATCGCGCCGGCTGGGCAACCGGCGGCTCAAGCGAGAGTTGCGGGTCAGGCTGCGTTATCCGTCGGTGCTGCAGGGTATTCCGCTTGTCCGCCAGCGCTGACACCTCCGCCGGGGAACACCTGATGGTGTTCACTACGCTGCCCGATCGCGAGGCCGCGTTGCGGCTGGCCAGCGCCCTGGTCGAGCGACGCCTGGCCGCCTGCGTCAACGTGCTCGCGGCTTGTACCTCGGTCTACCGATGGCAGTCCGCGCTGCATCGGGAAGACGAGGTGCCGCTGATCGTGAAGACGCGTACTGCACTGTTTCCGGCACTCGAGGCCGCGATTCTCGAATTGCATCCCTACGAAGTGCCCGAAGTGGTTGCCGTTCCCGTCGCATCTGGCGCGGCGGCCTATCTGGCCTGGATCGACTCGGAGACGGCGGAGAACTGATGATCGGCCGCCGACTGGCCGTCACGGCCACGCTCGCGCTGTGGCTGGCGCTGCTGGGGCCGGCGAGCGCGCTGCTCGCCAGCGACGAGCTGCTCGAACCGGAGCAGGCATTCCGGTTCTCCGCGCGCATGTCGGGCCGGGATGCCATCGAGGTGACCTACCGTATCGCCGACGGCTACTACTTGTACAAGGAGCGCTTGCACTTCTCCGCCGAGCCGGCCGGAGTCAGGCTGGGCACGCCCGAATTCCCGCCGGCGCAGTGGCATGAGGATGAGTTCTTTGGCCGCAGCGAGATCTACCGTGGGCGGGTCACGGTACGCATCCCGGTCGCCGCCGACCGGGCGTTGCGGACGCTCCGTATCGTGGCCGTGGCGCAGGGCTGTGCCGATGTGGGTGTGTGTTACTTGCCGGATACCCGGACGGCCGATCTGGTGCGACTGGGCGCCGGGGCGGCGGGCACCGCGAGCGAATGAAGCGCCCCGCTCAACTGGCGCTGTTTGCCGTGGTCGCGGCCCTGTCCCTGGCGGCTGGTTTCATGCTGAGCCCGGGCTTGCGCCCGGGCCCCGTGGACGTGTCGGCGGTTTTTGCCGCGCGCCTGCCCGACCTGTCCGGACAGCCACAGCCGATTGAGCAGTGGCGTGGAAAGGTGCTGGTCGTCAACTTCTGGGCGACCTGGTGCCCGCCCTGCCTGGAGGAAATTCCGGAGTTCGTTCGCATGCAGGCGCGGCTGGGCGACCAGGGCCTGCAGTTCGTAGGTATCGCCATCGACCGACCGGATAGCGTGGCGGCCTTCGCACGCAGCCATCGGATCAATTACCCGATTCTGCTCGGCGATCTGGCTGCGATGCATCTGGCCAAGGCAGCGGGCAACGAGCGTGGCGGCCTGCCTTTTACGCTGGTAATAGACCGCGACGGTGCGGTCCTGAGCCAGCATTACGGGGGACTCACCGAAGACGCGCTTCTGCCGATTGTCATGAAAGCGCTGCGTTAAGCGACGACTGGCGCCAAACAGGCGGTTAAAAGCATCGAACCGCGCGGTTTTTGCCGGAATCGACAGAATTTCCGCGCTGCTTGGCCGAATCCGCCGTTGGACGCCTTGGGCGCGCCTGCGATTGGCCTCCGTCAAGCGGGAGTCGCGCAGCATATCGCCGCAAAATCTGGACAAATTGCAGCGAACTGCGGCAAACTCGCCGCCATGAAAACGACCCGTTCGGGCGCATCCGGGCGCGCGAAGCGCGGCCAAGGGCCCAACATCCTCGTCGTTCACGGCCCCAACCTTAACCTGCTCGGCACCCGCGAGCCGCACCTGTACGGTTCGCAGACGCTGGCTGAGATCAACCGTCGGCTGATCGCGCTTGCGGCGCAGGCGGGCGCGTCGCTGACCGCTTTCCAGGCGAATTCCGAGGGCGCCCTGATCGATCGAATTCATGCCGCCCGCGACGACGGTGTCGGCTTCGTCATCATCAACCCGGCCGGGTACACCCACAGCAGCGTCGCGCTGCGCGATGCGCTCGCGGCGGTCAAACTGCCCTACATCGAGGTGCATCTGTCCAATGTGCACGCCCGGGAACCGTTCAGGCGGCATTCCTACTTCAGCGACGCGGCAGTCGGGGTGATCTGCGGCCTCGGATCCCGCGGATACGAATTCGCGCTGAGCTTCGCGCTCGAGTACCTGACAAAGGACTGACATGGACTTACGCAAGCTTAAGAAGCTTATCGACCTGGTGCAGGAGTCGGGCATCGCCGAGCTCGAGATCACGGAAGGCGAGGAAAAGGTGCGCATCAACCGCGTAGGCAATACGGCGCAACCGGCAATGATGACCATGCCCGCGCCGGTCGCCCCGATGCCGGCCGCGGCGCCGGCTGCCGCGGCAGCGCCGACCGCTGCGCCCGCCGCCGCCGCGGAGCCTGAGGGCCACGTGGTCAAGTCGCCGATGGTGGGTACCTTCTACCGGTCCCCTTCGCCGGGGGCGAAGGCCTTTGTCGAGGTGGGCCAATCCGTGTCGGCGGGCGAAACGCTGTGCATCATCGAGGCGATGAAGCTGTTGAACGAAATCGAGGCTGACGCCAGCGGCATCGTCAAGGCGATCCTGGTCGAAAACGGCCAGCCGGTGGAGTACGGTCAGCCGCTGTTCATTCTCGGCTGAGTCGATTGACTGAAGCCCGTAAAACGTTGTTCGGGGGCAAGCGGTTCCGGCCCATGCATACTGGTTGCAGAAATGTTCGAAAAGATCCTGATCGCAAATCGCGGTGAAATCGCGCTGCGGGTGCAGCGCGCCTGTCGGGAACTCGGGATCAAGACGGTCGCCGTGCACTCCGAGGCTGACGCTGAGGCGAAATATGTTCGGCTTGCCGACGAGTCGGTATGTATCGGGCCGCCCGCCAGCGGGGAGTCGTACCTGAACATTCCGGCGATTATCAGCGCGGCCGAAGTCACCGATGCCGAGGCGATCCATCCGGGCTACGGCTTCCTGTCCGAGAACGCGGATTTCGCCGAGCGCGTCGAACGCAGCGGGTTTGTGTTCATCGGCCCGAGACCGGACACCATTCGCCTGATGGGCGACAAGGTCAGCGCCAAGAACGCGATGATCAAGGCTGGCGTGCCGGTGGTGCCGGGCAGCGAAGGCGCCCTTCCGGAAGAGCCGCAGGAAATCGTGAAAATCGCCAAGAAGGTGGGCTATCCGGTGATTATCAAGGCGGCGGGCGGTGGCGGCGGCCGCGGTATGCGCGTGGTGCATACCGAAGCGGCGCTGCTCAACGCGGTGACTATGACCCGCCAGGAGGCCAAGACCGCGTTCGGCAACCCGACCGTGTACATGGAGAAATTTCTCGAGCAGCCGCGACACGTCGAAATCCAGGTGCTGGCCGACGGTCATCGCAACGCCGTCTACCTCGGCGATCGCGACTGCTCGATGCAGCGCCGGCATCAGAAGATCATCGAGGAGGCGGTGGCGCCGCTGATCCCGGTCAAAGAGCGCCAGCGCATCGGCGAGCGCTGTGCCGAGGCCTGCCGCAAGATCGGCTATCGCGGCGCCGGCACCTTCGAGTTTCTGTACGAGAAGGGCGAGTTCTACTTCATCGAGATGAACACCCGGGTGCAGGTCGAGCATCCCGTGACCGAGATGATCACCGGCATCGACATCGTCATGAACCAGATCCTGATCGCCGCCGGCGACAAGCTGAGCTTCAAGCAAAAGGACGTGACCTTTCACGGGCACGCCATCGAATGCCGGATTAACGCCGAACATCCGTACAAATTCACGCCTTCGCCTGGGCGCATCACCGCCTGGCATGTGCCCGGCGGCCCCGGCATCCGGGTCGACTCTCACGTCTACCACAATTACTTCGTGCCACCGTACTACGATTCGCTGATTGCCAAGGTGATCGCCTACGGGGATACGCGCGAGCAGGCGATCGCGCGGATGCGCGTCGCGCTTTCCGAGATGGTGGTGGAAGGCATTCAGACCAATCTGCCGCTGCATCAGGAACTGCTGGTAGACACGGCATTCGTGCGCGGCGGAACGAGCATCCACTACCTCGAGGAAAAGCTCGCCAAATTCAGCAAGGCGGACTAGCGGGCGCGCGGCGCCGGCAGCCCCTCAGTGGCCTGGATCGCGGTGCAACTTGAGGTCGGCGCGCGCGAGGCGGAGGCGCTGGCCGACGCTTTGCTCGAGTTCGGTGCGGTTTCGGTAGATGTGTCCGACGCCGCCGCCGGCACCGACGCCGAGCGGCCGATGTTCGGAGAGCCCGGCGAGGCGCTGCCGACAGCCTGGGGCGAGAACCGGTTGACCGCGCTGTTTGCCCTGACCGCGGATATCGAGCCGGCGCTGCAGGCCGCCGCGGCGCAGGCCGGCCTCGCCGCGGCACCGGCCTACCGCACGCATCGGGTCGACGAACAGGACTGGGTCCGGCTCACGCAGTCGCAGTTCGCGCCCATCCACATCAAAGAGCGGCTTTGGATCGTGCCGAGCTGGCACGAGCCTGCCGACCCGGCTGCAATCAATATCCTGCTCGACCCCGGACTTGCGTTCGGGACCGGAAGTCACCCGACCACCCGCCTGTGCCTTGAGTGGCTGTACGACAACCTTTCCCCTGGATGCCGCGTCATTGACTATGGCTGCGGGTCCGGTGTGCTCGCAATTGTCGCCGCCCGCCTCGGGGCGGGCGAAGTGACCGGGGTCGATATCGATCCGCAGGCAGTGGAGACGAGCCGCTACAATGCGCGCAAGAATTCAGTACAGGTGTCGTTTGTCGTGGCTGACGTGTCGCTGCCCGCTCCGGCCGATATCCTGATTGCGAATATCCTGTCCGGACCGCTGCGTGTGCTTGCGCCGTTGCTTTCGCAACTGGTCCGGCCGGGCGGTCGGCTGGTGTTGTCGGGCGTGTTGCAGGGCCAGGCCGACGATGTGATGCAACACTACGTCGGCTGGTTCGAGATGCGCGCGCCGGTCGCGCGGGAGGGTTGGGTGCGGCTGGAAGGCCTGCGACGTCCCGCAGAGTAGCGAAGACATGGATCTCTATACCCGCTGCACCCATTGCGAGACGGTGTTTCGCGTGACCACCCGCGAGCTTCAGGCTTCGGGGGGGCGTGTCCGCTGCGGTTACTGTCATCGCGTCTTCGACGCCTTCGCCTCGCTCAGCGCGCAGGAACCACAGGCGGCGGAACCGCAGGCCGGGGAACTGCCGTCCGAAGAACCGCAGGGCGCCGACCGCGGCGCAAAACAGCAACCTGCCGCTACGGAGCCGGCCGCGCCATCTTCTGCGCCGGCACCGGCAATGGCAGTGGTTGCGACGGAGCCGCCAAGGGCAAAGCCGGACCCGGCGGCCAGTCTCTATGAATGGGAGTTCAAGGTGGCGCCGCCGCCCCGGCGCACGGTGCTATGGTCGATGGTTTCCCTGCTGTTGGTGCTGGCTGCCGCCGCTCAGGCGGCTTACGCCTTCCAGACGCAGATCCTGATGCACTATCCGCAGGTGCGGCCGCTGTTCGAGCGTGCCTGCAGCCTGGTGGGCTGCGAAGTCGGCCTGCCGCGACAGGCCGAATGGCTGGATATCCAAGCCTCCGATCTACAGCTGCCGGACCCGGCACGGCCCAACGAGGTGGAATTGACGGCACTGGTGCGCAACCGGGCACGGGTGGCGGTCGACTATCCGGCCTTCGAGCTGACGCTGACCGATTCGGCCGACCGGGTGATCGCGCGCCGGGTGTTTCTGCCGGCGGAGTACCTGGGCCGGGAAGCCGATTCGACGCAGGGCTTGCAAGCACGGGCGGAGTTGCCCCTTCGCCTTTACCTGGACACGGGGAACGTGCGCGCGTCCGGTTATCGCCTCTATCTTTTCTATCCGTCCTGAACGCATGCTCAAGCACACGCCGCTGATCGAGGTGCACCGCGCCCTGAACGCCAAACTGGTCGATTTCGGCGGATGGGAGATGCCACTGCACTACGGTTCCCAGATCGACGAGCATCACCAGGTCAGGCGCGATGCCGGGATGTTCGACGTTTCGCACATGCTGGTGATCGATGTTGAAGGCGAATCGGCCCGCGCGTATCTGCGCACGCTGCTCGCCAATGATGTCGACCGCCTGCAAGCGCCGGGCAGGGCGCTGTATTCCTGCATGCTGAGGGAGGATGGTGGGGTAATCGACGATCTCATCGTCTACCGCTGCGCCGGGCAGTCTTACCGGCTGGTGGTCAATGCCGGCACCGCCGACAAGGATCTGCAGTGGATGCAGGCGCAGCGTGACCAGATGGCGTCGCCGCCGCGCATCATTCCGCGGCACGATCTTGCGATGATTGCGGTGCAGGGTCCGCAGGCTCGCCAGAAGTTCTGGCTGGCCTCTCCCGCGCTGCGCGCGGCGAGCGAACCGTTGGGCGTTTTCCACGCGGTTGCTGCGGCGGACGCTTTCGTTGCGCGCACCGGCTACACCGGGGAGGACGGATTCGAGGTCATGCTGCCGGCCGCGCTGGCGCGGCCGATGTGGCAGGCGCTGCGCGACGCGGGCGTTGCCCCTGCGGGCCTGGGTGCGCGCGACACGCTGCGGTTGGAGGCCGGCATGAATCTGTACGGGCAGGACATGGATGAATCGGTGACGCCCCTGGAGGCCGGGCTGGCCTGGACCGTCGATCTCGGCGCCGGGCGCGATTTCATCGGGCGCGCGGCACTGGAATCGCGCGCGCCCGTCAGACGTCTATGCGGACTGCTGTTGCTCGAGCGCGGGGTGCTGCGTGCGCATCAGCGGGTACACACCTCGCACGGCCCGGGGGAGATCACCAGCGGCAGCTTCTCGCCGACGCTCAGCCGGTCGATCGCGCTGGCCCGGGTGCCGTCGGCAGTGACTGTCGGCGACGACGTGGCGGTGGACGTGCGCGACCGGCAGCTCAGGGCGCGGGTTGTAAAATATCCTTTCGTGCGCAACGGCCGAGCCCTTGTCGAAGTCGCGCCGGACTGACCCTGTCGAGGAGAGTTGATGAGCATTCCCGCCGATCTCAAGTACACCGATACCCACGAATGGGTGAGGATCGAAAAGGATGGAAGCCTGACCATTGGCATTACCCATCATGCGCAGGACCTTCTCGGAGACCTGGTGTACGTCGAGAACCCGAAGCTCGGGCGAACCGTCAGGAAAGGAGAGGAGTGCGGGGTGGTCGAGTCGGTCAAGGCGGCCTCCGACATTTACGCACCGGTTTCGGGCGAGGTGGTCGGGGTGAACGAGGCGCTGGATGAGGCGCCGCAGCAGATCAACGAAAGCGCCTACCAGGCGTGGATGTTCAGGCTCAAGCCGTCACAGCCTGGCGAGATCGAAGCGTTGCTCGACGCTGCGGCTTATCAGAAGCTGGTCGAGGCAGAGGCGCATTGAACCGGTTCGCAGCCGGCGGGGCCGAGTGCCCGCCGGATGGCCTGCTTGCGCGCTGCACCCTCAAATTAACGGGCAAACTGTACACAGATGCCGTTCATTCCGCACACTGAGGACGATATTCGCGAGATGCTCGCCGCGATCGGCGTTGCGCGCATCGACGATCTGTTCGACGAGATCCCGGCCGCCCTGAAATCGTCACGGCTGTCCTCGATCGCCGAAGGCCTGTCCGAGATGGAGGTCACCCGGCTGATGGCGGAGCGTGCGCGGGACGACGGCCATTACCTCAGTTTCATCGGCGCAGGCGCGTACGAGCATCACATTCCTGCAGCGGTTTGGCAGATCGCCACGCGAGGCGAGTTCTATTCGGCCTATACGCCGTACCAGGCCGAAGCGAGCCAGGGCACTTTACAGCTGCTCTACGAGTATCAGAGCATGATGTGCGCCTTGACCGGTTTGGACGTCAGCAATGCAAGCCTTTACGACGGCGCTTCGGCGCTTGCCGAAGCGGTGCTGATGGCGGTGCGCCAGCACAAGTCCTGTCGCCGCGTGCTGATGCCCCGCACCGTTCATCCGGCCTATCGCGCCTGCGTGCGTTCGATCTGCGTAAACCAGGGCATCGAGCTGGCCGAACTCGGCTATGACCCGGCGTCCGGGCGAACGCCGGTGGAGGCCGTGCGCGACAGTGCAGTGGAGTTCGCCGCGCTGGTGGTGCCGCAGCCGAATTTCTTCGGTGTGCTCGAGGACGTTGACGAACTCACCCGCAGTGCGCATGAGCGTGGCGCGCTGGCGATAGCCTGTGTGAATCCCACGTCGCTGGGCCTGCTGAAGCCGCCGGGGCAGTGGGGCGATCAGGGCGCCGACATCGCGGTGGGCGACGGCCAGCCGCTCGGCATTCCGCTCGCCAACGGTGGCCCCTACTTCGGGGCCATGGTCTGCCGGCAGGCACTGGTGCGGCAGATGCCGGGCCGCATCGTCGGCGCCACCGTCGACGCCGACGGCCGCCGCGGCTATGCGCTCACGCTGCAGGCGAGGGAGCAGCACATCCGCCGTTCGAAGGCGACCTCGAACATCTGCACCAATCAGGGTCTTGCGGTTACCGCGGCGACGATTTATCTGGCGTTGCTCGGGGCCGAGGGGCTGAAGCGGGTTGCGGCCCAGTCGCATGCGCGGACCCGGGGGCTGGTCGAACGGCTGGAAAAAGCGCACGGCGTCAGCCGGGTGTTTGCGGCGCCGGTTTTCCATGAAACAGTGATGCGCCTCCCGCGCGCACCCCGGGAGGTGCTCGAGCGGCTGCGCGCGCAGGGCGTGCTCGGCGGGCTGGATCTCTCCGACGCGTATCCGGAACTTGGCAATGCGCTGCTGGTGTGCGCGACCGAAACCAAGACCGAAGCCGACCTCAACGCCTACGCTGCGGCGCTGACGCAATGCTTGCGCGCGGCGGCTTGATCCATCCGGGCAGGCCAAGGTAGGAACTTATCCAATGCCTACCGTGACGCTCAAAGGCAGGCCACTGGCAGTTCACGGCGCACTGCCGGCAAAAGGCGATGTCGCGCCGGATTTTTGCCTTGCAGACAGGGATCTCGCCGACCGCGACCTTTCCGCCTACGCGGGCAAGCGCAAGGTGCTGAACATCGTGCCGAGCCTGGACACGCCGACCTGTCAACAGTCGGCCAGAGTGTTCAACGAGCGCGCATCGTCCGTCGAAAACACCGTGGTGCTCGTCATCTCGGCAGACCTGCCGTTCGCGATGGCGCGCTTTTGCGGCGCTGAAGGCCTGGACAACGTCGAGGCCCTGTCGACCTTCAGGAGCCGGGATTTTCACCGGAGATTCGGCGTCGACATCGCGGAAGGGCCGCTCAGAGGACTGACGGCCAGAGCGGTGGTGGTGCTGAGCCCGGACAATCGGGTGCTGCACGCCGAGCTGGTGCCGGAGATCACCGACGAGCCGGATTACCAGGCTGCCCTGTCGGTGCTGCAATAGCGAAAAGAGGGGCTGGCAATGACGGATTCACCGTTCTGAACGCAGACAGGAATAACGAAACCAAACATGCTGATTCACGAATTGTCCCGTCCCGGAAGGCGCGCGCATGCACAGGCGCCCGCCCCGGTCGACGCCGCCGGGGTGCCGGCGCAACTGCTGCGGCAGGCGCCGCCCGAGTTGCCTGAGGTTTCGGAGCTTGATGTAGTCCGGCATTACACGCGGCTGTCGCAGAAGAACTTTTCTATCGACACGCACTTCTACCCGCTTGGGTCGTGCACGATGAAGTACAACCCGCGCGCCTGCAACTCGCTGGCGATGCTGCCGCAGTTTCTGGCGCGTCATCCGCTGGCGCCTGCCGAGACCGGGCAGGGGTACCTCGGCTGCATGTTCGAGCTGCAGACGATATTGCAGGAGGTCACCGGCATGGCGGGAGTGAGCCTGGCGCCGATGGCGGGTGCCCAAGGCGAGTTTGCCGGCGTGGCGATGATCCGGGCGTTCCACCAGGCGCGGGGGGATCATGCGCGAACCGAGATCATCGTGCCCGACGCGGCGCACGGTACCAATCCCGCCACCGCGACCATGTGCGGCTTCCAGGTGCGCGAGGTACCTACGGATCGCGAGGGCAACGTAGACATCGAGGCGCTGCGGACCGCGGTGGGACCGCACACGGCCGGGCTGATGCTCACCAATCCGTCCACCCTGGGGGTGTTCGAGCGCACCATCGAATCGATTCGTGACATCGTGCATGGGGCGGGCGGACTGCTCTACTACGACGGGGCCAACCTGAACGCGATTCTCGGCAAGGTTCGCCCTGGGGACATGGGCTTCGACGTCATCCACATGAATCTGCACAAGACCTTCTCGACGCCGCACGGCGGCGGCGGCCCCGGCGCGGGGCCGGTGGGCGTGCAGACGCGCTTGCTGCCGTTCTTGCCGGTGCCGGTGGTGGCGGAGGAGGGCGA
>ERZ869936.2154-NODE-2154-length-12055-cov-3.507250_pt1 | contig 12055 bp, 11 predicted proteins | sample MGYA00520876_ERZ869936 | MGnify/ENA primary metagenome ERZ869936 (study PRJEB32218, sample SAMN09650985) | biofilter metagenome | isolation source: enrty point of leading RO module | place: Saudi Arabia: Thuwal, RO plant located on Red Sea | collected 2016-02-17 ... | reverse complement strand
GGAGCAGGTCTGGAGCGAGCCGCGCGTCATTCTTGACGGCGCGCACAACGCCGTCTCCATCAAGGCGCTGATCCGCGCCCTGGGCGCGCACATCGCCTACGACTCGCTGGTGATGATCTTCGGCTGTGCGCAGGACAAGGACGTGATCGGCATGCTCAAGCAGCTTTCGCTGGGCGCCGACAAGGTGATCTTCACCAAGTCCAAGAGCAATCCCCGCGCGATGGAGCCGGAGGATCTGATGCACAAGTTCAACGAGGTCTGCGGCAAGATGGCGCAACAGGCGCCGACGCTGGAAGACGCGCTTCGGCTCGCCGGGCGCGCGGTCAGCCGCGAGGATCTGATCATTATCACAGGCAGCTTTTACCTGGTCGGTGAAGCGAAGAAACACTTCGAGGATCTGGCGTCCAAGCGCAAGCGCTGACGGCCGCTGGTCAGGGGTGACCTTTGGGTGAGAGGCCAACAGATGCAAGTGTGGCATCCCGCGGGAGACCGCGGCCGGCCGTGTTTCGCGCGCTGGGCCGCGACGATCCGCCCCAGCGCATCCAATTGGACGGCCAGACGTGGCAGCGCGTTGATATCTACAATCATGATTCCTGGCCCGACACCGCAATCTATCGCTACGGCGACGAACGCATCGTCTGCAAGTTCAACCGCAGGCAGTGGTTCTTCTTCATCCCGCTGGGATGGATCGGGCGCTGGCTGGCGCGGCGCGAGGCGCGCCTGCTGAACAGGCTGGCGCACGTGGGCAATCTGCCGCGCGTGCTGGGGCCGGTGAAGGTGGACGGCATCGAACAGCGCAACGCGGTCGCCCGCAGCTTCATCGCCGGGCACCCTTTGCAATGGGGCGAGAAGCTCGATGACCAGTTCTTCCCCAGGATCAACGAGATGATCGCCGGAATGAAAAACGCAACCGACGCATCAGTCGATCGCCAAAAGCCGGAAAACCTCATCGTCGGCGACGACGGCCAGCCCTACCTGATCGATTTCCAGGTCTCCTACTGCCAGCCCGACGGCTGGTGGTGGCGCCTGTTTCGGCCGCGCTGGTTCCTCCGGATTCTTCAGCAGTGCGATCGGTATCACATCCAGAAGCACATCATCCGCAGCCGGCCTGAGGTGACCGCCGACGATGAGCGCGAACTGGACGGCCTGCGTCCCTGGCCGATCCGTTTCGCGCGGTTCTTCGGCAACAAGTTCCGCTGGTGCCGGCGCAAGCTGCTCGTGCTGATCGGTGTCCGCCGCGGCAAGGGCCACTCGCGCACCGAGGTGGATCCGGAAGATGCCGTGCGGCGGGAGATCGCCCGCGACGAGGCGGCCGGCAAGTCGCCGCCGCTGCCTTCCCGCCCGCCGTCATCGTGATCGGGCACAGCCCCCGTATCATGGGGCCATGACACGACGTCAACCCTATCAAGCCGCGCAGATGATGCTGATCGCCTCGGCGATGGTGTGTCTCTTCCTCGCATCAGCAGACTCCCGCGCGCAGGACGCATCACCTGATCCGACACTGCTCTGGCGGTGGTCCCTTCGTCAGCCGGACCTGCGCGAAGGCTCGTTTGCGGCGATGGCGGGCCAGGAAAAGGCGGTCGCCGTCGGCGAATCCGCGATCACGGAGGCACCCGTTCAAGCAGCCATGTTCGGCGCGAAGGGCAAGCAGTTCCATCGGCTGGACATCAGCGATGACATCACGAAGCTCAAGCTGCCGCAGCAGGACCTGACCGTTGAAGCGTGGGTCATGGTGGACAAGCCGGCCCAGTGGGGCGGCCTCGTCAGCCTGCTTCAGGACAACGGCGACTACGAGAAGGGCTGGCTCCTCGGTTTCAACGACGACCGCTTCTGCATCGCGCTGGCGTCACAGAAGGTCAATCGGCTCACGTACCTGAAGTCGGGTTCGCCGTTTCAACTCGGCTGCTGGTATCACGTCGTCGGCACGTACGACGGCCGGCTGCTTTCGCTCTACGTGGACGGCGAGCTGGCCGCTCGCACGACGCAGCAATCCGGCCCGATCGTGTATCCGCCCAAGACATGGTTCACGCTGGGCGCGTACCGCGATGACAACGAGCAGTATTCGCTGGAAGGCAAGCTTGAACACGTGAGCGTGTGGGGCCGGTCGCTGTCGGCCGAGGAGGTCGCGGCGCGATTCAACGAGCGCAAGGCGAAGCTGCCGGGCGTCGAGGCGGAGTTGCCGCGCGTGACGGACTGGCCGATGTACATGCGCGATGCGCTCCGCAGCGGTCGTGGTTCCGACTCGCTGAAGCTGCCGCTGAAGCTTGCGTGGGTGCATCAGCCGCGACATGCCCCGCAGCCCGCCTGGCCTCCGCCGGCGAAGCAGGACTTCTGGAACCGCAAGTTCGACGTGCAGCCGCGCGTCATCTTCGATCGTTCGTTCGCGTGTGTTAGCGTCGGCGATCGCATCTACTTCGGCTCCAGCGCCGATCACCAGGTGCATTGCCTTGATGCGCAAACGGGGCGTGAGTTGTGGACCTTCTTCACCGAAGGCCCGGTGCGGCTGGCGCCGACGGTGCATGAAGGGCTCGTGCTGGCGGGCAGCGATGATGGCTGCGTCTACGCGCTGGATGCCGACACGGGTGAGTTGAAGTGGAAGAAGCGGATCGCGCCCAGCGACCGCCGCATCCCCGGCAACGAGCACATCATCACGCCGCACCCGGTGCGCAGCGGCGTACTCATCGATGATGGCAAAGCCTTCGCCGCGGCGGGGCTGTTTCCCACCGAAGGCGTGCATCAGGTCATGTTCGATCCGAAGACCGGCCAGACGCTGGCGGATCAGGCGCTTTCCGTTTCAGCGCAAGGGTATCTTCAGCGCCGCTCCGGCCGGCTGCACATAGCGACAGGCCGTGGTCTTGGCGGCAGCGCGTCCACCCCGCTCGGCGTCTCGGCGAAGGACTATCCGCACGTCATGACGCCGACGCATCAGAGCTACTCCTTCGCGCAGATCGCGGCCGGCGACCTGCGCATCGGCGGCGGCGAGAACAAGGTCGGCATCTGGCGCGAAGGTGAACCGAAAGAGTTGTGGACCGCGCCGGTTGAAGGCAGTGCCTACAGCCTTGCGCTGGTGCGCGGCAGGCTGATCGTTTCGACCGACAGCGGACGCATCTACTGCTTCATCGCAAGCGACAACGCCGCAGGTGTGGAGCAATCTGCAACGATCTCAGCACCTGCGCCTGTGACGCCGCAGGCGGCTGATGCGGCTCGTCGCACCGCCATCAAAGCTGCCTCGACGCTCGTCGCCTCCCCGGCGCGCTACTCTCCAAGGCTCGCGACGCCCAGATCGACAAAGGCTACGGTCTGCTCCTGGGCTGTGGTGACGGCGCACTGCTCTACGAACTCACGCAGCGCACCGGCCTGCGCTGGGTCGGTGTCGAGCCGGATGAAGCGAAGGTCGCCGCCTCGCGCCGCATGCTCGACAAGGCCGGCGTCTACGGCCCGCGCGCCGTCGTTCATCACCTGCCGCTCGAATCGCTGCCGTACACGGATTACCTGTTCAACGTCGTGGTGGACGGCCGCGCGGTGCTGAGTGAGAAGCCGGCAATCGATCGAAGCTTCGACATCAAGGACGCCAAACAACTCGCCGCGCAGGAATTCCATCGCGTCCTTCGCCCCATCAACGGTGTCGCCGTGCTGGGCTTGAGTGATGCCGACGTAATCCATCGCGGCCCGCTGCCCGGCGCGGGTGAGTGGACGCACTTCTACGCCAACCCCGCCAACACGGTGTGCAGCAACGACATCTACGTGCAGGGCGCGATGCTCGTGCAGTGGTTCGGCCCGCCCGGTCCGCGCGATCTGATCGATCGTCATCATCGCACCGTCGCGCCGCTCTCGAAGAACGGCCGACTGTTCGTGCCCGGCAACGACCGCGTTTACTGTGTCGATGCCTACAACGGCACGATGCTCTGGGAACTCGAAGCGCCCGGCAGCAAGCGCGTCGCCGCCTTCCGCGACAGCAGTTACATGGCGGTCAGCGATGACCTGCTCTACCTCTCGGCGAACGATGCATGCATGGCGATCGACGTGCGCACCGGCGAGGTCAAGCACAAGATGCGATTGCCGACGTCCAGCAGCGATCCAGTCGCGGAGCAGCCGCACGAATGGGCCTACACCGCGACGGTGGATGACCTGGTGTTCGGTTCGGCCGTGAAGTCGGGCGGATTGCGGCGCGTGCAGTCGCGCGAGGTCGCCGGCACGATCTCGTACTGGGATTTCGTGCCGCTGGTCGGCAGCGACTATCTCGTCACGTTCGATCGTCATAGCGGCAGTCAGCGCTGGCGCTACGACGCGAGCGAAGGGCTGATCGTCAACGCGACGATGACGATCGCCGACGGCACGGTCTACTTCGTTCAGAGCACGAATGCCGAAACGCTCAAGGCCGAGCGCGGCCAGGCGAAGCTCAATGACCTGGTCGGCAAGGGCGCTCAACTTGTCGCGCTGGATATGAAGACCGGCGACGTGCGCTGGAAGAAGGCGATTGAACTGAAGGTGCAGCACAACCTGTTCGCGCTGGCGGCTGACGGGCTGCTCGTTGTCGCCGGTTCGCGCAACACGGGGCAGGACCGCAAGAGCGACAAGGTGCTGTACGACATTCACGTGTTCACGTGCGAGTCGGGCAAGCCGGTGTGGAACACGACGCAGAACCAGGGCACGGGCATCGGCGGCGATCACGGCGAGCAGGACCATCATCCGGTGGTGGTCAATCGCACGCTTTATGCTGAGCCGTTCGCGTACGACCTGCGCACGGGCAAGCGGGACACGAGCTTCGCCTGGAACCACGGCCACCGTCGCGGCTGCGGCAACTTCTCCGCGTCGGCGACGACGTTCTTCTTCCGCAACGCGACGGCGTGCATGTTCGACATCGCGGGCAACAAGATCGAAGCGGTCAGCGCGGTGAGCAGCCCCGGCTGCTACATCAATCTCATTCCCGCCGGCGGCCTGCTGCTGGCGCCGGAGGCGAGCAGCGGCTGCTCGTGCAACTTCGCGGTGCAGACGTCGCAGGCGTTTTTGCCGGACAAGAGCGGGACAACGGGCGCCGCGCCGACGAAGGTGGAGCAGCAGGGGCGGTGATCCGTCGTCGGGCTGCTCGCTGACCTACAATCTTCCCGCATGCTCCGCATCGGTCCTGTTCAACTCGAGAACCCCTTGCTGCTCGCGCCGATCGCCGGCTACTGCGATCTGTCGTTTCGGCTGATCGTGCGCTCGATTCAAGGGCCATCCGGCGGCGTCGGTCTGGCGTGTACGGACCTGCTGTGTCCGCAGGCGATGCTGATGGAGACGACCAAGACGCTCTGGCTGGCGGCGACTTGTCCGGAGGATCAGCCGGTCTGTATGCAGATTTACGGGGCCGACGGCGACCTGATGGCCGAGGCGGCGCAGTGGGCCGAGGCGCATGGCGCGACGACGATCGACATCAACATGGGCTGCCCGGTCGACAAGGTCACCAAACGCAACGGCGGCTCGACGCTGCTGTGTAACCCGATGCACACGGTCGAGCATGTCGCCAAGAAAGTCGTCAACGCCGTGAAGCTGCCGGTGACGGCGAAGATCCGCCTCGGGTGGGATGACTCGCAGCTTATCACCGACGTGCTGCCGCCGATGCTGGCTGATGTGGGTATCCAGGCGGTGACGGTACACGGGCGCACGACGGAACAGAAGTTTCGCGGCACGGCGCGCTGGGTCACCAGTGGTCGCGACTCGATTCGCACGGTGGTCGAGACCATGGCGCGGTTGCATCCCAGCGTGCCGGTCATTGGCAACGGTGACGTGAAGAGCCCGCAGGACGCCAAGCGCATGATGGATGAAACAGGCTGCGCGGGCGTGATGATCGGGCGCGGCGCGCTGGGGCAGCCCTGGATCTTCCGCGACACGGCTCATTACCTTCGCACCGGCCAGGTGCCGCCGCCGCTCACGCAGGCCGAGCGCATTCGCATCGTGATCGAGCATTTCGAGAAGGCGTTCGGCTACCGCGGCGAGAAGGTCGCGCTGGCGATGATCCGGCAGCGCATCAGTTGGTACTCAGCGGGCCTTCAGCCGTGGCCACGTTTGAAGCATGATGTGCATCACATGACCAGTGCCGCCGAGTTCCGCGACTACATGCACGGCGGGTTGGAACGCATCGAGCGCGGCGAGCCCGCGCGGCCGAAAGAGGCCTATTCGAGCATGCCTGACGAGCTGGAAAGCGCGGCAACCGGCGCGGCCTGAGCGGTTGCCGGTGAACCGCCGGTGACGGTGTGCCGATGCTCTTCCTATGGCACACACTCCCAACTTATCGGAATCGACCGAGTCCGCCCAGCCGACGCGCCATGAGCCGTTCCTGAAGGTCGATCTCACCGGCCTGCGCTGTCCGGACTGCGGGTACTCGCTTGCAGGCCTGACGCAGATGGAGTGCCCCGAGTGCGGTGAGCCGTTCGATCCGATCGATGTGGCCGCGCGGCAGCAGTCGAACTTTCTCCTGGACAACTGGAAGCTGCTGTTGTTCATCGCGGCGTACATCGGTGCCGTGATCGTCGGGTTCGTCTACCTCTACGGCGGGCCGTACACGCTGCTGTTCCAGAGCCTCGTGGCGGCATCAACCACCGCGCTGGTGCTGTGGGCGCGGCGAAGGTTCACGATTTAATCGCCCCGCACAGTTCATTCTGACCGACGAAAAACACCCGCTCGCGATGAGCGGGTGTTTTCTTGATGACAGAGCAATTGTTCAGCGATACCCGGTCGATCCACCGGACGACGGTCCCGAGCCGCGGTCGCGCGAGCCACGGTAACCGCCGCCGCCACCGCCGCCGCCACCGCCGCCGCCGCCGCCGAAGCCGCCGCGCCGGCTGGAGCCGCGACCAGGGGGACGATTGGAGAAGCGTCGCTGCGGGCCGGGACCAAGAGGGCCGCGCGGCTTGTCAGCTTCGTCGCCTTTCTTCTTCTTGGGCAGCGACTCGCTGACCTTGATCTTGCTGTTGAGGAAGATGGTGCCGTTGAGCACGCGGATGGCGGCCTTGGCTTCAAGCTCTTCGACCATGAAGACGAAGCCGAAGCCGCGCGACTCGCCCGATTCCTTGTCATTGACCAGGTACGCGTCCTGCACGTTGCCGTGCTTGGCGAACAGGCCCTTGAGGTCCTCGGGGGTCACCTTCTTGTTGAGGTTGCCGACATAGATTTTGGTGGCCATGAAACACCGCTCCCGACGCTGAGTTCTGTTGCTGGGCGGATCGACGCGAGCCGGTTTCCGTCAGCAGTCTGCCCCGATCGCAGAGGAAGTAGTCTGAGTCCTTCGCGGCGCGCCGGAGTGACGCGCCTGTGGTGAAGTCGATTCAACGGGGAGCATCATAACCGATCGACGCGTATGTGCCAGAGGCCATCAGGAGCAATCGGTCGCCTCGATGTGAAATCGATGAGCAAGCAGCGACGCAAGCGGCTCACAAAGCCTGCATCAGACAACCTTTCCGGAGCCGCGCGGCAGCGCATCACTGACGATGTGAATCGAGCCGACGACTGGCGGTTCATCCGCCTCCGGGTCCGATGGTTCGGGCGCGGGTGGCTCCACCGTGATGTCCGGCGGCGGCTCGGCCTGGTCGCCCGGGCCGGTCACCTGGAATTCCTCCACACCCTTGGCTTCCCGGTGCCAGATGACCCAGTAGCGCTGGAACCGGCGGCGCAGGTCATTGGGCTTCTCCACGTACAGGTGCTGCGCCAGCGAGTGAGCCGCCCGGCGAAGCTGTTGCCGCCGGGTGCGGATCAACCCGAGAATCGGCTGCAGGTCGAGGCCTGCGACGGCCACGACCAGGTGCCCCGCCAGCGCGTCACGCAGCACGGCCAGATCGTGATCATCGCCCAGCAGGTCCGCCAGCGTGCTCAGCTCGTTCTCCAGCGCGATCATCACCTTGGGCCAGATGCCGCGCAGGAGGCGCACGTGGTACCAGTGAGCCTTCACTTCCTTGCGCCACTCGTGGAAATGCATGTCGGTGGGAGCGTTGAAGGCGCTCTTCATTCCCTTGCGGCCGCGTTGGTAGGCCCGTTTCAAACCCTGAGCCAACGAGGCGAAGCTGTTGGGCCGGATGACCCACGTTTCAGACGCCGCGCGGACCTCGTCGAGCAGCTTCGCCAGGTCCGCCACCTTGTCGTTCAGGTCAGCCGACTGCTTGATGATGGCGTCGCGCCGCTGAACCAGCGCGGTGCGAACGCGCTTGAACAGCTCATCAAACTGTGAATCGCTCACACTCGCCGCCAGCTTGTCGAGGCACTCGATCATCGCCTCGGCATCGCGCGGTCCCGAGAGCTGCCTGCTGATGTCGCGGTAGGCGCGATTGGCCGGCGCGAAGTGATCGCCCAGCTTCGGCTGCACCAGCCGCAGCGTCGCGCGGATCTTTTTGATGCATTTTCGCGCCTCGTGAATGCCCTTGGTCCGCCCCTTGGGTACGGACGCCAGATCAGCCACCGCCTTGTTGGTTTCTTCGCGCACGATCCGCCGAATCGCGGTTGTCACCGATTCGCGCTTCCTGAAACGATAGGGCATTGGCAAGACCTCCAGCAGTGCTGGATTATCGCTTGGAATCGGTGAGGCGACTGCGATTCAGCCATAGTTTTGACTTGAATCATCGTTTTCAGATCAAGGCGGATGATTACCGTCTGCGCCACAGATGCTTAAGTGATGTGAACAGTCAGTGGAAAACCGTTGCGGCGCAAGATGCAGTGTTAGAGAAAGGTGAGCGCTGCGTTCAATCGCGCGGCCCGCCCCGCGTCACTTTGCCCTTGCCCAATGCCCGCCACCCTTGGCCCCTGGCCCTAGCCCGCCGCGCGTCACTTCACGAACTTGAACGCGCCGGGATAGGAGCCGTAGTTGTTGCTCGTCACGCCGTTGCGCGTGGTGCCGACGAAGCCATCGGTCTGGCCGAGAATCATGATCCGCACGACCTTGGATTCGCCCGGCTTGACGATGCCGGCATGCACCGCCGCCAGCGCGACGGATGTGTCCAGCGTGTAGACATCGGTGCCCCAGACGGTTGCGCTGTTGAGTTGTCCGCCGGTGACTTTGAAGATCACCGTCTGTCCCGCCTTGTCGTTGTGGCCGGTCATGTTGGCGGGCGCGGGCGGGGCGTCGGTCGGCAGATCGCTGGGCAGTTCACCGCGCCGCAGCTCGCGCAGGTCCGCTAGTTTCAGTGACAGTTCGCCGAACTGTTTCGTGCGCACCTTCAACGTCTCTGCGGTGAGCCGGCCGGCGATCTTCGAGTCCTGCGTGTGGATCACGTCCTTGCTGAACACGTGCAGCTTCTCGTCGCTGTGTGTCTCCTTCAGCGTCTGGATCAGGCCCCGGGCGCGGCGGACGACCTCAGGCACGGCACTGGTCATCGCGATCTGCAAGTAGGCGTACGCTTTCGGGCCCATCGCCGCCAGTTCACGGGTCGCATCTTCGCGAAGCTGAAAATCCTCCGCGCCGAGCTGTTGAATCAGCTTCGGGATGGCTGCCTCTTCCTTGGCTGACAGGCGCGCGGCGCACTGGATCCTGACGATGTCCTTCACCGGGATGAGCAGCTTGCCGTAGGGTGTGCGGAGTTCAAGCTGCTGATCGAGCAGGTCCACGTGCATCGTGCCGCCGTCGGCCAGGTGGGCTTCAACCTGCGGCTTCGTCTCCGCCGATGCCGCCGCCTGATGCCGCGGGCGGTCCTCCCCGATGAACGACAGGAGTCCCTCGTCGGTCACTGTGAACTCCAGCGTTTGGACCGAGTCGCCCACTGTTCGCTCGACGGTCAGTGTCCTGGGTTTGGCCTTCTCCTCCAGCGCTGCCCCGATTCGCACGCTGTCCAGACCGCTGACAGGCTTGCCATTGATGTGGGTGATCTTGTCGCCGGCCTTGAGTGATTGTTCGCTCGGCGCGACTTCGGCTGCCCACGACCAGCACACGATGAAAAGAAGCACGGCTGCGACGGTGAAGGCCAGGGCCCGATCCCTGATGTTCGACAACGGCTGCAACGAGGTGAAAGACATGGCGGCACTCCCAGGTTTGCGGCGCAGGTACAGCATATTCGACGCATGAGCGGTCTCAATGGTTTGCGATGCGCTTGTTACGAAGCGATGACAATCGGCGCGGCGCGCCATGTCATGAGATGATGCAGCCTCGTGCGCATGTCAGTGCGAAGCGTGCCGCCTAGGCATCGTCGCGCTCGACGACGCGATAGGTCTCGCGTTCGCCGCGGCCGCGCAGCGGGTAGTCCTTGCGAAGGGGATGCGCGGGGAACTCTTCCCACAGCAGGATGCGGCGCAGGTCGGGGTGACCTTCGAAGCGGATGCCGTACATGTCGAAGCATTCGCGTTCGCGCCATTCGACGCCGGGACACCGGTAGGTGACGCTGGCGACGTGCAGGGACGGGTCATCCTCGATGCCGGTCGTGTCGAGCGTGGGCGTGAGATGAACCTTCACGATGAGCCTGCGATTGTGCGTCGTGCTGACGAGCACATAGACGACGGCGAAGCGACCGCCCTGCGCGGGGCCGGCCTTGCTCGGGTAGTTGAGGTAATCGACGCCGACGACGTCACTGGCCAGGTCGTACGCGCAGGCCGGATCGTTCTTGAGGAACGCCAGCACGTCATGCGAACGGTCCTTCGGGACGACGAGCGTGGTCTGTCCGCGGAACTCCGTGGCCAGAAGTTTCACGTCAGGAAACGCGGCCTTGACGAGCGGGAGTGTGGGATGATCGAGGTTCGGTGCGGGCATGGCTTCGTTAGTGTCTCAGGAGGGATCGAAGGTGTGCATTGTAGAGGATTCTCACAAGCATGGCAGACGTTCTTACTCCGCTGCCATGAGCCCCTCTTTCATTAATACCTGTCGAAGCGAAAGGCGCGTGACATCGTCGAATCTCAGGATCTTTGCCGTTGCCCGACCGGTTGCCGTCAGCCCATCGATCCTGGCTTGATTCCACCTGAAGTGTTCGTGCCAGTTGTCCGTCCGGGGATTGAATAGGAGAACGATCGATCTGCCGGCGGGATCGACACTGGACAAGTCGGTTCCCTTGTGGAGATTGCATCGGAGGCAGCAGAGGGCAAGGTTGTCGGTTGAGTCATCGCCTCCATGTTTCCTGGCAATGACATGGTCGATTGAGAACTGCTGGACGTGTCCTGCCTGCGGAATGCGGCAATACTCGCAGCAACCATTCGCGCGACGAAGCACTAACTCTCGTTTTGCCTGCTCCATGCTTGGTCAGGCCGCGTGAGGATGTTGGTCCAGAGAAATGCGCGCCTTCGACTTGAGCATCGAAAGCAAGTCGCCCACGAACACATAACTCTCCAGTTCGTCCCGTTCCTGTTCAGTCAGGTTCCCCTCATTGGACTTGGCGGCCAACTCGGCGACTCGCGCATGGTCCTGGGGAGGATAGTCCAGGTCGAGGATCGCGCGTGCCGCATCCGCTGACAGCGTGGGATTGGACGGGTCAATCAGGCGATCGAAGATATCAGCGACGGTTGGTGTCGGCATTCTCAATGATTGTAGCAGGACTACTGATGTCTATTCCCTGACTTTTGCGATCAACTGTTCGATCATCTTCTGCCACTTCTTGACCGTCTCGGGCCACTCGTACGCCAGCGCGTCGGCCAGGCCGACCGTGTCGCGTGACTGAATCAGATCGCGCAGGCCGCCGAGCTGCTGCACCAGTCCTTCCGTCATCCTGGTGAACGGCTGACCGTCGATTTGCATCGTGTCCAGCGGCAGCGACAGCATCGCCGCCGAGTGGCGCACGGCCTCTTCCGTCTGCTGCCAGATCGTCATCGCCTGCGAGATGTGCTCCAGCGCTTCCTTCTCCTTGTCGTGCTGGAGCAGGTCGGCTGCCTTGGCCTGCAACTCGCCGGCGATCTTGAGCTGATGGCCAAGCTCCACCAGCGTCTCGGTGATCAGTTCTTTCGGATCAGCGGTCACGAGTTTCACGACGCCTTCGCCGACGGCTTCATGCTGGCGCTCGGCCAGGTCGTTGCCGACGATCGGCTCATCGTTGAGCGTGACCTCGACAATCACGCGGCCGCTGGGCTCGAGCCGATCCTGGGCGGCCAGCACGATCTCGACGAGCGTCACGCCGGA
>ERZ869936.2153-NODE-2153-length-12062-cov-10.296327_pt1 | contig 12062 bp, 17 predicted proteins | sample MGYA00520876_ERZ869936 | MGnify/ENA primary metagenome ERZ869936 (study PRJEB32218, sample SAMN09650985) | biofilter metagenome | isolation source: enrty point of leading RO module | place: Saudi Arabia: Thuwal, RO plant located on Red Sea | collected 2016-02-17... | reverse complement strand
CGTCGCCCTCGGAGTCATCGGCTTCGCCAACGTCGAACACGCGAAGGAAACAAGGGCAGAATAGCGCGCTGGCAGTCCGCCTTGGGAAGGTCATTCTGCGAAACCCACATAGACGTCCGCACTGCCGATCTCGCCGCGACGTGTGGCGCCGTCCCGCAGCTTGAGGCTAATTCCCTGCCCGCTCTGTCCCCCAAAGACATTGCGCTTCAAAACATCGTCGCCAAGTACGGGTCGAGTTGTCACTGAGTGAACCGGGAGCTGTGGCAGCCGGTAATTCGGCATGGCAAAAGGCGAATCAGGACATGAAAGCTCAATGCACGCTCACCCAGTCGCCAGACGGCACCTGGAGAATCCACCATGCCGGTTCGACACTTGGCGACGTAGAAGTGACCGGTCGCACCCGTGACGAAGCGCTCACAAAGATGCAACGAGAACTGCAATACCGGCTGGAACTGTGCCCTTGCAGCGGTCAGTCCCTGGGCACCGTGGAGCTACAGGTAAACAGCGTCGGTAACTCAGAGCAGTAGTCTCAGGCAAGTGATGTCAGCGATCGGCTCCATTGTCATCGGTTTGATCGCGCTCGTCATCGGCGGCGAACTGCTCGTGCGAGGCGCCTCTCGTCTCGCTGCGGTCGTCGGCATCTCTCCGCTGGTCATCGGGCTGACAGTCGTAGCCTTCGGCACAAGCGCGCCAGAGCTCGCTGTTTCGATCAAAGCAACGCTCTCTGGTCAGACCGACATCGCGGTGGGCAACGTCGTCGGCAGTAGCATCTTCAATGTGTTGTTCATCCTGGGCGTCTCAGCCTTGATTTCACCACTGATTGTGTCCAGCCAACTGGTGCGGATCGAGGTTCCGTTGATGGTGGCTGCATCCGTCGCGGCGCTGCTTCTCGGAATGGACGGTGCAATCAATCGGATCGAAGGAGTGGGGCTGTTTGCCACATTGATCTGTTACACGGCCTGGACGGTAGTAAAGAGCCGTAATGAGAGCGAGAAAGTGAAGGGCGAATTTGAGCAGGAGTTCGCCACGAAACCGAAGCCCACATTGAGCCAGATCGGACTGCAAATCTCATTGATCGCTGGCGGCTTCCTCCTGCTCACTTTCGGCGCCCGATGGCTTGTCGACGGCTCGGTGACGATCGCACGTTGGGCCGGGATGAGTGAATTGCTGATCGGATTGACGATCGTGGCCGTCGGGACATCGCTCCCCGAGGTTGCTACGTCTGTGTTGGCGAGCTTCCGTGGGGAACGAGAGATTGCCGTGGGCAACGTCGTCGGCAGCAACATCTTCAACATCCTCTGCGTGCTGGGGCTGACGGCCACTGTCGTGCCGGGCGGTGTCGAGGTTTCCGACACGGCGCTTCGCCTCGACCTGCCGGTCGTGATTGCGGTATCGGTCGCCTGCCTGCCGATTTTCTTTACCGGTCACCTGATCGCTCGCTGGGAAGGTGCATTGTTTCTTGGCTATTACGTCGCCTACACAACTTACCTGGTTTCGGCGGCCACAATTCCATCGATCAGCCGGACGTTTGGATTCGTCATGGTGGGCTTCGTCGTGCCGCTGACAGTGATTACTCTGGTCCTGGGTGTGGTGCGTTCACTCGGAAAGGCCAAGCATGGCGAATCGAAGTGAGTGAGCAATTGTGGCGCAGAAAAACACCATTTCGATCAATCGTGCGCCGGTCCTGACGCTGTGGGCCATTGTCGTGGCTCGCCGCCTTGGTTTTCGCAAAGTCGAAGCGTTGACGCTCGGCAAAGCGGTCGCCGGTCTCAACGCCCAGGCGAAGGGGTAGCGGCTCGGCATCTATCATCCCAAGGAAGAGAAACCGAAAGACGCCCGAGAGAAGCGGAAGAAAGACGAGGGCTTTCTCGTGGAAGTCTGCGGTCGCACGGTCCCGGCAAAGCATACTGATGACGGCATTCGGGCCACCGAGAAGGACGAGCCGATCGACCCCACCAGCGTCGAGCGTTATCTGGATAAGAAGTTCGGCGACGACCTCGACTGCGCAGAGGCGGAACTTCAGACACTCGCCAAGGCTTACAGGCCGAAGGAACTGGCTGAAGCAGCCTACCCACTGTACGAGAAGTTCCGCCCTGACATCCCCTCGGGGAAGAAAGGCTGGGGGGCCGAAGGTGATCTCGACCTCGGCTTGATTGCGAAGTTGTCGAAGAGAGACTGACGATGCCCAATTTCATCTGTACGACCTGTGGCTCCCAGTTCGAGGAGTCGGATCAGCCACCAGGCGAATGCCCGATTTGCACTGACGAGCGGCAGTATGTCGGGTGGCAGGGGCAAGACTGGACCACGCTAGCTGACCTTACGGCGTCGCACAGGAACGTCGTCCGACTGAAAGAACCCGGCCTTTACGGAATTGGGATGGAACCATCGTTTGCAATCGGCCAGCGATCGCTACTGGTCACGCAACCCGAAGGCAACGTACTGTGGGACTGCATCCCGCTGATCAACGACGGCCTCGTCGAGATCGTAAAGGGAATCGGCGGTATCTCGGCGATCGCCATTTCCCACTCGCACTACTACACAAGCATGATCGAGTGGAGCCGAGCGTTCAGTTGCCCGATTTACCTGCACGCTGCCGACCAGGAGTGGGTCATGCGACCCGATTCGGCGATCGAGTTCTGGGACGGGGAAACGAAGGCGATCGGCGATGGGCTGACCCTGATCCGCTGCGGTGGGCACTTTGAGGGGGGCACGGTCCTGCACTGGCCTGAAGGGGCTGACGGGGACGGTGTGCTTCTCAGCGGCGACATCCTGCAAGTCGTTCAGGACCGCCGTTGGGTCAGCTTCATGTACTCCTACCCGAACCTTATCCCGCTCCCGGCTTCAACCATACGTCACATTGCCGCATCCGTCGAACCATTCGAGTTCAGCCGCATCTATGGAGCGTTCTGGTCAAAGATCGTTGCCACGGATGCGAAGGCGGCTGTGCGGCAGTCAGCAGAGCGGTACATCCGAGCGATTCAGGAATAAGTGAAAACCAGGTTTTCACATCATCAGAGCGAGCCATGTCGGATCAAGCACTGCGAGACCATCTCCTCTACTTGCTGAAAGGTGGCGGGGCACACTTGAACTTCGACCAAGCGATTGGCGGTCTTCCCGCAGAGCTTCGTGGCGCAAAAGTCGGTGACGTGTCGCATACCGCATGGCGGTTGCTCGAACATCTCCGAATCTGCCAGTGGGATATCCTTGAGTTCTCTCGTAATTCCTCGCATGTCTCCCCGGATTTTCCGGACGGCTACTGGCCCGAGACGGATGCCCCTCCGGGTGCAGGATCATGGCAGAATAGTGTGGCCGCGTTTCGAGCCGATTTGCAGGCGATGATCGACCTGGTTTCCGATCCTGTAACCGACTTGTTCGCTCCGATTCCCCACGGCGACGGGCAGACGATTCTGCGTGAAGCGTTATTGCTCGCCGACCACAATGCTTACCATCTCGGACAGCTGGTGTTCCTGCGGCGTTGTATTGGTGCATGGACAGATTGACTGATGCCGCAAACGAACAATCTCTTTGCCGGACTTCCGAACCAGCTTGCTGAGGAACTGGTCGAAGTCCTCGTCGAAGACCGGGACGTTCGCATCGAGCGGATCGTCTCCACCGGTCACACCAGTCCCGAAGGGTTCTGGTATGACCAGGATGAAAACGAGTGGGTGGTCGTGTTGAAGGGCGAGGCGAAGCTGGTTCTTGAGAATGGCGAGTCGGTGCAGATGAGGCCGGGCGATTGGATCAACATCCCAGCACATGAGAAGCATCGAGTCGAATGGACAACAAATGATGCACCGACGGTTTGGTTGGCGGTGTTTTACGGAAGCGACTGACGTGGGCAGGTCATTTTTGCTGGACCGGTTGACGGCAATCTGCGCAACAATTGCGAACGACCGTGTAAGACTTCTTCCTTGCCATCAAGCATCCGGTGAATATCAAAACAGCCAAGACTGGATACGACGCAAGAGTGGCAAGGACGCCGATCCCAAACTCCGACATCTTTCCTGCGACAAGACCGACAATCGGGCTGATGTAGAGGGGAGTAAGAAGCGCGATCTCAAGAGAATCCCCGATCTTGACTGGTATCAGCTTCTCCTCCGCGACTTTGACAGTGCAGTTGTAGCAAATCAATTTGCCGTAGTCGTCGCATTGCTGGTTGACACACTGACACTGCCTGTCTCGCTTGGCGAGCCTGATTCGGCACTTTGAGCAGAAGTAGATCCCGCATTTCAGACAGCGATACTTTCCTGCCGGGACGCTGCCTCCACAGGCAGGACACTTCGTCTTTACGGCGGTTTGATGCGACTCCACCATCTTGTTCTCGCGTGATACCTGGGTTTCAAGACACGCAACGAATGCGAATCTTCTCGGGAAGGATTGATTCAAATGGTCCTTCGGCGTCAGGCGAGCAGCCGCGTTGGCGCAAAAAGAAAAGAGGCGCCGAACCAAGGCCGCTCCCGCTACCCCCGCCAAGGGGCGTGTAGAACAGCACCTGGCCGACGCCCCCTTTCGGGGGCGCGGCAACAGGTAGCTGCCTCTACACTTGCATGGGCCTCGAGGCCCAAATTGGCGGTATTTGCGGGAAGCAGTTCCTGACGCTCGCGCGTCGTTCGAATTGTCAGACCGGACAAAGTCCGGCGATCATCAGTTTCTCTCCTCAGATTGAAATCAGGAAATCCGAGCCGAAACTCGCGTTCGGATCTACCGGAGGCATTCTACCGCGTTCGCAGAGCGGCAACCAACTCTGCTGGTGACGAAAGCGGCGCTTCGGTCAACTGAACTCCTGGTTCGATCCGCAGGCTGCAAGCCTACTGGCCTCAGGCGTTCGAAGCGACCACTTTTCCCTGAGCGCTGCCCTTCCGCCGCAGACGATTCTCAGCTTGCTGGACGGTTAACAGGTGCCGTACGGCGGACTCGTGAGCTCGCTGCGCGCGGTCTCGCTGCTTCACCCAGAATTCTGCCCACTCCCGCGAGTTCTCATCGAGTTTCGTGCAGCGGTATTCAGTGAACTGTAGCCGTAACCAACAGATCGCGACTTCATCGACTGACAGTTCTTCCAGCCGGCTCGGGTCTTCCGACAGCAGTGAACTCTTTAACTCGCCCACTCTGCGACGGACAGATTCGGCAATCAGCTGGTCATCGCACGCGATTTCATTGACCAGCGCAGACATCGCAAGTCCGGCCAGGTCACTGCAGGATTTCCAAACTTGTGGGTTCCAATCGAGTAGCTGGTGTAGCCGCTTCCGTGCATCTTCGTCACCGCCATTTGCAGCGTCGATGATTGCTTGGAATTCCTCACTCGGAAGCTCCCTCATGCCCTCCTCATGACTGCTTTGGCTGTCGTGTTCTCCGCCACGTTCCCCGTTCATGCTGGTGATATCCTCCAATGATCAATCCGGCTTGGATGAGTTGTCGCGAAGCTGCTAAGAATTCATCGATTCGGACAGCTGCGGTCTCGAAACGCTGTCGATGAATCCGTTCCTGCTCGTCGCGGCGCTGATCGCGCTCCTTTCGGATCCGGTCCAGTTCGGCCGCGATCTGGCCGGCGAGACCACCCCCGATGTAGCGGCGGACAGCTCGTCCATTTACTCGCCGGCTGCTGATGTAGTAGGCACTTCCACGTCTCCGTCGTTCCCACGGCATGTGCAGATGACTCTTGTTTGGCACAGAAAATCGAATGCACCGTCCAGACGCGTGATCGAACGTCGTCCGAGCGGTGTTTTCGACTATTGTCGCATCGCCAGGGTCACCTGTCTCCCCAATTTCTATCCTGCGTCGCGGTTTCGTCGCCGCTCAACGGGAACGACGACGCCGTTCTCGACGGCTGCACGACGGCTGGAGGCCACGAATGACTGCAGTTGCGCACCTAAATCTGCTCGACGAGTCGAATAATCGCAGCTGGAGCACAAGTCCTCATCAAACGCGATTTCCGCGATTCTGAGCATGGCCTTGGGCGGAATCCGTTCGGCGATCATGCGTTCCATCAATGCCAACTGGCGTGTGAGACGTTGACGATCTGCATTGGTAAGCGTGAGTTCTTCGGGCAGGATTCCGGACATTCCCAAGCAATGCAGAGCAAGCTCAGCCACGACGGGGCCTCCCGCATAAGCCAAGTGCTTTACAAATCGTTCGCGCCTTTGCTCGTCGTCCGCAGCCGTCTCGATTTGACCGATGGTAGTGCAAAGTACCCAGTCGCGGGCGTTCAAGTGCTGTCGGACGTCGAAAAAGACCTCCTCGAAAAGCTCAACGCCGGCGACCGACATTTGGGATCTCACCGCGATGTCCTTGGGTGCCTCGTCGGCAACAACCCGCGCCTCCAATGCGGTTTTCGTGGATCCTCCGGCACGGTAAACCGCATGCGCCTGAGCCAGCGCGGGATACCCTCTTAAGAGGCTCTTCATGTCCCTTTCTGAGCGGCAGCTTTTGAATGCTCCCAGGTACCGATAGGCGAGCACGACAGCCTGATCTTCCTCGGCGTGCGACACGTCTTCAGCCGTCATCTGGCCGGCGAGCCGCCAGCGCCAATCGGGGGGACACAGGGGATTAAATTCCGCATAGCGGATGTTGAGTAACATGGCTCTCTCCTCCTACCGATTGTCATTCTGGGTGGTCCGGAACACGGATTCCAGCGACGTTGCGGGCGAACCACGTAAGCCGGGCTTGGATATGCTCTACCGACATCCAGTCGGAACTCAGCAGGTCGGACGAAATGCCCCCGGCGACGTGCCAAGCCATCACAAATCGGAAATCACTCCGATCCGCCATCATGTCCCCGACCCAATCGACCGCCCACGCGACTCGATTTCGGCGCTGGACGATGCGCTCCGACACGCCTTCCTCGTCCTCCGCCTGCTCGGAGGAGAGCTCGGTGTCGATCCCCAATCGCTGGCGCACAAGCTGACAAACTGCCGGCGGATTCCGCGAGCAGCGAACACGCAGATAGCCGCTTTCGTCTTCGGCGACGATCAAGAAGACGAGGTCCGGGAGGGCATTCACGAACCTCAAGAGGGTATCCAGATTTGCCGTGCTCAACGGCTCCAGGGCCGGCTGTACCAAACGGTCGTCTACTTCAGCGATCAATTCTCTGGCCGCATCAATGTCCTGCCTCCGCGGCTTCCTGAGGGCCAGACGACGCCAGTCACGGGGCGCTATTGCTGTCCGCATCTCCGTGAATGAAATCGAGGGCTCGCGGATGACTTCCATTTAATTCTTCCTGACGAATCCTGAGTCGCATCTGTGGACGTCCCGCCGACGAATCAGCACCCGCGCACCAGGAAACAAAGGACATGTCTGCGGTCAGATGACGCTCGCCGGAATTCACGGTGAATACAGCCAGCCTGGTACTTGGCATGATTAATTCGCCGTCCTCCCCGTTTCTCGGACATGACTCCGTTCAGGCAACGGATCTGTAAGCGTGCGCCGTGCATCTGTGTCCTGCTATCCAGTCTGCTGCTGCTGGTGGTCTGCTGGACCGAACTGGTTTGCTGTGCTGGTGGTGCTGGTGTCCGCCTCCCCTAAAGGAGGCGGCGGACACCAGCACACTTTTGGTGGACGGACCGGTGGTCGACCACCAGTCCAGCGCGTTGGACGGACCGCCGGTCGACCGGCAGACCAGCGTGATTAGTGATTCTGTTCCTCGTTCCAGATTTCAGCGGATTGTTCTCCGTGGGATGCGAGCCGGAATCCATCCTCGGGGCGGTTGTTGCGGCGGACCTTGCACTCGCATAGGTATCCATCTCGATGCATCCGAGAGACGAGTCCTCTCACTGTGTCCTTTCCCATCTTCGCACCGTGTTCTCTGACCGCCTCGTAGATTTGGTTCTTCGTCGCACCGGTGGGTCCGCGTTCGCCCAAATAGTCTTCAATGAGCTGCCGAACTCGCTCCTCCTTCTGTATCTCTGCCTCGGATTTCTCCTCCTGCTTCTTCCTGTCCGCCTCCATTTTGTTCATCAGCGTCACGTTCCAGATCCGAGGATTCTGCGGTTGCCGTCCGTCATCCCCACCGAAGAGACCTCCGTCCGTCCTGCCCTCATTGAAGTCGGCTGCAAGCAGAAACCCATGACCAGCAGAACCGCCAACGCTAAGCCACAGTTGATGGAATCCGCTACCGATCTCGTAGGGTGCTCGCCGGTTGACTAGCAGCCACTGACGGGCGAACTCGGCGAACCCGGCCATCGAGAGGTCCTGCAGTTCGGGTGGATCGCCTTTCACGGCAGCGCTTCGGGCGGAGCCCTTGCCGAAATGGTGATTGATTACTGGTGTGGCTCCGCTGGCCAACATGACATTCGCAAGGTCCCGCAAGACCGCACCAATCAAGAAGACATTCGACGCATTCCCCGCCTGCTCGGCACTGAGCAGCATGAGATATGCGGGGTCGAGGAACAGCACCTCGAGTCCCCGCTCTCGAATGCGCTTGGCTAGATACGACTGCCACTGCGGATCAGCCAGCTGGGGTATTTCGAAGCATAGGTCGATCATTCCGGCATTGTTGCCAGATGTGATGTTACGCGCCCGAGATACACGCCGAAGCGTGTCCCGGATTGTCGCGGCTCCGCTCTCGGCGCTCACGACACCTACTCTGTGCTGGCGCGGCACCGGAAACCGTTCCAAGAAGCGCGTCCCCGTTGCCAGACTCACGGCCATGTCCACCATGATCGACGTCTTCAGCGCCTTCATGGGGCCGCCAATAATGGCCGGCTGGCCTCGTACGAGAACTCCTCGGATGAGGTAGTCAATCGACAAATCGGCGGTTTCGAGTTCCGACCAGTCGAACCACGTGGCCTTCTCCGTCGTCCTCAGTTGATCGATTCGATTGAGGACGGCGGCTTGTGTTTCGATGAGGTTGAGATAGCCGTCACAGGCGCCATTCACGTCACACAAATTCGACGCCTGCGACTTGAAGTCCACTTCCACGATCTCACGGAGCAGCGGCACGTAGCAGTTCGGGGCAATCAGTTCGCGGCTAACATCGAAAACACTCTGGATCGCAAGTACAGCCTGTTGTAGTTCGGCCTGCTGTAGCAGCTTCACGTCGCCGAGTCTGTCGGAGCGCCATTGCATCAATGCGATCAGCCTCTCGTTTCCGCTCATGAGAGTGTGCTGAATCGTCTCTCGGGTTATTGCGAGTCCGTTCTTGGCGGTGAACTCGATCGCTGTGATGAGCAACGCTTCGGTCGTGCGTCCCTGACGAGCCAGCGTCTGAGGGATACGGAGCGAGATCATCTCTCGACGGACCTCGTCGCTCGATGCAGCGACCGCTGGCAGCAGCGAGGTCCTGCTCGGCAACTGATGCAGGCTGACTGGGACTGAAGGTTCAGCGGCTGCCGGCGCAGAGCGTGCGTGCGACTCGGTGCGAAACTCCTCGAGGAGTGGCATGCCATGTTTGCGGAAACTGTAGTTTGGCCTCCGCTGTGGCGGACACTGGCGAGGTTGAACACCGCCATTAGCATTGGAGGTCGAGTGAGCATCGTGTAGACTCATGGGTATACAAGCCTCCCTTTCTGGCAGACTGGGTTTGGTTTGTTTGTGCCCCGCGTGTTGCGACGCGGGGTTTTTCGTTCGCGTTTGCGTTACTGCCGGCTGCGGTGCAACAGGTAGCCGCGCGGACGCCCTTGGCGATCCTCGCAGGCGTCAGCGCTTACGAGCTTGTGCATCAGTTCTTCGTCCGACCACGGCGGCTCACAGCGGAGGTTGAATTCTTGGAGGACGGGCAGCGCCTTTTCGATCGTCAGGCCGAACGCGTGAGTCAGCCGGCAGGCAACCATGAACGTCTGAGCATGGCCACCCTGACCGCTGACGGCGGGCGGGATGCGAGACACGTAGGTACGGGCTCGCTGGACGACGGGATCGTTGGTGTCGAGGACAACGCCCTCGCAGTGGTGCGTCGGCTGCGAGATTGCCTGCTTGCGCGATGCGATGAGATCTAGGAGCCAATTCGGTGCGATCGCCGCAGAGCGCCAATCCAGCCACTCATACCGGCGACCGGACCGATGCAGTGAAGGAGGTAAGAGGATGTACCCCTTGGTCGAGCGAACGTCGACTCCGTCAAGGATCTTGGTGCGGTTCCGAATTTCCGCATCCGGCGGCAACAGGAAGAAGTAGTGAACCCCGCCACCGCCGCTCTGCGCAGTCAATGTCGGTGGCAAGCGGCCGCATTTGGCGGTCGCGTCTTCCATCGATCGTCTTCCAGCCTCACCGTCGAGATCGACCACGAACAGGCCCATCCCTTCGCCTGTCGCGCCCCCGATATTCATGCCTTCGAACTCTCCCCCCCACCATTCGGCTATCTGTTCGACGTCGGCGTTGGCACCTCTGACGCCATTCCAGAGGGCGGGATGCTTCCCGTGATTCGTGCAGCCCGGATCCCGGCAGGTACATCCATGCGTCTGGGGATCAGTCGTGTGGACGGGGAGCACTGGCCAATGCAGTTGTGCGGCGTAGTACTGGGCGGCCTGCAGCATCATTGCGCAGTGAGCTCGATATGGATCGGGTGCTGGACCTGAGCATGAAGGTTGTTCGCCGCGGGGTGCCGGCGGAGTCCTGATTCGGGGATCGCGATCGTTTGCGTCGGATGGTTGCATTTGAAGTTCTCGTCGTGTCTCACCGGTCTGGCGTGGTGCTCGGTCGTATTTTTTTGTGACGTGTGCTGATGCCCAGCACATCGCGTCAATAGAACTCGACGACGTCCTCCGTCCGTTTCCGGCGCTGACGTGGTCTCCGTGGCGGTGACGGTCCGTGCGTCGCCTCGTATTCAGCGACCGCGTCTCGTGGAATCCGCCAGCGGGGGCGGCGCGAACCCGGACGGGAAAGAGTGAAGGCACGGAGCTCACCCGATCGGATCAGCTCGAGGACTCTCTCGGACTTGCATCGCCACTCGGCGGCGAGTTCAGGTGGAGTTAGGCACTTGAAAGCGGTCATTCTCCGCCTCCTTCAGCGTCGGCCGCTGCGTGCTGGTCAGCGAGAAACAGGAGCCGGAGGAACGCCGCTCTGTCATATACGTCGCAGCCATCCGCCGTCGCTGTCGGCTGAATCTCCGGGTGTTCATCGAGCAATTGACGAACCTGCGAGACTGGTTGTCTCAACAGCGCAGCCATCCGGCGGACGGTCAGGAGTGGGAACGGGATTCGGACGGACATGGACATTCGACATCTCCTCAAGAGATGCCCGATATTCCGTCTCGCCGCCCAAGAAAAAACGCCTCGCGATGATGCAAGGCGTTGTTATGTATGTGGTTGGGTCAAACTCGGTGTTTGCGCACTCGCCTAGATGAACGCGCATTCTTGCGCATTGTCGGTCATTTGAGATCCGAGTTTCTGACCGTCTCCCGAACCTGATCAGAAACCAGGGCAATCATTTCTGCGCGTTCCTCGGCGGGAAGCTCATCTAGCCACTCGCGCACGTGCTCCGGAAGAGATGCCGTCGTCTCAACGGAGAATTGCGACAGGTCGCTGTTATGACTGTAGATGTCCTGCATAAGGTGTGGATCGAGTGTCCGGAGAAACGATTTGAGTTTCGACAGACCACCTCGAAAGTTTTCCCCGTCTTTCCATACAGACAGTTCTCCGATCATTCGCCTATCGCAACGAATTCTTCGTGCCCATTCTGTTTTGTTGTCGATGCTCTTCAGTGCGTGAAATTGCTTACGAGCTTCAGCTTCCGCCTGAGCTTTCGTCGTGTACTTACGCGGTCGAGTCTCGACGTCTGAGTCTCTCTCGTCATCGATGGCAGGTTCCGACTCACCCCTCTGGTTTGCGATCGCGCTCCGCTTCTCGTCGATAGCCTTCGCCCTCCGATCTATGTCGTTCGCGTATTGCGAATAGAGTATACCGCTGTGGCTTCGGAGCTCTGCCGCGACCAATTTCGCCGCATCCCAGTCTCCGGTTTCCAGAGTGAACCGCGCCATTCGGAACGCAGCACCCACGACGCCCATGACAACGTCGTCTGGCATTTTGTCGGTCCGTTCCAGTCCGAATTCGATGCCGCTTCGCAGGTCATCCAGTTCGTCGGACCCCATTGCCTCTGCCCTCGGCAGATCACATCCGACTCGCTCCGCGGCAGCTCCG
>ERZ869936.2152-NODE-2152-length-12063-cov-6.480513_pt1 | contig 12063 bp, 7 predicted proteins | sample MGYA00520876_ERZ869936 | MGnify/ENA primary metagenome ERZ869936 (study PRJEB32218, sample SAMN09650985) | biofilter metagenome | isolation source: enrty point of leading RO module | place: Saudi Arabia: Thuwal, RO plant located on Red Sea | collected 2016-02-17 ... | reverse complement strand
AGCCCGCGTGACAATGGCTACAATCCACCGACCCGCTTCACCTTCACCGCCAAGTCGGGCCGGAGCACCCTCGTTCTCACCGAGACCAGCCCCCAGTCGGACAGTTGCTCCCCCGCCATCGACAATGTCACCGTCGTGGAAGTGCCGGAATAGCCAGGTTCGAGGTGTGACACGCCCCGACAACCTCTGCATCGCCCGCCTGTGGGCCTTGTCGTTCTCGCATCGTTTCCGCGGATTTCGGTCGAATTCACCAAAATCCAGCACTTCACAGGTTAAGATCGACATCCCTTCGGCTGTTTGTCGGGGAAGATCATCGCCAGAGAACCGCCCTGATTGAGGTGGGTCATTCGCGATCGCGAGCGAATCATGACGTCAAGAATCCACCACACCCTGCTTTTTGCCTTCGCCGGAATCCTGGGTTCTGCACCCGTCGGGGCGGACACCGTCCTGATCGATCACACCTTCGACGGAGTTGCGAACGACACCGGACCTGCCTTTCAGCAGCTTTACAACGGCCAGGCCACGGCCAGCACGGACGCGAGCACCGGCTACATCGAAACCACCGGAATCAACAACGCCTCCATCGGCTTCAACAACGCGGCGACCGTGGACGCTTCCGGTGCTGCGGGCTTCACGATCACGTGGGTGGTGGATTCCTACTACGATTGGGGTCTCGACACGGCAGCCGCTGGCGGCAGTTCCGTGCACTACAACGGCTGGTTCTTCGGCGTGGGAACCAGCACGTCCGCCACGGGGACCGGTCTGTGGAACAATCATGACAGCCTCGGCATCCTTTTGGACGGTGGCAATACCTTCTCGACCAACGATTGGTCGCTCGCGGCGAACTTTGGCGGCAAGGCATTCGCCTCTCTCGGGACTCCGGCGACCTATGCTTCGCTGGCCGACGGCTTCACGGTCTCATTGACGGTCAACAGCGACGGTACGTGGTCGGCGTCATCGACAGGCATGAGCACGAACATCAGTGCGTCGGGCAATCTGGCAGACTTCACGACCCTGACTTACGCGGATATTGCGGGCTCGTTGGTCGCCAACACCACGATCCAGGGACCGAATCCCAGTACGACCGCCAGTCTGAATTACACGGTCAGCAGCGTCACCTTGACCGCCATCGACGGTCCGCCCGCCACGGCGGATCTCAAGGTCACCTCGGTCACCAGGTCCGGAAGCACGGTCACAGTCGAGTTCACCGGCGGAGCCGATGGACAGAGCTACGACCTGAACAAGTCGACCACGCTCGATTTCACGACACCGGACATCAAGGACACGACCACGCTCTCGGGCACCACGAGCGGAACGCTCGAAGACACCACGGCGACCGAGGACAAGGCCTTCTATCGGGTCGAACCACAATGAATGATCCGCGCTGCGATATTCCGCAGACTCCAGCCACCCTCCCCAAGACAAAGAGCACTCAGATGAAATACCGCAAACTGACCGCCTTGGCCGCCTCGGCCTTTCTGTCCACCGTCCCGGCCGGTGCCGCGACCCTCCTCTCCAACGACTTCGGTGGCGGAGCCGACACCGGCCCTGGTTTCCAGCAGCTTTACAACGGCCAGGGAACCGCCAGCGCGGATCCGGCCACGGGCACGATCACGACCACCGGCGTCGACAACGCCTCCATCGGCCTCAACACTTCGGGAACGGTGGATGCCTCCGCCGCTCCCGGCTTCACCATCGAATGGGTGGTATCCTCGTTCAGCGGCGACTCGTTCAACGATGGATCCGGAAGTCGAGTGACCTTCAACGGATGGTTCTTTGGGGTGACCACCAACACCGGCAGCACCGGATCGGCTCTCTGGAACAACACTGCGGAGAGTGTCGGCATTCTCATCGACGGCGGATCCGCCTTCACGGATTGGTCGTTTGCTCAAAGAACCGGGGGCAGTCTTGATTCCAACACCGCACTGAACGGTTCCCAACCGACGGTGGCGTCGTTCAATGACGGGTTTACCATCTCCCTGACGATCAATGACGACAACACCTGGTCGGCCTCCTCGACCGGTCTGAGCAACAACATCAGCAGCTCCGGCTCGCTGGCGGCCGGGACTTATGCGACGATCTCCCCTTCACTGGTTGCCAACACCACGATCCAGGGCACTCAGGTCGGTTATGTGATCGACAGCGTCACCTTGACCACCATCCCGGAGCCCTCCACCACCGCCCTCTTCGGAGGCGTGCTATTCCTGGCGCTGCTCCGCCGGCGCCGAGGCGCCTGACCTCCATCGAGCGGCTAAACATCCCGATGAATGAGCATCGGGTCTCCTTCAAGGGAGACCGCTTGCTCCCTGCACCCTGCCATCGGGACGACTCGGTTTGAAAACCCTCGGAAGCCGTTCCGTCATCATCCTGTCATGAACTCTAACACATTTCCTTTCCGGCATCCCATCCGTGCAGTAGCGGTGACGACCGCCGCCTTTCTGATCACCTCTGCGTCCCGCGGGGCTGATTTGATCGACAACGACTTCGGCGGAGGTGCCGACACAGGCCCTGCTTTCCAGCAACTTTACAACGGCCAGGGGACCGCCAGTGCGGATCCGGCCACGGGCGCGATCACCACCACCGGCGTCGACAACGCCGCCATCGGGCTCAACACCACCGCCACGGTGGACGCCTCCGGCGCTTCGGGCTTTACCATCGAATGGGTGGTTTCCTCGTTCACCGGAGATTCGTTCAACGATGGCTCCGGCAGCCGGGTGAGATTCAACGGATGGTTCTTTGGCGTGACCACCAACACCGGCAACGCGGGTCCGGCCCTCTGGAACAACACCGGGGAAGCTGTCGGCATCCTTCTGGACGGTGGAAACAGTTTTACGGACTGGTCATTCGTTCAAAGGGCCGGGGGCAGCCTGGACGCGAATACTCCCCTGAACGGCTCCCAGCCGACGCTGGCGTCGTTCAACGACGGCTTCACCCTTTCCCTGACGATCAACGCCGATGACACCTGGTCGGCGTCCTCCACCGGCCTGAGCAATGACATCAGCGCCTCCGGTTCGCTGGCGGCCGGGACCTATGCGACGATCGCCGGATCCCTGGTCGCCAATACGACCATCCAAGGCACCCAAGTGGGCTACGTGCTCGACCAGGTCACCTTGAGCACTGGCACCGGCACCCCGGCAGACACCACCCCGCCGACCCCGGCCCAGATGACCTGGCAGAGCCCGCCCGCCGCCGACTCGGATACTGTCATCTCGATGACCGCGGTGACCGCCAGCGACGACAGCGGCGTGGAATACCAGTTCACCCGCTGGTTCGATGGCGCGGTCCATTTCACCAGCGATTGGCAAAGCAGCCCCAGCTTCACTGACAACGGTCTGGCTCCCTCGACCACCTACGGCTACACCGTGCAGGCCCGAGACTTGAGCGCGAACCAGAACAGCAACACCGCTTCTTCACCCATCGCCGAGGCCACCACCGAGGAAGCGTCTGGTTCCGGCGGGCTCCTGCTCGTCGATCATACCTTCGACGGTGTCGCGAATGATACCGGCGGGCTCACCTTCCAGCAGTTTTCAAACGGCATCGGCAGCGGATACGCGGCCGATCCGAGCACGGGAATCATCGACGTTGGAATCGCCAACAACAACCTCACCGGGTTCAACCATGCCACGCCGCTGGATCTGGCCGCGCTCGACCCCACCTCCGTCGGCTTCAAGGTGACTTACCATGTGAGCGGCACCACGGCCGACGTTTCCGCCCTGCTCTATCAGGGCCTCTATTTCGGCGTTACCTCGGGCCCGACCGCGACCGACCCCGACGTCGATGCAGCCTGGCACCAGGCACCGGACTCTTTCGGCTACCTGGCCGGGGGCAACAGCTACGGCGACAATGTGATCGTGGAAGGGGACGGCAGTTCCGATGCGGAGACCGTCAGCAGCCTGCAGGCACCTGCCCCGAGCGATGCGTCCTTCAGCGACGGCTTCACCGTCACGCTCGTCCTCAGAAACGACGATACCTGGACGGTCACCTCCACCGGGCTCAGCAACGACCTCAACGCCTCCGGCAGCCTGACCGGCGGGTATTTCAGCTACGCTGACCTCGCCAACGGCCTGGTTCTCAACACCAGCCTGCAGGGTCAGGAAAACGCGACCTGCACCCTGAGCCGGATGACCCTCGAGACGATCAGCAGCGACACCTCCGGCGACAACACCCCGCCCACGCCCGCCCAAATGTCGTGGGCCAATTCACCGTCCGCCCTCTCGGAAACCGAGATCATCATGACGGCGGTCACGGCCAACGATGACAACGGCGTGCAGTACCAGTTCACCCGCTGGTTCGATGGTTCGGTCCAGTTCACCAGCGATTGGCAAAGCACCCCGGGCTTCATCGACAGCGGCCTGCTGCCTGCGACGACCTACGGCTACACCGTCGTGGCCCGGGACCGCAGCGTGAATGAGAATACCAACACCCCGTCCTCACCTGTCGCGGAAGCCACCACCAATGACGAGGGCACGGACCCGCCGCCCAACGGCGGCTATGTGGCCCCCTTTGTCGACAGCGACGGCGACAGCTACCGCGATGAGGCGGAAACCGCGCTGGGTTCGAACCCGAACGACCCGACCGACTGCCCCGACCACACCCCGGCACCGGCCAAGCCGAACATCGTGATCATCTATGCCGACGACCTCGGCTTCGGCGACATCTCCCGCTACGGCAACCTGTTCGGCACCCCGAGTGCCTCGCCTACGCCAAACGTCGACAGCCTGGCCGACCAGGGCGTGACCTTCACCCAGGCGCACTCCGCCAATGCCGTCTGCACGCCCTCGCGCTACTCCCTGCTCACAGGGATCTACAACTGGCGCAACTTCCAGAGCATCTCCGGACACTATGGCTTCAAGGCGGGAATCGACAACATCCCGCTCGACAACGACGTCACCATCGCCGAGTTCCTCAAGACCCAGGGCTACGACACCGCCGCCTTCGGCAAATGGCACCTTGGAGGCAAGTGGTATGCCCCCGGCACCAACAACCGCATCACCGGCAATCCCACCGACCCCACAGCCGTCGACTGGACCCGCCGCATCGAGGGGCATGCCACCGACATCGGCTTCGATTATTTCCGCGGCCTGGGAACCGTGCTGAATTTCGGACCCTACGTTTATCTGCACGACGACATCGTCCACTACTGGGTCGAAGACACCGCACTGAATGAATACGGCAACAAACTGCCCAACGGCCGCCAGGGCTACTTCCGGCCCGCCACCGCCGGGGACAGCTTCCAATGGTTCACCGGCAGTCAACTGAACTCGACCGTGGTCGGGGCGACGGATTCGCGGGAAAGCCTCGGCGACCCCTCCTACCGCCAGATCGACGCCGGCCCGATCATGATCGCCGACTTCGAGCGCTACATCGACGAGCGGGTGGCCGCCTCCGACAGCGATCCTTTCTTCGCCTATGTCTCGCTCTATTCGCCCCACAAGCCCTGGGCGATCACCCCGGCTTTCAACAACTCCACGTATGGCGACTACGACTACGCCCGCTGGATGGCCGAGGTCGACGACCGCATCGGCCGGATCATCGCCGCCATCGACGACAACGGCATGGCCAATGACACGCTGGTCATCTTCACCGCCGACAACGGCCCCGAGACCACCGCCATGATCAACACCCTGGCCAATGGCGACGACGCCAACGGCCCCCTGCGTGGTGCCAAGCGCGACGTCTGGGACGGCGGCACCCGCGTGCCCTTCATCGTCCGCTGGCCCGGTCAGGCCCCGGCGGGCATGGTCGTGACCGATGAGTTGATCTCCCAGGTCGACATCTTTCCCACCATCGCCGCCTTCCTCGGCGAGGAACTGCCAGACACCACCGCACCCGACGGCGAATCGTTCCTCAACGTCGTCCGCGGTCAGCGCAAGCCGGGCGAAGCCCGCGGCGGGATCGTGCTCTGCTCCTTCGGCGGTCACCTCGCCCTGAAAGCGCCGGACGGCTGGAAGCTGATCGACTCGACCGGCGGTGGCGGCAACACCTCCTCGTGGGACTCCGAGAACAACACCATCCCCAGCGCCTACGGAAGTGACCAGGGTGCCCCGAAGCAACTCTTCGAAATGCCCGTGGACCTCGGCGAGGACATCAACCGGATCGACAGCCTGACCGGCGATTCCGCCATCCGCGCCGAACTCGTGAGCCTCACCGGCCGCGATCTGCTGGCCACCCTCGACCAACTCCGGTCCAGCGGTGCGGCCGCCCTCGACGGGCGCGAGCCCGACAACGACGCCGACGGCATGAGCAATGCCTTCGAGACCCTGCACGGACTCGACCGCGACTCGCCCAAGGACGCCGCCCTCGACAACGACGGTGACGGCGCCGACAACCTCTCCGAAAGCATCGCCGGCACCGACCCGAATGATCGCGGAAGTGTCTTTCGCGTGATCGACCTGACGGACTCACCGGCGAGCCTGTCGGTGACCTGGCCGAGCGTGTCCGGCAGGGACTACGAGGTCTTCTGGAGCACCGACCTCGGCACGTGGACGAGCGACTCGACCCACCCGGGAACCGGGGGGGAGATCACCCTCTCCCTCGACAAAGCTGCGATCGATGCGGCGGACGGAAACTCCGGCAATCTACGAAGCCTCTTTGTAAGGATTAGTGTCACCCGTCGCGATGGGGATGACACCTCGCATGAATCTTGGTGAAGATCTCGTTGCGCTTCATGGCCCGACCTCCCGGGGGCAAGGCAGGCCTGGGGCAGGTCCAAACCGGCTATCCGCGAGTTCTGCGATTGATCTCGCGACTTCGGCTTTCCCAAGTCACTGAGAAACAGAGGTTACGGAGGACACGGAGAGAAGAGATATTCAGAATATCCATCGCAGGAGTACAACCTCGACCCCGTCCCGCTCCGTGAACTCCGTTTCTCAGTTTCTCCGTGTCCGGAAGAATGCCCGCTTCCTGTTCCGATGCCCAACCAATCCGGCGGAGAGCCAGAAAACCGGAGAAGACGACGGCGGGGAACCCTCTCCGTCATCTTCCATGGCAGATGATCGGCGGATCGGTGCTCGCCGAAAAAATGGGCCGGCGTATGCTCCCGCCATGATTCGCCAAGTCCTTCCACTTCTTCCGGTGCTTTTGTCCTGCATCGTGCCTGCATGGTCCACGGACCGTCCGCAGCTCCAGGTGATCAACGGGAGCGCGCAGACCGTCGATTTGTTCTGGCTGGAGACCGAGAGCGAGAGGGTATCCAACGGCAGCGTCGCGCCGGGGGAGGACACGGTGATCGGCACCATGATCGGGCACGAATTTCTGCTGGTGGGTCGCGACGACGGTGCCGAGGCGCGGTTCGCATCCCGGGTCCCGATCCAGGGATTCCGCTTTGATCCGCCGGACCCCGCGGGGATCCCTGAGTACTACAGCCAGAAGATCCTGGTGAACGGCTTCCCGATCGTTGCCTCCGAGCGGGTGAATCCCTATGCGCTGAAGGAGGCCGCCTACCTCACGCGGCTGATGCTCGCCAAGCGGCCCGATGTCCTCGAGGCGATGACCCTCAGTGGCGCGCGCCTTTGCATCATGGCCCACAACGAGTTCACCACCGACCTTCCGGAGTTCGAGCATTTCGGCGACCGGCCGATGCATGGCTTCGAGGACTTTTCAGGCAAGGACTACTGGGATGCGAGGGCGCGGGGCACCGGTGGCAGCGAGACCGACCCCTACTGCACCTGCGGCGAGGAGAACCTGCTCGGATACGAGGGTGATCCGTACGCGGCGGAGAACATCCTGATCCACGAGTTCGCCCACAACATCCACCTGCGCGGACTCAAGAACCTCGACCCGACCTTCGATACCCGGCTCCGCGAGACCTACGACGCGGCGATGGAAAAGGGGCTGTGGAAGGGAAAGTATGCCTCGGTCAACGACCGGGAGTATTTCGCCGAGGGGGTGCAGTCGTGGTTCGACGACAACCGCGAGAACGACCACGACCACAACCACGTCAACACCCGTGCCGAACTGATCGAGTACGATCCGGGGCTGGCGGCGTTGTGCCGGGAGGTCTTCCGGGACACCGAGCTGCGCTACACCAAGCCGGTGACCCGTCTGCACGGGCATCTCGAGGGCTACGACCCGTCGAAGGCGCCGAAGTTCAAGTGGCCCGGGCGGCTCGACTCGATCAAGAAGGCGATCCGGGACAAGGCCGTGGCGCGCGACAAGGCGGCGAACGGAGGTTGAGGCAGGCTGCCGGTGTGCAGCATTTGCCGAAGTCATGGCCTCAACTCGCAGATCGGCCGGGATGAATTGATCGTGGTGCGCGGCGGGCATATGGCGGGCGCGGTTTCCGTGCCATGAAGCTTTCCGCTTCCGCCACCTGCCCGCTCTTCCTTGCAGCGGCGATTCTCCATGTCGAGGCCGCCACCGAAATGCAGGAGTCCGCGGCCGGTTCAGCGGGAGGAGGATCGGTCTTCGACCGCTGGGAGCAGGCGGGCTTCGGCCGTGTTTCGGCGACGGTCCAGGCCCTGCTGATGCACCGGGACATCGACGATGCGGGCGAGGGGGGGAGTACGACGCTGGCCACCACGCTGAACTATCGATCGCCGGAATGGGGCGGACTCCATTTCGGCGGGCAGTACATCTACAGTTGGCTCCTGTACGAGGAGAAATCCCGGGTGGTCCCGCATACGGGCTACTGGCTCTCCAACGACGAGTTCAGCGTGCTCAACGAGGCCTACCTCGGATTCGACTTCGGGGCTCTCGGCTGGGACGGCGCGCAAGTGAAGGTCGGCCGGCAAGTGCTCAACTACGACTTCGCACCGACCTACAACATCCGGCAGAAGGACCAGTCGTACGAGGGCATCGTGCTGACGACGAGGCCGGTCGAGCATCTCACGCTCGATGTCGGATGGTTCAACCGCTTCAGCAGTTGGGCATCGCGGGACGGAGGGCCTTCGAACTGGCGGGCGGACTTCATCGACGTCGAGGACCGGGTCGGTGTGCCGTATTCGAGCCGTGGGTTCTTCTTCGGTTCTGCCGTTTACACGCCGTGCGATGCCGTTTCCCTCAGCGCCTACGACTTCTACGGGGACGACCTGTTCAACGTGTTCGGCCTGAAGGGCGCCTACACCTGGAAGCTCGGGGGGAACCGGGGGGCGCTGACGCTGCGCGGGCACTGGGCGAACCAGCGGGATGTCGGACGGATGAGTCGCGACGGCCTCGGCGACATCGGATCCAACGTGGTGGAGATCGGTGCCGACTACGCCAGCGGTGGCGTGACCCTGAGCGGTGGTGGCGTGTTCATCCGCGGCGATGATTTCCAGACGCCTTTCCGCACGTCGTTCACGATCGATACCGAACTGCTGTGGTACACGATGCAGTTCGAGGGGGGGACGAACTCCGGCTACCTGAAGGCCGTATGGAAGTGGAGGCAGTGGATGTTCTACGCGATGTATGTCGCCTCGGAGCACCGCTGCGGCCGGGTCTGCCAGGAGATCGACGTGGTGGTGAAAAGGAACTTCGGGGAGCAGTTCCACACGGCGGTGAAAGCCGGCTACGGCGGACGCGTGATGCCGGCGGCGTTGGGAGGTGCCAAGACCGAGGCCTTCGACTTTCGGTGGTTCCTCGGTTGGACGTTCTGAAGAAAAACAGAAGCGGCACCCCGGACGGGATGCCGCTTCAAGGGGCTGTGGGACGACCTAGGGCTGTGGCGGGCCGCCCGCTTCGCCGGATTCCTCGTCACCCTTGCGGAATGGCGTCGCCGGTTTCGCGGGTGCGGGCTGCGCGGGCGCCGGTTTGGCCTGGGCGTCGCCGGACGCGTCGCCGCCCTTGCCGAGCTTGCCGAGGTATTCGGGAAGCTCGATGCCGGCGTTGCGGCTGATCTCGTGGAGCGGCGGCAGCGAGCCGACCAGTCCGGAGACGAAGTTGGCGGTGCTGCCCTTTCCGTCGGCACCCTGGCCGCTGTCCCAGACCGTGACCTTGTCGATCTTGAGGTTGGAGATCGCCTTGGCCTGCTCCTCGACCAGCTTCGGAAGCTGCTCGATCATCAGCAGCAGCGAGGCGAGGTCCTTGTCGTTGTTGGCGGCGGCGACGAGGTCGGCGAAACCACGGGCCTTCTTGGTGAGGATCTGCTCGGTGCCTTCGGCCTCGGCTTCGAGGCGGAAGCGCAGACCGTCGGCCTCCGCCTGTTTGACGGCCTTGAGACCGTCGGCCTCGGCCTGCTTCTGGAGGCGGACCGCATCGGCCTCACCGGCCTGCGTGCGGCGGATCGATTCGGCGCGGGCCTCGGCATCGACGATGGCCTTCTGCTTGGCGATCTCGGCCGGGACGATGATGTTCGCCTCCTGCGACGCCTTCTCGCGGTTGGCGCGTTCGAGTTCCGACTGGGCCTCGGCCTTGTAGGCTTCCTGGAGGGCCTCGGCGGCCTTGACCTTCTCGGCGGCCGACGCGTTGCGCTCGGCCTCGGCCTCCTTGACGCGACGCTCGGCGTTCGAGTTGGCGATCTCGACCGTGGCGGTGTTCTCCCCGTCGGTCGCCTTGGCGTTGGCGTTGGCGACGCGGATCCGCTGGTCGCGCTGGGCCTCGGCGGCACCGATGTCACCGTCGCGCTGGGCCTCGGCGACCTTCACCTTCGCCTCGGCGATCGCCTTCGACGCGGCCTCCTGGCCGAGGGCGTCGATGTAGCCCGACTCGTCGGTGATGTCCTGGATGTTGACGTTGATCAGGCGCAGGCCGACCTTCTTGAGCTCGACCTCGACGCCGGTGGAGATGTTGGCGATGAGCTTGTCGCGGTCGGCGTTGATCTCCTCGATGTCCATCGTGGCGATGACCACCCGCATCTGGCCGAAGATGATGTCCTTCGCCAGCTCCTTGATCTCGGCGAGTCCGAGTCCGAGCATCCGCTCGGCGGCGTTTTCCATGATGCCGGGCTCGGTCGAGACGCCGACGGTGAAGGTGGACGGCGTGTTGACGCGGATGTTCTGTTTCGACAGCGCGCCCTCGAGCCGGATGTCGATCGGCAGCGGGGTGAGGTCGAGGAACTGGTGCCCCTGGATGATCGGCCAGACGAAGGCCGCGCCGCCGTGGTAGCAGTTGGCCGACTTGCCGCCCGAAACCTTGCCGTAGACGACGAGGAGCTTGTCGGACGGGCATCGCTTGTAGCGGGTGATGAAGGCGATCACCACGGCCGCGAAAAAGATCGCGACGGCGGCGATGATGACGGGCAGCGGGATGTCCGCCAGAATCATGGGATGTGTCATTGGGGTCATGGTCGGGGTTGGTTGTTAGATTGCTTCGACGTAGAAGGAGGTCGGACCGTCGAGGCCGGTGATCCGGACCTTTTCGCCGGGGGCGACGGCTCCCGATTCGCGCTTCCGGGCACTGGCGGTGACGAGACGACCCTGGATGTTCACCTGGATCTGGCCTCCGCCGTCGTGGTTGTCGCCGGGGATCGTGACGTAAACGGTGGCTTCGGAACCGATGGCGGAGCCGTATTCGAGGTTGCCGCTCGACTGGAGCCGCAGCAGCGCCCGGATCAGGAAGAACATCGAGAACATCAGCACCAGGCCCGCGCCAACACCGATGGCGGTGGCCGCGAGGACGCTGAGACCGCCTTCAAGGGAAAGGACGCCCCCCCAACCAAAGCCGAGGAAGAAGGCACTCACGGTGTGCGACGAAAACAGACCCAGCCCGGAGGCGTCGGTGGAACCGATGTCGATGTGGAAGAAGTCGAAGAAGCCGTCCACTCCCATGCCGAGCAGGGCGAGCAGCGTCTGCACGATGGTGAGTCCGAGCGCGACGATCGCGATCGCGTAGAACACCTGCAGTGAGAGATCGAGGGAGTTCCACCAGTCGGTCATGGGTTTGGTTGGTTGAGGCTTCGTTCCGGCGCATCCGCCGCCTTTTCTAACACCCCCAGCGTGGGCCGGAGAAGTCGAGTGTGGCAAGGCGAATGCACGTTTCGGGAACGGTCGAAGTCTATGGGGAACGGCGCGCCCTTGTCCGTTCCAAAGATGAGCCGGGGTTTGTAGCGGGTGGACGACCGAGCTCGCCGTTTCAATCCGCGCCCCCGCGTGGGGGGCGACTCAGGCTCGGCCGTGTCCGGGCCGGCGCCTCGGTGTTTCAATCCGC
>ERZ869936.2151-NODE-2151-length-12072-cov-11.681118_pt1 | contig 12072 bp, 5 predicted proteins | sample MGYA00520876_ERZ869936 | MGnify/ENA primary metagenome ERZ869936 (study PRJEB32218, sample SAMN09650985) | biofilter metagenome | isolation source: enrty point of leading RO module | place: Saudi Arabia: Thuwal, RO plant located on Red Sea | collected 2016-02-17 ... | reverse complement strand
AAAGTGCCCGACGCGCGTTGCGACTGCACGGAAATGCTCGCGGGATTGTCGACCGATGTAGGAATCACCAAGTCCGACCGGCGAACGAATCGCCCGACTTTGTGTCGTCAATGTGATCATCGCAGTGGGCTTGGCCGAACGAGTGAAGATCGTGTCGGCGGATGCACTTGGACGTGTCCGGTTCCGGCCTGATTGCTGTCCTGGACTATTCATGATCAGCCCTTCAGCCCCGGTGAGGTCATACGTGCGGTGCCCGATAGTGAACGTTAGAATCTCGCGGTGAGTTCGACAGAAGCCACGGTCGCTGCACCTTCGCATCGAGAGTCTGGCACGGGCGCAGGCGAACCGTGACTATTCCAGGTTTGGCTATGGTTGAACAGATCCCAAGTCCTGACGCCCTGGACCGCCACTCCGCTGAGGCGCGCAGCACCGCTTGGCAGTCGTTTCATCACCGATTGGAATGCGACGACTCCGTCGCGATGCGGCGGTTGTTCGAGGACTACTCGCAGCGGCTGGTCCGCGTCGCCTCGCAGAATATCCACCCCGCTCTGCTGAAGCGCTTCGACGGCGAGGACGTCGTCCAATCGGTTTTCCGCACGTTCTTTCGCCGGCACGGAGAGGGCCGGCTGCACGTCGAGCATTCACAGCAGCTCTGGCGATTGCTGGTGACGATCACGCTCTGCAAGACGCGCAGTCACGCGCGTCGACATACGGCGGATCGTCGGGATGCGAAGGCGGAGGAAGTCATCGCCAGCGACGCGCTGCTCCTCGAACGAGAGGCCTCGCCGGAAGATGCGCTGGCTCTCTGGGAAGAGATCGACGTTGTTCTGGAAGGCCTGCCGGAGAAAACCGGAGAAATCCTCTCGAGGCGCTTGGAGGGAATGAACAAGTCCGAAATTGCCTCGGATCTCAACATCTCGCGGCAGACGGTGCATCGCTTGCTGAACCTGCTGGAAGAGCGGCTGGCCGAGCGGTTGGACCGGCTGGCTGCACAGCCGGAGTGATTCTCGGCGATATTTGAAATTCGATGTGACAGATCAGATGATGGATTGCGATCACTAATCGGGAGGCAGGCCGAATGAATCGGACTGTCCCAACACCCGATCCTGATCGGAGTCCTGATGCGAGCCAAACAGTCAATCTCGGGCCAGGCGGTCGAGCAGCGGAATCGGCTCGAAGCGCTGCTGATGCACTTTGAGCAGGATTGGCGTCCCGGGCTGCTGGACGAATTCGTTGCGCGCGTCGAATCGGACGCAGCAGGCGTCGATCGCCGTCTCGCGCTCGCCGAACTCGTCAAGATCGACCTGCAGCGCGGCTGGATCTCCGGGCACGGCAAGCTGATCGAGCAGTATCTCACTGAGTTCCCCGCGCTCGGGACGGCAGCCGACGTCGATCCGGAACTGCTTGCAGTCGAATACTGCGCCCGTCGCGAAACGGACCCCGAACTGAAGCTCTCCAGCTACAGAGAGCGATTCCCGGGCCGGGCGGATGACCTGTCGCGTCTCGTCGGGGAGGCGGATCAGTCGGGCGCGGGGCAGCCTGCCACAATCGACACCAGCCGGATTTCCGAAGCCCGGGACACCAGTCCTCGGGGCAAGACGGTCTCTCCCGAGATTCCGCGGGAATTCGGCCGCTACCGGATCATTCGCGAACTCGGCTCCGGCGCCATGGGCACGGTCTACCTGGCGCACGACACGCAACTGGACCGGCAGGTCGCGCTCAAGACGCCGAAATTCAAAGGGGGCGAAGACGCCGAGTTGATTGCGCGGTTCTACCGCGAAGCGCGAGCGGCCGCGACTTTGCATCACCGGAACATCTGTCCGATTCACGACGTGGGGCAGATTGACGGTCAGCACTACATGTCGATCGGCTTCATCAAGGGCCGGTCGCTGCAGGAGTTCATCAAGTCCGATCGACTCCCGCCTCCGAAGACGGTCGCCATGCTGATCCACCGGCTGGCGCTGGCTCTCGCGGAGGCGCACCGGCACAACGTGATCCACCGCGATCTCAAGCCGGCCAATATCATGATCGATCACAAGCGGGAACCGATCGTGATGGACTTCGGCTTGGCCCGGAAGACCGACACCGAAACCCGGATGACCCAGAGCGGGATGCTCGTCGGCACGCCGGCCTACATGTCGCCCGAACAGGTCACCACCGAGAGCGACGAAGTCGGCCCGGCCGCCGACATCTATGCGCTGGGAGTGATTCTCTACGAACTGCTCACGGGCGACATCCCGTTCCGCGGCTCGATCGCACAGGTGGTGTACCAGATTACTTCGGAGGAGCCGAAACCGCCCTCGGAAATCCGCGACGGGATCGATCCGGCACTGGAATCGATCTGCGCGAAGATGATGGCCAAGCGCGTGGAGGATCGCTACCGGTCGATGGAAGAGGTCGCCGCCGATCTCAAAGCGTATCTGAAAGGCAAACCGAATCAGATTGCGAGGAAAGCGGAGCAATCAAGCACAGGTGACTCGGGCGAGGTTTCGGAAACCAACGCGCTGAATGCGTACTTCGCTGCGCAAGCGGCGGCGGATCCAATGCAGACGGCTTTGGAACCGGCGCTCGCCTCCAAGCCCGCCCCCCGGCGTCGCCCGAGGAAGCAAGACAAGCCCAGCAAACCGCAGAAGCCGCGCGGATTGTGGATCGGAGCCGGCCTCGCGGGGCTGTTGATTCTGCTCGGCATCGTGTTTCTCTGGCCTACGCCCGAAGGCACGGTCCGCGTCGAGGTGCTCGGCGACGGTCTGGAGGACCTGGACGTTCTGATCGACGGCGACGCGATCGATATCAAGAATGGAAAATGGGAGGGGGAAGAGACGGCCGAGGAGCACCGACTCGCGCTCCGTCTGGGCGGTGATCAACTGCGATTCGACGAAGAGACGAAGCGGTTTGAAATCGACGGACGCGAATTGTCCGTCAAGCTGGCGGGAGCGGAGATCAGCAGCGACCGGTTTGACGTCGTGAAAGATGGCGAGACGCTGCTGACGATCGCATTCGTACGGTCGGAATTGGATTCAACGCCGGACTGGAATGCCGATGAGCCGGAAGTCGTCGATCAGGGCCCAATTGTTCAGGTCGCGCGTAAGGTGCTGGCCCATCCGTCTTCCGATCCAGACGATCCATCCTCCATCTCGCTGCGCGAGGAACTCCAACTGCTCCGCGTGAAGTATGTGGGACAGCCGGAGGCCAATCAGGTTGCGCAGTTGATGACCGCGGTGCCGTGGCCGCTGGATTCTCGGCAGCAAAGTGATTTGACGGAAGCTCAACTGATGAACGCCGGAGCGGGCGACACTGCAGCCGTTCCCGAAGCACTCGTTGCGATGTGTGGAGGAACGACCTCCACTCATTGGTGGCCGCCGAGCATGCTGGCCGTGAGTTCCGAGGGACGTCTTGCCGCGACGGCTGATGCCGGCATTGTCTGTCTCTGGGATCTCGAGACAGGCGCGCTGCAACATCGGCTCTTCACAAGCCGGCTCAACATTACCCAAATTGCGCTGAGTCCCGACGGTCGCTTCCTGGCAGCCGTCGGATCCGGAGTCGCCATCTGGGACGCTGCCAGCGGCCGGTCGCTTCATCTCCTGACCGAGCGATTCCCGGGCACCATCAGTTGCTGCGCGTTCACCGCATCGAGTGATCAACTGATCGTCGGAGGCCGACGTTATCTGGGCGTTGTCGACGCGGTTTCCGGAGACGCCGCGAAGCTGGACAGCAGTGACGAATCGTATGATCTCGTGACGGTCGCTTCGCATGGAGAAGTATTTGCGGCCGTCAACGCGGAGCAGGGCAAGATCACAATCTGGGATATTGATGAACAACGGGAGATCCATACCCTGCGGCCGGCACCGGAATCTTCCATTGTCGACGTCGCGTTCGATCGGGACGGCCATCAGTTGGCGATGTCCGACGACCGCCGGATCGAGTTGTGGAACATTAGCGAGCCGGAACCGACCGTTGCCACTCTGTTTGAGCTGAGCGACGGCGAGAGTGTCTACGATGATGGACCGCTTGTCTTTGGAGACGCGGGCGTGCTCTACGCGGTGCGCCGCGGTCGCGTGTCCGGCTATTCTCTCGCAACGGGTGAGTGGACCGAACTGACGAACGATTCCGACGCCGCCCCTTTGGCGCTCGGGTTCTGTCACGGAACAAGCCAGCTTGTGATCCTGGCGCGTTCCTTCGGGCAGGCACGCGGCCACCACCTGCAAGTGCGCGCCGCCGGCCACACCGATCAAGATTCAGCGGGCGCTGCGATTGAGCTCCTCCCCACCGGCTTGCTTCCGCAAACGCTCTCGAATCCTTTCCCTGCTGTGGATATCAGCGGCGATGCGACGATGCTTGCCGTCCTGGACGGAGGAAGCCGTCTGACGCTGCACTCCGTCAGCGGCGCGTGGGCGCCTCGCGTGATCGCCGAACCACTCGGGACACAGGGGCTTGTCGCCTTTCGGCCGTCGGCGCCGGAAGTCGCGGCGCTCGACAACTTGTCCGGGATTCAGGTGTGGGAGATTCGCCGCGACGGCCGGCCGCGAATCAAATGGAAGAAGCCGATCAAACCGATTCGAGGCCAGTCGTTTCCTCAGAACCTGGCGTACACGGCTGGTGGTCGACTCCTGGCGGCGAGTGATACGAACGGGGTGCATGTCTTCGACGCATCGTCGGGGGCGCCTCCCTCCGGAACAACAGAATTTCAGGACGAGCTTCAGCAGTTCGCCGTCAGCCCGGATGGATCGCTTCTGGTCGTGTCGACTCAGGGGCCGGAATTGGTGGCGTGGGACAGGTCGACCGGCCGAGAGACGTGGAGCGGGACACTCGATCCGGGTCGGACGATTAGAAACCCCTTGCGCAATCTGGAATTCCGCGCGGACGGGACGGAGGTCATGGCTCTCAATCGGTTTCTTTACTTCATCGATCCAACGGACGGGACAGTTCTCGAGAAGATTGATCCGCGATTTCTGGTCTCCCGAGGCGTGCTTCCGAACTATCGCATGGCGACGAGTTCTGACGGTCGTTGGATTGCTTTCGTGTCCTACGTATGGGGCGAAGGCGTGCTCCATCTCGTTGATTGGGCCAGCCGCACGCACCGGAAGACAATTCGGTTCGGACCGGTGATGCTCGGGCGCCACGACGTCGCGTTCGCCCCCGATTCCCGCCACGTGATTGTGGCGAACCTGAACGGGAGTGCATACGTGTTCCGGATCGAGACCTTGGACGAGGCGAGGACGCGGGTCGAGCGGAGTTTCCAGGCGGGTGAATTCGGCGTGGGCTCCGGCAAGGCAACTCCAATTGTTGAATTCGAGCCTTCCGGGAACGACCGCGAGCCGCCGCGACAGGCTCCTTCGCAGAATCAGTCCGATGCTGCGTCGCCAACCTCCGCGCCCCAGACAGATGCATCGGCCCGGCAGGGCCGGACGGACGGCGCGCCGACCCCGGTGAACGCTCCGTTCGTCCGAAACCTCCGCAGTGCTGTCTTCACCCCTGAGGGCCGAATCCTCGGGTGGACGACGGACCGGCGGCTCATCGTCGTCGCGCACGAGACCGGGCAAACGCTGCGGGAACTCGAAACGCGCGGACCCACGGCCGACTTGTCTGCTGGTCGGCTGGCTGTCTCTCCCGACGGCCGCTACGCGTGTTCCTCTTGGGAGCAAGATGCCGCAAATCAGGCGTCCTACCTGTGGGACTTGAGGAGCGGCGAGTTCCTTAACGAACTGGAGCTCGGGCGCGGCGCCGCCTTCTCGCCCGACGGGGAGATGATCGTTACCTACTCGTGGAACATCGGTGGGGGGGGATCGCTGCGGCTGTATGAGACGGCAACGGGGCGATTGGTCGCACGGCCCGAAAACCTCACCGGCAGCATTCACGGGGTCGCCTTCACTCCTGACGGTCGGAAGCTGATCATCGGGGTGTTGGAGGATTCGGTGCGGATGTTGAATCTGGACACTTTGGAAACGACCGAGCGTGTCGTCGATCTGGAGAAGACTTCTTGTCTGACGGTCACTCCCGACGGTCAAAGCGCTGTCGTGGGAGGTTTCAACTACAACGTCTATCGATGGGACTTTGAAACGTCGAAACCACCGCTGCGTCTCTTTCGGTCCGACACGTCCGTGTCGCGGCTGGCTCTCCACCCGGATGGGCGATCGGTCGTGGTCGGTGGGTACGCTGGCGTGCTCCGCCTCATCGAACTGAACACGGGAGATGTCCTCTGGACGGTCCAGGCGCACGAGCACGAGATCGCGAGTGTGGACATTTCGCCGGACGGACGATTCTGCCTGTCTGCCGGAAGCCACGGGAATAAAGAGAGCCGTCTCCATCCATACGTGGTGCGGCTGTGGCGGCTCCCGGAAGACGTTCCGTCCGAGACCTCCGATGACGACGTTTCGCAGTTCGCTCCGGCGCCCCCGACCGACGACGCAGCGGCCCCGCAGGACGGTCGGATCGGCGACGACGCACCGCCCGGTGAAGTGTTCGTCCTCGACCCGCCGGACGAGAAGATCAATCGATGCTCCATTTCTCCCGACGGTCGATGGATTGTTTCGATCGAGCGCGACGGCGGGCGCACGGCTCGTCTGTGGTCCAGCCGAGACGGCCGTCAGGTGGCCAGTTGGTCGGGACACCACTCCTACGTCGGTTGGCTGCCGGACAGCCGTCGCATGGTCTGCATCGACCGGCCGTACGTTCGTGTCCGCACGGTCGATGATCCCTCCCGGATTCTGGCTCAGTGGAACACGCTTGACGCAGGCATCAAGCACGTCGACGTGTCCCCGGACGGCCGGCGTGCTCTGGTTTCGAGTTGGAGTAGGGCTTACTCATTGTGGGACTTGGAGACCGGAGAGCGACTGAGGACCATTGAGGACCTCCCGGTACGCGTCGATACCGTCGCCTTCGGCGGAGACGGTGAACGCATACAGTGCTACGGACCCGATGTCAACGCGCCTGGCGGCGCCACGATCGAAGTGCGCAACGCATCCAGCGGTGAGATCCTCAAGTCCATCCGCGAGGAGTATGGAAGCGAGTTCGCCCGGTTCTCGTCCGACGGGAACCGGATCCTGATCCCCCATTGGAATAGCTCTCGCGTGACTCTGATCGACACGATCACCGGTGCGGAGTTGGCCGAATGGACAACGCCCTCTCAAGTGTCCTCCGTGGCTCTTTCAACGAAGGGTGTGTACGCCCTCACGGGCGGGAACGACGGCGTCGTCCGGCTGTACGACACCGACCCGCCCCGTATACTGCACGTGTTCCGTGGTCACACGGATCAGGTCAATTGGCTGGAATTCTCGGCCGATCTACGGTTCGCCGTCTCCGCCGGCGAGGACGGCACACTCCGTGTCTGGCGACTGCCGACGGGCCTTTTGCAACGTGCGCCCCAACCCGGCGACGCCGGGAACGGACTGCTGTCCGAGAACCGAATCGAACCGGCATCGACTGCCGACGAGTGGATCGATCTGTTCAACGGCCGCGATCTGACCGGCTGGGAATTGGCGGACAGCAATAAGAGCGCCTGGAGCGTGCAGGACGGAGCCATCGTCGTCGAGGGGCGCGGTCGCGGCTATCTCCACCGTGACTGGCGTTTTTCGGACTTCGAAATGACGCTGGAGTATCGCGACGATGGGCGGTCAGATCGCGGCTTCGTCCTGCGGGCGCCGGATGCCCAGTTGGGTGAGGCCAAGGCGATGGAACTGACGATCATCGATAACGACTCGGTGGAGCACACGCGCTTGATGCAGGACGGCGGACTCCACGAGAATCCGGTCTTGCTGGATGACGCCGCCCGCGCGGCGGGCGAGTGGAACACGCTTCGCGTCCGGGTCGACGGTTCCGTTTGGCAAGTCTGGCTCAATCGTGAATTGATGGTCGAGATCGACCGGCGACCACAGCAGCAAGCGAACCAACGCCACACCGCGTTCACCCGCACCGCCGGCCGGGTGGTGTTGCAGCATTGGGATTCCAAGCGGGTCGAGTTCCGTAACATCCGCGTGCGGGAACTGGAGCCGGGCGCTTCCGATCCCCGGACGGACGACGCCAACAAGCCGGGTGGAACCGGCGGCGGGCGAACGAAGAGGGGCGGTGGAGGCTTCGGAGGCGGCGGGTTCGGCGGGGGCGGGGGCGGGAAAGCGAAGCCCAATCGGGCCAACAGAAATCGAAAGTAGCGAGATGAGCACTGACAACTACCAGGACGAGCCGATCGTGCAGACGGTCGCCGAACCGTTGCATCAGATTCTCAAGCAGCAGGCCGGCATCACGGAGGCGACCGCTCCGGCGACCACGCCCGCAACAGGGGCCCGGCCGACCGCCCCGAAGACGCTCGCATTCCGTCCCACCGGCCGCCAACCGCTCGCGATGCTCACCATCCTCGACGACGGCCAGCGCAAGGCGGGGGAAGTCGTGCGGATTCGCGGCCCGCGCCTCGTCATCGGCCGCGAAGAGGGGGACGTCACGATCCCGTTTGATCCGGACATCTCCAGCGAGCACGCGGAACTCCGCTGCCAGAAACGCGACGGCAAATTCCAGTGGTATCTCATCGACCTCGGCAGCACCAACGGGACGTTCCTGCGGGCCTATCGGGCCACGCTGCCGAAGAAGGCCGATCTCGTCCTCGGCAGCCGCCGCTATCAGTTCCAGTTGCCGGAGAGCGTCAGCAGTGAACAGGATGACGAGATTGCCGAAACCCACCGCTACCGGGCTCCCTCGCGAACGCTGGCGGAGAACTTCCTGCCCCGCCTCGCCGAAGTCGGCGCGCCCGACGGCCGAGCGTTCCGCTTCGGCAAACCGAGTCTCCTGTTCGGTCGCGATGCGGCCTGCGACATCAGTGTGGCGGACGACCCGTTTCTCAGTCCCCGTCATGTCCAGTTCTACCAGGATGAGCGCGGGCGGTGGATGATCGAAGACAAGAAGTCGCTCAACGGCGTCTGGCTCAAGATCAAGCGCCTGCCGTTGAGCCAGCAAGCCGAGTTCCAACTCGGTCAGCAGCGATTCCGATTTCAACCGAATGTCGTCGCCGATTAAGCGATCTTTCAAAGCATGCCACAACAAACCTGGATCATCGGCTCCGGTCCGGATTGCGATCTCGTGGTCGACAACTCCGCTGTCTCGAGCCGCCACTGCCGGCTCGAAGCCGACGGCGACACGTTGACGCTGCACGACCTCGATTCCACCAACGGGACGTTCGTCAACGGCGAGCAACTGACTGCATCCCGGGTCGTGACGACGGACGACCAGATCACGCTCGGCCAGTCGCAGCCGATGCCCTGGCCGCAGGAGATTAAACCGACCCCACAGCCCGCACCGCGGTCAGCGCCGAAAGGGCCGCAACAGCAGGCGATCACCGTCGGTCGAGCGGCCGGTAACGACGTCGTCCTCAACGAAGCGCACGTCTCCTCCCAGCACGCCCGCCTGACCATAACCGGCGACGACATCCTGTTGGAGGATCTCGGATCGACGAACGGCACGGCCGTTGGGAACGTGGAAAACAAGATCAGCCGCGCGACGGTGAAGCCGGGCGATACGGTCTACTTCGGCTCGGCCCCCTACACGGTCTCGGACCTGCTATCGCGGGCGCAGGCCAGTCCGCGCACGGTCCAGGCCGGCGAAACCGCAAGCGGCCGCATAGTGCCGATCGCCGTTGTGCTCGGCGTCGTATTGCTCGGGCTCGTTGTCTGGATTGCGTTTCCCGATCGCGCAGCGAATGACGGGGCGGACGACCCTTCGCCTGCCCTCGCCGAGAACGAACCCGATGAACCACCTGCGGTAGCGGAAGTCAACGAATCCAACACGACCGATGCCCCACCGGAGGACGCTTTGACCGACGAAGAACGGCTGGCACATGCGCTCTTCGTCGTCGTCTGCAGCAATTCGGCGCGACACCCACAGTTCCGCGTAGGAACCGCTTTCGCAGTCGACGAACATCACCTCGCCACGACGGCCTCCGTCATCAGAGCGATGGAGGATCTCCAGCAGAACGGTTACGAACAGGCGTTTCTGTATTCGCCGCCGACGCAACAGGAACTGCCGCTGCTCTCCACGCACGTACATCCCGAGTACACACGCGCTAATCAGGAAGCGCGCGCCGCGCAACAGCGCCACGACGACTTGATCGACAATCTGGAGTCGGACCCTCCGGACGAAGCAGCTCTGGAGGCTCTCAAACAGCAGTTGCTCGCGTCCCGCGTCGAAGCTCTCGACGCCATTGATCGCCAGACCGTGTATGATGTCGCCGTCATCGAAGTCGAATCCCCGCTCGCCCACTGGTTGTCCGGCGCCCCGCCGGAGACGACGCTTCGCCCCAATTTGCGGCTGACAGTCACGGGACTCGCCTTCGACCTGGAAGACCCCTTCTTCAACCCCAATGAACCGCTGGAACCGCACAGCATGACCAGTCGCGTCCGGCAACTCGTTCCGGGCGAGTCCGCACAACGGCTGTTGGCCGGCGCGACTAAAGATCACCTCGAATACGCCTACCTCGGCAGCCCGGCCCTGAACGCGCAAGGTGAAGTAGTCGCCGTCTACGCGCGTCCCACACCGCCCGCTCCCGATGCGGACGAGGCCGAACCACCTGACACCTTCGATGCTCCCTTGTTCGAGCGCATCCGCGAATGCCTCACGCATGCCCCTTGATTGATCGGAGAACCCGATGCGTTCCTCATCTCAACGCCTTTCGTTGCTGCTGATCGTCCAGTGGGGGTCTCTTGCTGCCTCGGATCTTTCAGCGCAGGTCGTGGTGACTGGTCGCGGATACCGCTACCCGTATCGCGTGCACTGGGGCGTCTACGACCCCTACTACGCCGTCACCTCGCGCGTTTACGCCCAGGCGGAACTGATCCGCGCCCAGGGCGATGCGGCCGTCGACTTCGCATACGCTCGGAATCTCAACGCCGAGGCTTACAGCCGCGAACTCGATAACTGGGTCAAGGAAGTACGGGCGCGCTGGGAACGCGAGGCCACAGGGGAACTCGGGCAAATGGAACTGAACCGCATTCGTCAGATCCGGCGGTTGGAGTTTCTCAACGATCGCAAATGGCAGAACAGCCGGACGTGGAACCGGCTCAAGAACCACCCTGAATTAAGCGACGCGAGTATCGAGACGGGCGACGCGCTGAACTTCCTGCTCGATCGACTGGGGGCGTCCGCGCTGCCGTATGAGTTCGATCCCGCGACGAGCCGGTTCTCGACCGACGTGATTGCCCAACTCCAGCTCGATGACGAGACGTTGTCCCACGTGACGCTGGAACAGGGTTCGTATGCATTCCCCGCGAATCAGGAGATGCAGGGAGAGGAAGTGTTGTGGCCCTATCTTCTTCGCTGGGACGAGTTCGAGCCGGAACGGCGCAAGTATGAAGCCGCAAGGAAGGCGGTCGTGGACGAGTCGGAAGCGAGCGGACAGGCGTCGGTCGAGTCGATTCAGCAACTCCAGGAGTCACTCGACGAACTGACGAACCGGTTTCATCGATCACGACGCGTCCAGGATTGGCTCCGTGAGCACCTCCGGTTCTCGCAGTACCGTGCGAACGACCGCTTCCTGTGGAATTTGAATCGTGAAATCGCTCAATTGGAGAAGACCGGCGACATCCGGCCGTTCCAGGGACGCGGCGGATATAATCCGACGACGGACGGTGATCACGTCCTCAGTCTGCTGTGCTTCATGAATCGCAACGGTATCAAGTTTGCCCCTCCGCAACCCGGCAGCGAGTTCGCCTATCACCGGCTGTTCACCCAGATGCGAGCCATCTACCTCACGGTGGCGGACTACGACGAATCCATTCAGCCCGAGGATCTCACAGAGCTGGTTGAGTAACCGGTTGCCGTAATGACCTGAAAACACCAAGCCAAGCCAAGCCAGCTCGGAGCACTCCTTTTCACAACGGTGTAATTGCCAGCAAGACGGGTCGGCCTGCCTATCTCCTTCCCGTAGATCATGCATTCAGCAGAACCTCCCAGACGTCGAATCGATCTGATACCACAGGTCGCCATCGCAAATTGACTTGTTCGAGTCGCGCGGTCAACTCGATTCTATCCCGAGGCGCTACCTCCACCCGGTGATCGCGACCGACGCAGTTTTTGAAAGCGCGAAAACCGCATCGG
>ERZ869936.2150-NODE-2150-length-12075-cov-5.070965_pt1 | contig 12075 bp, 6 predicted proteins | sample MGYA00520876_ERZ869936 | MGnify/ENA primary metagenome ERZ869936 (study PRJEB32218, sample SAMN09650985) | biofilter metagenome | isolation source: enrty point of leading RO module | place: Saudi Arabia: Thuwal, RO plant located on Red Sea | collected 2016-02-17 ... | reverse complement strand
CGGGCGTGCTGAAGAACGCCATCGACTGGGCGTCGCGTCGCGAGACGGGGGACGAGACCCCGCTGGCGGCCTTCAAGGGCAAGGTCGCCGGGGTGATGTCGGCCTCGCCCGGGGCGCTCGCCGCGCTGCGCGCCCAGACCCTGCTGCGCACGCTGCTCGCCTACCTCGGCATGGTCGTGGTGCCCGCCCAGTTCGGCTTGCCGCGCGCCAACGAGGCGTTCGACGACGATGGCGGGCTGAAGGACGACAAGCAGGCTGCAGCGGTCGAGGGCATCGCCACCACCGCGGTGGATTACGTGCGGCGGCTCACCGCCTGAGCGGCGCGCAGGGCGATGGTGCATGGGGTAGGGCCGGCGCATTGAAATGGTGCGCGCGCCCTGGGCCGATCTGCACAAGCATCGCGTCTGCCGGTAAAATCGGCGTCGAGACAGAAACTTATCTTTAACCTGTAGCGTGGCACAGCAGTTGCACCAGGCTGGGTCATTCTGAGGGCCGCGCATGGGCTTCGAGTCTTACTACAACGAAATGCATCTGGCCGACGGCGGCGTGCGCAACCACTATCGCCCGCTGGCGGACTGGATCGATACGACGTCGCCGGAGCGCATCAAGCACCTGCGCAAGGCGGCCAACCTGCTGTTCCACCGCGTCGGCATCACCTTCGCGGTCTACGGCGAGGATTCCGGCAGCGAGCGGCTGATTCCCTTCGACATGCTGCCGCACATCATTCCGGCGGCAGAATGGCGGCAGCTCGAAGTCGGGCTGCGCCAGCGGGTGCGCGCGCTCAACGCCTTTCTGCGCGACATCTATCACGAACGGGAGATTCTCAAGGCCGAGCGCATTCCGGCCGATCGCGTGCTGCAGAACAAGGCCTACCGCGAGCAGATGTACGGCATCGACGTGCCGGGCAATATCTACGCGCATGTCGCCGGCGTGGACCTGGTGCGCGCCGGCGCCGGCGAGTACTACGTGCTGGAGGACAATCTGCGCACGCCCTCGGGCGTGTCCTACATGCTGGAAAACCGCAAGATGATGATGCGGCTTGCGCCGGAATTGTTCTCGCGCCAGTCGATCGCGCCGGTCGAGCACTATCCCGACATGCTGCTGGAAACCCTGCAGAGCGTGGCGCCGGCCGGGGTGGACAATCCGACCGTGGTGCTGCTCACGCCCGGACAGTACAACAGCGCCTATTTCGAGCACGCGTTTCTCGCCCAGCAGATGGGCATCGAGCTGGTGTCGGGCGCCGACCTGCTGGTCCGGGACGACACGGTCTACATGCGCACCACCGCCGGGCCGAAGCCGGTGCATGTGGTCTACCGGCGCATCGACGACGATTTTCTCGACCCGCAGGTGTTCCGGAGCGACTCGATGCTGGGGGTGCCCGGGCTGGTGTCCGCCTATCGGGCCGGCCGGGTGGCGCTGGCCAACGCCATCGGCGCCGGCGTGGCCGACGACAAGTCGATCTACCCCTATGTGCCGGACATGATCCGCTTCTACCTGGGCGAGGAGCCGCTGCTCAACAACGTCCCGACCTGGCAGCTGCGCTTCCGCGACGATTTCAACTACGTGCTCGACCACCTGGCCGAGCTGGTGGTGAAGGAGGTGCACGGCTCCGGCGGCTACGGCATGCTGATCGGGCCGACCTCCACCGAGCGCGAGCGCGAGGCCTACAAGCAGCGCATTCTCGACGCGCCGGAAAAGTTCATCGCACAGCCGACGCTGTCGCTGTCCACCTGCCCGATCTTCGTCGACGAGGGCATCGCGCCGCGCCACATCGACCTGCGCCCGTTCGTGCTCTCGGGCAAGAATGAAGTGGTCATGGTGCCTGGCGGCCTGACGCGGGTGGCGCTGCGGGAGGGCTCGCTCGTGGTGAATTCCTCCCAGGGCGGCGGGACGAAGGACACATGGGTCGTGGAGGAGTGAGCGCTTCAGGCGCGAGGCGCCAGGCTCCAGGAGAAGGCGGAACGAGAAAATGCTGAGTCGGGCGGCGGAAAATCTTTACTGGATGGCGCGCTACGTGGAGCGGGCGGAGAATACCGCGCGCATTCTCGACACCACCTATCGCATGTCGCTGGTGCCGCACACCACCGAGTCGGACAACTCCGAGTGGTTCGCGCCGCTCAACATCACCGGCACGCTCTATCCCTTCAGCGGCCGCTACCTGCGTGTCACCGCCAAGGACGTGCTGTACTTCATGGCGCTCGACCCGAACAACCCCGGCTCGATCCACGGCTGCGCGCGCCAGGCGCGCGAGAATGCGCGCGCGGTGCGCGGCAGCATCACCATGGAGATGTGGGAGGTGATCAACAGCACCTGGCTCGAGATCCAGCAGATGAGCGAGGACCGGCTGGCCGGGGAGGGCATCAGCGCTTTTCTGGAATGGGTGAAGGATCGCTCGCACATGTTCCGCGGCGTCACCGTGGGCACTGCGCTCAAGGACGAAGCCTTTCACTTCAACCGGCTCGGCATCTTCCTCGAGCGCGCCGACAACACCGCGCGCATTCTCGACGTGAAGTACCACGTGCTGCTGCCGTCGGTGGGCGATGTGGGCGGGGCGGTCGACTATTACCAGTGGGCGGCGGTGCTCGGTTCGGTGTCGGCGCTGCAGTCCTACCGCAAGGTCTACCGCGACGCCATCAATCCGCTCAAGGTGGCGGAACTGCTGATCCTGCGCCGGGACATGCCGCGCTCGCTGCATGCCTGCATGGAAGAGGTCTACGAGCTGCTGCAGGTGCTGCCGTCGGGGGCCTCGCAGGAGGCGCTGCGCCTTGCCGGCGAGCTGCATTCGATGCTGCGCTTCGGGCGCATCGACAGCATCTTCGCGGGCGGGCTGCATGAATACCTGACGGTGTTCCTGAGCCGGCTGAACGAGCTCGGGCACGAAGTCACGCGCAGTTTCTTCAGCCCGGCGTACGCCTGAGGCAGGTCCGGCTATGATTCAGCGTTTTTAACCCGGCCCGGAGCCGCCATGACCTACTGCGTTGCCCTGAAGCTCGATACGGGGATGCTGTTCGTATCCGATACCCGCACCAACGCCGGGGTCGATCACATCGCCACCTTCAGCAAGATGAAGCTGTACGAAAAGAAGGACGAGCGGGTGATGGTGGTGCTGTCCTCGGGCAACCTGGCGGTCACCCAGGCGGTGGTGAACATCCTCGACCGGCAGAAGGACCAGGACAACGGCCCGTCGATCTGGACCGTGCCCAGCCTGTTCGACGTCGCCTCGATCGTGGGCGACGCCGTGCGCGAGGTGCAGCGCCGCGACGGCCCCTATCTGCAGCAGGCCAACATCGACGCCTCGGCAACCCTGCTGGTCGGCGGCCAGATCAGGGGCGAGGAGCCGCGCCTTTTCAACGTCTACGCCCAGGGCAACTTCATCGAGGCGAGCCCGGACACCATCTACTTCCAGGTGGGCGAGTCGAAGTACGGCAAGCCGATTCTCGATCGCGTGCTGACGCCGTCCACGCCGTACCTGGAGGCGGCGAAGTGCGCGCTGATCTCCTTCGATTCGACGGTGCGCTCGAACATCTCGGTCGGGCTGCCGATCGACCTGCTGTGGTATCCGCGCGACCAGCTGCGCGTCGGCGTGCAGAAGCGCATTCTCGAAGGCGATCCCTATTTCACGATGATCCGCCAGAGCTGGGGCACGGGGCTTCGGCGGGTGTTCGGCGAGCTGCCGAATCCCGACTGGCTGAGCTAGTCGCCGTGCGCGAATAAGCATGGTCGGAATTCGTCTTCACCACAGAGGCACAGAGAACACAGAGAAGGGCAACAACGAGAACGGGCGCTCCAGCGAGAACGTTCGTTTGTTGGGCTGAGCGATCTGAGCAGTCGCATGATCGAACGAAAGGCTTGGCTAATGGTTTTTTCTCTGTGCCCTCTGTGCCTCTGTGGTGAACTCACCCTCAAACAGAAGAGCCGATGACGATCAAGGTCGCGCTGTTTCACAAGACCCATTACCGTTTCGACCGGCCGGTCACGCTGTCGCCGCACGAGATTCGCCTGCGCCCCGCGCCGCATGCGCGCACGCCGGTCACCGGCTACGCGCTGAAGATCCACCCGGGGCGGCATTTTCTGAACTGGCAGCAAGACCCCTACGGCAACTGGATCGCCCGCGCCACTTTCCCCGACAAGGCGACCGAGCTGTCGGTCACCGTCGACCTGGTGGCGGAAATGACGGTGTTCAATCCGTTCGATTTCTTCGTCGAGCGTTACGCCGAGACGTTTCCCTTCGACTACACCGAGGCGCATCGTATTCAGCTTGCGCCGTTCCTCACGGCGGAGGCGCCGGGCGAGCGCCGCCGCGACTGGCTGGCGCGCTTCCGCCAGGAGTATCTGGGCAGCCCGCTGGCCATCGTCGACCTGCTGGTCAACCTCAACCGGCGCCTGCGCGAGGACGTCAACTACAACGTGCGCATGGACCCCGGCGTGCAGACGCCGGAGCAGACGCTGGAGCTGGCGATCGGGTCCTGCCGCGACTCGTCCTGGCTGCTGGTGCAGCTGCTGCGCGACCTCGGCATCGCGGCCCGCTTCGTGTCCGGTTACCTGATCCAGCTCACACCCGACCAGCGCCCGATCGAAGGGCCGACCGGCCCGGCGGCGGACTTTACCGACCTGCACGCCTGGGCCGAGGCCTTCGTGCCGGGGGCCGGCTGGGTCGGGCTCGATCCGACCTCCGGGCTGCTGGCGGGCGAAGGCCATATCCCGCTGGCGTGCACCGAGAGTCCGTCCACCGCGGCGCCGGTGCACGGATTCACCGACATCTGCAACAGCGAGTTTTCCTTCGAGATGAAGGTGACGCGCATCCATGAGGATCCGCGCGTCACCAAGCCCTACACCCCGGCGCAGTGGGCGGAGATCGACCGGCTCGGCGAAACGGTCGAGCAGCGTCTGAAAGCCTGGGACGTGCGGCTCACCATGGGCGGCGAGCCGACCTTCATCTCCATCGACGACATGGACGGGCTGGAGTGGAACTTCACCGCGCTGGGCGAGCGCAAGCGCAAGCTTGCAGGCGACCTGCTGCTGCGGCTGGCCGGGCATTTCGCGCCGGGCGGGGTGCTGCACTACGGGCAGGGCAAGTGGTATCCGGGCGAGCCGCTGCCGCGCTGGGCGCTGGGCTGCTTCTGGCGCGGCGACGGCGCGCCGGTCTGGAAGAACCCTGCGCTGCTCGCCGACGAAACGCGCGATCACGGGCACGGGCCGCGCGAGGCGCAGCGACTGGCCGGGGCGATCTGCGAGCGGCTGGGGCTGCACGGCGACTATGTGATCCCGGCCTTCGAGGATGTCTATCGCGCTGCCGACCTCGAGCAGCGGCTGCCAGTGGACGTCGATCCGCTCGACATGAAGCTCGCCGATTCCGACGACCGCCGCCGGCTCGCGCGCATGATGGCGCGCGATCTCGGCGAGCCGGCCGGTTACGTGCTGCCGCTGCGCCCGCAGGCGCGGCCGCGGCGCGCCGCCGACGAGCCCTGGCGCTCCAGCCGCTGGCCGTTGAAGCGCGAGCATCTGTACCTGATTCCCGGCGATTCGCCGATGGGCTACCGGCTGCCGCTCGATTCGCTGCCGCAATCGGTGCCCGAGGCGGAGGAGCCGCAGTTCGAGCGCGACCCCTTCGACGTGGTCGAGGCGCTGGGCGAGCCTGCCGGCGCGGTGGCGGTGAAGGCGCGCCGTGCGGCCCCGGCGCGCGAGGGCGTGCGCGAAGTGGTGCGCACCGCGCTGTGCATCGAGCCGAGAAACGGCCGGCTGCATCTGTTCCTGCCGCCGTTGATGGCGCTTGAAGACTGGCTGGAACTGATCGCCGTCATCGAAGCCGCCGCGGCGCAGCTCGGCCTGCCCGTGGTATTCGAGGGCTATCCGCCGCCGGCGGACGTGCGGCTGCGGCGGCTGTACATCACGCCCGATCCCGGCGTGATCGAGGTCAACGTGCATCCGGCGAACGCCTGGCGCGAGCTCACCGCGAACCTCCAGACGCTTTACGAAGAAGCGCGGCAGGCGCGGCTCACCACCGAGAAGTTCATGATGGACGGGCGCCACACCGGCACCGGCGGCGGCAACCACGCCACCATCGGCGGGCCGACGCCGGCCGACAGCCCGCTGCTGCGCCGGCCCGATCTGCTGCGCAGCCTGATCGCCTACTGGCAGACCCATCCGTCGCTGTCGTACCTGTTCTCGGGCCTGTTCATCGGGCCCACCAGCCAGGCGCCGCGGGTGGACGAGGCGCGCGACGACAATCTTTACGAGCTGGAAATCGCGTTCCAGGAAATGGACCGGCTGGCCAAAAGCGGCGAGGAATCGCCGCAGCCGTGGCTGGTCGACCGGCTGCTGCGCCATCTGCTCACCGACCTGACCGGCAACACCCATCGGGCCGAGTTTTCCATCGACAAGCTGTACTCGCCCGACGGGCCGACCGGCCGGCTCGGCCTGCTCGAATTCCGCGCCTTCGAGATGCCGCCGCACTGGCAAATGTCGGCGCTGCAGATGCTGCTGCTGCGCGCGCTGATCGCGCGCTTCTGGCAGACGCCGTATCGCCGGCCGCTGATCGCGTGGGGCACCAGCCTGCACGACCGCTTCATGCTGCCGCACTTCGTCGCCGAAGATTTCGCCGATGTGATCCGCGACCTGAACGAGGCCGGCTATCCGCTGCAGTTCGACTGGTTCGCGCCGTTTTTCGAGTTTCGCTTTCCGCGCTTCGGCACGGTTCAGGTCGAGGGCATCGAGCTCGAACTGCGCCAGGCGCTGGAGCCGTGGAAAGTGCTGGGCGAGGAGGCGAGCGGCTCGGGCGCCAGCCGCGCGGTGGATTCCTCGGTCGAGCGCCTGCAGATGAAAGTGAGCCGGCTGATCGATGCCCGCCATGCCGTCACCTGCAACGGCCGCGCGCTGCCGCTTGCGGCCACCGGCCGCCATGGCGAGTTCGTCGCCGGTGTGCGCTTCAAGGCCTGGAAGCCGCCGTCCTCGCTGCACCCCACCATCGACGTGCACACGCCGCTGGTGTTCGACGTGGTCGACCTTCGCTCAGGCCGCTCGCTCGGCGGCTGCACCTATCACGTCGCGCATCCCGGCGGGCGCAGCTACAACTCGCTGCCGGTCAACGGCTTCGAGGCAGAGGCGCGCCGCGTCGCGCGTTTCATGCACCACGGCCACACGCCCGGCCCGATGAGCGTGCGGCCGGAGCAGGGTTCGCGCCAGTACCCGCTGACGCTGGATCTGCGCCGCGCGCCGGATTACAGCGTGCCGTTCGCGCAGGTCCAGGTGCAGTCGCAGTCCCAGCAGCAGTAGCTATTTCACATAGAGCCGGCGCGGGCACACCGCCGGGTCGCCCAGCACCTCGCAGCCGTTCTCGGTGACCAGCACCTGCTCGCTGGAGCCGACATAGCCGATGCCCGGCAGAAACACGTGGATCGGCGTGTGGAAGACATGCCCCGGCTGCAGCACCAGCGGATTGCCCGGGGTCAACGACAGGATGCCCCCGTCCATCCATTTTTCGTTGGCCATGTAGCCGGAGCGATGCTGCATGTCGAAGCCGCGGTCGGTGAGATACCGGCGCGCCGCGGCGTCCACCTCGCCCGAGGTGCGTCCCGGCTTGATTGCGCGCGTGAGGCGCTCGAAGGCCTCGCCGGTAGCGTCCAATGCTTCGCGCACGATGGCCGGCGGCTCGCGGAACCAGGCGGTGCGGATCATGCAGCCGACATAGTCCTTCACGAACACGCCCGGCTCGATCCATATGCCGTCGCCCGGCGCGACCCGCTTGGCGCGGCGCTCGGCGGGCGTGCGCAGCGCATGCATGTGCAGCATGTGGCTGCCGACCTGGCACACCGTGCCGCCCATCGCGGAGTAGAAGTACTCGTCCTTCAGCTGCTCGGCGTGGCCATGCGCCAGATGCTGGATCAGGTCCCACTCGCTCCAGCCGATGTCCATCGCCTCGATGGTGGCGGCGAGCGCGCTGCGGTTGACCTGGTTTGCCTGCCGGATGCACTCGATTTCGGCGGGGGAGCGTCGCACGCGGATCCTTTCCACGCGAAAATCGACCAGGCGCGCGCGCGGCAGCAGCTCCTGAAAGCGCGCGTACTCCTCTACCGGCGTGACGCGCAGATTGATGCCGATGCGCTTGCCGGCGAGCCCCAGGTCTTCCAGCGCGCGCGCGGTGTAGAGCACCGGGTCGAAGGGATTGAACGGCCCTTCGTCGGGAAACTCGACCCAGCGCTCGAGATAGGAGCAGCAGCGGTGGGTGAGTGCCTCGAGGTGACGCACCACGCCCACCGGTTCGCCCGCCCAGACGATGATCCACTGCGGGCTCTCGGCGCAGTAATAGTCCACCCGCGTGCCGGTCAGCCAGGAGAAATCGCGCGGAATTGTGACGATGGTCGCATCGGTGCCTGCCTGGTCCATCTCTGCGCGCACCCGTTTGAGCCGCGTCTCGTATTCCGAGCGCGGGAACGGAAGCTCGTAGGTGACCGGGGCATAGAGTTGAGGCGCGGGGGCGGGATCGTTCATCGGCAGCTCCTGGCGGTGATTCGACGTGACCGACGCACGCGGGCGCGCGCCGACCCGCCGATGATGCCCCCGTTCGCGCCGGCGGTTCAAGGGATCCGCGCATCACGGCGACTGCGCGCGGCATGGCGACCATTTGGAAGCGAATCATTGCGGCACGAGCGGCACCGGCGGCTCGAGGTGCGCGGACCTCGCGCGCAGCGACGGCGGTGCCGCCGTGAAGATGCGGCGCGCGGGCCTTTCCGGTATCGTGGCTCGCGGTGAATCGCATTTCCGGAGGCAACGTGAGGTTGATGCTGGCAGTCGCGCTGTGCGCAGCGCTCGGGGCGCAGGCGGAAGACTGGGTCGAAGTCGGCGCCGATCCCGAGGCGAAGTTCTATGTCGACATGGATTCGGTCGAGGTGGTCAAGGACACGCTGACCGTGCGCAAGCGCGGCGTCTACCACCACACCCTGACGGAGAACTTCGGTGGCAAACCCGCGGCGTTTCGCCAGACCGTCGGCATCGTCGAACTCGACTGCCGCCTGCGGGTGAACCGCGTGGTGCAGATCGACATGCTCGACGACAACGGCCAGGTGGTGTGGACTTCCGGCCGCATGCCCCAGCGCATGTGGGAACAGGTCAAGCCCAACTCCCACGCCGAGACCACGCTCGACACCGTCTGCGCGCGCTTCAGGCGCAGCTAGCGCAGATTGCAGATTGGGGTCAGGCCTATACTTTATAGCTGCTGCAGGTTCCGCGATCGCCTCGGGGCGCCCAGGTTCGCGCGGCCAGGTCCGGCGGGCAGACGCCGGATCTCAGTCGAAGAGAAAGGGCGCGCCGGCCAATGCCTGCTGATCAAAAAAAGGGCCGCCCGAGGGCGGCCCTTGTGCTCTGACACTAAGGGAGGGATGTCAGAAGCGAAAGCGTGATCTTGACTGGCGCCGCCCGATGCCTGTTTCCGCGGGGCGGGGTGCGGTCCGCCGGGCGTCGTCGATCGGCGACGCTTCCGGTGCACCTGCGTGGCGAGTTCCTGTGACATCATTGCGCCCGCAGTCAGCCAGTCGCGCCGGTGGGCGAACCTTACGGGCGGCGGCGGGGCCGGGGAATCGGGGCATCCCCTAGGTCGGCGTAAGGAAAATCCGTAACGAGGGCCCGGGCCCGCGCCTTGCATCAGCCGGGCGCGGTGGCGGCGGAGGTGGTTTTGGTTCGAATCGGGCGGGGACTCGCCGGCGGCATGCTGGCACTGGCGGCGGCGCTGGCATCGGCCGCGGAAGTGGAGTCGTTCTCGCCGGCTGGCGAGGTCAAGGGAGTGCGCCAGGCGGTGGCGCGCTTTTCGGCGCCGATGGTGGCGCTGGGCGACCCGCGGCTGCCGGCGCCCTTCGAGGTCGAGTGCGGTGTCGCGGGCAGCGGGCGCTGGCTCGATGCACGCAACTGGGTGTACGACTTCGAGCGCGAGCTGCCGGCCGGCGAGCGCTGCGCATTCACCTTGCGCGAAGGGCTGGCGACGCTGGAGGGTGAAGCGGTTGCGCCGGTGCGCCACGAATTCTCCACCGGCGGTCCGTCGGTGCTGCGCGCGCTGCCGTACGAGGGCAGCGCGGTGGACGAAGCGCAGATCTTCCTGCTGGCGCTGGACGCGCCGGCGAATGCGGACAGCGTGCGCGCGCATGCCTACTGCGACGTGCAGGGCGTGGCCGAGCGCGTGCCGCTGAACCTGGTCGAGGGCGACACCCGGCGCGCCGCGCTGGAGGCGAACCGTCAGTTCCTCGGCAGCCTGATGCAGCAGTGGGCGCAGCAGGGCCGGCTGGCGGCCGTGGCCGGCGCCGAGCCGGGTGCCGGCTTCGGCCTGGAGCAGCTGCTGTCCGCGCCGGAAACGACATTGCCGCTGACGCTGGTGCAGTGCCAGCGCCCGCTGCCGAACGGCGCCCGGCTTCGCATCGTGTGGGGGCAGGGCATTGCCTCGGCTTCGGGCGTGGCGAGCGCGCAGGATCAGGCGCTTGCTTACCGGGTGCGCGATCCGTTCGAGGCGCGTTTTTCCTGCGACCGGGTGAACAAGGACGCCCAGTGCCTGCCGATCATGCCGATGACGCTCGGCTTCTCGGCACCGATCGCGCGCGCCGAAGCGCAGCAGATCCGGCTGCGGCCGGCGACCGGCAAGCCGCTCGAGCCGCTGCTGCCCGAGCCCGGCGAAAGCGGCGACTTCGTGCAGCAGGTGGTGTTCGCAGGACCGTTCCCCGAGCGCGCCCAGTTCGCGCTCGAATTGCCGGCAAAGCTCGCCGACGACGCCGGGCGGCCACTCGCCAACCAGCGCCGCTTTCCGCTCACCGTGCGCACCGACGAATACCCGCCGCTTGCGCGCTTTCCGGCGCGCTTCGGCATCATCGAGCTGAACGGCGACGGCCTGCTGCCGGTGACGCTGCGCAATCTCGAGGGGCTGGTGGAGTCGCGGCTGCTCAAGATCGGCGCCGAGGACAGCGCCCAGGCGGAGCTCGAAAGCCGCGCCGACATCGCGATGAACTGGCTGAAGAACCAGCTCGAGGGCGCGCGCAGCCAGCCGGACAAGCCGGTGGCCGGCAGCTATTCGCGGGTCGCCGACGGCGACGTGGCGGCAATGATCCGCTGGATGCGTCGCCTGCAGGAATTCGGCGAAGACCGCTACCGCTGGGACGAGAAGACGCAGGAAAGCGTCGCCGAGTACCGCGTCGGCTCGGCATCGATCTTCTCAGCGCAGGAACGCACCCGCCGCATGCATGTGCCCAAGCCTTACGGCGCGCGCGCCTTCGAGGTGGTCGGCATTCCCCTGAAGAAGCCGGGTTTCTACGTGGTGGAGCTGGCGAGCCCGAAGCTGGGCGAGTCGTTGCTCGGCGCACGCGCGAAGCCGTACTACGTGCAGACCGCCGCGCTGGTGACCAACATCGCCGTGCATTTCAAGTGGGGCCGCGAGGGCTCGCTGGTGTGGGTGACCGCGCTCGACACCGGCGCGCCGCTGGCGAAGGCGCAGGTCGCGGTGCAGGATTGCGCGGGCAAGGTTTACTTCCGCGGGCAGACCGACGACCAGGGCCGGCTCGCGGTCGGCGACCTCCTGCCGGAGCGCGAGCGCGTGCCCGGCTGCCTGTCGCAGTGGGACCGCCAGCTGGTGGTGTCGGCGCGCGTCGGCGACGACGTCGGGCTGGTGTTCTCGGACTGGAACGAGGGCATCTCGCGCTGGCGCTTCAACCTGCGCGGCGGCGGCTGGAACGGGCCGTTCATCGCCGCCACGGTGTTCGACCGATCGCTGCTGCGTGCCGGCGAGACCGTCGGCATGAAGCACTACTACCGGCGGCACACGCCGAAGGGTTTCGGGTATGCGCCGGTCGACCGTCTGCCGAAGACAGTGGTGATCCGGCACGTCGGCAGCGACGAAAGATTCGAGTTGCCGCTGCGCTGGGATGGGCGCAACAGCGCGGAGTCGGCGTGGACGATTCCGCCGGGCGCGAAGAAGGGCAGCTACCAGGTACTGATGTCCGACACCCTCGATGCGCGGCCGGGCCGCGGCCCGGCCACCCGGGTGTCAGGTACTTTCCGGGTGGAGGATTTCCGCGTGCCGCTGATGAAGGCGGGCGTAGCCGCCCC
>ERZ869936.2149-NODE-2149-length-12076-cov-9.213543_pt1 | contig 12076 bp, 13 predicted proteins | sample MGYA00520876_ERZ869936 | MGnify/ENA primary metagenome ERZ869936 (study PRJEB32218, sample SAMN09650985) | biofilter metagenome | isolation source: enrty point of leading RO module | place: Saudi Arabia: Thuwal, RO plant located on Red Sea | collected 2016-02-17 ... | reverse complement strand
AACACAATCAAAGTAAGGTTTTAACAATGGCAATCTGGGACAATATATTTAAACAAAGAAAAAGAACTAAAAGAAGTTATGCAGCAGCAAAGCCACATAGATTATTTAATGATTTTAAAGCAACTTCTTCTTCAGCAGATTCATCAATCAGATTTAATCTCAGAGCATTAAGAGACAAGTCTAGAGACCAAGCCAGAAACAATGACTATGCCAAAAGGTATTTGCAGTTATTGGTAACCAATGTCATTGGCCAAAATGGCATCAGATTGCAATCAAAAGCTAGAGATCCTAATAATCAACTAGATATGGTTGGTAACAATCTCATTGAAAGAGAATGGAAAAAATGGTGTAAAAAAGGCAATTGCACAGTAGATGGCAGACTATCCTTTCTGGATTGTCAAAAGTTATTCATGGAATCACTAGCCAGAGATGGTGAAGTTTTAATTAGATATTTCAACACTGGTAATTCAAAAGACCCATTTAGAATACAATTCCTTGATGCTGATTATCTAGATGAGGAAAAGAATCAATCACTAAACAACGATTCTGAAATCATCATGGGTGTGCAAATAGACAAGTTTGGTAAGCCAGAACTTTACTGGATATTCAGTGAGCATCCACATGATACCTATTTCAAAACTAGAACTAGACAACATCAGAAAGTAGATGCAGAAGAAATCCTACATGCATATATGCCAGACCGAGCAGAGCAGACCAGAGGTGTGCCTTTCATGTCCACAGCTCTTAATAGACTAAAAATGCTTGATGGTTATGAAGAAGCAGAATTGGTGGCAGCTAGAGTGGGTGCTTCTAAAATGGGCTTCTTTACTTCTCCTGCAGGTGATGGTTATTCAGGTGATGATTTAGAAGACCAATATACTCCTGTAATGAATGCAGAAGCAGGGACATTTGAACAGTTACCAGATGGCATGGGTTTTCAAACCTTTGACCCACAACACCCAACATCAGGCTTTGATGCTTTCCATAAAGCAGTGCTAAGAGGTATTGCTTCTGGTTTAGGTGTTTCTTATGTCTCACTAGCCAACAACCTAGAGGGTGTAAATTATTCATCAATTAGACAAGGCACACTAGAAGAAAGAGACAACTATAGAATCTTACAACAGTTTATGATTGAGCATTTTCTTGAGCCAATCTTCCAAAGATGGTTATTCCAAAGTATGTCTTTCAAGAGCAATTTTCCATTACCTTTAGACAAATATGAGAAGTTTGCTGATGCAGCAATCTTTGTGCCAAGATCTTGGGGTTGGATTGACCCTGTCAAAGAAGTCAAAGCCAATGTTGATGGCTTGCAAGCAGGTGTGGTCACTATGCAAGATATCCAAGCTAACTATGGTCGTGATGTAGAAGAGTTGTATGAACAGCATCAAAGAGAAGAGCAGTTAGCCGATAAGTATGGAGTGCAAACAGCATATCAACCTTTTGGGGCAATGAAGATGCCAGTAGACCCAGAAGTGACAGGTGAAGACGATGAATCCCAGTAATGGCAAAGGGTCTAAAAGAAGACCAACAGACCAAGAGAAGTTTAATGAAGGTTGGGAATTGATATTTGGTAAGAACATGGAAAATGCCAAAAAGAACAAATGGAAGAAAACTAAAAATGGCCAGTTATAAACCAACAAAAGGCATGGTTGAGCAAGCTCAACAAGGCTTAGATTTAAGAAGAGAGCATGGCAGAGGTGGCACACAAGTTGGTATCTCAAGAGCTAGAGATATTGTCAATGGCAAAAACCTGTCAGAATCAACAGTTAAAAGAATGTTTAGCTTCTTTTCCAGACATGAGGTAGACAAAGAAGCAGAAGGTTTTAGCCCAGGGGAAGATGGTTATCCGTCAAATGGTGTCATCGCATGGAAACTATGGGGTGGTGATGCAGGCTTTAGTTGGTCAAGAGCCATAGTAGAAAGATTAAAGAAAGAAGAAGAAAGACAAGCCTCAGCACCTATAAAAAAATCATTACAAGCCAAAGCAGATGAACATAATGAAGAATATGGTGACGATCCTAAAAGAAAGACCAATGTTGGTACATTAGAAAAAGTCTATATGAGAGGTAGAGGAGCTTTTGAAAGCAATCCTGGCAGTGTTAGACCAAGCGTTAAGACACCAGAACAATGGGGTTTAGCTAGAGTAAATAGCTTTTTATTTGCCCTCAGAAACCTTAAATTTAGGTCTGGTAAACATGACACAGACTTATTACCAAAAGCACACCCTTTATCTTCAGAAGAAAATAGTGATAGAATAGCCAATATGGACACAGAAGCTAGACATATCAAAGATATACGAGAAACAGACGATTCATATATTGTTGAGTTTGGTAAATCAATGCCAGAACCTGAAGAGGTTCAGGAAAATGGCTACATGGATGAAGAAGAGGAGAAATCACATCATGAAGAAGAAATGGAAAGAGATAACCCAGTGGAAGAAGATAACAGAGCCAATGAAGAAAGCTTGGACATGGCTAACCTCTATGGTGAAGAAAGCCTACAAAGGTCTTTTGAATTTGATAGGAATAAAATAGATGAAGAAAGCAGAACTATAGAAATAGGTGTTTCTTCAGAAGAACCTGTCATGAGAAACTTTGGTTATGAAGTTTTAGGACACAGAGAAGAAGAGATTGACATGTCATTTATGGCACAAGGCAGATCTCCATTATTACTAGATCATGATTCTACTAAGCAAATTGGTGTAGTAGAAAGATTTGGTATTGATAAAGACAATAAAAGAACAGTTGCTAAAGTAAGATTTTCAAAGAGCAGAATGGCACAAGAAGTCTTTGAAGATGTTAAAGATGGCATCAGACAGAACATATCTGTTGGCTACCAAGTCAATAAGATGGAAAAAGAGGGCGAGAGGGAAGGTATCCCTGTCTATAGAGTTCAGGGTTGGACACCTCTTGAGGTTTCAGCAGTAAGCATCCCTGCTGACCAGTCAAGGCTTGTAGGTTTTGGCAGATCTAAGGATGTGCAAGTAAAATCCAATAAACCAGAGGAAATAACAATGGAAAATACAGAAAATAAAACTCCAGAAGTTAATCCAAATGAAATTAGAGAGCAACTAGCTAAAGACAATGCTGCTATCTTAGATCTTGCTGCAAAGCACAACAAAAGAGATTTAGGACATGATGCTGTCTCAGCAGGTATCTCTCTAGAACAATTTAGAGGACAACTTCTAGAAACTCTAGCAAATAAGCCATTAGATTTACCATCTAATGTAGAAATGAATGAAACAGAGCAAAGAGATTACTCATTGCTTAAAGCTGTCAGAGAAGCTGCAAGTGGTACACTTTCAGGTCTTGAAAAAGAAGTTTCAGATGAAATTGCATCAAGAACTGGAAAATCAGCAAGAGGTTTCTACATGCCAACAAACATTAATTTTGGCAAAAGGGATCAAACAGTTGGTACAAACTCACAAGGTGGTTTCTTAAAGCCTACAGATCATTTAGGTGATCAGTTTATTGAAGCCCTATATGGCAGATTAAGAATTGGTGAGGCAGGCGCACAGGTCTTAAATGGCTTGGTTGGTGATGTTGCAATTCCAAAATTAGCAACAGCTACCTCAAATAGTGCTTTTGTTGCTGAAGGTTCAGCTCCATCAGAAGGTGCTGCAGTATTCTCACAAGTAACAATGTCTCCAAAGACACTTGCTGCTTATGTAGATGTTTCAAGAAAGCTTATGATGCAATCAGACCCATCAGTTGAAGCTGTACTAAGAAATGACATTATCAATACTTTTGCAAGAAAGATTGATGAAGTTGCTATTGAAGGTGGAGGTTCAAATGAGCCTTCAGGTATCATTGCTTCTTCAACAGGTAATGTTGTTGCTATCGGTACAAATGGTGGTGCAATTAGCTATTCAAAAGTTGTAGATATGGTTGAAGCAGTTGAAGTTGATAATGCAATTATCAATGATGAATCAACATGTTTCTTAGGTAACCCTAAAGTTACAGCAAATCTAAGAACTATTGCTAAACAATCATCAGGTGTTGAAGGAAACTTTATCCTAGGTGAAGACAACAAGATTCTAGGTTATGACTATAAGTCATCAACTCTAGTACCAAGTGATCTTTCAAAAGGCACAGGTTCAAACCTATCAGCATTGATATTTGGTGATTTCTCACAACTTCTACTTGGATTCTATTCAGGAGTTGATGTGGTGGTGGATCAAAGCTCATTAAGCACAAGTGGTGGCACAAGACTGGCATTCTTCCAGGACTTAGATGTTGCACTTAGACATGATGATGCTTTCTCAGTCTGCAAAGATATCACAACATAATTAAGTTCTCCCACTTAATTTAGGGCTACTTAGGTAGCCCTTTTTTTTGTGTATAATAAAGAAATGGAAAAAGTTAAATTTTTATTTAATCAAACTTGTTACCTGCCTGGTGGCAGAGTAGAAAGTGGCGATATGCAGGAGCTGTCAAAAGATGTAGCACAGGCATATGAAAAGAACGGATGGGGTAACATCTATAAACCAAAAGGAAAAAAGAAAAATGAAAGTAATAGCAACAAGAAAAGTTAATTACAATGGCATCTGGTATGATGCAGGTGATGAATTTGTCTGTAAAGCAGATGATTTTGTTGGTCTTGAAGCAGCAGGTGTTGAAGAGTGCAAAGCCTCAAAACCCAAAGCTACTGATAGAGCAATCAAGAAGGTAAAAGAAAGAGATGGCTCTGGAGACTAATCAAGATCTAGAAAACTTTTTTGATACTGAAACACATGGCAGTGATGCCACTGTCACTATAAATGGCACTGGTAGCTCAATCAAAGTTATTATCAATAAAGAATATTTTGCAATACCTGGTGAATCAGTAGATGTTACTGGTTTTCAACCTATGGTGCATTGCCGATCACAAGATATTACAGGCATAGATACTGACGATACTCTGACAGTTGGTAGTGTCACTTACAACATTACAGAAATACAAGACGATGGCACAGGAGTGACTGTGCTGATATTGCAAGACTAATGATTTTATATAGTGAAGCACAATTAGATGAAGCTTGGCAGTATGACTGCAAGCAAAGAAGTCTAAGAGATAGGCACTGGATATCTAGGAGTGATTATGAAAATCTTTTTGTGCTATATTTAGACAGTGTTGTCAGTGGTGATAGGCTTATCAAACTTGATATTTATATACCAAGAGAGATGTTGGCCTCTATAGATGACACCATAGATTTAGAAATGGAAGGATATACAGATGATTGATCAATTAAAAAAACTAGTTACTACAGTAGCACCTGCTCTTGGGTCAGCTTTAGGATCTCCTTTAGGTGGTGCAGCAATTGGCATGATAGCTGAAAAGCTAGGTGTCCCAAATAACAAGCAAGCAGTAGAGAAAGCTATCAGACAAGCCACACCAGATGAAATGTTAAAGCTCAAAGAAGCTGACAATGAGTTTGAAATAAAGATGAAAGAGCTTGATGTTGATGTTTTTAGATTAGAAACAGAAGACATTCAAGATGCCAGAAAGAACTTTAGCAATGACTGGACATCTAAACTCTTGGGTTTCATTACTCTTGGTGGTTTTATGGGTTATATCTTCTTAGTCACCTTGCAACCACCAGAACAGAACTCAGAAGCCTTAATCAACCTTGTGCTTGGCTATTTGGGTGGACTGGCATCAGCAGTCATTTCATTCTATTTTGGTGCTTCTAACTCAAAAGATAAGTAATGCCTAAAAAAACTAAACTGCAGTTCAGCAAAGGGCATGAGCCTGCAGCAGGGCAAAATGGTAAAAAAACATGCCAGGGCAGAAGAAACTTTGGTAGCTCAACTCTTAATAAACACAAAAGAAGAAACTATAAAAAATACAGAGGACAAGGCAAATAAGCTACAATAAGTTATGGCTCATTACAGACAACAAATTAGAGAGAGAGTAGCAACAACCCTAACAGGTCTTGCTACTACTGGCTCTAATGTTTTTCAGTCTAGAGTTTATCCATTAGAAAACAACAAACTGCCCTGCTTGTTGGTCTATACCACAGAAGAAGCTTCAGAGCCTCTGGCAATGAATCCACCTAGAAGTGTAGAGAAAATGTTAAATCTAGTAGTTGAGGCTTATGTCAAAGCCAATAGTAACTATGACGATACTATAGACACTATCTGCCAAGAAGTAGAAGAAGCCCTGTATGGCGATAGATTAATCAATAATTTAGCTAAAGATAGCTATCTTATTAGCACAGAAATATCATATAATGGAGAAGGTGATAACCCATTAGCAATTGTTGTTATGACTTTTGAGATTTGTTATCATCATACAGAAGGAACTTTAGGAACATAAATATGGCAACATTCAAAGGATCAGATGGCATAGTCAAAGCAGGTGGCAATGCTATCGGTGAAATCAGATCTTTCACAGTAGAACAATCAGCAGATACTATTGAAGACACTTCAATGGGTGATTCTGCTAAAACATTCAAATCATCACTGACATCATTTACAGCATCAGTAGATGGTTTGTTTGATGATGGTGATACTGCACAAACAGCTATGACAATAGGAAGTGAGCTTGCATTTTTATTTCAACCAGAAGGTGACACAACTGGTGATTATCAGTTATCTGGCACAGGTATTGTGACAGGAATATCTAGATCTCAGTCATACGATGGCTTGGTGGAAATAAGTTTTTCAGTGCAAGGTACTGGTGCATTGACTATCGGAACTGCATAATTTGAAAGCAATAGACAAAGCTAAGGCTCATTTCAATACCTTAGAAATTAAAAAGATTGATGTTCCAGAGTGGGACTTGGTAATCTATGCCAAGCCCCTCAATCTTTTTGAAACCAAAAAACTCATGAAATTTGCTAACGATGATTCCGTTGAAATGTTAGCTTATGTAGTGATGCTTAAGTCTTTAGATGACAAGGGTGATCCTCTATTTACCCTTGAAGACAAACATGCTCTCTTGAATGATGTTGATAAAGATGTTCTTGCTAGAGTGGCCAATGACATCATGAATCAACAACCTCAAGATGTCATAAAAAAAAATTAGAAGAAGATAATCACACTTTCAATCAGTTAGCCCTAGCTGAAGCTCTTAACAAAACTTTATATGAAGTTCAACAAATGACTGTTGAAGAATACCAATTATGGGTGGCTTACTTTAAAATAAAGGAACAAAGACAAAAAGATGGCTAAAGAAAAAATAAATATAGTTCTCCAGGGTGTCAACAATACCCAGAAAGCATTTAAAGATATAAAAAGAAATCTTGATGTTCTGGACAGAAAGACAAAAGGCTTACAAAAGAGCTTTAGTTTTGTTGCTAAGTCAGCAGTAGCTTCATTTACTGCAGTATCAGTTGCAGTAGGTGTATCTACATCAAAAATAGATAGGCTTGTTAAAACCTCTGAAAAATTAGGTGTTTCTGCTGAGTTCTTACAAAAGTTTAGATTTGCTGCTGAACAAGCAGGCATAAGAACAGAAACTGCTGATATGGCAGTACAGAGATTTACCAGAAGACTTGCTGAAGCAGATAAAGGCACAGGTGAAGCTAAAGATGCTCTAAATCAATTAGGTATTCAGCTTAGAGACAATGAAGGCAGCTTAAGACCAGTAGAGGAAGTGTTACTGGATGTTGCTGATGGCATTAAGAATGTCACTAGTGAATCAGAAAAAGTAAGGCTTGCTTTTAAATTCTTTGATTCAGAAGGTGTGGCTTTAGTAGGCACAATGAAAGGTGGCTCTGAAGTTCTTAGAGAGTTCTTTAATGATGCAGAAAGTTTAGGAGCTGTTTTAGATGCTCAATCTGCTAAAGGTGTTGCTAATTTTGCTGATGAGATAACTAGGTTAAGGACTTTAGTTGGTGGATTAATAAATAACTTTACAGCTTCATTAGCACCTGCTTTAGAAACTATAACGCAAGATTTTATTGATCTAGTTCAAAAAAATATTGAAGCACAAGGTGGCTTTAAAGAGTTTGGTAATTTCTTGGCTAATGAATTTATAGGCATACTTCAATTAATTATTGTAAGTTTCACAAATCTAGGAAATATAGTCATAGATGTTCTTAACACTATTAGAGGTGCAGGATTAGCATTAGGTCTAATAGAAGAAAGTGAAGCTGCTAAAGCTCTCAAAAAAGAATTAGCAGATTTAGGCACAATACAACAAAATCAACTTGCTAGAGGCAGTGCATTTGCCACAGCACAGCTTGTACTAACTGAAGAAGAAAAGAAGAGAAGAGAAGAAATACTTAAACTTTTAGATCTTGAAGGCAATATACAAAAATTAAATTCAACAAATCTCATAACAAAACTAGATGAAATAAGACAGAACTTAAAAGACAATCCTATCAATCTATTTCCAGAGCCAGAAGGTGAAGGTGGTGATACAGAAAAACCACAAACATTTGGCTCATTCTTTAAAAATGCACAACAAGCATTAGAGAATTTTAAGAAAGAAAGTGTAGATGAAATGATGACTAAAGCTTTTGAAAATGCTTTTCAATCTGCTGAAGATGCAATGCTAGATTTCATCCAAACAGGCAAATTATCATTTAAAGATCTGGTGCAATCAATCCTTGCTGATTTTGCTAGAATACAAATCAGAGAAGGTCTAACTAATTTATTTAGTTTCTTGGAGCCTAAAGCAATTGGTGGCTCAGTCAGAGCAGGACAACCATATCTAGTAGGTGAGCAAGGTGCTGAGTTGTTTGTGCCTTCACAGTCTGGAACAATTAAACCACACAATCAAACTATGGGCATGATGGGTGGTGGCACAAGTATTAATTTCAATATCCAAGCCACCGATGCGACAGGCATAGATGAATTATTAGCTTCCAGAAAGAATCAAATTGTTGCTATGATAAACCAGGCTATGAATCAAAAAGGTAAGGCAGGTTTAATTTAATGAGTGGTGCATTTCCAACAACAACCAAACCTAGAGTGTTTAATTTCAGCTCTAACAGGCCAAATACTACAGCATATACCTTAAGTGGTAAAAGGTCAGTCAAGCAGTTTGCAGCTCAATATTTTAGCTTTAGTGTGCAATTACCACCGATGAATCAAGCTGACTTTCAAGCCTTTTATGCTTTTCTAGTCAAACAAAAAGGATCTTTTGAAACTTTTACTTTTGAATATCCACTGGATAACTTAGGAGCTGACAAAGGAGAAACAGATATTTTAGTCAATGGTGCTTTAGCTATCGGTTCAACAACTATTGCTATGGATGGCTTCAATGCTTCTACTACAGGAGTATTAAAAGCAGGTGATTTCATTAAGTTTGCTAACGATACCAAGATTTATATGGTGACAGCAGATGCCGATTCCAATGCAAGTGGCGAGGCAGATATATCTATTGAGCCACCCTTACAAGATGCAGTAGTGGATAATGAAGCAGTGACAGTCAATAAACCATCATTTAAAGTAGCCTTGGTGCAAGATGATGTTTTGTATTCTACTGATGCTAGTGGTTTCTTTAGTCTATCCTTTGATGTAAGAGAGGTCTTATAATGGCCAGGAGTTTAAGCTCTAATATACAGTCTCAAATTACACAAGAGGGCATTAGAGTTGTCCATCTTCTTAAACTAGAAACATCTACAGCTATAAAAGTCACCAATCATGTCAAAGATTTAACATTTGGCTCTGATACTTATGAAGCAGGCGGTAACTTTCTAGATGTCTCAGAGGTGCAAGAAACAGGGTCTCTGGAATACAGCAATCTGAATATAAGTCTTAACAATGTCACTACAACTGTTAGAGACATATTTAAAGCACAGGATTATATAGATAATACAGCTACCGTTTATGTAGCTTTTTTAAATGCTGATGAAACTATACTAGATGCTTATGAATATTTTAAAGGGACAATAGCATCATCAAATCTAAGTGAAGCCAAAGATGGTTTTGTTGTCAATATAGAAATAGCTTCACAATGGAAAAATTGGGATATAAAAAAAGGCAGAAAATTTACACAAGCATCACAAGATGACTATACAGATAGAAATTCATTAAGTGCTGATAAAGGGTTGGCTTTTGCTCATGAAGCCACAGAAAATGTGAGGTGGAACAGATGATTCCAATGGGTAATATACCACCATCAGTTGTGGCTATAGGTAAAGTTTTTAAAGCTATAGGTAAAATATTTAAATTTGTAACAAGTCCTGCTGTCCAACTATCTCTGTTTGTGGCTCAAGGTGTCATGGCTCACAGAGCAGCTATGAAAGCTAAGAGAACAGGTGCTGATATTCTTCTGCAAAAGTATGGCACAGGGGCAGGCATGCCAGTCATTTATGGAACAAGAAGAGTAGGCTCAACTGTGGTCTATATGAACACCATCAACAACAAAGAACTCTTTGTGGTCTATGCCATAGCAGGTCATGAGATAGATAGTTTTGATCTTGAATCTATTCATTTGGATGGTAGAACCATTAAGGATCTTAAAATCTATCGTCAAGGTTACGACATCTCCGATGGCAGCACTAGAATAAACTTCAGGTCTAGTGGTGAAACAAGAGCATCTGGGACATTTTGGGGCAACACTTCTACAGAAAGAGACAATATAACAGGTGGTGCTAACACTGGTGACAATGCCAGAATGACTTTTAACTGTCATGTTGGGACAGATAGCCAAGCTGCTGACCCAATGTTAGAAGGTATCATTAGTGAATGGACATCTAATCACAAGCTCTCAGGAGTAGCTTATATTGCTGCTAACTATGAATACGATATCCAGGGCATGTTTACTGGCATCCCAAATCTAACTGTAGTGGTCAATGGTAAGAAAGTCTTTGATCCTAGAGACACAGGTCAAACATTTGGCACAGAATCTACCTATACCCATTCATCCAATGCAGCTTTGTGCTTGTTGGATTACATTACTAACGATGAATATGGTAAAGGTCTGGGTAGTGCAGATCTTGAATCAGATTTTGCTTCTTGGAAGACAGCAGCTAATGATTGCGATACCTCAGCAGATACCATTACTCATAGTAGTGTTGTTGTAGAAAGAGCATCCATCACTACTGATAGGCTAACCATAGCCAATGCCAATGAAGACGATTACAACAACTTTAAAGTCGGTAATAAATTTACCATCACCGATGGTGTGACTACTTATGTTTCTGATAAAAAACTCATAGACAAAGATAGCTCTTTAATAGACATTGATGGCACAAATCCAGAAGCAACCTTACAACTGACATTTGAAAGTGGTGCTGTTGATACAGCTATCACATCCAACACAACTTGCACATTTACTGAAACCCAAATTAGATTTGATTGTAATGGTGTGCTTGATACCGATGAAACAGTATTAGAAAACACTAAACTTCTGATTGCTAATATGAGAGGTATATTCACTTATAGCAATGGTGAATATCAAATCAAGGTAGAAGGCACAGAGAGTTCAGTTGTTAGTTTAGATGAAGATGATATTTTAGATTCTGGCATCACCTTATCATTAGAAAACAAAGAAGCTAAATATAACAAAGTAGAAGCTGAGTTTTACAATGCTCAAAAAAGATATGAATCAGATACTACTTATTACACAGGTGAAACCAGTGACAGCTTCCTCAGTGATGATGGCAATGAAGTTTTAGAAACTAGAATACAATTGCCTTTCTGTACTAATCAGAGAATTGCTTACAATCATGCCAAAGCAATGCTGAAGAGATCTAGATCACAAAAAAGCATTTCTTTTGTTGCGACACCTAAAGTCTTGAAAGCCAAAGTCGGTGAAGTTATTTCTATCACTAGTAGCAACTTAAACCTTTCTAGTGAGCAATACAGAATCACTAACATGGTTATCAATCCAGATCTTAATATTTCAGTCAATGCTGTGGAATATCAAACTGCAGTCTATGGTTATGTCACTCCACCAGATGAAGAGATAGGCATTATTCAAGATCCTGTAGATGGTCATAGGGTTGAAGCACCAAGTAGCTTAACTTTCACTAACAAAAACACAACGACAGGTGAAGCAGCTAAACTAACTTGGACTGATTCAAGCAAGTATCCAAGCTATGAATTTAGGGTGCAAATCATTGATGGTGTGAAAACCAGATATGACAGAAGGGTCAAAGACACTACCTTCTATTTAGATGGCATTTCTGTGGCTAATG
>ERZ869936.2148-NODE-2148-length-12078-cov-4.116859_pt1 | contig 12078 bp, 11 predicted proteins | sample MGYA00520876_ERZ869936 | MGnify/ENA primary metagenome ERZ869936 (study PRJEB32218, sample SAMN09650985) | biofilter metagenome | isolation source: enrty point of leading RO module | place: Saudi Arabia: Thuwal, RO plant located on Red Sea | collected 2016-02-17 ... | reverse complement strand
GCCTAAGACAGCGCGTGGCCGGCGCACGCTCAGGCGGCTGCTAGATGCGGCGGCGGAAGAGTTCGGCGCGCGCGGCTATCACGAGACTGCGATCAGCCACATCACCACACGCGCCGGCGTCGGGCTGGGCACCTTCTACGTCTATTTCAAATCGAAAGAGGAAGTGTTCCGCGCGCTGGTGGCGGACATGGGCGTTCGCACACGCCACGCGCTTGCGGACGCGGTGAAGGACGCGCCGAACAGGCTCGAAGCAGAGCGGCTCGGCATCCGCGCATATCTCGAATTCGTGCGCACGCACAAATCACTCTACCGGGTCGTGATGGAAGCGCAGTTCGTCGCGCCGGAAGCGTACAGCGCTTACTATCGCGTGTTTTCGGACGCCTATCGCACCCAGCTGGCGCAAGCGGCTAAGCGCGGTGAGATCAGCCAAGGCGACGACGATGTGCGCGTGTGGGCGCTAATGGGCGCTTCGACTTTTCTCGGCTTGAAGTATGGCGTTTGGGAAGACGACGCGGATGTGGCGGCGGTTTCGGAAGCGGCCGCTGATTTGATGATCAACGGGCTCGCGCCGCGGGCCAAGAAAAAGAACGGCGACGCGTCGTAAGAGCGCGCGTTACGTTGGGAGGAAGCAATGGGTGTCGGCTTGGTCGACATCACCGCAAAGCGGGCGGCGATGACGCCGCGGCGTATCGCGCTTATCGATGCGCCGAGCGGACGTCAGATAACCTACGCGGAGCTTGAGGATCGCTGCGCGCGCGCGGCGGCCGTGTTGGCGGTGCGCGGCGTAGAGCGCGGCGACCGGGTCGCAATCCTCTGCCGCAATCGCATCGAGTTTTTCGAGATCATGTTCGCCTGCGCCAAGCTGCGCGCCATTCTGGCCCCGCTCAACTGGCGCGCGCCGGCCGGGGAATTGCGGACCGTCTTGAGCGATTGCGATCCGAAACTCGTCGTCTATGCCAACACGGACGCGGACACGGCGCGCGCGCTTTCCCATGTCTCGTTGCTCGGACTGGATGAGGAGTACGAGCAAGCGTTGGCGGCCGCGCCGCCGCTGCGAACCGATACGCTGTGGCCTGCCGACGATGTCTGGTTCTTAAGCTACACATCCGGCACAACCGGCGCGCCGAAAGGTGTGATCCAGACTTACCAGATGTCGGCGGTGAACGCGTTTCACGTCACGCAGGCGTTCGGCGTACGCGCGGGCGACCGTACGCTCAACTTCCTGCCCCTCTTTCACACCGCGGGCATCCAATTGGTGACGCTACCAACGCTAATTGCGGGAGGCACTGTTACGGTGCTGCCGGGCTTCGACGCGGCGCGCGCGCTGGCGATGATGGCCGAGCTCGATGTGTTTTTTGGCGTGCCGACTGTGTATCAGCAGCTGGCGCTGCATGCCGACTTCGCGCGCAGCGATCTTTCGGCCGTGCGCGCTTGGGGGTGCGGCGGTGCGCCCATGCCTGATGTGCTGGTCGAACGCTTCGCCGCCAAAGGCGCACTGGTGTGCAACGGCTACGGGATGACCGAAACGGGGCCGACCGCCTTTGTAGCGGCGCCCGAGGACGCGCTGAGCAAGATCGGTTCAGTCGGCAAGCCGCAAATGCTACTCGACGTGCGCATTGTGGGCGCCGATGGCCGCGACGTGGCGGAGGGCGAAACCGGCGAGATTTGGATGCGAGGACCGGGACTGACGCCGGGCTATTGGAACAGGCCTGAGGAGACCGCGAAAGCTTTCACTGACGACGGCTGGCTGAAGAGCGGCGATCTCGGGCGACGGGACAGAGACGGCTGCTATTACGTCGCCGGACGAATCAAGGAGATGTACATTTCAGGCGGCGAGAACGTGTATCCGGCCGAAGTGGAGAATGTGCTCGCGCGTCATCCCGCAGTGCTGGAAGCGGCGGTGATCGGCGTGGCGGACGATAAATGGGGTGAAGCCGGCTGCGCGTTTGTCATGCTGCGACCGGAAGCGCTGCCACTAGGCGCGGGCGAACTCATCCAGTATTGCCGCGGCCATCTCGCCGGCTTCAAGACGCCGAAGCAGATCGTATTCGTGCAGGACTTTCCCCGCACCGCCGCGGGCAAAGTGCAGAAGCATCTTTTGCGCGGGCAGGGTGAGCAAGGCGCACGAAGCGCCTGAGCTCCGCTAGACGCTCGGCGCGTTTTCCGCGTCGAAGCGGCCGATGGCAAGGAAGCGGTCGCGGCGTTGCGCGCGCAGTTCGTTGGCGTCGAGTTTGCCAAGATCGTCGAGCGCTGCGGCGATGGCGGCGCCAACTTTGGCGACTGCAGCGGCCGGCTCGCGGTGCGCGCCGCCAACTGGTTCTTCGATGATGTCGTCGATCACGCCGAGATCGATCAAATCTTGCGCCGTAATCTTCATCGCAGTGGCCGCATCCTTGGCGCGTGCGCTGTCTTTCCATAGAATCGACGCCGCGCCTTCGGGGCTGATCACCGAATAGATCGAGTGCTGCAGCATCAGCACCTTGTTGGCGGCGGCAATGGCGATGGCGCCGCCCGAACCGCCTTCGCCGGTAATCACGGCCACCATGGGAACGCCAAGAGCGAGGCAGCGCTCGGTGGACCGTGCGATAGCTTCGGCTTGACCGCGCTCTTCGGCGCCGATGCCAGGATAGGCGCCGGCAGTATCGACGAAGCTAACTACTGGCAGCGCAAACTTGTCGGCAAGATCCATGAGCCGGACGGCTTTGCGGTACCCTTCGGGACGGGCCATGCCGAAATTGTGCTTCAGCCGCTCTTGCGTGGTGCGCCCCTTCTCGTGGCCAAGCACGACGACGGGACGGCCGAGGAACTTGCCCGTGCCGCCGAGGATGGCTGCGTCTTCGCCATAGGTGCGGTCGCCTGAGAGTTCGATGAAGTCCGTGACCAGCGCCGCGATGTAGTCGCGGAAACGCGGCCGCTCCGGATGACGCGCCACCTGCGTTTTCTGCCAGGCGTCGAGCCGGGAATAGATAGTCGCGAGTTGGCTTTCGGCCTTCGTCTTGAGACGCGAAAGCTCGACGCCCTGCGAGATGGCGTCGGCGCCCGAAGCTTCCGCGAGCGCGGCCAATTCTTCGATCTTGGCCTCGATCTCGGCGACCGATTTTTCGAAATCGAGATAAGTGCGCAAAGCTCGGCTCTGACCCGCCCCGGAAAGGGCCGGACAATACCCGCCCCGGACCTTCCATCAAGGTAAAGCCCCACCCCGGATAGCTGGATTGCGCCCGGCGCCGACGCGGGCCATGCTGCGCATGCGAACAGAACAGGACCAAGCCTCGTGACCAAGCCTCCCCGCCACTTCTTCGCGCCGCTGGCGAACGGCGCGCCCGCGCCCTTTCGTGAATTGCCCCTGCGGCTGGAACGGATGATCCACTTCGTGCCGGCACATAACGAGAAGCTGCGCGTGCGTGTGCCGGATATGGCCAAGCAGGTGGACGTGGTGCTGGCCAATCTCGAAGACGCCATCCCGGCTGATGCAAAGGACGCAGCGCGCGCGGGTGCGATCGAGATGGGCAAGAGCTTCGATTTCGCAAGCGCTGGGGTTGGCTATTGGTGCCGCATCAATGCGCTCAATTCGCCGTGGCATCTGGATGATGTGACGCAATTGGTGAGCGAGATCGGCAATCGGCTCGACGTCATCATGGTTCCGAAGGTCGAGGGGCCATGGGACATCCATTACATGGATCAGCTCTTGGCGCTGCTCGAAGCCAAGCACGGCGTGAAGAAGCCGATCCTGCTGCACGCCATTCTGGAAACCGCGCAGGGCGTCGCCAACGTAGAAGCGATCGCCGGCTCCTCGCCGCGCATGCATGGGATTTGCCTGGGACCGGCCGATCTGGCGGCCTCGCGCAAGATGAAGACGACGCGTGTCGGCGGCGGCCATCCCGGTTATCGCGTGATTTCCGATCAGGTTGAGAGCGAAGCCAAGCGCGAAAGCGCACAGCAGGATTTGTGGCACTACACATTCGCGCGCATGGTCGACGCGTGCGTGATGCATGGGATCAAGCCGATGTACGGGCCGTTCGGCGATTTCGCTGACGAAGCCGCGTGTGAACAGCAATTTCGCAATGCGTACTTGATGGGCTGCGTCGGCGCCTGGACGCTGCACCCCTCTCAAATCGCCATCGCCAGACGTGTGTTCACGCCCGACGCGGAAGAAGTAAAGCTGGCAAAGCGCATGCTCGACGCGATGCCGGACGGCACAGGCGTGGCGCTGGTTGACGGCAAGATGCTCGACGACGCGACCTGGAAACAGGCCAAGGTGATCGTTGACCTGGCGCGGCTGGTGGCGGCGAAAGAACCGGAGATGGCGAAGGCGTACGGCTTCTAACTGACGTCGCGTGCCATGTGTCACGTACGTTCGCGCGCGACGCTGCTTAGGTGCGGCGCATGAAGGCGCAAAAATATCTGTTCGCTCTCGTGTTCGTGACGATCATGTATTTCATGATTGCCGTGCTAGCCTCGCCGCAGGCGCAGATGATCGCGTGACACCCGTCACGGCGCGCCGTCCGCATACTCGCTATGTGAGTTGTCGGGCGGGGCATCTCAGACGGGAGAGGCCTCCATGATGCGAATTATTTATGCCGGCTTCATCGCGGCGGCGTTAGCATGCGCCGGCTTGAACGCGGCGCAAGCGCAGACAAGAATCCAGACGCCGCAAGCACAACCGGTGACGCCGCACCCGGCGCCAGGCCGGCTTGTTGCGGCTTCGCCGGACCTCATCCCGATACCATCGCGCATCGAGCACGGCGTCGTATCGGTGCGCAACGCGGGTGCGGCGGCGTCGCAAGCGTCGATCGTAACGGTGAACTGCCATCGGCCGGGACAAGCGGGCGGCTGCGTCGACATTCCGGCGGCATATCTGGCGCAGTACACTAATCCGGCCTACCCGAACCGGCTGGTGGTGCAAGTTCCGGCAATTCAGGCCGGCCATGTCTACAACCACAACCTGCCGTTCTGGAACGAGATGACTTGGCCGTCGGGCCAGTCGTTCGTGTTCGAGTATGTGGCCGACGCCAGCAACACCAACGGCGAGTCGAATGAAGGCAACAATGCCGGCTCGCACACCTGGAACGATCCGTAGCAAGGCGCATCTCGGTTGATCGCCGAGCGCAATTAAAACAACCCATCACCGTCAATACCGGGGAAGGGACTTCACATGAGCAGACTTGCAGCCGCGCTTACCGCCCTCTTTTTTCTAGGTTTAGATTTCGCCGCGGCGCAGCCCGCAGCGCCGACACGGGCTGAGCTTGCCCGTGTGGACCGCATCCTGCGCACCACGCCGCTAATCGACGGGCACAACGACCTGCCGTGGGAAATCCGCGACGCGCACGGCAATGACTTGGACAATGTCGACTTGAATCGCGATACGCGGCAGCTTACGCCGCCCCTGCATACGGACATTCCGCGCCTTCGGCAGGGCCGGGTCGGCGGACAATTCTGGTCGGTCTATGTGCCGGCTTCGCTCAAAGGCGCAGATGCAACACGCGCGGTGCATGAGCAGATCGACCTGACCCGGCGCATGATCGCGCGCTACTCAGCGTTCGAGTTCGCAGATTCCGCCGACGACATCGTACGCATCCATCGCGCTGGGCGCATCGCCTCGATGTTCGGCATGGAAGGCGGCGAAGCGATTGACAACAATCTCGCCGTGCTGCGCGAGTTTCGCGCCGCCGGCGTGCTCTATATGACGCTCACGCACTCGCAGAATACCGATTGGGTCGACAGCGCCACTGATGCGCCGGCGCACGGCGGCTTGACCGAGTTTGGCGAAGAAGTCGTGCGGGAAATGAACCGGATCGGCATGCTGGTCGATCTCAGCCACGTTTCGGCCGAGGGGATGCGCGATGCACTGCGCGTGAGCGAGGCGCCGGTGATTTTCTCGCACTCCTACGAGTTCGCGTTGACGGGCCATCCGCGCAACGTGCCCGATGACGTGCTGCGCGCACTTCGCCGCAATGGGGGCGTGGTGATGGTAAACTTCTATCCGGCGTTCACGTCAGAGGACGTGCGCTCGTGGAGCGCCAATCGCGCCGCCGAAGACGCGCGGCTTAAGGCGCTCAATCCCGGCGATCCGGACGCGGTGCGCGAAGGATTGGCAGCGTGGGCGGCGGAGCACCCGCGGCCGGAGATCGATCTCACCGTGATCGCCGACCACATCGAACATATCGGCCGGGTGGCGGGGCGCGCGCACGTCGGCATCGGTTCGGATTACGATGGCGTCCCGTATTTGCCGCAAGGGCTCGATGGCGTGGAGGACTATCCAGCGCTCCTGGTCGAGCTGATGCGGCGCGGCTGGAGCGATCGCGACATCGCCGGCGTGGCCGGCGGCAATCTGCTGCGCGCGCTGAGGCAGGCCGAGCGGGTCGCCGCGCGCTCCTGAGGCGTTGGGGCTTGTCAGCGTGGCGCATGCGTGCGGAAGTTGCACTCATGCGGGGGCTCGCCTTCATTCTGATGCTGGCGCTTTCGGCGTGCGCGACGGCGCGTCCGATCAATGCGCCGTTGACATCGCCGCAAATGCAAGCGCCCGGGCGCGCGGCGGTAGGCGAGGATCTGATTGTGCTGGCCCTTTCCGGCGGCGGGGCTCGCGCGGCTTCGTTTCATCTCGGCGTTCTGCAGGGCTTGCGTGATATGCGCGGACGCGATGGCGCGCCGCTTAGCGAGCATGTTGCGCTGATCAGTTCGGTGTCGGGCGGATCGGTTCTGGCCGCCTATTATGGGCTGCACGGCGAGCGCGGCCTGGACAATTTCCGCGCCGCGTATCTCGACAAGGATTGGCGCGTGCGGCGGCAATACTCGCCGCTGGGCCTGGTTGGCGCGCTGCGCGGGGGCATGAACGGACCGGCGCAACTCGCCGACTGGCTCGACCGCGAACTCTATGGCGGCGCACACATGGATGCGCTGGCAGCCGGCCCGCGCGTCGTCATCAATGCGTCCGACTTGTACAACGCGACCGCGTTTGCGTTCACGCCGTTCTATTTTGACGGTGTGTGCAGCGATTTGGCGCGCGTGCGCGTCGCCGACGCAGTGGCGGCGTCGATGGCGGCGCCGGTGCTGTTTCGTCCTATCCTGGCGCAGAGCTTTCCAGAAGCGAATTGTCCGGCGCCGGCATGGATGGCGCCAATCCTCGCCGATCGCGCGGCGCCTGAAAGTGCGCGTGCTACAGCGTATGCGTTCGAGAATTATCGCGGCGCCCGGTTGGCGCAGCAACTCTACGTACTGCTCGGCGATGGCGGGCTCACGGACAATCTGGGGCTGCTGAGCTTGAGTGTGGCGCAGGCCGCGCTGCCGGCGCCGGCGCCGCTGAGCGAGCACGAAGCGCTGCAGGCGCGGCGCGTGCTAGTGCTGGTGGTCAATGCCGAATACGTCCGCGACCGAACATTTCAACAGCGCGCAACCGATGCGTACGGCGCCTATGAGATGATGTATGCGCCGCTCGATGCGTCGGTGGACGCGGCCAAGCGCTCGGCGCTTGACGCATTCCGCGCCAATCTGCCGGAATGGGAGCGCGTCTTGCGCGATTTCCGCTGCGCGCGAGGCGTGGCGCAGTGCGAGAATTTCTCCATGACGCTCGACGTGCTTACCTTCCGCGACATGACCGCAGATGAGTACCGGGCGCTCTACAATGTGCGCACCGACGTGTCGATCGAGGCGGATGACGTCACCGCACTGATCGCGGCTGGGCGCGGTGTCATCACGCGTAATGCGGCGGTGCGGGAGTTTCGGGCGGATTAGCCGCGCAGCGTGCCGCCCGTCGCTTTCATTACCGCGCTGACGACCTTGGCGCTGACCGCCTCGATGTCGGTGTCGGTCAGCGTTTTTTCGCGCGGCTGAAGCGTGATCTCGATGGCGAGCGATTTCTTGCCCGGCTGCATGCGGTCGCCGCGATAGACGTCGAACAGCGACACATCGGCGATGAGCTGCTTGTCGGCGCCGAAGGCCGCGCGCACCACGTCGGCTGCGGCGACGCCGTCGTCGACCACGAAGGCGAAGTCGCGCGACATGGGCTGCAGGTCGAGCTTCTCCAGCGGCGGCTTAGAGCGCCCTTTCGCGCGCGGCGGCGGCAGCGCGTCGAGGAAGATTTCGAACGCCAGCGCGGGTGCTTCCACATCAATGGCCTTGAGCGCGCGCGGATGGATTTCGCCGTAATAGGCGATCACCTTGGGGCCGAGCTTGAGCACGCCGGTGCGGCCTGGGCGCCAATGCGCGGGCGCGTCGCTATACGTCTGCAGCGACGCCACCGGCGCGCCGAGCGCATCGAGCACCATCAGGCAATCGCGCTTAATGTCGAAAATGTCGGGCGCGGGCGCGGCGCGCCAATGCCGCGGCGGTCGCGCGCGCCATACGGCGGCGAGCGTACGCTGCTGGCCGGCGTCGGTGGTGTCGCCGTAGATCGGCCCGGCTTCGAACAGGCGAGCATCGTCGAAGCCGCGGTTGGCGTTCTTCTGCGCGGCGACGAGAAGCTGCGGCAAGGCGGAGGGCCGCATGCAGTCGAGATCGGACGCGATCGGGTTAGCCACAAACATCTCCTCGGCGCCGCCGCCAAACGCTTGCGCCTGCTTGCGCGAACAGAAACTCCAGGTGATGGCTTCGAGATAGCCGAGCGACGCGGCGGCGCGGCGCGCCAGACGCGTGCGGCTTTCGCCTACACTGACCGGCGGCGGGCGGAAGCCCTCGGCGCGCGGCGGCGCAAGCAAGGGCAGTTTGTCGTAGCCCTCGATGCGCGCGGCTTCTTCCACGAGATCGGCGGAGCCTTCGACATCGCGCCGCCAAGTCGGCGGTTCGACGATGATGCGCTTGGAGCCCTCGCCTTCGGCGCTGGTTTCGAAGCCAAGCGCTTTCAGTACGGCGCGCACGCGCGTGGGTTTCACGTCGATTCCGGCGAGCTGGCGCACGCGGTCGGGATCGAAGAACACGGGCTTTGGCGGCGCAGGTTCGGCGCCGGCGACGACGATCTCGCTGGGCTCGCCGCCGCACAGATCGGGGACCATGCGCGGGGTCAGCTCGGAGCCGGGCCCGACGAAGCCGGTATCGACGCCGCGGGCGAAGCGGTATTGCGCGTCGGTGATGAGGCCGAGCGCGCGGCCGGTCTGGTGCGTGCGCGTCGGATCGAAATAGGCGCACTCGACGAACACGTCGGTCGTGGCTTCGCTCGAACCGGTTTCTTCGCCGCCGATGACGCCGCCGAGGCCGAGCACGGCGCGATCGTCAGCAATGACGCACGTTTCCGGCGTCACTTCGTAGACGTTGCCATCGAGCGCTTTGAAACTTTCGCCAGCTGGGCCGATTCGTGCGCGGATCGCACCCTTGAGCTTCGCGGCGCATTAACCATGCAGCGGGCTAGCACGGTTGAGCGAAACGTAATTGGTGATATCGACCAGGATATTGAGCGGCTTCATGCAGAGCGCACGCAGGCGCTGCTGAAGCCAGGCCGGCGAAGGGCCGTTCTTCACGTTGCGGATTAGGCGGCCGGAGAACATCGGGCAAGCGTCGAGATTGTCGATCTCGACTTTGATCGGCGACGGATAGCGGCCGGGCACCGGATTGATCGGCTTGTCCTTGAATTTGCCGACGCCGGCGGCGGCGAGATCGCGGGCGATGCCGGCCACGCCCAGCCAATCCGGGCGATTGGGCGTGACTTCGATTTCGATCACCGGGTCGTTGAGGTTGAGCGCTTCCGCGAGCGGCGTGCCGACCTTCAGGTCCGGATCGAGTTCGAGAATGCCGTGGGCGTCGTTGTCGAGCTCAAGCTCGGCGCCGGAGCAGAGCATGCCGTTGGAGACGACGCCGCGCACCGGGCGCGCTTCCAGCGTGATGCCGGAACCGGGAATGAATGTGCCGATCGGCGCGAACGCGGTGACGAGCCCAGCGCGCGCGTTCGGCGCGCCGCAAACGATTTCAAGTTGGCCTTGGTTGGTTTCGACCTGGCAGACCTGCAGCTTGTCGGCGTTGGGGTGCTTCGCGGCGCTGATGACGCGCGCGACCGTGAACGCCTTCAGCTTCTCGCCGACGTTCTCGACCTCCTCCACTTCGAGGCCGATCATCGTCATGCGCTCGACAATGTCGTCGATGCTGGCGTCGGTTTGCAGATGCTCTTTGAGCCATGAGAGCGTGAATTTCATTGGAACACACACAGCGCACTTCTTGCCGCCCGAACAAGCGGCGGAAGAAACGACTGATCCATCGCGAACTGAATTTTGGTTTGAAAGCCGACGCCTTCGTGCTGCCAATCCGAAAAGCTTGCATCCACACCAATGTTCCCGGCCTTTTCCATCTTGAGTTCAGCGCGCGCATTGGGACCCCCAGGGTTTCCGCCCCACAAAGTTGCGGCGCCGTGCAGTTCTCGAGTCATTTCCTCCAAGTCGGCGACAAAGGTTCGCAACATACTGTCAGCGAGAACAGTCGAGCATTCTCCGCTCACAGCATCCATGCAGAAAGATGCCGCTGCTTCGCAAAGCTGCGACCCCTTGCCGTCATTCCAAGTGTTTTGGTGTACGGTGAAGGTCACGCCGCGGCGCTCGCCGCCAATCAATATCTCGTGCATCACCCGACTCCCTGCGCCATGCCGGGCAGCAGGAACGGGCTGAAGCCGTAGTGTTTCAGCCAGCGCGTGTCGGCGGCGAAGAAGTCGCGCAGATCGGGCATGCCGTATTTGAGCATCGCCAGGCGATCGATGCCCATGCCGAAGGCGTAGCCTTGGTATTTCTCGGGATCGATGCCGCAATTCTGCAAGACGTTCGGATGCACCATGCCGGAGCCGAGGATTTCCAGCCAATCGTCGCCCTGGCCGATTCTGATCGTGCCGCCGGAACGGTCGCAGCCGATATCGACTTCCGCGCTCGGTTCGGTGAACGGGAAATGGTGCGGACGGAAACGGATCTTCACGTCGTCGATTTCGAAATAGGCTTTGAGCGCGGCGACGAGCACGCTTTTGAGATCGGCCATGCTCGTAGTCTCGTCGATGACGAGGCCTTCGATCTGGTGGAACATCGGCGTGTGCGTGGCATCGGAATCCTTGCGGAAGGTGCGGCCCATGCAGATCATGCGGATGGGCGGCTTCTGCTTCAGCATGGTGCGCACTTGCACCGGCGAGGTGTGCGTGCGCAGCACCTTGCGTTCGCCGTCTTCGCCCTTGGCGTTCATGAAGAACGTGTCCTGCGTCTCGCGCGCAGGATGGTTCTTCGGGAAGTTGAGCGCGGTGAAATTGTTGAAGTCGGTCTCGATGTCGGGTCCTTCTTCGACGGTGAAACCCATCTCGCCGAAGATGGCCGCCATCTCCTCCATCACTTGGCTGACGGGATGGATGGCGCCGATGCGCGGCTTCACCGGCGGCAGCGTGACGTCGACGGCTTCGCTCTGCAGCTGGCGGTCTAGTTCAGCTTCGGCGAGCGCGGCCTTCTTGGCCAGGATCGCTTCGGTGACCGTGTCCTTTAGCTGGTTGAGCGCGGCGCCGTAGCTCTTCCGCTCGTCCGCGCTCATCGAGCTGAGATTGCGCATCAGCGCGGAAATGCTCCCCTGCTTGCCGAGCGCTTCGACGCGCAGCGCTTCGAGCGCGGCTTCGTCGTTGGCGGCTTCGGCGCGCGTAAGCAGATCGCGTTCGAGCGCGGCGAGATCGTTGGTGTGTGCGTTCATGATTGCGACTGCCTTTGCGAGGCCGCGCAGCGAACACGTGCGGGGCTTCGCCCCTCCGGCCGCTTCGCGGCCACCTCCCCCGGCTGTTTAGGTCACCCGCTCGGCAAGCGAACGGGAGGCGGGGGAGGAAACCACGTTGAAGCTTACTTCAGTGCGGCTTGGGCTTGCGCAACAAGACCCTTGAAAGCCGCGGGCTCGTTCATGGCGATATCGGCCATCACTTTACGATCAAGCTCGATGCCCGCCTTGGCGAGCCCGCTCATAAATCGTGAATAGGTGAGGCCTTCCTCGCGGACAGCGGCGTTGATGCGCTGGATCCAGAGCGCGCGGAAGGTGCGCTTCTTGTTCTTGCGGTCGCGATAGGCGTAGAGGCCGGCCTTCTCCACCGCCGCGTTGGCGGCGCGGAAGGTGTTCTTGCGGCGGCCGTAATAGCCCTTCGCCTTCTTGATAACT
>ERZ869936.2147-NODE-2147-length-12085-cov-4.692519_pt1 | contig 12085 bp, 11 predicted proteins | sample MGYA00520876_ERZ869936 | MGnify/ENA primary metagenome ERZ869936 (study PRJEB32218, sample SAMN09650985) | biofilter metagenome | isolation source: enrty point of leading RO module | place: Saudi Arabia: Thuwal, RO plant located on Red Sea | collected 2016-02-17 ... | reverse complement strand
TCCCGTTCGGCCGGGCGCTGGTCCTGCGCGGTGCTGAGGAGCGGCTGGTACCGATCCTCATGACCGCGCTGGTGACCGCGCTGGCGCTGCTCCCCCTGGTGGTGTGGGGCAGCCGACCCGGCCACGAGATCGAGCACCCGATGGCGGTGGTGATCCTGGGTGGCCTCATTTCGTCCACGGTGCTCAACCTCTTCCTGATGCCGGCGCTCTACCTGCGCCATGCGCGGGCGGGAGAGGCGGGGCGCGACGACCTCGAGGACGATGGCCGACGGGGGGACGGATGACAGGGGACAGGTGACAGGCTACGGGTGACGGGGAACCGACTCACCGGTGCCGCGGTTACAGCCTGTCCTGACCCCCTCACCCCGAGCGCCATGGCCTCCCTCGACCTCATCGGCAACACCCGCCTGGTTCCCCTGTCGCACGTTGCCCTGTCCTCCGGGGCGCGGCTGCTGCTCAAGCTCGAGCTCGAGAATCCCACCGGGAGCATGAAGGACCGGATGGCGCTGGCGATGATCGAGGCCGCCGAGCGCGACGGCCGGTTGCCGCCGGACGGCCGGGTGGTGGAGTACACCGGCGGCAGCACCGGCGTGTCGCTGGCACATGTCTGTGCCGCGAAACGGCTGCCGCTCCACCTGGTCACCTCGGATGCTTTCTCGATCGAGAAGCGCCGCCACATGGCGGCGCTGGGCGCGGAGCTCACGCTGATTCCGAGTCCCACCGGCGGCACCACCCGCGCGCTCACCGAGAGGATGATCGCCACGGCCCACCGAATCGCCGATGAGCGCGACGCGTTTTGGACCGACCAGTTCAACAACACCGACGTGCTCCCCGGCTATGCCCGGATGGCTGACGAGATCGATCGCGATGCCGGAGGTCGCATTGGCGCGTTCGTGCAGATGGTCGGCACCGCCGGCTCGATCCGCGGCACGTCGGCCCGGTTGCGCGAGCTGCACCCCGGTGTGCAGGTCATCGCGGTCGAACCCGCGGAATCACCGGTGCTCTCCGGTGGCCCGGCGGGATCGCACGGCATCGAGGGATGCGGCCCCGGTTTCGTGATGCCGATGTGGGCGGGCGTCGAACCCGACGAGGTGATGACGGTGTCGACCGCCGACGCGATGGCGATGGCGCGCCGGCTGGCGCGCGAGGAGGGGATCTTCGCCGGCACCTCGACCGGCGGGAACGTGGTCGCCGCACTCCGGGTCGCCGAGCGGCTCGGCGCTGGTCAGACGGTCGTCACGGTGGCGATCGACTCGGGGATGAAGTATTTAAGCACTTCGTTGTACGGCGGCTGACGCCGCCGTGCGACAGGCGAAGGGCGAGGAGCGAGTGGTGGCCGCGCAGCCGCTCCTCGCCCCTCGCCCCTCGCGTTGTCGCGTCAGATTCCCGCCGCGATCACCACCTCGCGATCGAGCGCCTTCTCCAGCACGTCCTTCTTGCGATCGGCGCCCCACAGTTCGAGCGAGAGGTCCGCGCCGCCGAGGCGCGGGTAGGCGCGAATCACGCAGCGATCGTCGACCATGGTGACCGTCACCCGGTTGACGCTGGCGGTGTGGCCCCGGTCGAGGCCGTCGGCCACGCGCAGTACCGCCGAGACGCGCCGGACCGTGTCCTGATCGGCGGGGTCGAGCGCGGCGAACTCCTCGTGCTTGCGCGACGGGCCGGCCTTGCGGTGGTAGCGCGACGCCAGCGCCACGATGACCCGGTCGGGTGCGGCGAGCCCCAGCCGCTCGGCGTGCATGATGAGCTGGTAGGAGTGCCTGTGGTGGCGCCGGTAGCTCACCAGCTGCCCCACGTCGTGGAGCAGTGCCGCGGCCTCGAGGTACCAGCGGTCCTGCGGCTCGGCGCCGAGCGCCTCGGCGAGCTGGTCCTGGAGCGACAGGGCGAGCTCGCGCACCTGCTCCACGTGCCGGCGATCGCCGCGGCAGCGGTCGACGAATTCGCGCAGCGGCTTGAGTCGGTCGGTGACGGCCGGCGCCGCGGTGGTGGCGCCGACCAGTTCCAGCAGCAACCCCTCGCGCAGTCCGAACGCGCTGACGGTCAGCTCGCGCGCATCCGCAAGCGCCAGCAACTCGGCGGTGACCGCGATCCCGGCCAGGATGATGTCGGCACGCTGCGGATTGAGTCCGGGCACCCGGGCCCGCTCGCTGGTGCTCATGGTGGTGAGCCACTCGAGCAGCGCCTCCACCTCGCCGGTGCTCACGGTGGTGCCGTGGATCGGCTCGGTGGCGTGGCCGCGCCGCGCCGCGGCGATCCGGGCGAGGTTCGTGAACGAGCCCCCGGAGACGATGATGGTGGCCTGGGCGAGGTCGCGCCACGGCATCGCCTTCCGGAGTCCGCGCCGTGCCGCCTTGCGCAGCTTCGCCACTTCCTTGCGGGTGTCGCGCTCGCCGGGGAGGAACTGGTCGGTGAGCCGGACCGCCCCCAACGGCACCGAGACGGCCGCCTCGACGAGGCCGTCGACCGCGGCGACCAGCTCCAGCGACCCGCCGCCGATGTCGGCCACCAGCGCGCGAGTGTCCTCGAGCGGGAAGTGGTGCGCAACCGAGCGCCACGACAGCCGTGCCTCGCGATCGGTGTCGATGACCTCGAGCGGCAGGCCGAGCTCGCGGCGGATCCTCTCGGCGAAGGCGGGGCCGTTGCTGGCGTCGCGCATCGCCGAGGTGGCCACCGCCACCAACCGGGTGACGCCGCGCCGCTCGGCGACGCCGACCATCCGGGCCAGCGCCGCATAGGCGGCTTCCATCGCGTCGGGATCGAGGGCGCCGGTGTGCGCGATGCCGCGGGCCAGCCGCGGCATTTCCTTGACCTCGTCGATCACCTCGAGCCCGGTGGCGGGATCCCAGGCGGCCACCAGCAGCCGGATCGAGTTCGACCCGACGTCGATCGCCCCGAGGCGCTCGCCGGGCACCGCAGGATGGTTCACGCCGGCGATTCGCCCCGGTCCTCGGCGTGGTGCTTGATCGTCTTGCCCTCGACGAGGAACACCACGTCCTCGGCGATGTTGGTGGCGTGGTCGGCCACCCGCTCGAGGTTGCGCGAGACGAGGAACAGCTCCATCCCGCTGCCGATCATGTGCGGATCCTCCATCATGTGGGTGAGGAGGATCCGGAACACCGAGCTGTGCAGCGCGTCGACCTTGTCGTCCCGGAGGCAGATCTCGCGGCCCGCGTCGGCGTCGCCGCGGATGAAGGCCTCGAGCGCGTCGGAGAGCATCTGGCGCGTGAGCCGGGCCATCTCGACGATCTCCGGCTCGGGGGTGATCGGCCGGCTCTGGGCCAGGCGCTCGGCTGACTGCGCGATGTTGACCGCGTGGTCGCCGACCCGCTCGAGGTCGTTGGCGATCTTGAGCGCGGAGGTGAGCATCCGGAGGTCGCGCGCCATCGGCTGCTGGAGCGCCAGCAGCGAGACGCACTGCTCCTCGATCTCGACCTCCATCGCGTCGATCGCGCGGTCGCCCTTGATCACCTGCCGGGCCTTGGCCGGGTCGCGCTCGAGCAGCGCCTCGACCGCCAGGCCGAGCGCCGCCTCCGCCTCGCCCGACATCGTCAGGAGGCGGACCTTGACGTTGCTCAGCTCCTCATGGAAGTGCCGATGCGATTCGCCGCTCATCCGAACCTCCCGGTGATGTACGCTTCGGTGCGCTCGTGCTTCGGCGCGGTGAAGATCTGGTCGGTGTCCCCGAACTCCACCAGCCGGCCCGCATCGAAGAATCCCGTCAGGTCGGCCACCCGGGCCGCCTGCTGCATGTTGTGTGTCACGATCACGATGGTGTAGTCCCGCTTCAGCTCCACGATCAGTTCCTCGATCCGCTGCGTGGCGATCGGGTCGAGCGCCGAGCACGGCTCGTCCATCAGCAGGATGGTCGGCTCGTTGGCGAGCGCCCGGGCGATGCAGAGCCGCTGCTGCTGGCCGCCCGAAAGCCCCGTGGCCGGCTGGTCGAGGCGATCCTTGACCTCCTCCCACAGTGCCGCACGCCGCAAGCAGCGTTCCACCAGGTCGGGGAGGTCGCGCCGCGGCACCAGGGCGTTGAGCGCCGGCCCGTAGGCGACATTGGCGTACACCGACTTGGGGAACGGGTTGGGGCGCTGGAACACCATGCCGACCTTCTGGCGATGCGCCACGAGGTCGATCCCGGCACCGTACACCGGCCGTCCCTCGACCAGCAGCTCGCCCGCCACCCGGCTGTCGACCACCAGGTCGTTCATCCGGTTGACGCTGCGCAGGAAGGTGCTCTTGCCGCACCCCGAGGGCCCGATGATCGCGGTGACCGCGCGGCGCGGCAGGGCGATCGAGATCTCGTGCAGCGTCTTGGCCTTGCCGTACCAGAACGAGAAGTCGCGCGCCTCGACCGCCGGGCCGTCGGCCGGGGCCTCGGGGGCGCGGGGCGCCAGGGTGGCGCGCCGGGCCGGGCTCATCCGAACCGCCCGGTGATGTAGGCCTCGGTGCGCTCTTCCTTCGGCGTGGTGAAGATCCGCCGCGTGGCGCCGTGCTCGACCATCTCGCCGAGGTAGAAGAACGAGGTGGTGTCGGACACCCGGGCGGCCTGCTGCATGTTGTGCGTCACGATGATGATGGTGAACTCCCGCTTGAGCTCGAACACCAGCTCCTCGATGCGCTGGGTGCCCTGCGGGTCGAGCGACGCGGTGGGCTCGTCGAGCAGGATCACCTCGGGCTCGGGCGCGATGGTGCGAGCGAGGCAGAGCCGCTGCTGCTGGCCGCCGGAGAGCCCCACGGCGCTGGCCTTGAGCCGGTCCTTCACCTCGTTCCAGAGCGCCGCCCGCACGAGCGCGCGCTCGACGATCTCGGCCACCTCGCGCTTCGACTTGCTGCGGTCGAGCACCAGCCCCGCCGTCACTTGGTCGAAGATCGACTGGGTGGTGAACGGCGCCGGCTTCTGGAACACCATCCCCACCCGGCGGCGGAGCTGGATCGGCGAGACGCCGTTCGCGTAGACGTCCTGGTCGTCGAGGTAGACCTTGCCGACGATCCAGCCGCCGGGGGTCATCTCGTGCATCCGGTTGAGCGTGCGCAGGAAGGTGCTCTTGCCGCAGCCCGACGGCCCGATCAGGGCGTGCACCTTGTTCGGCGCGAACGCGAGCGAGACGTTCTTCACCGCGGGGAACTTGCGGGACATCGCGGAGAGCTTCTCGGTGCGGAGGCGGGGCAGCGGCTCAGTCACGGCGACCGAACCGCTGGCGGGTGACGATGCGGGCGGCGATGCTGAGCACCAGCACCACCAGGATCAGGACCAGCGCCGACGTCCACGCCAGCCGGTGCCACGCCGGGTACGGGCCGATGGCGTACTGGCACACCACCAGCGGCAGCGCTGCCATCGGCCGGTCGACATCGAACGAGAGGTACTGGCTGCCGAGCACGGTGAACAGCAGCGGCGCGGTCTCGCCGGCAATCCGCGCCACCGACAGCAGCGAGCCGGTGACGATGCCAGGCAGCGCCGTGCGCAACACCACCACCAGCGAGGTGCGCCAGCGCGAGTAGCCGAGCGCCAGCGCCGCCTCGCGGAGCGACACCGGCACCAGCTTGAGCAGCTCCTCGGTGGTGCGCGTCACCATCGGCAGCATGAGCACCGCCAGCGCCACCGCGCCGGCCGTGGCCGAGTAGTGTCCCTGCGCGCGGACCACCCAGGTCCACGCGAAGACGCCGACCACGATCGACGGCGTGCCGTTGAGCACGTCGGCCACGAACCGGGTCACCGACGCGAGCCGGGTGCCGTTGTACTCCGAGCAGTAGAACCCGGCGGCGATGCCCAGCGGGATTCCGGCCAGCGAGGCCATGCCCACGATCATCAGGGTGCCCACGATGGCGTGCAGCACGCCGCCGCCCGGCATGCCCACGGGCGCCGGGGTGCTCACGAAGAAGGAGGGCGACAGCGCGCTGGCGCCGCGCAGCAGCAGCGAGCCGAGGATCAGCAGCAGCGGCAGCACCGCGATCACCACGGCGAGCACCATCAGCCCCACCATGAACCGCGAGACGAACCGCCGCATCGCCCGGCGGTTCATGCCGACCCGCCCCGGCGGCCGACCCGCCAGATCAGGAGCCGCGCGCCGGCATTGACGAGCACCGTCACCCCGAACAGCGCCAGCGCCACGTAGGTGAGCGAGGCATAGTGGAGCGTGCTCGCCGCCTCGGAAAACTCGTTGGCGATCGCCGCGGCCATCGAGTAGCCCGGCGCGAACAGCGACGCCGAGATCTCGTGGCTGTTGCCGATGAGCATGGTGACGGCCATCGTCTCGCCCAGCGCGCGGCCGAGGCCCAGGATCACCGCGCCGATGATGCCGCTCTTGGCGTACGGCACGATCGCGCTGGTGACCGCCTCCCAGCGGGTGGCGCCGAGGGCAAGCGCCGCCTCGCGCTGCCCCTCGGGCACCGCTAGCAGCACCTCGCGCGACACCGACATGATGTACGGCATCACCATGATCGTCAGGATCAGCGACGCCGACAGGACCGAGGGCCCGTAGATCGGCCCTTGGAAGATCGGCAGGAACCCGAGCGTCCCCTGCAGCCACGGATACACCGTGCTGGTGAGGAACGGGATCAGCACGAAGATTCCCCAGAGCCCGTAGACCACCGAGGGAATCGCCGCGAGCAGCTCGATCACCATCGCCACCGGGCGGCGGATCGGTCCCGGGGCGAACTCGGTGAGGTAGATCGCCACGCCGAGCGAGAGCGGCACCGCGAGCAGCAGGGCGATGAACGAGGTGAGCAGGGTGCCGAAGATCAGCGGCCAGGCGCCGAAGCGCTCGGCCACCGGGTCCCACACCGACGAGGTGAGGAAGCCGAGCCCGAACGCCTCGATGGCGGGCAGCGACCCCTTCACCAGCTCGTAGAGCAGCCCGCCCAGCAGCAGCGGGATCGCCAGCGCGGAGAGGATCAGGATCCACTTGAAGACCACGTCGCCCAGCGACCCGCCGGCCAGGGAGCGGCTCTGCGCCTGACCGGGCGGGGCGGGAGTGGCGGCGGGATCGGCGGGCTGGGCCATGGAAGACCCGAGATTACCGGAGGACGACCGCCGGACGGTCACAGAATTGTAACGGACGAGTAACGGCGCCCGATCGGGCGCCGCTCCAGCCGCGGCCGTCAGGCCAAGGAGATCTGATCGGATTCCCGGCCGGTATCCCCGCGGCCTGACGGCCGCGGCTGGTCACTCGATCGCCGCCCCGTTTGCCGTCAACGCGGCGATCCGGGCGTTCACCAGCGTCACCACCGGCGCCGGCAGCGGCGCGTACTTGAGCTCGGCCGCGATCGCCTGGGCCTCGTCGCCCACCATCCAGGTGAGGAAGTCGCGGAGCGCCCGCGCCTTGGCGGCGTCGGCCATGTCGGGCCGGATCAGCAGCCACGTGAACGACGCGATCGGATACGCCCCGGTGCCCTGCGGATTGGTGATCGACACCCGGAAGTCGGTGTCGGCCGGCAGGTCGACGCCCGCGGCAGCCGCCGTCACGCTGGCCAGCGTGGGCTTCACGAACTCGCCCATCGCGTTCTGCACCGCGGCCACCGGGAGGTGGTTCTCCTCGGCGTAGATCAGCTCGACGTAGCCAAGCGTCCCCTCGACCTGCTTGACCTGCTGGGTGACGCCCTCGTTCCCCTTGCCGCCGATGCCGGTCGGCCAGTTGACGGCCTTGCCGACGCCCACGCTGTCACGCCACGTCGGGGAGATCTTGCCGAGGAAGTCGGTGAAGATGAACGACGTGCCCGAGCCGTCGGAGCGGTGCACCACGAGCAGGTCGCGGTCCGGCAACGCCACGCCCGGATTGAGCGCGGCGAGCCGCGGATCGTTCCACCGGGTGATCCGGCCGAGGAAGATGTCGGCGATCGCGTTGCCGTCGAGGTTGAGCGAGTCGACGCCCGGCACGTTCCAGGTCAGCGCCACTGCGCCGAGCACGGTCGGGATGTGCAGCACCTGGTTGTTGACCGCGGCCAGCTCCTCGGCGTTCATCGGGCCGTCGGTCGCGCCGAAGTCGACGGTGCCCTCGGTGTACTGCTTGATGCCGGCGCCGGAGCCAACCGACTGGTAGTTGATCTGGTGGCCGGTGGCGCGGTAGTAGGCGTCGAACCAGCGCGAGTACACCGGGTTCGGGAACGTGGCGCCCGCCCCGGTGAGCTGCACCGTCTCGCCCCCGCCGCCGCCGCAGGCGACGGTCGCCAGCGCGGCCAGCGAAAGGAACAGGGGACGACTCCGTGCGACGAGCGACATGCGATTCTCCAGGGTCATGGTGAGTCGGTTCAGAACTTGAACTCGGTGTGGAAGTACAGGGTGCGCCGCGAGGCGTTGAAGGCGTTGTTGGGCGAGCCGTGCTCCAGCGAGAGCAGGTCGGCGTCGACCAGGAACCGCACCTCCGGGGTCGCCTGATAGGACACCCCGGCGATCACCCGGGTCCGTTCGCCGCTGGCGAGGTCGGGGCCGGCGGGGTCGACCTCGGTGTTCGGGTCGTGCCGGTCGACCCGTGCGAGCAGCGCCAGCGGGCTCGATGGAAGGGCGTAGACGCCCCACGCCGAGAGGACCCGGCCCTTGGTCTCCGGTGCGTCGGCGGCGGTCGAGTCCTGCGTCACGGCGTACTCCAGCCCGAGCGAGACCCGCGAGTCCTGGTAGGAGAGCATCCCGAGGAACCGCTGCCGGTCACCGCCGCCGTTGGCCTTGCCGACCAGCGCGAAGCCGGTGAGCCGCAGGCCGCCGGTCGCGCCGCCCTTGTCGGTCTCGAGCAGCCGCACCGACACGCGCGCGGCAAGGTCCTTGTACTGATCGCCCGGGGCGCGTGAGTAGCCCTCGCCGTTGTAGATGCCCGCGGTGAGGTCCACCGCATCCCCGGCCCAGCTGCCATCGACGCTCAGGCCGAGGTCGCTGGAGGTGAGGTAGCCGCTGCGGTCGAGCGCCACCGATCCCTGCATCCGGTAGCCCCAAAGTTCCTCGATGTAGCCGATCACCGGGGTGTTGATCATGCCGAGCTTGAACCCGAGCGGCGAGCCCGCCGGGTCCCAGCCGAGGTAGCCGTACTTGAGCCGGAAGGTGAGCTGGTTCGAGGCGGCGCGGCGGCCATCGACGTCGGTGGTGATCCTGGCACTCAATCCCTTGTCGAACCTTGCCCGGAGCGTGATGTAGCTGCGGTCGACGTCAAAGTTGTTGCCGCGTGCCGGGTTCGCCAGCGAAGAGTCGGTATCAAGCTGGTAACTGTAGTTGAGGTAGCCGGTGCCGCCGACGGTGACGGTGGGCTTGCCCTGCGCGAACGCCAGGGCAGGGAGCGAGACCAGCAGGGCGAACGCGCCCAGCAACGGGTTCCGACGCGACGTGACCATGAACAGCTCCTCCCGCCTCTCGTGACATCGACCTGCCCAGGCGCGGGCCAGCGTGTGGCGGGACTCCGCCGACCGGCGCGTGACGCGGTGAATACCTCACCGTGACGATCACGTTCCAGTCGCCGAATGGTCACGAGTCCGTAACGGCGCGTGACAGTCTGGCCGGGAGGCCAGTGCCTGCGGGGATTTCGCTCAGCGGTCGGGGAACCAGCAGGTGATCGTGGTCCCGGCACGCGGCGTGCTCTCGGCCGAGACCCGGCCTCCGTGGGCCTCCACCATGTGCCGGACGATCGAGAGGCCGAGGCCGGTGCCGCCCTCCTCGCGGGAGCGCGACGGATCGACGCGGTAGAACCGCTCGAAGATCCGCGGCAGGTGCTCGGCGGGGATGCCGCTGCCGGTGTCGGCCACCGCGAGGGCGATCCCGTCGTCGACGCGTCGGCTGGAGACCGTGATCCGTCCGCCGGCCGGGACGTAGCGCAGCGCGTTGTCGAACAGGTTGCCGAGGATCTGTCGCAGGGCGTCGGGATCGACGGTCAGCGTGTCGGCATCGGTGGCGAGGTCGGTGGTGAACGTCATCCCCGCACCGTGGGCCCGGTCGGCGAACATCGCCCATGACTCGGTCACCGCGACGTCGAGCACCACGGGCTCGGGGCGGGGGACCCAGCGGCCGGATTCGATCCGCGACAGGTCGAGGAGGTCGTCCACCAGGGTCTGCATCCGTCGGGCGTTGCCGAGAATGGTGCGGAGGAAGCGCGCGCGGGTCTCCTCGTCCACGCCGCCGCCCGCCAGCGTTTCGGTGTAGCCCGAGATCGAGGTGAGCGGCGTCTTGAGCTCGTGCGAGACGTTGGCGACGAAGTCGCGCCGCACCGCCTCCAGGCGCCGCACTTCGGTGAGGTCGCGGAGGATGAGCACCGCCCCCTCGCCCTCGATCGAGCGCGCGTTGATGGCGAGGATGCGGCCGTCGAGCTCGAGCTCGCGGTCCTGCACCGCCCGCCCCTCGAGCACCTCGACCACCGCCTCGCGCGCGGCCTTGTGGCGGAACAGCGTGCGCAGCTCGGGGAGCGGTTCGTCGTCCGCGTAGCCGAGCAGCCGTCGCGCGGCGGGATTGGCGATCACGATGCGTCCGCGCGCATCGGCGGACACGATTCCCTCGCCCATCGCGTCGACGATGGCGGTGCTCGCCGCCTTCTCGCGCTGCAGCGCCTCGAAGCGGTCGGCGAGCTCGCGGTTCATCTGGCGAAGCGCCTGGACCAGGCGATCGACCTCGGGGATCCCGGATCGGGGAAAGCGGGGCAGCTCGCCGTTGGCGATGGCGCGCGCGGCGCCGGAGAGCGTGACCAGCGGCTTGGCGATCGAGCGGCCGGCGACGAATGCCAGCACGAGTGCCACCAGCAGCGCCAGGACGGCGGCGCCGATCATCGACCCGCGGGCCCGCGCCACGGCGGCATCGACGCCATCGAGCGGGGCCGCGACCATGATCGCGCCCGGGCCGCCGGGTACCGTCACGCGAAGGATGTTGGGGCCGAGGAGCGAATCGCTGGCCGCGAGGGTGGCGCCGCCGGCGTCGCGGACCACGATGCGGTGGCCGTTCTGCGCGCTCATCCGGTCGACCACCGCCTGCCACCGGCGCTGGTCCTCGGGCAGCAGCTCCGCCACCAGCCGCGCCTCGCGCTCGAGGCTGGCGCGGACGTCGTCCTCGAGCGACAGGCGCAGGGTGCGCTCGCTGCCCCAGATCAGCACGACCAGCGTGAAGACGACGACCGTGAATGTCCCGAAGACCAGCCGGCCGGCGAAGCTCACGGCTTGCGCGATCCCCGGTCGGCCCGGAAGCGATAGCCGAACCCGCGCACCGTCTCGATCATGTCGCCGATCCTCCCCAGCTTGGTTCGCAGGCGCTGCACGTGCATGTCGACCGTGCGGGTCTGGATGTCGGGCTGGGCGTCCCAGACCGTCTCGAGCAACTGGGGACGGGACTGCACCCGCCCGCGCCGCTCCACCAGCGTGACGAGGAGCTTGTACTCGGTGGCGGTCAGGTTCAACTCCGCGCCGTCGAGCGTCACCCGGTGGGCGCTGCGGTCGATGGCCAGCCCCTCGGCCACCAGCGTCGAGCCGGCAGCGACCGCCGGGGCCGCGAGTCGGCGCAGCAGCGCCTGGATCCGCAGTCCCAGCTCGGCCGGCGAGAACGGCTTGGTGAGGTAGTCGTCGGCGCCGAGGGTGAGTCCCTTGATCCGGTCGGGTTCCTCGCGCCGGGCCGTGAGCAGGATCACGCCCACGTCCCGCGTCTCGTCCCGCTTGCGCAGCTCGGCGAGCACGTCGAAACCCGAGACCCCCGGCAGCATCAGGTCGAGCACCACCACGTCGGGACGCTCCTCGCGCGCGGCCTTGAGCGCGTCGGGGCCGCTGTTGGCCGTCGACACCCGGTACCCGGCCTTGGCGAGGTGGTACGCCACCAGGGCCGTGATGTCGGGTTCGTCGTCGACGACGAGGATGCGGTGGCTCATGCGGGGGCTACGCCTCGGCCAGCGCGAGGCGCTGGCTGGTGTGGGTTCGGCTCCGCTCCAGCGCGGCGCCGTGCTCGGCCCTGAAGTCGCCATCGCGGCCGACGGCATCGAGGATCGCGGTGAGCAGGCGCCCGGCGGCGCCCGATTCGCGGCGCAGGCGATAGAGGACGAACTGCCCGATCGGGGTGTCGCGCACCACGCCGCTCTGCCGCAGCACGGCGAGGTGCCGCGAGACCGTGGGCTGCGGCAGGTCGAGGATCGCCTGCAGGTCG
>ERZ869936.2146-NODE-2146-length-12087-cov-5.861370_pt1 | contig 12087 bp, 11 predicted proteins | sample MGYA00520876_ERZ869936 | MGnify/ENA primary metagenome ERZ869936 (study PRJEB32218, sample SAMN09650985) | biofilter metagenome | isolation source: enrty point of leading RO module | place: Saudi Arabia: Thuwal, RO plant located on Red Sea | collected 2016-02-17 ... | reverse complement strand
CCTGCCCAACACGAGTGGCCGGAATCCCCGGGGGTCCCGCGCCGCGTAGAGGGTGTCGTCCACGGCGAGGACCATGGAGAACGCACCCTCGAGGTGAGACAGGGCATCGAGAACCTGACCGTCGATGCTGTCTTCCCGCGACTTCGCGATGAGGTGGACCAGCGTCTCTGAGTCGGATGACGATCGGAAGATCGCGCCCTCCTCGACGAGCCGGTGACGGAGAGCGAGCTGGTTCGTGAGGTTGCCGTTGTGCGCCAGGGCCAAGCTGCCCCGGGCGTACTTGGCGGTGATGGGCTGAACGTTGGCCAGGTTGCCGCCACCAGCCGTCGAATAGCGCACGTGGCCGACGGCCGTATCGCCGCTCAACTCGGCCAGCGCCTCGCGATCGAAGATCTCCGACACCAGGCCCGCGCCTTTGCGTACCCGGGCGTCGTCTCCGTCGAAGGAGACGATGCCGCCGGCTTCCTGCCCCCGATGCTGCAGGGCGTACATCGCGAGGAACGCCTGCTGTGCGGCGTTCTCGATGCCACTGATGCCAACGACTCCGCACATGTCCTACGACTCCGCGGTGGGCGAAACATCCATGATCCTGGGAAGGGCCTGGAAGTACGCTTCCGCCATCTCCTCCAGGCCCGACGACACCGACGCGTCCCGCACCGTGAGCGTGAATCCCCGCTCGGCGTCCACGACGGTACCGATCTTCCGTGCCGGCACGTCGTACCGCTCGGCCGACCGCAGAAGCGCGTCGGTGCTGGCCGGGTCGCACGAGACGACGATGCGGCCCTGGGCCTCGCCGAAGAGCGAAATCACCGGACGCAGATCCTCGTCGACTTCGGCCTCCACGCCGAGGGGCTCCTCGCCGTCTCCCAGCGCCATCTCGGCCAGCGTGCAGGCGAGTCCTCCCTGCGAGCAGTCGTGGGCCGCGGTGATGAGGCCTTCGTGAATCATGGAGAGCATCGCCTGCTGCAATCGCTTCTCCCCTTCCAGGTCCACGGACGGTGGATGACCCGCCACCAGATCGGCCGTGACGTAGAGGTACTCGGACCCGCCGATCTCCCCGGTGTTCTCTCCGAGGACGACGATGTCGTCTCCGACGTTGCGGAAGGCGTTGGGGGTGATGCGGTCGACATCGTCGATGACGCCGACCATGCCGATGACCGGAGTGGGGTAGATGGCCTTGCCGTCGGTCTCGTTGAAGAGCGAGACGTTCCCGCCGGTCACCGGCGTCTCGAAGGCGGCGCACGCGTCCCGCATGCCCAGCACCGCTTCACGGAGCTGGTAGTAGATGTGGGCCTTCAGCGGGTTACCGAAGTTGAGGTTGTTGGTGATGGCGGTAGGCATGGCCCCGACGCACACCAGATTCCGCGCGGCTTCGGCCACGGCGGCCATGGCCCCCGTCTTCGGCTGGAGATACACGAACCGGCCGTTGCAGTCCGTCGTCGCGGCGACCGCCCGCTTGGTGCCCCGGATGCGCACCACGCCGGCGTCGCCTCCGGGACGTACGGCCGTAGAGGTCCGCACCGTGGTGTCGTACTGGTGGTAGATCCACTTCTTGGACGCGACGTTCGGGGAGCCCAGGAGAAGGAGGAAGCTCTTCGAGAGGTCGCCCTCGGGAATGAGGTGCTCGCTCAAGTCCATCTCACGCAGGGCGATGATCTCGTCCGACTCGACGCCTTCGCGCTCGTACGTCGGGCACCCTTCGGTGAGGGGGAGGGCGGGGATGTCGGCGACGACCTTCCCGTCTTCCAGAACCCGGAACATGCCGTCGTCGGTGACGTGGCCGATGACGGCGGCTTCCAGCTCCCACTTCTCGAGAATGCGGTGGACCTCGTCCTCCCGACCCTTCTCCGCAACCACCAGCATCCGTTCCTGGGATTCGGAGAGGAGGATCTCGTACGGCGTCATCCCTTCTTCGCGGACGGGGACGTCCGTCATCTCCATCTCGACCCCGCTACCGCCCCGTCCCGCCATCTCCGACGCCGACGACGTGATGCCGGCGGCGCCCATGTCCTGGATGGCGCTGATGGCTCCGCTGGCGATGAGCTCGAGGCTCGCTTCCAGGAGAAGCTTCTCCGTGAAGGGGTCTCCCACCTGTACCTGCGGACGACTCGACTCGTCGGCATCCTCGCTCAGCTCTTCGCTGGCGAAGGTGGCTCCGTGGATTCCATCCCGGCCCGTGCGCGCGCCCACGGCCATGAGGGGGTTACCCACACCCGAGGCTGCGGCGGTGATGAGTTCTTCGCGCTTCATGAGCCCGAGGCACATGGCGTTGACGATGGGATTGCCCTCGTATCCGCGGTCGAACATGACCTCGCCGCCGATGTTGGGGATGCCCACGCAGTTGCCGTAGTCACCCACCCCCTTCACGACGCCGTCGAAGAGGTAGCGGACCCGTCCGCTGTCCAGATCTCCGAAGCGCAGCGAATCGAGCACCGCCACCGGACGGGCGCCCATGGTGAAGATGTCGCGGAGAATGCCCCCGACGCCCGTCGCGGCGCCCTGGTAGGGCTCGACGGCGGACGGATGGTTGTGGGACTCGATCTTGAAGGCGAGCGCGTAGCCGTCGCCGACGTCAATGACGCCCGCGTTCTCGCCGGGGCCCTGGATGACCCAGGGAGCCCGGGTGGGAAGCAGGCGGAGGAGCCGCTTCGAGTTCTTGTACCCGCAGTGCTCCGACCACATGGCGCTGAACACGCCGAGTTCGGTGAAGGTGGGCTCGCGGCCCATCACCGACCGGACGCGCTCGTACTCCTCTTCGGAGAGCCCGTGATCGGCCACGACCTCCGGGGTGATCTCCGGGTCGCCTTCTCGTGGGGGCACGGGGGTCGCCGTGGCGGTGCCGTCGGCTTTGCTCACGCTGGGTACTCGTTTCGTTGAAGGAGTGAGGGGCCCACGCTCATGCGGCGGCCGTGGACAGACTGTTCATCATCGAGGTGAAGACACCCACGCCGTCGGTGGAGCCGAGGATGTCTTCCATGGCCCGCTCGGGATGGGGCATCATGCCCAGAACGTTGCCCGCTTCGTTCACGATGCCCGCGATGTTGTGCCAGGAGCCGTTGGGATTGGCGCTCTCCACGGCCTCACCGTTGCGGTCGACGTAGCGGAAGACCACTCGACCCTCGGCCTCCAAAGCCTTCAGCGTTTCCTCGTCGGCTTCGTAGTTCCCGTCGCCATGGGCGATGGGGACCCGGATGATCTGCCCTGCCTGGTACGCGCTGGTGAAGAGCGTGTCGGCGCGCTCCACCCGCAGTCTCACATCGTGGCTGCGGAACTTGAGGACCGAGTTCCGGACCAGCGCGCCCGGCAGGAGCCCGGCCTCGCAGAGAATCTGGAATCCGTTGCAGATGCCCAGAACCGGCCCCCCCGAGTTCGCGAAGGCCGTGACGTCCTCCATGATGGGGCTCATGCGTGCGATGGCTCCGGGACGGAGGTAATCGCCGTAGGAGAATCCTCCGGGGAGGAGCACGACGTCGAAGCCATCGAGCCCGCGTTCGCGGTGCCAGACGAAGGAGGCGTCCCCGCCCACCTGCTGGGCCGCCTTGTACAGGTCGTGGTCGCAGTTGGAGCCGGGGAAAGTGATGACGGCGACCTTCATGACGCGGCGGCCTCCTGCTCCAACGCCACCTCGTAGTCCTCGGTGACGGGGTTGGCCAGGAGCTTTCGGCACATCTCCTCGGCGGCGGCCCGCGCGGCCTCAGGCGAGTCGGCCTCGAGGTCGATGTAGATGGCCTTTCCGACGCGCACGTCCGCCACGCCACTCCACCCCAGGGAGTTCAGGGAGTGGTGAATGGCCTTGCCCTGCGGATCGAGAAGTCCTGGACGTGGCTTCACGCGGATTTCGAGACGGTACTGACTCACGCTTGATCCTCCATACCCTCGTCGTCGGCGAGGGATCGATGTGAACGGCCGGTGGGGCCGAGGGCTGCATAGTCGAGGTCACGCTGCTCGGCGCCCAGGTCCTCCTCGTCTTCGTCGAGGAGGGGGTCGCCGCCGGGGAGACGGTCCAGGAAGCCGATGAGGACCGATTTGATGAGGCCCCACGTGATGTACAGGAGCAGGGCCGAGAAGAAGTAGTATTGCGGTACCGAGATGGCGAGAAAGAGAGCCGCCAGAGCCGCCGCGGTGTTGAACAGCCCGCGCGGCGTACGCAGCCCGATCTTGCCCAGCTTGGCGTAGGGCACGTGACTGACCATGAGGACGGCCAGGAGCACCATGCCGATGCCCATGATCTGTTGCCACGGGAGATCGCCGAGATAGGCGGCGAAGAAGGGGGTCTGGCTGAAGGGGTAGTACGAAGCCAGGGTCATGCCCGCCGAAGGCGAGGGGAGGCCGTGGAAGTACCGCTTCGCTTCTCCGCCCTGTTCGACGTTGTAGCGAGCCAGGCGCACCACGACTGCCGTGACGTAGACGAAGATGAGGATCCAGCTCCACCCGGCATCGGCGGCGAAGAAGAGCTGATACATGATGAAGCCGGGTGCGACCCCGAAGGAGATGGCGTCCACCAGGGAGTCCAACTCTGCTCCGAAGGCCGACCCCGTGCGCGTGAACCGCGCAACCCGGCCGTCGAGCATGTCCAGCACGCCGGCGAAGATGATGAACCACCCGGCCCACGTGTAGTCGCCTCGGGAGGCGGCCACGATGGCGTAGATGCCGAAGAAGAGGTTCCCCAAGGTGAAGGCCGAAGGGAGGATGATGACCCCCCTCTGCAGACTGGCGTGCCTTCGCGTCGGTCGGTTCATGGCTGGTGCTCCGGTTGGGCGCCCCCGGCGGTCTCTGCCTCACTGTCGGCGGCCCTCCCCGCGACAGCGGCCACTCGGCGGGCGATGGGCGTCGAGCCCACGCTCACCCGATCGCCCACCTGGGTCGTCACCTCCCAGTGAGCCGGCAGGAAGAGATCGACCCGCGATCCGAAGCGGATGAGCCCGAAGCGTCCTCCCCGCTCCAGTCGATCTCCCACCGCCGGATCGGTGATGATGCGCCGGGCCACGAGGCCCGCGATCTGCTTCACCAGAAGGGTCCCCTCGTCTGTGCGGATGCCGAGGGCCGCCTGCTCGTTGTCCTCCGAGGCCTTGTCGTTCCACGCCGCGAGATACTTCCCCGGCCGGTACTCCTTGTGGACCACCTCTCCCGTAACCGGCGCGCGCTGTACGTGCACGTCGAAGACGCTCAGGAAGATGGAGATCTGGGTCGCCGGCCCCCCGACGACGTCGACGTGGTCAACGGGCTGCACGACGATGATCTTGCCCTGGCCCGGTGCCACGACGGCCGCCGGGTCGGAAGGCAGGACCGGCGCCGGGTCACGGAAGAACCAGAGGACGAAGAGGGCAAGGACGGAGAACGCCCACGCCCCGGCCAGGAGCGTCCGTCCCGGCCAACTGGCCGGGTCCGCGACGCGTACCCACACACCGGCCCAGCAGAGTCCCGCGAGGATGAGGCCCGCAGCAGCGAACGGGTATCCTTCGCGGGCGAAACTCACCGGTCGTCGCCGAAGAGCGGAGGTCGGTACTCGTCAAGCGCCGTCCCGGTGAGACGCTTGAACACGTCCTTGTAGCGGGCCGAGGCCGCGTCGACGATCTCGTCCGGCAGGTCGGGCGGGGGAGGGCTCTTGTCCCAATCCAGCGTATCGAGCCAGTCCCGGATGGGCTGCTTGTCCAGAGAGGGCTGGCCACGACCCACGCCGTAGCTCTCCTTGGGCCAGAAGCGGGACGAGTCGGGCGTCAGCACCTCATCGATGATGATGAGCTGACCGTTCTTGTCGAAGCCGAACTCGAACTTGGTATCGGCGAGGATGATGTCGCGCTCGTTGGCGACATCGCGGCCGTAGCCGTAGATGCGGAGCGAGAGATCCTTCAGGCGCTCGGCGAGCTCGTCTCCGAGGATCTCCTTCGTCTGCCCGAAGGTGATGTTCTCGTCGTGCTCGCCTTCCTGGGCCTTCGTCGCAGGGGAGAAGATGGCGGGGTCGAGCTTCTGGCTCTCCTGAAGGCCTTCCGGAAGCGCCTCGCCCGCCAGCGTCCCCGAACGGCTGTACTCCTTCCACGCGGAGCCCGAGATGTAGCCCCGGACGACGCACTCGACGAGGACCGGTTGGGTGCGGTGCACGAGCATGGCCCGCCGGGCCCAGACGTCGCGGCTCGCCGCCAGATCGGGATGGCGCTCGATGAGGGCGTCCGGATCGACGGCGATGATGTGGTGGGGCACGGTGTCCTCGAGCCGCTCGAGCCACCACGCCGTGACCAGGGTCAGGACCTCGCCCTTGTGGGGCACGGGCTGCGGCAGCACCACGTCGAAGGCGCTGACGCGGTCGCTCGCCACCATGAGGAGGGTGTCGGCATCCACCTCGTACACGTCGCGAACCTTGCCGCGGTGGAGGAGGGGGAGATCGAGGTCGGAACGGTGCACGGTGCTTTGATCAGACATGGATATCGGGGTCGTCGAGGTTCACGAGGTGTTCGCGTTGGCTCTCGAGGGCGGGGGCCACGGCCCATTCGAGGAAGCGGGCGACCTGAGCCGGGGCTCGGCCGACGAAGCGCAGGGGATCGACCATCTGCGTGAGTTCGTCGGCGTCGAGGCCGAAGGCGTCGTCGCCCGAGATCCGCTCCAGGAGATCGGCATCCGCTCCCTCCTCCTTCATGCGCCGGGCGGCAGCCATGGAGTGCTGACGAATCCTCTCGTGCAGCTCCTGACGATCGCCACCCCGCGACGTCGCGTGCATCAAGATCGTCTCTGTGGCCATGAAGGGAAGGTGCTCGGCGAGATTCCTCCGAACCACCTGGGGGTTCACGATGAGCCCGCGCGCCACGTTCTCGAGGAGGACGAGGCAGCCGTCGAGGGCGAGGAAGGCGTCGGGAATGGACAGACGCCGGTTGGCCGAGTCGTCGAGGGTCCGCTCCAACCACTGGGTTGCCGCGGTGAAGGCGGGATCCTGCGAAAGGACGATGACGTGGCGGGCGAGGGCACACATGCGCTCCGCGCGCATGGGATTGCGCTTGTACGGCATGGCCGACGAGCCGATCTGCTCGCTCTCGAAGGGTTCCTCCACCTCGCGGAGGTGGGCGAGGATCCGCAGATCGTGCCCGATCTTCGAGACGGAAGCCGCCACGCCGGCCAGCGAAGCCTGGACCGCGTAGTCGACCTTCCGGCTGTACGTCTGGCCGCTCACCGGGTAGGTGGACTCGAAGCCCATGCGGCGGCCCACCGCTTCGTCCAGGCGGTCGACCTTGTCGTGGTCGCCGTCGAAAAGCTCGAGGAAGGAGGCCTGGGTACCCGTTGTCCCCCGCACGCCCCTGAACCGGAGGGTCGCGATGCGGTGGTCCAGCTCCTCGAGATCGAGGAGAAGGTCCTGGATCCACAACGTGGCGCGTTTGCCGACGGTGGTGGGCTGGGCGGGCTGGAAGTGGGTGTACCCGAGCGTGGGCAGCTCCGCATGCTCCTCGGCGAAGGCCGCCAGCGCCTCGACGCATCGGACGACCCTCGTCCGCGTGAGGTTCAGCGCGTCCCGGTGCTGGATGAGGTCCGTATTGTCGCCGATGAACGCCGACGTCGCCCCCAGGTGGATGATGCCCTTGGCCGCCGGTGCGTCGTCCCCGAAGAGGTGGACGTGGGCCATCACGTCGTGGCGAAAGCGTCGCTCGTACTCGGCGGCTTGCTCCAGATCGAGCTCGTCGACGGCGGCCCGCATCTGCTCGAGGGCCTCGTCGGAGATGTCGATGCCCAGTTCGGCCTCGGATTCGGCCAGGGCGATCCAGAGGCGACGCCACGTGCCGAAGCGATTGCGGGGCGCGAAGAGCCGCTGCATCTCCTTCGATGCATAGCGACCCGTGAGGGGATGGGCGTAGCGGTCGAGGTCCAACTCAGCCTCTCCAATAGAGATTGCGGGTCCCGAGCTGGCCGTTCCGCTCGAGGTAGACGATGACGCGGCCCTCTCGGCCGGTCAGGGACTGGAAGAAGCGCGCGGCGTCATCGGCCGAGCGTATCCTCGTGCGGTTCATCTGGACGATGACGTCGCCGGCGCGGATGCCCAGGTCGCGGGCGGATTCGGCGGCGATGTCGACGATGAGGGCTCCGTCGGTGCTCGTCAGCCCGCGCTCCAGCTGGATCTGCGGGGTGACGCTGATGAGCTCGATGCCCTGGAAGAGCGTCACTCGGGCGGCGGTGAGGGAAGGGAAGGCCGTCGCCCGGAGGGAGACGGGTTCGGACCGACCCTGGACCACCAGATCCAGCGCGTCGCCGGCTCGCAGGTCGAGGAGAACGCCTTCCCAGTCGAGGGGGCTCGTGAGGGACCGGTCGTTGGCCAGAATGAGGCGGTCGCCCACCCGCAGGCCCGAGTTTGCGGCCGGTGATCCGTCGGCGATGCCGGCGACGCGCACGCCCCGGGTGCGGCCCCACTCGTCCGCTTCCACCGGCTCCACGTCGAGGCCGAGCCAGGCTCTGCGGACGCTGCCGACCTCGAGAAAGTCGCGGGTGATGCGCAGCGCTCGATCGATGGGAATGGCGAAGCCGAGACCCTCCGAGCCGCCGCTTCGCGACAGGATGGAGGCATTGATGCCGATGACTTCTCCGGCCGCATTCACCAGCGCCCCGCCCGAGTTTCCTGGGTTGATGGCGGCGTCGGTCTGGATCATGCCGAAGTAGAAGCCCGCGTCGTCGGACGACGGGGCGATGTTCCGGTCCACGGCGGAGATCACGCCGGCGGTGACCGTCGGCTCGCTGTCCCCCACGTAGTTGCCCAGGGGGTTTCCGATGGCGATGGCCCATTCGCCGATCATGAGGCCGTCGACGGATCCCACGGGGGCCGTGGGCAGGTTCTCGCCCCGGACCCGGAGAACCGCGATGTCGGCCACCGGATCGGTCCCGACGACTTCGGCGTCCATGTCGCGACCGTCGGCGAGGGTCACGCTGATGCGCGACGCTCCGCTGATGACGTGATCGTTGGTGAGGATGATGCCCTCGGGGCTCACGATGACCCCGGAACCGAAACTGGCGCTCTGTCGCTGGGCGCCCCGGGGCAGGTAGAGGCTCTCCCACATGGACCGGGGCCGGACGGTCTGTGTCCGGATGACGTTGACGCTCACCACGGCCGGGGCGACACGCGCGGTGGCCCGGACGATGGCCGTGGCCCGGCTGTCGTCCAGCGACTGTCTCCCGAACGCTCCGGCTTCGGTCCCGGACATCGCTCCGTCGGCCCCCGAGCCCGACGCGGTCGAAGCCCTGCCGGGGCGCGTGGACGACGGAGTCGCCAGCCCCGCGGTGAGGGTGGTGCCGGGGCCCTCCCTGGCCTCGTCGCTGGCAGCATCGGGCGCACACGCCACCCCGGTGACGGCAGCGACGACCGCCGTCAGGGCGGCACGCCACATGGGGGACGCGGACCGGGACGGTGTCCCGGCGAGGTCGGGCCGAGTCATGCGGTGGGCGGTATCGCCCTCGTCAGATTTCCGTTCCGGCGGCATTCCAATCCTTCAGGAAAGCGTCGAGGCCCTTGTCGGTGAGAGGGTGCTTGCTGAGTTGCCAGAGCACCTTCGAGGGGATGGTGCAGCAGTCGGCGCCGATGAGCATGGCCTCCACCACGTGCATGGGATGGCGAATGGAGGCGGCCAGGATCTCGGTTGCGAAGCCGTAGTTATCGTACACCTGACGGATCTGATGGATCAGCTGCATCCCCTCGCCGGAGATGTCGTCGATCCGGCCGATGAAGGGGGAGATGAACGTCGCCCCGGCCTTGGCTGCCAGCAGGGCCTGCGAGACGGAGAAGCAGAGCGTCACGTTCACCGGGATGTTCTCGCTGCGGAGTGCCCGGCACGCCTTCAGGCCGTCCTCGGTGAGGGGCACCTTCACCACGGCGTTCTCGTGGATCGCCGCCAGCTTGCGCCCCTCCTCGATCATGGCGTCGCGTTCAACGGCGACCACCTCGAGACTCACCGGGCCGTCCACGGCTTCGCAGATCTCCCGGTACATGTCCGTCACCGCTCCGTCCTGGGCGACCTGGGCCACCAACGACGGGTTGGTGGTGATGCCGTCGATGAGGCCGGCGTCGGCAGCGCGGCGGATCTCGTTCAGGTCGGCGGTATCGAGAAAGATCTTCATGAACGATGCGGGTCCGGGTATTCGACGTGATGGAGGAAGAGCCCGGAGGCGGGCGCCGGCGGCGAGGTGACCAGGTCGGGCTCGTTGTCGAGTAATCTAGCCATATCGTCCAGGGGGCGCCGACCCCGGGCGATGTCCACCATCGTGCCCGTCAGATACCGGACCATATGGTGGAGATACCGATCCGCGGTGATGGTCAGCCGCATGCCGAGATCCGTCTCCGACCACGCCGCCGCGTGGACGTGACAGCGCTCCCCCCGCTCGGGTTGGCCCGCTTTGGCGAAGGCTCGGAAGGACCGCTCACCGGGAACCCGCGAGGCGGCCTCGTGGAGGAGGGCCGCATCGACGGAGTCGGTGACGGGCCAGCACCAGCGCCGGTGGAAAGGCGAGGCGGCATGCGGCTGCAGGCCCACCTCGTACCGGTACGTTCTGCAGACGGCGTCGTATCGAGGGTGGAAGTCGGCCGGGACGGAGGCGGCGGACTCGATCCAGACGTCGTCAGGAAGGATGGCATTGAGGGACTTCCTCAGGGCCCGTGCGTCCCACCGGGGACCCATGTCCACCGAGAAGACCTGGCCCGTCGCGTGGACGCCCGTATCGGTGCGTCCGGAGCCGATGATCCCCTTCGTCTCGTCGGCGAGGCGGGACAACGCAGCTTCGAGGACGCCCTGCACGGTGCGCTGGTCGGGTTGCACCTGCCAGCCGTGGAAGGCCGACCCGTCGTAGTGGACGGTGAGGCGGAAGCGGAGGTCGTCGGAGGCGTCCACCGCGAAAAGGTAGAAACGGTCCCCGGAGAGTCAACGGAACGGGTGCCCTCGTACGCGGCCCTGTATTCCACGCGGCGCGCTGTGTAGGCTTCCTGCTGCATCATACCGCGGGGACCGTCGCGTCCCCGCGATACCGCCTCGCATCGAGCGCCCTCGACCTGTCCGCCATGCCCGACGACGCCACCCTCGACCCGTCCGCCCTGACCGACGTCCTCGAGCTCGTCGCCGATGGTCGGGACCTCACTGCCGAGCAGGCCGAACGAGCGTTCGACCGGTTCATGGACGGATCGGCCTCCCCCGTCCAAATGGCCGGCCTCCTCATCGGACTGCGGGCGAAGGGCATCGCTCCGTCGGAGGTGGCCGGCGGGGTCCGCGCCCTTCGGTCCGCCATGCTGCCCGTCCGTTCGGCCGATCCCTCCGTGCTCGTCGACACCGCAGGTACCGGAGGGGGAAGCGTCACCACCTTCAACATCTCGACGGCCGCGGCGTTCGTCGTGGCAGGAGCGGGGGTACCGGTGGCGAAGCACGGGAACCGGTCGTTCACGTCGCGCAGCGGGAGCGCCGACGTCCTCGAAGCCTTGGGCGTGACCATCGACCTCACCCCCGAGCAGATGGGGGAGGTCCTGGCCGAAGCCGGGATCGTCTTCATGTTCGCTCCGCTCCTCCACCCCGCCATGCGGCACGTCGGCCCGGTTCGGCGAGGCTTGGCGGTCACCACCGTGATGAACATCCTCGGTCCTCTCACCAATCCGGCGGGAGCGCGGCGTCAGGTGGTGGGCGTCGCGGACGAACGGCTGCTCGAGCTCATTCCAGGAGCGCTCCAGGAGTTGGGCCACATCCGAGCGTTGGTGGTCCACGGGGCGCCTGGGATGGACGAAGTGAGCCCCATCGGTCCCACGCAGGTCGCGGAGCTGCGCGGCGGCGAGGTCACGCACTACGAGGTGACACCCGAGGAGATGGGCCTGGACCCGGTGCGCGCCGAGGACCTGGCAGGGGGAGAGCCGAGCGAGAACGCGGCGATGGTGGAGTCGGTTCTGGCGGGCGACGAAGGGCCTCCGAGGAGCGCGGTGGTCGCCAACGCGGCAGCCGCCCTCCTCGCCGCCGACCGCGCCGACTCGTGGCTCGAGGCGGCCGAACTGGCCCGATCGGTCCTGGACGGTGGACAGGCGGCTGATGCGTTGGATCGACTTCGGACCACTACCCGCCGCGGCTGACCGAACCCCTGGAAGCAGTCGAAACG
>ERZ869936.2145-NODE-2145-length-12093-cov-7.207094_pt1 | contig 12093 bp, 15 predicted proteins | sample MGYA00520876_ERZ869936 | MGnify/ENA primary metagenome ERZ869936 (study PRJEB32218, sample SAMN09650985) | biofilter metagenome | isolation source: enrty point of leading RO module | place: Saudi Arabia: Thuwal, RO plant located on Red Sea | collected 2016-02-17 ... | reverse complement strand
ACCGATACTGAACATCAGTGGTGCGCTCCGTTTGGTGGAAAGGCCAACCCGATAGTCTGGGAATTTGAACCACTTTCTGGGGAAAAGACATTGTCGGCATGAAAGCCCGATGCATCGTCCGCTAGGTGGGAACCTCTCTCTACTGCCCTTGCGAGGCTTTATGTCTGTCCGCTGAGAGATGGCGGCGCGGTCTTGGAGAACCTTATCGGCTGAGGGCGAGGGGGCAAAAGAGGCCGCGTCGGCCCGTCCGACACCCACTTATCTAAGGGGTGTTCATTCCCTAGTCAACCCTTATCTTCCCTTATATTCCTCTATCATTGCACTAAACCCAATAAAACAAGGGATATCGTGACAAAAAAAAGTTTAGGGTGTACACTGTGGATTAGTTCAATTGCACTTTTCTGGGGGATCGCTTGGCCTCAGATCAGGTGCCAAATCAGGGGTGATTCGCAGGGGGTCATGATGCAAGCTACAGTGGCTCAGTATTATGTTAAATTCCAAAACCCGAATGTGAAAAACCACGAAAGCCAAGCGCAGCGTCGAGGTCAATATGCCAAGTAATAAGAATACAGGTAAAGGTAAGCCCAAGCTCACAGTGGTAGGGAATACAGGTAACAAGAGTATAGGCACTAGAAAGAAGAGTGCCACTAATACCAGAGGTCTTACAGACAAGCAGGAAGCATTCGCTCAGGCCATCTTTGAGGGGGCCAACTTTAGTGATGCATACCGTCAGGCATATGATGCAGCAAACATGAGTGCAGCAAGCATTCACAATGAGGCTTGCCTGTTAGTCCAGAACCCCAAGGTGTCCATGAGATTAGAGCAGCTAAATGCTGATAGGGAACAGCAGCGGCGCATGCAGAGCCTCTCTCGAAGCGATTTCGTTTTGAAACAGCTAACAGAAGAGGCCATGAACACAGAGAACTCAGATGGTGCGCGGGTCAGAGCGTTGGAGCTACTGGGCAAGAGCGTTGCACTGTTCACCGACAAGGTTGAGACAGAGGACAAGACAGAGCGTGACGCTGATGCGATCAAGCGTGAGCTACAGGCCAAACTGGATCGCCTGTTGGGATAAGTTCTATTGCACTTTCCACTATGTGTCGGGGCATCCGATAATAAGTATTATGTTAAATCGGGTCGCCCCTCGTAATCTGGACGGAACGCGACCCCCCACCTACCCCCACCCCCCCTGTACGACGCACGTACCCACGCGCTCGTATACATGATGTTCCACACAAACAATACTATACCGCTAGGAATCCTATACCCCCCCCTATATATACATTCAAAAAAGCAAATATGTCTTATAGTCTGGGAGTATGCTCGCTATATCGACTGCAGACGTAGGTCACTAGCGTACTTACTTAGCGAGCTGTTTTAGATATTGGACTACAATACGTCTGTTAGTGCAGATTATGGCTATAGTGCCGTCAGGAAGGGTGCCGACCCACTTACCTTGTTCGTTCCTGTAGACCACTTCACCATCGTTCTAGGTAGACACCAAGGTAATATATGCACAAACCGCTAACAATGACCGCCATTCCTATGCCTGCTGCGGTTGCTAAGGCTTCCATACGTTCTTCTCTTGCTTTTTCTGCTGCTTTCTTAGCTGCCTGCCGTTGTTTACGTGCTTCGGCTTGCCATTGCTGCCATCTATCCCAAGTTCCCGGGGGTGCGTAGAGTCTGCAGTAGGATTCAAGCTCTTTTCTTTTTGCCCGTAATTCTTCAAGTGCCTGAAACTCTTCCCAGTCCCCCTGATCTCCACCAGCTATTGCAGTGAATGGGCTGTTTTTCTTCTTGTTGATGGCATCTTTTACGTCTTCTTCGGCACCAAGGAACTTACCCACAGCCCCTATGAGTCCAGCGGTTTCCTTCCCGTTGGACAGTGCCGTGCGAATCACGGAATACGCAGCGTTAGCAGCAGCAATAGATTCTAAGATAGCCATTCTATCTTTCTATGAGTCTATCCAGCTTTCCTTCTAGGCGATCTAGTCGATCAATAACGCGATCCATATCAGATTGCTGGCGGGTTACGGAGACATACTCTTTGGCTATTTCCTCACGAGTACGATTCAGGAGAACAGTTACACGTTTTAACTCGTCATGCTGAGTCTTACACCACCACCCACCAACAGCGATGATAAAACCAATAGCGATATCGAAATACATTTCCATGTGCCGTCCTCTCCGTGCCAAGGTATCATAGATCAGCGATTTAGTTCAATAGAACTTTCTGTCACTGCTACGTCCCTATATCGGTAGACGTTACGGTAGACGATATATCTATATCGGTAGTCTACCGATATGTATTATTATATATATATTATATATACGCGCGCGCGTAAGACTGATATCATCGGCATGGGATAGAGACTCTCCCTGATCTATCTCTGGCAGGCAGGCATTCCCCACCAAACTTGTCTGTCTGCCGTTACTAGAGGAGAAAGCATGCAGAAACTTGCTGCTATGAAGGATAAGATATCCCAGCTTCCTGTGGATCAACAGGCAGAGCTGTTAGACCTATTGTCTGAGCTTGAAGACGCGGAGAACAAGAAGAACGCAAAGGATGACTTCCTGAGCTTTACCAAACTCATGTGGCCTAGTTTTATTTCTGGCAGGCACCACAAAGACATGGCGAATGCTTTTGAACGTGTGGCACGAGGTGAGTTAAAGCGGTTGATCATCAACATGCCACCCCGACACACCAAGTCTGAGTTTGCGTCCTACATGTTGCCTGCGTGGTTCTTGGGGAAGTATCCAGAAAAGAAAGTTATTCAGACGGCACACACTGCAGAACTGGCGGTAGGCTTTGGTCGTAAGGTGAGAAACTTGATTCAGTCTGAGGACTTTGCCAAAGTCTTCCCCGGAATAACCCTGTCTTCTGACTCAAAAGCTGCGGGACGTTGGAACACGAACAAGCGTGGCGATTACTTTGCGATTGGTGTGGGCGGTGCGGTGACTGGTAAAGGTGCTGATCTACTGATTATCGATGACCCACACTCAGAACAGGACGCGCAGCAGGGTCAGTTTAATCCAGAAGTATACGACAGGGTATACGAATGGTATACATCTGGCCCTCGTCAGCGTTTACAACCCGGTGGTGCCATCATTGTTGTGATGACCAGATGGTCTAAGCGTGACCTGACTGGGCAAATTGTAAATTCCATGACGGGCAGAGAGGGTGTTGATGACTGGGAAGTGATTGAGTTCCCTGCAATCCTGCCTTCTGGGAATCCATTGTGGCCTGAGTTCTGGTCTCAGAAAGAACTCGAAGCCCTGAAAGCTGAACTGCCTGTGTCCAAATGGTCAGCTCAGTACCAGCAGAACCCTACATCTGAAGAGGGTGCGCTGATAAAACGTGAGTGGTGCAGAGAATGGGAACACCATAGACCGCCTGAGTGCGAAGCAATCATTCAATCTTGGGACACGGCATTCCTGAAAACACAGCGATCTGACTACAGTGCCTGTACTACGTGGGGTGTATTCTACCATGAGGGACAGCCAAACATCATTATGCTTGATGCCTACAAGGAAAAGCTAGAGTTCCCTGAGCTGAAACGTGCGGCATACGACAAGTACATGGAGTTTGAGCCAGATCAGATGATCGTTGAGAAGAAAGCCTCTGGTGCGCCCCTGATCTTTGAGCTTCGATCTATGGGGATTCCAGTAACAGAGTTTACTCCATCGCGGGGTCAGGATAAGATCGCAAGGGTAAATGCAGTAACAGACCTGTTCGCCAGCGGTTCAATATGGTATCCTCCAACAAGATGGGCCGAAGAAGTGATTGAGGAATGTGCATCGTTCCCCTCTGGGGATCATGACGATTTAGTGGACTCGACCACACAAGCTCTGCTAAGGTTCAGGCAAGGCGGCTGGGTGAGGGCCGAAATGGATGACTGGGATGACGAGCCGAAATACCGCAGACCAGTTGAGTATTACTAGGAGATAGGTATGGCTATCGAAAAGCAGATGGAACCTTCCGATCTAGAGATAGAAGGTACAGACGCACAAGAAGTTGAAGTTGAAATCGTAAATCCTGATGCAGTCTCGATTGAGACAGAAGACGGCGGGGTTATCGTTGACTTCGAAGGAAGCCTTACCGAAGAACTTATCGGCCCAGAACACGATGCAAACCTAGCTGAGTTTATCGATGAAGCTGTTCTTCAGTCTATGGCATCTGAGCTTGTAGGTGACTTTGAGTCTGACCGTGAGTCTCGACAGGATTGGGCGAGAGCTTACGTGAAGGGTCTTGATCTATTAGGAATGAAGATCGAAGAGCGCAGCCAGCCGTGGCAAGGTGCTTCTGGTGTATTCCACCCAGTACTGACAGAAGCAGTTGTTCGATTCCAAGCGCAAGCAATGGGAGAACTATTCCCCGCATCTGGCCCTGTACGCACCAAGATTATGGGCAAGTTGACACCTGAGAAGACAGATCAGGCAGACAGAATCCAGACAGAAATGAACTATCTTCTGACTGAAGAGATGACAGAATACCGCGATGAGACTGAACAGATGCTGTTCAAGCTGCCTCTTGCGGGTTCAGCGTTTAAGAAAGTTTACTACGATCCACTAGAGGATCGACCTGTGGCTATGTTTGTCCCAGCGGAAGACTTCGTTGCGTCCTACGGTGCATCAGACCTCGCGTCCTGCCCACGGTACACGCACATCATGAAGAAAACCTCTAACGAGATATTAGAGTTGCAGGTTGCAGGCTTCTACCGTGACGTAGACTTGCCTGATCCAGAGCCAGATTTCTCAGACATCCAAGAAAAATATGACGAGCTTGATGGGGAGCATGCAGTCATAGAAGATGATGATCGCCATACAATCCTTGAGATGCATGTCACCATGAACATGCCAGAAGAGTTTGATGATCCAGATGGCATCGCACGTCCTTACGTCATCACTATCGACAAGACTTCCCGTGAGATTTTAGCAATCAGACGGAATTGGTATGAAGATGACAGAAAGAAAAAGAAACGACTCCACTTCGTTCATTACAAATATCTCCCGGGACTTGGCTTCTATGGAACGGGACTTATCCACCTTATCGGGGGATTGGCTAAGTCTGCGACTTCAATACTGCGTCAGCTCATTGATGCTGGTACACTATCTAATTTGCCAGCAGGTCTTAAAGCTCGTGGTCTCCGCATCAAGGGTGATGACACGCCTCTTATGCCGGGCGAGTTCAGGGATGTGGACGTTCCGGGTGGGGCTATCCGTGATTCGATTACGTTCATCCCTTATAAAGAGCCGTCAGGCGTACTCTACTCGCTACTTGGAAACATTGTCGAAGAGGGCAGACGTATTGGCTCAGTTGCGGACATCCAAGTAGGTGACATGAACTCACAGGCACCTGTGGGTACACATCTTGCTTTGATGAAGCGATACATGAAAGTCATGAGCGGTGTACAGGCACGTATGCATGCATCCATGAAAAACGAACTACGACTACTGGCACGTATCATCCGTGACTACATGCCAGCGGAATACGCATACGAGATGGATGGCGACTTCAATCGCCAGCAAGACTTCGATGCTCGTGTAGACGTAATTCCTGTTTCCGATCCTAATGCTGCAACCCTGTCCCACAGAATTATGCAGTATCAGGCGGCGTTGCAGCTTTCTCAGCAAGCTCCTCAGTTATACGATATGGGGAAGCTGCATCGCCAAATGTTAGAAGTTCTTGGTATTCAAGACGCAGACGATATCGTCAAACTTCCAGACGACATCAAGCCTGCTGATCCTGTGACTGAGAACATGATGCTCTTGAAGCAAGAACCAACAAAAGCCTTCAAGTATCAAGATCACGAGGCGCACATCGCAGTCCATATGGCTGCAATGCAAGACCCGAAAATGCGGGAGCTTGTTGGTCAGTCACCGTTTGCACAAGCAATTGGTCAGGCTATGGCAGCGCACATCACAGAACACGTTGCGTTCCAGTACCGCCGTGAGATTGAGAAGATGCTTGGTGTTGAGATGCCAAATGAGGATCAACCTCTACCAGAAGACGTGGAGATCGAAATCTCCCGCTTGGCGAAGGACGCTGCAGAGAAACTTCTACAGAAAGATCAGATGGAAGCGCAGCAGAAGCAAATCCAGCAGCAACAGCAAGACCCTGTCGTTCAGATGCAGCAGATGGAACTGCAGATGAAGCAGCGTGAGCTGGAGCATAAGATCGCAATGGACACACAGAAGTTGCAGCTTGACGCAATGGCGAAAAGTTCAAATGCACAAATTCAGGCGGAGCGCATCGCCGCTGAGAACCAGCGCGAAGGGGCGCGTCTGGGGGTCAAGCTTGCTACAGACTTGGATAAGTCACAGCGTGAAGACCAGAAGGAAGGTGCAAAACTTGGTATCGAAATAGCAAAGGAGCTAACAAAGGGAGATGGATGATATATTCAAGCTCCTCTTCAAGAGGATTGATGAATACGAGGAAGACATAAAAGGTTTCCTCGCATCTGGTCAGGCTGAAGACATGGCAATGTACAATCGTTTGGTGGGAAGAAACGAGGGACTACAGTTCATTCGGCAGGACTTAGCAGAAATCGAAAAGAGATATATTGAAACGTAGAACTTTTTTCGGTATCTTAAATTTGGGAGTACTTCGTGGATAGTCCACGCAAGGTATCTGTGAGCCTTTAATCACTGCAGGTAAAAAATGTATACAGGTAATACAACTACAGAAGAGAAGGTAGCCTCTAAACTACCAAAACCACAAGGATACAAAATCCTTATTGGTGTACCCGAAGTCAGCGATAAAACCGAAGGTGGGGTTTTTATGCCTGACGGACTCAAGTCAGCAGAAGAGACAGCGTCCATTATTGGTTTCGTTATGAGCTTAGGCCCAGATGCCTATGCTGACAAAGACAAGTTTCCGAATGGAGCGTTCTGTAAGCAGGGAGACTTCGTGATCTTCCGATCTTATTCAGGCACTCGATTCAAGATTCATGGAAAAGAGTTCAGACTTATTAACGACGACACTGTGGAAGCAGTAGTCGATGATCCACGGGGGTACACACGCGCATGAATAATCTAGCTGAAGAACAAGAGTTCGAAGAAGAGACAGTTGCGGAGGCTTTGGAAAAAGCCCAAGGAAAACAATTAGATACTGGAGATGACGATGACGGCTTCGAAATTGAAGTCGTAGATGACACGCCAGAAGAAGATAGAGGGAAGCCTCGTCGTCCTGAAGGTGTTGAGCCAAAAGTGCCAGATGATGATGAGATTCAATCCTACAGTGAAGGCGTACAAAAACGCATTAAGCAGTTAAAGTTTGAGTACCATGAAGAACGCCGTGCAAAAGAAGAAGCAGCGCGTCTTCAGGAAGAAGCACTCAAGTATGCAGAGCAGGTTCAACAAGAGAACGAGAAACTTCGAAAAACCTTAGAAGAGGGCGAAGGCGTTCTTGTCAATCAAGCAAAGGGCCGTGTGGCTGCAGAGGCCGCATACAAAGCTGCTTATGAAACAGGTGATCCTGATGCTTTGATTGAGGCACAGGAAAAACTGACAATGCTGCAGAATGAGAAGATTCGGTATGAGAGCTACAAGCCTCAACCGCGTCAACAGCAGGCACCACAGCCTCAATATCAGCAGCCAACACCACAACCAAACCGTCCAAGTGATCGTGCCTTACAGTGGGCGCAGCGCAATGATTGGTTTGAAAAAGACTCAGAGATGACTGGGTATGCTTATGGTCTTCACGAGAAACTTGTGAAGAGCGGAGTTGCGCCAGACACTGAAGAGTATTACAATCAAATTGACACACACGTTCGCCGTGTGTTCCCAGATAGGTTTGACGATGTGTCTTTTGAGGAGACAGCACCGCAACGTCAAGCTGGTAACGTGGTTGCCCCCGCCGCTCGAAGTGGCAAAAAACCACGCAAAGTGCAACTGACCTCAACGCAAGTCTCTATCGCCAAGAGACTTGGTCTGACAAATGAACAATATGCGGCGCAAGTAATGAAGGATATGAAATAATGTCGAACCGAAACTCACGCACTACAGAGACCCGCGAGTCGGGCCAACGCAAGGTGTCATGGCAGAGACCTTCGATGTTACCTGTCCCCGAACCCAAGCCCGGTATCGAATACCGTTGGATTCGCACATCAACTCTTGGACAGAATGACAATACGAATGTTTCTTCTAGATTTCGTGAGGGATGGACACCTGTTCGTGCAGAAGATCATCCAAACCTTCAAGTTGTGTCTGATATCGATTCACGATTTACAGACAATATTGAGGTCGGTGGGTTATTGCTTTGTCAGAACTCAACCGAAAACGTGCAAGCTAGACGTGAAGCACAGCTAGATCAGGCATCAAGCCAGATGAGAGCTGTGGACAACAGCTACTTGCGCAACTCAGACCCTCGTATGCCCGTTCTGAATCCAGAGCGAAGCACACGATCATCGTTTGGCAAGTAACCTTTCGGGGGAGCTTGCTTTGGTTGAAACTCAGATTGTGAGGAAATAGAGCTATGGCTACTACAGCAGCTCCTTATGGCCTTCGTCCAGTCCGCAGTGCGGATGGAAAGCCATACGCTGGGGCAACGACCCAGTATCTCATCGATCCTGCAGGTGAAGCAACAAACCTATTCTATGGGCAAGCTGTCATCATCGGGGCCGATGGGTATATCGCGCTGGCAACTGGTACAGGTGCAGACCTGACCACGAACAGCATTTCAGGCACAACAGGCGTTGGCGCAATTGGCGTTTTCGTAGGTTGTGAATATGTAAACTCTTCAGGTCAACGTGTTCAGGCACAGTACTACCCATCTGGTACAAACAGTAACAGTACTGCGATCAAAGCATACGTGATTGACGATCCAAACGTACTATTCCAAGCGCAGCTTGATGGTGCAGGAGCGCAAACAATCATTGGTGCGAACACATTCTTTGCGGCGGCACAGTCAACATCGACTGGTGATACCTCAACAGGTAACTCAACGTCTGCATTGGATGCGACTGTAAAAACCGCAGCGGCTGCATTCCGCATCGTTGCTCATGTGTCACCTGCAGATGATGCGTTCCCAGATGTACTTGTTAAGTTCAATCCGGGCGCACACCAGATGACAAACAACGTTGGCTTATAAGGAGAATAGATAATGGCTATTTCACGCGCCCAGCTCCTTAAAGAGCTATTACCCGGTCTGAATGCTCTATTCGGTCTTGAGTACGATCAGTACGAAAACGAGCATGCAGAGATTTACGAAACTGAAAACTCAGAACGTAGCTTCGAAGAAGAAGTGAAATTGTCTGGTTTCGCAGCAGCCCCAGTTAAAGCTGAAGGCCAAGCGATTTCTTACGACAATGGTCAAGAACACTTCACTGCTCGTTACAATCACGAAACGGTTGCAATGGGCTTCTCTATCACTGAAGAAGCGATGGAAGATAACCTGTATGACTCATTGTCAGCTCGTTATACAAAAGCCTTGGCTCGCGCTATGGCGTATACGAAGCAGGTTAAAGCTGCGTCTTTGTTGAACACAGGCTTTGACACGTTCACTTCAGGTGACGGATCATTCTTGTTTGCGACTGACCACCCAACTGTTGAGGGCGGCACAAACTCAAACAAACCTGCTGTTAACGCAGACTTGAACGAAACATCGCTAGAACAAGCGGTTATCGATATTGCAGCGTTCACTGACGAGCGTGGCCTATTGATTGCTGCGCGTCCTCGCAAGTTGATCGTTCCACCTGCGCTTATGTTCGTTGCAACTCGCTTGCTACAAACAGAGCTACGCACAGGCACAGCGGATAACGACATCAACGCATTGCGTTCGAATGGTTCGATCCCAGAAGGCTACCGTGTCAACCACTACCTAACTGACACAGATGCCTTCTTCATCACCACAGACGTTCCAAATGGTATGAAGCACTTCGTGCGTACACCAATGGCGACATCTATGGACGGTGACTTCGATACAGGTAACGTGCGCTACAAAGCGCGTGAGCGTTACTCATTCGGCGTGTCTGATCCGCTAGGTATCTACGGTTCTCCGGGTGCCTAATTAGTTCAATAGAACTTTTGGAAGGGGCTGTTAACGCAGCCCTTTCTTTTTTTCTGGAGTATGTTATTCTGCGTTTGGGGCAACATTAGCCTTGCAGACAGGATTCCGCCCCACCTGACGTTGCACAGACTGCTAGGCGAAACCTTGTGCAAGGGGTATTAATATGGCTTCAACTACATTCTCAGGCCCAGTGACATCTACTGCTGGCTTTATTAGCGGATCAGATTCTCTTGTTGCCGTGGCAGCAGACGTTACTTTGACAGCAGCGTCACATGCTGGTCGCACAATGAACTTAAACATTGCTTCAGGTGCTACCGTAACTCTTCCAGCAGCAACAGGAACTGGAAATACATATCGTTTCTTTGTTCAAACAACTGTCACTTCTAACAACTACAAGATTCAAGTTGCAAGTGCCGACGACACAATGTCAGGTGTTGCAGTGGTTGCAAACGATGGCGGTGCTACAGCTTCTATCTTTGAAACAGCAGCAGACTCAGACACAATTACATTAAATGGAACTACGACAGGTGGTATCCTTGGTGGTCAAGTTGAGCTTCAAGATGTTGCATCTGGTAAGTTCCGTGTACTTATCAATCAGGCAGCGACAGGAACAGAAGCAACTCCATTTAGTGCAGCCGTTTCATAGGTGATGCATGGGTAAGCTACACATGATGAACCCTCGAAAGAGGGTTCGCGCACGTAACTCAGACGGAACGCTGAAAGCAGATGATCCTTCTACACCTGATGTGAATGAGGCGTGGGAAGAAAAACCTGTTAAAAAGAAGCGTGGTCGTCCGCCAAAGAAAAAGGACTAGACTATGGGTAACAGCACTATATCCCAGATTTTTCAGGGACATCGACACGAGAGTGGCTTTGTTGTTATGGGTCGCCGTAGGATCAAAGAGGTTTCTCTTATAGGTACTGCCAGCGCAGGACTGCTTGATATCTTTGATACTGACACAGCTCCAGAATCTGGAACATACGCTCAGTCTGGCACGACTGTAACTGTTACAGATACAGGTCACGGTCTATCAACAGGTGACGTTGTGGGTATCTCATTCTCTACTGGCACAGGCGGTACAGCCCAGCCGGGGAACTATACGATTACAGTAACTACAGCGAATGCCTTTACTGTAGAGATGTTGAACAGTGATACGATCACAGGCACACCTGCTTGTCGTTATGTTGCTTCGACCCCTACCGCGAATGCATTTCCTAAGAGATGGCTGATGAGTAAGCACACAACTGCTAATGATATCTACGCAAATACTTTTGGGATTCCTAATCAGGGCTTTGTGACAACACATGGTATTTACTTCCACATGGCAAACCTATTGGAAGCAGACGTATTCTACGAGTAAGTCATGGCTGAGAAAAAGAAAAAGGGAACTATGAAAGGCCACACCATTAAAGGTGGTCATAAGCGTCCGACCAAGTCTGGTGCAGGTATGACCAAGAAAGGTGTGGCTAAATACCGTAGAGATAACCCCGGCTCTAAACTCAAGACAGCCGTTACTGGTAAAGTAAAGAAGGGTAGCAAGGACGCAAAGCGGCGTAAGTCGTTCTGCGCACGTTCTGCTGGTCAGATGAAGAAGTTCCCTAAAGCGGCGAAAGACCCGAACAGTCGTTTGCGTCAAGCTCGTAAACGGTGGAAATGCTAATGGCTATGTCTCGCGCTCAGATGAGCAGCCAATTGAAAGGTAACAGAATGCCAGTCAAAAAAGTAAAAGGTGGTTACAAGTTCGGAAGCTCAGGTAAGGTTTACCCTACCCGTGCAGGTGCGGAGCGTCAGCAACGTGCAGCTTACGCCAACGGATACAGAGGTATGTCTAAAGGTGGATTTGTTTCCACAGGTGACGATGCCAAAGACTTAGAGATTCTACGTTCTGCAAAGAATATCGATGACGGCCCTGTCGGCATGAAGAAGGGCGGCAAGGCTAAGAAGAAGTCTAAGAGTCGTGTAAACGAGGCTGGCAATTACACAAAACCATCTATGCGCAAGAGATTGTTCAACAAGATCAAGGCTGGTGGCAAGGGCGGAAAGCCCGGTCAGTGGTCAGCCCGTAAGGCTCAGATGTTAGCCA
>ERZ869936.2144-NODE-2144-length-12095-cov-5.719518_pt1 | contig 12095 bp, 11 predicted proteins | sample MGYA00520876_ERZ869936 | MGnify/ENA primary metagenome ERZ869936 (study PRJEB32218, sample SAMN09650985) | biofilter metagenome | isolation source: enrty point of leading RO module | place: Saudi Arabia: Thuwal, RO plant located on Red Sea | collected 2016-02-17 ... | reverse complement strand
TCGATGGCGACATATTTCGGGCGTTCGGACTGCGGAGTGCTGAATACGCGCGGCATGAAGGCGTGCCATGTCCGTTCCATGTCGTTGGGCATCGCGCGCGTCAGGCCCGTGCCGAAAAGCCCATCGACAACCAGATCATGCGCGCAGGCGTCGAGCCGATCCTCGATCGCGTCATCGTCCCAGCCCTGCGTGTCCCCCAGCGCCGCCCAACGGTCATGGTTCACCTTCGCATCCGGCGGCAGCTTTTCGGGGTCGCCGTAGAGGAACACCTCCACCTCCCAGCCCCACTCCTTCAGAAGCCGCGCCACGACGAACCCGTCGCCGCCGTTATTGCCCGGTCCGCAGAGCACCACGGCGCGGTGCGAGGTCTTGGCCAATTCCGGCCATTCCTCGAAGATCGCCTCGACCACCCCGCGCCCCGCGCGTTCCATCAGCTCAAGCCCGGTCACCTCGCCACTTTCGATGGCGGCAGTCTCGATGGCGCGCATCTGTGCGGCGGTCAGAAGCTCGGTCATGGGCGCATCCTTTCAGGCGAGAGATTGAGAAATCCCTGACGCCGCCGCAAGGCCGGGTTCGCGCGTTTCAATTCCGATGGATTTGACAGCGAGTTGCACAAAAAATAAGCATCATGTGTCGAAACACGTGAACCAGCGCGGGACTTCGCCGCCGCGTCGATTGTGGCCGGCGGTTGCCCGTGGTCTCACGCCTCAAAACTCATAGGGAGTCGGAGCCATGAAGAAAGTCGAGGCCATCATCAAGCCGTTCAAGCTGGACGAGGTGAAGGAAGCGCTTCAGGACATCGGCGTTCAGGGCCTGTCGGTTCTGGAGGTCAAGGGCTTCGGCCGCCAGAAGGGGCACACCGAACTCTATCGCGGCGCCGAATACGTGGTCGACTTCCTGCCGAAGGTGAAGATCGAAGTCGTCCTGGGCGACGACCAGGTCGACGCCGCCATCGAGGCGATCATCGGCGCCGCCAAGACCGACAAGATCGGCGACGGCAAGATCTTCGTCTCCGACGTCAGCCAGGCCATCCGCATCCGCACCGGCGAATCCGGCGAGGACGCGCTTTAATCCAACGGAACACTCGAAAGGGAAGAGGTTTATTCCATGAGCAAGAAGGACGTCTTGAAGACGATCAAGGACGAGGACGTCGAATACGTCGACATCCGCTTCACCGATCCCCGGGGCAAGTTGCAGCACGTGACGGTGCTGTCCGACCAGGTCGACGAGGATTTCCTGGACGAGGGCTTCATGTTCGACGGCTCGTCCATCGCCGGCTGGAAGTCGATCGACCAGTCCGACATGAAACTGATGCCAGACACCGCATCGGTCTACATGGACCCGTTCTTCGCCGAGAAGACGATGGCGATCCATTGCTCGGTCGTCGAGCCCGACACCGGCGAGGCCTATGAGCGCGACCCGCGCTCGACCGCCGAGAAGGCCGAGGCCTATCTCAAGTCGTCTGGCATCGGCGATGCCTCCTACTGGGGTCCCGAAGCGGAATTCTTCCTCTTTGACGACGTCAAGTATTCGCTGTCGATGAACAAGGTCTCCTACGAGGTCGACGCCATCGACGCCGCCTGGAACACCGACACCGACTACGAGATGGGCAACATGGGCCATCGCCCCGGCGTCAAGGGCGGCTATTTCCCCGTGCCGCCGATCGACGACGCCCAGGACATCCGCTCGGAAATGCTGTCCACGATGAAGCGGATGGGCATGAAGGTCGACAAGCACCATCACGAGGTGGCGTCGTGCCAGCACGAACTGGGCCTCATCTTCGGCGGTCTGACCGAGCAGGCCGACAACCTTCAGAAGTACAAGTACGTCATCCACCAGGTCGCGCATGCCTACGGCAAGTCGGCCACCTTCATGCCGAAGCCCATCGCGGGCGACAACGGCACCGGCATGCACTGCAACATGTCGATCTGGAAGGACGGCAAGCCCTTGTTCGCGGGCGACAAGTACGCCGATCTCAGCCAGGAGGCGCTCTACTACATCGGCGGCATCCTCAAGCACGCCAAGGCGCTGAACGCCTTCACCAACCCCTCGACCAACAGCTACAAGCGGCTGATCCCGGGCTTCGAGGCACCGGTGCTGCGCGCCTATTCGGCCCGGAACCGCTCGGGCTGCGTGCGTATCCCGTGGACCGAGTCGCCCAAGGCCAAGCGCGTCGAGGCCCGCTTCCCCGACCCGTCGGCGAACCCCTACCTCTGCTTCTCCGCGCTTCTGATGGCCGGTCTCGACGGCATCCGGAACAAGATCGACCCGGGCGAGGCGATGGACAAGGATCTCTACGACCTGCCGCCGGAAGAGCTGGAAGGCATCCCCACCGTCTGCGCCAGCTTGCGCGAGGCGATGGAGGAACTGGAAGCCGACATGGACTTCCTGCTTCAGGGCGACGTCTTCACCCGCGACCAGATCGAGGGCTACATGGACCTCAAGTGGGAAGAGATCTACGCCTTCGAACACACGCCGCACCCGGTGGAGTTCAAGATGTACTACAGCTGCTGAGCGGGACCTCGGCAGGTGCGAAGAAGGCGCTCCGCGAGGGGCGCCTTTTTTGCTGAAGGACACGGCGTGGATTGCCTCGTCGCAGTCACGCCCCGACGCCGTCATTGACGTGCAAGGGGGCGGATCGCTCCGCCCCCCTGTCAGTGTTTGCCACGAGGGAAAATCCGATCAGTTGAACGAGTAGACCAGCGACAGGCCGAAGGTGTTGTCGGTGCCGCGATCGCCCGGAACGGGATCGGTGTGGTACTCGGTCAGAACGCTCGACCGCAGCGCCAGGCTGTCGGTCATCGAGACGCTGATCGCGAGGTCGTTATAGACAACGGTGTCCGAGCTCGACGTGATGATGTCGGTATCGTTCGTCAGATAGACCGTATCGGTCAGTTTCTGCGCGAAATCCGACGACACGCCGAAGGCGGCTTCGCTGATGTCGGCCGTCGCGATGTCCGTGAAGTCGGCAAAGCGATAGCCCGGGCCGGCCTGTACCGACCACTGGCGATCCGCCTCGTTGAAGATGCGGTAGCCGGCGCCGAAGCTGACGAAGGTGTCCGAATCGAAGGACGAGAACTGGTCCACCGAACCCTGCACCTTGGCAAAGCCGAAAAGCGTCGGGTTGAAGTCGCGGGTGTATTCCAGGCCGTAGAACAGGCTTTCCTCGTTCTTGACGCCATCGTCCTCGCCATAGGCATAGCTCAGCTGAAGCTCGATGCCGTTCGGACCCCAGACATAGTTGATGTCCGAGCCGACGCCGATGTCGACGCTGTCGGTGTTGCCCGAGTTGGCGATGCCGCGCAGCGCGAACGAGCCGTTGAAGCCTTGCGGACGGCCTTCGTTGCCGAACCGGTCAAGATCGCGCTCCGCGTCGTCCTCGATGTCTTCCAACAGGTCTTCGTTGCGCTCTTCGGCAATGTTGGTGCCGCTGAAGACGGTCTGAGCGGACGCGACGGATGCAAACGTCGTTGCGATTGCGGCGGCGCCAAGAACGATGCGGACCGGCGCGCGCGTTACAGTGATTTTCGTCATGGGTTTTCCTTTCCCAAGTTAGCGTGAACCCGCCTCAAGGGGGCGAGGGCATCGCTGCCACAACCGCAGATAGGGAAGGATCTATGATAAGGAAAATTAAAAATAATCAGCGATAAAACGATTTTCACTCATGATAACGGCTGTTATCAGCCTTTCCAAGCACTTCCACCAGATTGTCCTCGCTGATCTCGGCCAACTCGCTGATGACGGCGCTCTGATCCCGCTCAATCTGTGATTTAATTGTCGCAAGTGAGGTGCGGGCGACGGCGCGCACGTCGTCGTCAAGATCGTCCCGCCAGATCGACCAGACCGGATAGGGGAACCGTGGCGCGTCCGGAACCAGAAACAGCCGCTTCTCGTCGAGGTACCTCTTGACGTATCTGGCGGGCAGGTAGGCCGCCGCGTGCCGGTTGACGATATACTCCGCCGCCAGCGCGCCCAGGGACAGCGTCAGTCCCGGATTCGTCAGTTCGGGCAGCTCCAGTGCGTGTGCGTGCACGAACTCCGGGCCCCAGTCGACAAAAACGTAATCCTTCGCCGCGTCATCGAAGTCCGCGTCCCATGACGCGGTCAGGACCAGTTCGTCCTCGATCACTCTCTCGGCGGTGATGCCGGGTCTGAGTTGCGGATTGTAAAGCAGACTGACCTGGACCACGCCCTCGACCATGAAACGCATCAAGCGGTCGGGCATTCCCAACTCCGCACGCACATTCAACGAGGGCATGGCGCCCTGCATGGCGTCGATCCACCGGAAACCCAGTCGCGGCCAAAGCGAGTACTGCGCGCCGATACAGATTGTTTTCGTGTAGCCCTCCGGTACGCCGACCTGCTGGCGGGCCTCTTCCCAGATCTTCACCATGGAAATGGCGTAACGCTCGAATTCGCGGCCCGCCGCCGTCAGTTCGGCCCCGGCCTTCGATCGTGTGAAAAGCGTTTTGCCAAGGCTGTCTTCAAGGCGCTGGACCCGCAGGCTGACAGCGGATTGCGTGACGAAGAGCCGTTCACTGGCATTCACGAACGATCCGGTCGCCGCGACTTCCAGGAAGGTTCTGACAAGTACGATATCCATGGGGCGCAGCTATGATGATCTCTCGTTTCAAAGGCCGGTAATATGCGATTTGGGAACGCTTCGCCACCAGACCGATGGGCTGCGCAGTTGATAACCCCACATTAACCTACCCTAACGCCTCCACCACATCTGGTGCTTGCCCCACTTGCACCCATATCCGTGCCATACACTTTGCCGACACGGTGCAGACGCCCCGCCGACACCTGTCCGCCCGGAAATCCCAGCAAAACAAGGCCCGTTAAAGCCTCCACCCTCAAACACCTGATCCACCGCCCGCCCGTTGCCTGCGAACGGTGCCCGGGCACCCGTTTTCTTTGACACAAGTCAAAGCCTTGCAGCCCCCGACCTGACAGAACAGCCTCGCGAACAGAGTCAGAGACGTCCCTTATGTCGGTTGAAGACCCCCAGGCCCTTTACGCCGCCCGCGAACCCGTGTTCCCCCGCCGGGTCAGCGGGACATTCCGCACGCTCAAGTGGTGGATCATGGGCGTAACCCTCGGAATCTATTACCTTCTGCCATGGATCCGCTGGGATCGCGGCCCCAACCTTCCCGACCAGGCCGTCCTCGTCGACATGGCCGGCCGACGCTTCTATTTCTTCTGCACCTAGATCTGGCCGCACGAGTTCTATTTCGTCGCCGGCCTCCTGATCATGGCCGGCCGCGGCCTTTTCCTGTTCACCTCGGCGCTCGGCCGCGTCTGGTGCGGCTACGCCTGCCCGCAGACCGTGTGGACCGATCTCTACATCCTCGTGGAACGCTGGATCGAGGGCGACCGGAACGCCCGCGTCCGGCTTTGGAAGTCGAAGTGGAATCTTCACAAGTGGCGGTTAAGATTGACAAAATGGGCGATCTGGCTATTGATCGGCCTCGCCACCGGCGGGGCCTGGGTGTTCTATTTCACCGACGCCCCCACGCTCGCCCGCGACCTTGTCACGCTCGACGCGCACCCGATCGCCTATACCACGATCGCCATTCTGACCTTCACCACGTTCCTGTTCGGCGGCGTCGCCCGCGAGCAGGTCTGCATCTACATGTGCCCCTGGCCCCGGATCCAGGCCGCGATGATGGACGAGGACACGATCACCGTCGCCTACCGCGAATGGCGCGGCGAACCCCGTGGCAAGAACAACCTGCGCCGCGAGAAAGAGCGTGCGGCGGCAAAAGCCAAGGTCGCCGCCGAAGCCGCCAAGGGGGCCAATGCGGCCCAGTACGCCGCAACCCCCTATCCGGACGAGAGCCTTCAGGTCGGCGGCGAACCGGGTGCGACGGCCCGGCGTCGCGAAGCGCTCGACGAGGAGCCCATCGGCGACTGCATCGACTGCAACGCCTGCGTCAACGTCTGTCCCATGGGCATCGACATCCGCGATGGCCAGCAACTGGCCTGCATCACATGCGCGCTGTGCATCGACGCATGCGACGACGTGATGGACAAGATCGGCAAGCCCCGCGGGCTGATCGACTATATCGCGCTCACCGACGAGACCCGCGAGAGGGCGGGGCAGGAGGCGCGACCGGTGTGGAAGCATGTCTTCCGGCTCAGAACGCTGATCTATACCGGGCTTTGGTCTGCCGTCGGGATCGGGCTTGTCGTGATGCTGTTCATCCGCCCCGAGATCGACGTCACCGTCGCACCGATCCGCAATCCGCAATTCGTCACGATGTCCGACGGCTCGATCCGGAATGCCTATGACATCCGCCTGCGCAACAAGCACGGCGAGGATCGTCCGTTCCGCATCCAGATCACGGGCGATCCCGTCCTGCGGGTGGAACTCGAAGGCAGCATTTACGAAAGCGTCACCGTCCCGGCGAACGAGACCCTTCTGCAAAGGGTCTACGTCATCGCCCCGCCGAACTCGGGTCCGGCGACGCGCGAACGCACCGAGGCACGCTTCTGGGTCGAAGACCTGGTGTCGGGCGAACGGGTGCACAACGACACGGTCTTCATAGGAGCGGCCCAATGACAACGACGCGCGAACTTACCGGCAAACACGTTCTGATCATCACCGTTTCCGCATTTGCGGTCATCATCGGCGTGAACTTCACGCTGGCCTACAAGGCGGTCGGCACGTTTCCCGGTCTCGAGACCAAGAATTCCTATGTCGCCAGCCAAAGCTTCGAGGCAAGGCGCCAGGCACAGGAAGCCCTGGGCTGGGAAGCCGACGCCGTGGTCGAGGACGGCACGCTTGTCCTGACGCTGCGCGACGCAGGGGGGCAGGCGGTCAAGCCCGAGACGCTGACTGCGATGGTGGGCCGCCCGACTGTCGCAAGCAGCGATCTGGTGCCGGAGATGGAATACCGGGCCGGCGCCTTCACGGCGCCCATCGACCTCAAGCCGGGGGCGTGGATCGTGAAACTGAACGCGACAAGCGCCGATGGCGTGGATTATGCCAAGCGCCTGGAACTGTGGGTGCGCTGACATGAGCCTGGCCGAGCATCCCTCACTTGCGGCCTGTCCGGCCTGCGCGGTCGCGCCAACGGCCGAGCGATCGGCGCAAGAGATGGCGGCGCCATCCCTTCAGCTGTCGCTTCCCGGCATTCACTGTGCGGCCTGCATCTCGGGAGTCGAGCAGACATTGGCCGCTGTGCCGGGCGTCCGCGATGTCCGGGTGAACCTGACGCAGAAACGCGTACAGGTGGCCGCAGCGCCCCAGATCGGCGCCGAGCAACTGGTCGGGGTCCTTGCACGGGCCGGATACGAGGCGCGCGAACTCGACGCGTCCGCCGTTCTGGCGACCGGTGCGGACAAGGCATCGCGCGAACTTCTCTCGCGTCTCGGCGTCGCCGGGTTCGCGATGATGAACGTCATGCTTCTGTCGGTCGCCGTCTGGTCCGGCGCGACCGAGGCGACGCGCGATCTGTTCCACTGGATCTCGGCCGCCATCGCCTTGCCGACAGTGGCCTTCTCGGCGCAGCCTTTCTTCAAAAGCGCCTGGGGGGCGCTTGGGGGCTGGCGCTTGAACATGGACGTGCCGATCTCGCTGGCCATCCTACTGGCCGCCGGCATGTCGCTTTATGAAACCGCCTATGGCGGCGAACACGCGTATTTCGACGCCGCGCTGTCGCTTACCTTCTTTCTGCTGGCGGGCCGCTACCTGGATCAGCGCACGCGGCTTGCCGCACGCTCCGCCGCGGCCGAACTGTCGGCGCTGGAGGTGCCCCGCGCGCTGCGCGCCAGCGGCGAAAGCGCGGCGGTCGCGGACCTGAAGATCGGCGACGAAATCCGGCTGTTGCCCGGCGCGCGCTGCCCGATCGACGGCATCGTCACGACGGGCGCAAGCGAAATAGACCGTTCGCTGATCACCGGCGAAAGCCTGCCCGAGGCCATCGCGGAGGGGCAGGCGATCAGCGCGGGCGAAACCAACCTGACCGGTCCCCTGGTCGTCCGCGCGACCTCGGCCGGCACCGACACGTCGCTCCGGCGCATGGCCGATCTGGTCTCGGTCGCCGAAAACGCGCGTAGCCGCCATGTCTCGCTGGCCGATCGTGCGGCCCGCATCTATGCGCCGGTCGTCCACCTCCTGGCGCTGTTCGCCTTCGCCGGGTGGATGATCGCGACCGGCGATGTACGGCTGTCGCTGAACATCGCGGTCGCCGTCCTGATCATCACATGCCCCTGCGCGCTGGGCCTTGCCGTTCCGGCCGTCTCGACCGCCGCCTCGGGGCGTCTGTTCCGGCGTGGCCTTCTGGTCAAGAACGCCACCGCCCTGGAACGGCTGGCCGAGGTCGATCACGTCGTCTTCGACAAGACCGGCACCCTGACCGAGGGGCGGCCGGTTCTAAGCGGTCACGACGCCGACACGGTGCAGACCCGCGTCGCCGCAGCACTGGCGCAAGGGTCGTCGCATCCGCTGGCCGAGGCGTTGAGGACCGGTCTGGATGTCGGCGCGGCGGCCGTCTCGGACATCCGCGAGGTACCGGGCCACGGCATCGAAGGCCGGTGGAAGGGACAACCGGTGCGCCTGGGACGCGCGGACTGGGTCGGCGCAGCCAGGGGTGGCGGCACATCGACCTGGCTTCGGATCGGTGACGACGAACCGGTCGCGTTCCGGTTCCGGGACGCGCCGCGCAAAGGCGCGGCCAGGGCCATCGCCGCCCTGAAACAGGCCGGGTGCACTGTCGAGATGCTGTCGGGCGACACCGAGGAGGCCGTCGCGAGCCTGGCCGATCTGGTTGGCATCGATACCTGGTCCGCCGGTCTTCGCCCCGAGGACAAGGTTGCCCGCCTGCGCGAACTGGCCGGTCGGGGCAGGCGGGTTCTGATGGTGGGCGACGGCCTGAACGACACCGCCGCCCTTGCCGAGGCCCACGCCTCGATTTCGCCCGCCTCGGCGCTCGACGCCAGCCGGACGGTATCGGACATCGTGCTGCTCGGCAGCGATCTTGGCGGGATAGGCGAGGCGGTCACGACCGCGCGATCGGCCACGCGCCGCATTCTCGAGAACTTCGGCATCGCGGCGCTTTACAACATCGTGGCCGTCCCCCTGGCGCTTGCCGGTTTCGCCACGCCGCTTGCGGCGGCCCTGGCGATGTCGGGGTCGTCGATCATGGTCACGCTGAACGCGATGAGGCTGCGCTGATGGACGTTCTGGTTTTCCTGATCCCGGTGTCTCTGGGCCTCGGTCTGCTGGGTCTGCTGGCCTTTGTGTGGTCGCTGAAGACGCGCCAGTACGACGATCCCGACGGCGACAGCCATCGCGTCCTGCGCAGCGATTTCGACGACCGGCCGAAGCTCTAGCGCGACCCAGCTTTCCGCAGGGAAAATTCACGGCGAGGTGAATGTGCGCGATCAACCTTTGGCTTGTGCGTCGCCGCACCTATCTGTCTATTCACGTGATACAGACGCGCCGCGTCGGCGCAGCGAGCAGACACAGGAGGTTTGAGTGAACGCAACAGCACTCTCCCGTCAGCGAAATACCCCAGTTGTTCAGTACATCTGGCTCACCATCGTAAGCCTGGCGCTTGTCATCGCCCAGGCCATGACCGCAGCCGCGCAATCGCGGCCGGACACTTTTGCCGACCTTGCCGAAAAGGTCAGCCCTTCGGTCGTGAACATCACCACGTCCACGACGGTCGCGGCATCGACCCAACCGGGTCCCGTCGTTCCCGAAGGCTCGCCCTTCGAGGATTTCTTCCGTGATTTCATGGACCGCAACGGCCCGAACGGCCCGAACGGACAGTCTCCGCGCCGCAGCCAGGCGCTCGGCTCGGGCTTCGTGATCTCGGAAGACGGCTACATCGTCACCAACAACCACGTCATCCAGGGCGCGGACGAGGTTCTGATCGAATTCTTCGAGGGCTTCGAGCTCGAGGCCGAGATCGTCGGCACCGATCCGAACACCGACTTGGCGCTGCTGAAGGTCGAATCGGACACCCCGCTCAAGTACGTGTCCTGGGGCGACAGCGAAGCGGCCCGCGTCGGCGACTGGGTCATGGCCATGGGCAACCCTCTGGGCCAGGGCTTTTCGGTCTCCGCAGGCATCGTCTCGGCTCGTGGCCGGGCGCTTTCGGGCCAGTATGACGACTACATCCAGACCGACGCCGCCATCAATCGGGGCAACTCGGGCGGCCCGCTGTTCAACATGAACGGTGACGTCATCGGCGTGAACACCGCCATCCTGTCGCCCACCGGCGGCTCGATCGGCATCGGCTTCGCGATGTCCAGCCGGGTGGCCGAGAACGTCATCAACCAGCTCAAGGAATTCGGCGAAACCCGCCGTGGCTGGCTGGGCGTGCGTATCCAGGACGTCACCGACGACCTGGCCGAGGGCCTGGGTCTGGCCGAGGTGCGTGGCGCCCTGGTCACCGACGTGCCGGAAGGTCCGGCGCTCGAAGCCGGCATGGAAGCCGGCGACGTGATCCTGTCCTTCGACGGTGTCGAGGTCGAGGATACGCGTGGTCTGGTGGGCCAGGTGGCGAACACCGAGGTCGGCAAGGAAGTGCGGGTTCTCGTCTTCCGCGACGGCAAGACCGAAACCCTGCGCGTGACGCTGGGCCGTCGCGAGGATGCCGAACGTCCGATCCCGGCTTCGGTCAACTCGACCGATCCGGTCACGAGCGAGGTCATGGGGCTGACCGTCAGCAACATGACCGACGAGTTGCGCGAGCAGCTTGGTCTTGACGAGAACGCCGAGGGCCTGGTCGTGGCCGATGTCGCCGAAGACAGCGAGGCCTATGAAAAGGGTCTGCGCGCGGGCGATATCATCACCGAGGCCGGCCAGGAAAAGGTCGCCAGCGTGAAGGATCTCGAAGCCCGGATCGAGGAAGCCCGGGATGCGGGCCGCAAGTCGCTCCTGCTGCTGGTCCGGCGCGAGGGCGATCCCCGGTTCGTCGCACTGTCGCTGGAAGACAGCTAAGGGCCAGGGGCCGATCGCGAAGGAAACGGGCGCCCGAAAGGGCGCCCTTTCTTGTGGGCGGGTCCGGCGCCGATTCCGCCTATTCGGCCGCCAGCGCCATGTCGGCGCGCCCGATCTCGGTGACCTCGGCGACGACCTTGTCGATCAGCGCCTTGAACGCGTCGAAGTTGTTGTTGGGACGGATCGCCTGTTCATTCATGTAAAGCGCCCGGTCGATCTCGATCTGAACCGCGTGCTGCCCGCGGCCCGGACGCCCGTAATGCTGGGTCACATAGGCCCCGGCGAAGGGCGTGTTCCGGGCCACCCGCAGGCCGGCCGATTCGAAAGCCATCTCGATCCGGTCGACGATCTCCGACGAGGCCGCCGCGCCGAACCGGTCGCCCAGAACGATGTCGGGACGCTTGCCGTTCGAATGACCGATCGATTCGATCGCCTCGTGCGGCATCGAGTGGCAATCGACCAGGATCGCTTCGCCGAACATCACCAGGCTGTCGCGCAGAAGCTGGTCGATCGCGTCATGCCAGGGCTTCCAGAAGCCGTCGATTCGCGTCTGCGCCTCGCGCAGGCTGATCTTGCCGCGATAGATCGCGCGTCCATTCGCCACGACGCGGGGCACCACGCCCAGCCCGGAACTGATGCGCGGATTGTGCGCCGACTTCTTGACCCCTTCGATCAGGGCCGGGTCGAGCTCTTCCGCCGAGCGGTTCACGTCGATCCAGGCGCGCGGCGCCACGGCGGCCAGCAAGGGTGCGCCATGCAGGGGGGCCGAGGCGAACAGACTGTCCACGAACGCGTCTTCGGAGGACCGCAGCGTCTTTTCGTCCAGAACCGAACGGCGGACGAAGCTCCACGGATATTCGCGTCCCGAATGCGGAGACGCGAAGACGACGCTGGTCGTCCTGATATCCGGCATCGTCAGGCGATAGGCCATCGCAATCGGCTCCTTTCTCGATGCACTATAAGCCGGAAATCTCGATTGCCAAAGGCCCTTGAAGTGCTTGGACCTTGGGATTATAGAACCCCGGACCGGCGCGGGGCCTGCCCCGCGTCTTGTTCTTTCGGGACAGGCCGGAAACGGCGGAACGGGCGGTTAGCTCAGCGGTAGAGCACTACGTTGACATCGTAGGGGTCACTGGTT
>ERZ869936.2143-NODE-2143-length-12100-cov-4.253881_pt1 | contig 12100 bp, 9 predicted proteins | sample MGYA00520876_ERZ869936 | MGnify/ENA primary metagenome ERZ869936 (study PRJEB32218, sample SAMN09650985) | biofilter metagenome | isolation source: enrty point of leading RO module | place: Saudi Arabia: Thuwal, RO plant located on Red Sea | collected 2016-02-17 ... | reverse complement strand
ACGGCCAGGATGCCAAACAGGGCCAAGGCAAGTAGCACGGTGCGCATCGGTAGCTCCAGCAATGGCGGGCCCGGCAACCTAGCGCCCGGCCACCGGCGTGACCAGGGCCGCATCCAGGGCCGCGGGAACCCCAGAATCCCGTTGCTCTTGCGGGCTCGCACGCTATAAATCCGGCTCCCGCGTCAGGCAGGCATTCGAGCCCGGCCGGGGCAAATTGTGCGGCTGTGGCGGAATTGGTAGACGCGCAGCGTTGAGGGCGCTGTGGGGGAAACTCCGTGGAGGTTCAAGTCCTCTCAGCCGCACCATCTGGTTTTGGCGAGCCGGCGACGCCAAGGCCAGGGTGAAATCGATTTGACAAGCGTCGAGGGTTTCTTGTCTAACTCGGCGCCTTGAATGCGGCTGTGGCGGAATTGGTAGACGCGCTAGCTTCAGGTGCTAGTTCTCGCAAGGGAGTGGAGGTTCGAGTCCTCTCAGCCGCACCAATCGGTTTCGACCGAACTTAAGCTTTCTTTTCTAAGGCCTTCTCTTCGCTGCATATTCGGATTGCCAGGACGGCAGCATTAAGTGCCGTGAAGGCGAGCGCCAGTTCCCAGGCCCCGAAAGCAAGCGGCAGGACGGCGATCTCCAGCGCCACAACGACATAGTTGGGATGCCTGAGGAAGCGGTACGGCCCGAGCCGGACGCGCGGGTGATTGGGCAGCACGATGATCCGGGTCGTCCAATAGGGACCCAGGCTCACCACAACCCAGATACGCGCGATCTGCAGCAGTGCGAAAACGCCGAGCAGCCAAAGATTGGGGGCCGTATTCCCGGGTATCAGGAAAAACAGGCTGGCCAGCCAGGCCGCATGCAGGCCGACGATCAGGGGGTAGTGCCGGGCGCCGTATTCGATTCCGCCTGCGGCGCGCAGCCGGCGCGTATTGCGGGCCGCAAGCCAGAGTTCGCCCAGACGCTGTAGCAGCACCAGCGCGACCAGTACCTGAGCCCAACCCAACGCGGGCATGCTCAGGAGGCGTCCAGAAGCGCGAAACCGGCGGTAAAACCCGGCCCCAGGGAAGACATCAGATATCGCCCGCGCAGGCCTGCCTCGCGCGCACGCTGCAGCACGAACAACACGGTCGCGGCCGACATGTTGCCGTAGTCCCGCAGCACCTGCCGGGACAGGTCGAGAGCCTCAGCGGGCACTTCGAGTGCGTCTTCGAGGGCTTCCAGCACCTTGGTCCCGCCGGGATGGCAGATCACGCCGGCCAGTTCGTCTCGAGACAGGCCTTGCGCGGCCAGGAACCCATCGGCCGCATCGCGGAAACGCGTCCGTACGATGCTCGGGATATCGCGGGAGAACAGGACTCCGAAGCCGTCGTCCTCAACCCGCCAGCCCATGACCTCGAGGCTGTCCGGCCAGGTGTGCTCGCCCCAGGCCGCGATAGCGGGGGCACGGTCCGGAGCATTGCAGGATATCAGCGCCGCCGCCGCGCCATCGCCGAACAAGGCGGTTGCCACCACGTTACTGTTCGAGACATCAGCGCAGCGGAACGTGAGGGAGCAAAGCTCGACGACCAGCAGCAGCACCAGGTCCCCAGGCCGGGCCGTCGCCATCGACGCCGCCCGTCCCAGGCCCAGGACACCGCCGGCACATCCGAGGCCAAAGACAGGCAAGCGCTGGACATCGCGGCGGAACGGCATCTCGTTCAGCAGCCGGGCATCCAGGCTTGGGACCGCGATGCCGGAACTTGTCACAGTCACAATGCAATCGACGGCCGAGGCGTCCAGTCCAGCCTGGTCCAAACATCGGGCCGCGGCATTTCGGATCAGGTCTAGGGCGTGTTTCGTGAAGAGCGCTCCGCGTTCCTTCCAGCCATGCGGGCGCCCGAACCAGTCAAGCGGCATGCAGGCATATCTTGTCTCGATGCCGGCATTCTCATAGACAGGAAGCAGATGCGCGATATTGCGGCCCTGGTCGCGGAATATCCGCCGCGCCTCCCGTTCGACACCGTTCTGCAGCATGGCTATGGACGGTACGGCTGTCGAGATGTTCAAAAGACGCGCGTGGCGTATTGCATCTGGCAAGGTGGGCCTTTCTTCCTGTACGGAAGGCACTTGGCCACGATCTGCCGATTTTTGAGGGCGCCGGGGATCACATAATGGTGTTGGAAACATTCTCCCAATCGCGCATCGACACCCAGGGTGCCGAGATCAATGTGCGGACCGCCGGGAAGGGGCCGCCGTTGCTGCTGCTCCACGGTTATCCGCAGACCATGGCCATGTGGCACAAGATCGCCCCCCGCCTGGCCGAGCATTTTTCGGTGGTCCTGACCGACCTGCGCGGCTACGGCGACAGCTCCACGCCGCCCGGCGGCGCCCGGCATGAAAACTACAGTAAGCGCGCGATGGCCAAGGATCAGGTCGAGGTCATGACCGCCTTGGGCCATGACCGGTTTTTCGTTGCCGGCCACGATCGCGGGGCCCGGGTTACCCACCGCATGGCGCTCGACCACGCCGACCGCGTCGCCAAGGCCGCGGTCCTCGACATCGCGCCGACCCTGACCATGTACGAGCGCACGGACATGGCCTTCGCCGCGGCGTACTATCACTGGTTCTTCCTCATTCAGCCCGCGGACCTACCGGAGCGTATGATCGGCGCCGATCCGGATTTCTATCTGGAGAAGAAAATCGGCGCCTGGAGCAAGGTGGACGGCTGCTTCTCGCCAGGGGCGCTTGCGGAATACAAGCGCTGTTTCGGTAAGCCGGAAACCATCCATGCGACCTGCGAAGATTACCGGGCCGCGGCCAGCATCGACCTGGACCATGACCGCGCCGACCTGAATCTCAAGGTTGCATGCCCACTCCTCGTCTTGTGGGGAGAGAAAGGGGTCGTCGGGCGATCCTACGATGTTTTGGAGGTCTGGCGGGCACGGGCCACCGACGTCCGGGGCGGTCCAGTCCCATCGGGTCATTTTTTGCCAGAGGAAGCGCCAGAAGAGACCTTAACCGCCCTACTGGCTTTCTTTAACGCCTGACTTAACCATACAACCTTACGCGAGTAGGCGAGCAGGGTTCTGCTACGTCTTGTATCGATTCTTCATCCTTCATTATCCCCTTTCGGCCACCCTGCGGCCAAAGGATCGGATACATACGCCGGCGTGTTTGACATGAGCAGGACGCGACTTGACGGCACTCCGCCCGGGAGTGCCAGCACACCCTCTGAGGCCGTACAGAAGCCGGAAATTGGCCCAGGGGGGATGAACTTCGCTCGCAGATGGCCAGGGCTAAACGCTCTGTTTAGCCGAATACCTATATCCTCAGGTCCGGACTCCAGGCTGGCGCAACTGTTACGCGATCGGGCGGTCCGGGACGTCCTCATCTTGACGCCTCTGGTTCTGGGCGCCGGGACCTTGCTTGTCACGCAGGATTTTTTCGAGACCTTCGTTGAGCTGACTAGTCGTTATGAAAACTTCGAACTCGACAATCTGCTGGTCGCCGGTTTCCCGGCATCGACGGCTATCACCTGGTTTTCCTATCGGAGATGGGTGGATAGCGTGAAAGAAAATCGGCGACGCAAGGCCGTTGAACTCGACCGCGACGAACTGCGCGAGCAGCTGACCCAGGTCCAGAAGATGAAGGCGATCGGCGAACTTGCCGGCGGCATCGCGCACGACTTTAACAACTTGCTTATGGTGATCGACGGATTCGGTCGCCGTGCCGCCTCAAACCTTGGCGACAAGCAAATCCTGGAAGAATGCCTGAATCAGATCATCCAGGCTGGTGAGCGCGGTACCGCCCTGACGCGGCAACTGTTGGTGTTCAGCCGTCGCCAGGCCATCGAAAAGGTTGTCGTCACCGTCGCGGAAGTGATCGACGGGATTCGCGGATTGGTGAAACACACCTTGCCAGAGAAATACGAGGTCAGATTCGATCTCGAAAACCCGAACGCCAAGATCGAGACCGACCCCAACGAATTCATTCAGGCGTTCCTGAATCTCATCATCAACGCGCGCGATTCGATGGCCGATGGCGGCCGCATCGTCATTGCGAACAAGTGTATCAATGACGCAGACGGCAAGCGCTCGGTTCAGTTCTCGATACGAGATACCGGTCATGGCATCGATAAGAAAACCCTGACCCGGATTTTCGAACCTTTCTTCACAACCAAAGCGCGCGACAAGGGCACGGGGCTTGGCCTCGCCATGGTCTACGGCTTTGTCCAAAGCTGCGACGGCCGCATTGAGGTTAAAAGCGAGGTCGGGCAGGGAACCGAGTTCATTCTGACTTTCCCCAGAACCGACAACCCCATCGTGCGAGCGAAAGAGGCCGACGCGTCGGATCAGTACGGACTGGGCGAAACCGTTCTGGTGGTTCAGGAAAATGAATCGATACTGGCGATGGTAAAATCGCAACTCGAACGGTTGGGCTACAACGTGCTGACGGCAAACAACGCCTTTTGGGCGCTGGAGATCGATGAAGACTACGCGAAACCAATCGATGTGCTTTTGACCGACATTATCATGCCCGGCATGAGTGGGATCGAACTTGCGGCGGCTATGGCTGAAACGCGACCGCTCATGAAAACGATCTTCATGTCGGGTTATTCCGATGAAGCCAACAAGACCGGGCAACTCCCAAAGGGAGCGGCGTTCCTTCAAAAACCAGTTAAGCTCAATCATCTGGCGATGGTCTTGCGTGACATCATCGAAGATGAAGAGCGGTTGTTGGCTGCTGGTTGACAAGCGAGAAAATGGCCATGGCGGAACTTCAAAAAGATTTTCACAATCTCAAGATCTTGGTGGTCGAAGACGATCAGAACACCATGCTGTTGATCAAAAGAATGCTCCTCGATCTTGGTGTCGTGCATGTCTATACATGCCGGGATGGTGCCGAGGCGTTGAAACTGCTGGGCTCCTTTGATGGGCAGGACCTGATCAATCTGGTTCTTTGCGACTGGAAAATGCCGAACATGTCCGGCATCGAAGTATTAAAACAGATCCGAACTTGCGATCCGGACTTGCCATTCCTCATGGTCACCGGGCAAAGCGATGTCGATTCCGTGGTCGAGGCCAAGGCATACGCGGTGACCGCATACATCAAGAAGCCGTTCTCCATGGAAGAGCTGCGCAAGAAACTCCGCATCGTCCGTCGCATGATAAAGGCACGCGAAGCCACATCGGCGTGACGTTGCCTCGCGCCATACTCGCAGTGCCCTAGCCTCCGGCAATGCTGGAACGGGCTATCTGCGGTCACACAGCTTTGCTAGATTGCGATCATATTGGCCGGGGCCCTTTCGTTTGGGGTGCCAAGTGCCTAGATCAGACGCGGACATAGGCCCTGCCGAGCAGGTGGAACCGCGCCGAATCAACAGGTTGGCAATAGGGAATGAGCCAGGTGCTTGAACCATGAAGCAGCGAAGCGACAAGGACGGAGCGGACAGCCCGGTCCGCCGGCGCCCGGCCACCCGGCTGCGCAACTACTTCCTGGCCGGGATTCTGGTGACCGCGCCGATCAGCATCACCTTCTGGCTGATCTGGAAAGTCATCGGGTTCATCGATTCCCGGGTGACCCCGCTCATCCCGCCGCAATGGAACCCGGAAAGCTATCTGCCCTTCGGGGTGCCCGGGTTCGGCCTGATCATCGCGGTTCTGGTCCTGATCGCGATCGGCATCCTGGCGACCGGCATAGCCGGGCGCATGACGACCGCGCTGAGCGACCTCATGGTCGCACGGGTACCGGTCGCGCGCAGCATCTACAGTTGGACCAAGCAGGTCTTCGAGACCGTCCTGTCGCAGCGCAAGTCGGCCTTCAACGAAGTCGTCATGCTCGAATATCCTTCGCGCGGGGTCTGGGCGATCGGTTTCATCACCGGACGGACGGTCGGCGAGATTCAGGACCTGACCGATCAGGTGGTCTATAACGTCTTCATTCCGGCAACGCCCAACCCAACCTCCGGGTTTCTGCTGTTCATACCGGAGAACGACATTCACCATCTGGACATGACCGTGGAGGAGGGCATCAAGCTCGTCATCTCCGGCGGCATCGTGACTCCTAACAAGCTGTCCCGTCGGCAAGGCGCCAATGGCACCAAGCAACCACAAGTTCCCGAACCGGCGGCGCCTGCCGGTTTCGTCCGGCGCATGCGCAATAACCTGTTCGCGGGCATCCTGGTGACCGCGCCGATTAGCATCACCATCTGGCTGACCTGGGAGTTCATCAGCTACGTCGACAACCGTGTCACGCCCCTAATCCCGCCGAAGTGGAACCCGGAGACCTATCTGCCCTTCGGGTTGCCGGGATTGGGTGTGGTTGTCGTGGTTCTGGTCCTCACGCTGATCGGTTTCGTGACCGCCGGCATGGTCGGGCGGACGCTGGTGCAATTGGGCGAGCGCATATTGGACCGCACTCCGGTCGTGCGCAGCCTCTACAGTGCCGTGAAACAGATCATCGAGACTGTGTTCAAGGAGCAGTCCAAGGCCTTCCGCGAGGTGGTGCTTATCCAGTACCCGCGGCGGGAGTCCTGGGCCATCGGCTTCGTGACCGGCGAGACGGAAGGCCACGTCCAAGACCTGACGCCCAAGCCGGTGGTCAATGTCTTCCTGCCGACGACACCCAACCCGACCTCGGGCTTCCTGCTGTTCGTGCCGCGCGAAGAGGTTGTCCCACTGACCATGAGCGTCGAGGAGGGCATCAAGATGGTGGTGTCCGGCGGCATCGTGACGCCGCTCAAGAAGGGGGAGAACGTGTCCGAAGCGGATTCACGTGAGCAATCGCCGAAAATCGCGCGCAGCGCCTGACACCTCAGCCCGAGCGCAAGTACCGGACCGCCACGTCGCGTTCGAAGAGGTAGAGCAGAACCCGCAAGGCTTGGCCGCGCGCGCTCTGCAATTCGACATCGCGTTGCAGGATCAGCCGGGCATCGTCGCGGGCGGCGCCCAGCAGCTCCTGGTGCACGCCGATGTCGGCCAGGCGGAACTCCGGCATGCCGCTTTGCCGGGTACCGAGCACTTCGCCGGCCCCGCGCAGACGCAGGTCTTCTTCCGCTATCTTGAAGCCATCGTCGGTGTCGCGCATGACCCGCAGCCGCGCCCGCGCGGTCTCGCCGAGCGGCCCCTGGTAAAGCAGCAGGCAGTTCGACTTCGCACGGCCCCGGCCGACGCGCCCGCGCAGCTGATGGAGCTGGGCCAGGCCGAAGCGCTCCGCGCGCTCGATCACCATGACGCTGGCCGCGGGCACGTCGACACCGACCTCGATCACCGTCGTGGCGACCAGGAGGTCGATGTCGCCGTGCGCGAAGGCGGCCATGACAGCATCCTTGTCCTTGCCCTTCATGCGCCCGTGGACCAGGCCGACCCGCTTGCCGAACCGGGCCTGTAGCGCGGCCCAGCGCTCCGTGGCGGCGGCCAGGTCGCTGACCTCCGATTCCTGCACCAGGGGGCAAACCCAGTACACCTTGGCGCCCGATCGCAGGGCACGGCCGCCGCCATCCACCCCCTGGGAAACGCGGCCTATCGGCAGGGTCCGGGTATCGACCGGCTGGCGGCCGGCCGGCTTCTCGGTCAGGCGCGAGACCTCCATGTCGCCGTAGGCCGTCAGGACCAGGGTTCGCGGAATCGGGGTCGCGGTCATGACCAGCATGTCGACCGCCTGGCCCTTGGCGGCGAGCTCGATGCGCTGATGCACGCCGAAGCGGTGCTGCTCGTCGACCACCGCCAGGGCCAGGTCGCGAAACATGATGTCCTGCTGGAACAGCGCATGGGTGCCGACGGCGAGCGCCGATTGCCCTTCGCTCAGGCGGGCGACCGCGTCGCGCCGGGCCGCGCCCTTGTCGCGCCCGGTCAGAAGCTCGATTCCGACCCCGGCCGCGGCGGCCAGCGGCGCGATGGTCGCATAGTGCTGCCGCGCCAGGATCTCGGTCGGTGCCATGAGCGCGGCCTGGGCCCCGGCCTCGACGGCCGTGAGCATGGCCATGAGGGCGACGACGGTCTTGCCGCTGCCGACATCGCCTTGCAGAAGCCGGAGCATCCGGGCCGGGGCCGCCATGTCGGCGGCGATCTCGTCGATCGCCCGTTTCTGTGCGCCGGTCAGCTCGAAGGGCAGGGCGGCGCGGGCCTTTGCGCAAAGACCGCCGTCGCCCTTCAGCGCGCGGCCGCGCAGGGTGCGCTGATGGTGGCGCACCAGGGCCAGGGCGAGCTGATTGGCCAGAAGCTCGTCGAAGGCCAGGCGGGCGCGCCAGGGCCTGTCTAGTTCCAGGTCTTGCGAAGCCTGCGGGGCGTGCGCCCGGCGCAGCGCCTCGCGCCACCCCGGCCAGGCGCGGCGCCGTTGAAATTCCGGATCGAGCCATTCGGGTAAGTCAGGGGCCCGGCCCACGGCCGCCTGGATGGCTTTGCTCAAGGGCTTCAAGGTCAGGCCCGCGGTCAGGGGGTAGACCGGCTCCACCGCCTTCAAGCGTTCGAGTTCCTCGACCTTGCCGATATGGTCCGGGTGGGTCATTTGCAGGCGCCCGCCGAATTCCTCGACCCGGCCGCTGACCACCCGCCGCTCGCCGGCCGGCAGGATCTTGTTCAGGTAGTCGGGGCGGGCGTGGAAAAACACAAGCTCGAGCTGCCCCGTCCCGTCGCTACCAAAGATTCGGTAGGGCTGGCGCTTGCTGCGCGGCGCCTCGTGATGCTGAACCTCGAGCGTGATCGTGGCGATGCGCCCCGGCTCGGCGTTGGCGATCTGCGGCGCATAGCGGCGATCGATCAGGCCGCTGGGCAGATGCCAGCACAGATCGACGACGTGCGGGCCGGCCAGGCGCTCGACCAGCTTGGCATAGCGCGGCCCGATACCCGGCAAAGAAGCGACGGGGGCGAACAGCGGGAAGAGGATTTCCGGACGCACGTTGTGGGCTCGCGGTTAGGCTCGAAACCCCGCCTTATAGCCCAGCGGAGCGGTTTGGCCTAAGCCCCGAAAACCTTCTTCAGGATCTCGGTCGTCCGTTTGGCCGGGTCGTTGCGGATCGCCGCCTCTTCCTGGGCGACATAGTAGAAAATCCCGTCCAGGCCTTTTTCGACGACATACTCGGTGAGGTCCGCCTTGGCATCCGGAACGAAGGGGATGGCCTGATATTGCCCCATCATCTTGTCGTAAGCCGCCACCGCGCCGACTTCGGACAGACTGCTGTCGACAATCGGGTTCATCCGTTTGCCGAGCGGGGCCGACATCTTGCCTTTGAAATACTGCGTGGCGGCGTCATCCGGCCCTTCCAGGATACCGCGCGCGTCATCGACGCTCATCTGGCCGATGGCATCCAGGAACAGGGCCTTGGCTTCGGGTGTCGCGTCCTCCGCGGCGCGGTTCAGGCGAAGCTCCAGGTCGTCCGCCAGCCCCGACATGCCGAACTTGGCCAAGGTCTTTTGCACGTCTTGGAGTGCCCCCGGCAGCGGAATGTGAATTTTGGGGTCCAGGTTGAAGCCGTCGAGCGTGCCAAGCTGGGCGACCACACGTTCCGACCCAACCTTCAAGGCATCGCGCAATCCGGCGATAATTTCGTCATTCGACAGGGCATCGCCGGCGGCGCCGGGCGTGAGGGATTTCAAGCCGCCCAAGGCGTCCTTCGCCTTGTCAAAGAGGCTGGTTTGGCCCATTGCGGGAAAAAATGGCAGGCCAGCGATCAAGGTGCCGGGAATCGTTGCCAAGAGGGCGCGTCTGGATATCATCGGCATTCTTCTCCGAACCGGGGGCCAGAGAGGTCCCCGGCCATTCATGTTGGGTTGCTGTCGTATCCAGACGCTATCCTGGATATCACTCGATAACAAACATTCCGTCTTTGGTGAAGGCCTCGCCGCCCGCAGTCTAAATAGCTCCGGCCAAGGTTAAGTCTGAAAGCATGACAGAAGACATAGAAACCCGGCGCAAACGCCTGCGCTTTAGAAGCTGGCACCGCGGGACCAAGGAATTGGACCTTTTGCTGGGCGGTTTCGCGGACCGGGCGCTGCCGAACATGGATGCCGAGGCGCTGGACCGCTTCGAGACCTTGTTGGAGGTTCCGGAGCCGCTGATCTATGCCTGGCTCACCGGGCAGAGCGCGCCGCCGCCGGAATACGACCACGCGGTGACGCGCCAGTTGCTTGCCTTCAAGTTCGCGCCGGAGCGGCCGTGAGCGTCATACCCTCGCAATTGCCGGCCAGCGGCAGCACGCTGATCGCGAATGCCCCGGAAGGCCTGGACGCACTCGTTCTCAAGTCGCTCGCCGGCGGCGCACCGGGGCGCACCATTCTGCATGTCGCGCGCGACGAAAACCGCATGGCGCGGCTTCACGACTTGCTGGGCTTCTTCGCGCCCCAGATCGCACGGCTGCGGTTTCCGGCCTGGGACTGTCAGCCTTACGACCGCGTGGGCCCGCACCGCGACGTGGTGGCGCACCGCATCGATACCTTGACGCGTTTGCTCGAGCCCGCGCCTGACGTCGCCCGGATCGTGATCACGACGGTCAACGCGCTGCTGCAACGCGTCCCGCCGCGCGCCGCCTTCGAAGGCAAGGTCCTCAGCGGCCGTACCGGCGCGCCGCTTCCGGTCGAGCAACTGACCGCGTTCATGGGGCGCAACGGCTATTTCCGGGCCGAGACCGTGGGCGAACCGGGCGAATACGCCTTGCGCGGCGGTATCGTCGATGTCTTCCCGCCGGGCGCGGAACAGCCGCTGCGCCTCGACTTCTTCGGCGACGAGTTGGAAAGCATCCGGACTTTCGACGCCCTGACCCAGCGGACCACGGGTACCGCCGAGAGCTTCGACTTGAAACCAGTCAGCGAGGCCGCACTGGACGAAGCCGGGATCGAGCGGTTCCGTACCGGATATGTCGCCCTGTTCGGCGCGGCGCGCAGCGAGGACGCGCTGTATGAGGCGGTGAGCGCGGGCCAGAGCCATGCCGGCATGGAACATTGGCTGCCGCTTTTCTACGAGAATATGGAGACTCTGTTCGATTACCTGCCAGACGCAGCGATCACACTCGACCATCAGGCGGGCGCGGCCCGCGATGCGCGGCTCGAATTGATCCGGGACTACTACGGTGCCCGCAAGAGTCTGGAACGCGCTGCCGCGGCGGAAGGCGCGATTTACAAGCCGCTACCGCCGGAGCGCCTGTATCTGGACGAGGCCGATTGGGACCGCGCACTCAAGCAACGCGCGGTCGGGCAGTTCACGCCGTTCGACGCGCCCGAAGGCATGTCGAATGCGATCAGCGCCCAGGGCCGCCATGGCCATGACTTCGCCGAGGAGCGCCTGCGCCCCGGCGGCAATGTCTATGACGCGGTGCGCGACTACATCGGCGCCGAACAGACCGCTGGAAAGCGGGTGATCGTCACCGGATTCAGTGTCGGCACGCGGGACCGCCTCGGCCATGTGCTGCGCGAACACGGATTGAACGCGCTGGCGCCGATCGAAACTTGGGCCGAGGCCGAAGCGCTCAACCCCAAGGCGGTGGGCCTGGCCGCGCTCGGTCTCGACAACGGCTTCAGCGCGCCCGGCCTGACGTTCGTCACCGAACAGGACATCCTGGGCGAGCGGATCGCGCGGCCGGCCGCCAAGCGCCGCCGCTCGGAGAACTTCCTGACCGAAGTCTCCGCGCTCCAGGACGGCGATCTGGTGGTCCATGTCGATCATGGCATCGGGCGCTACGAGGGCCTCGTGACCATAGAAGTGGCCGGCGCGCCGCACGACTGCCTGAAGGTGATCTACCACGGCGGCGACCGGTTGTTCGTGCCGGTCGAGAATATCGAAGTGCTGTCGCGCTTTGGGTCCCAAGAGGCGACGGTCGATCTCGACCGCCTGGGCGGCGCCGGCTGGCAATCGCGCAAGGCGCGGGTCAAGCAGCGGCTGAAGGATATGGCCGACCAGCTGATCAAGATCGCGGCCGCGCGGGCGACTCATCGTTCCGAGACCATGGCGCCGCCGGCCGGGCTTTACGACGAGTTCGCGGCCCGCTTCCCTTATCCGGAAACCGAGGACCAGCTCCGCGCCATCGAGGAGACCCTGGACGACCTCGGCGCCGGCAGGCCCATGGACCGCCTGATCTGCGGCGACGTCGGCTTCGGCAAGACCGAAGTCGCATTGCGAGCCGCGTTCAAAGTGGTCGATT
>ERZ869936.2142-NODE-2142-length-12102-cov-5.671453_pt1 | contig 12102 bp, 8 predicted proteins | sample MGYA00520876_ERZ869936 | MGnify/ENA primary metagenome ERZ869936 (study PRJEB32218, sample SAMN09650985) | biofilter metagenome | isolation source: enrty point of leading RO module | place: Saudi Arabia: Thuwal, RO plant located on Red Sea | collected 2016-02-17 ... | reverse complement strand
CGCATCGACGTCGACGTCCCCGCCTCGGCCCCGGTGGTGGAGGGGTACGCCACCTCCGCCCGTCTCCCGGGGCGAGCCCTGCGCATCCTCGGCATCGACCCCTTCTCCGAAGGCCCCTTCCGGCCGTACGTCGCCGGTGGTCCCACAGGCATCGACGTCTCGACGCTCATCACCACGCGGCGGGGCGTCGTGCTGGCGTCGGGCCTGGCGGCGTCGGGCGGGCTTGCGGTGGGGGATTCGCTGGCGGTGACGGTGGAGGGGCAGGGGTGGACGCTTCCGGTGGTGGAGGTCATCGAGCCCCCGGACGACCTGGCCCGAGCCGGCCTCGCCGACGTCCTCCTCATGGACATCGCCGGCGCCCAGGAGGTGCTGCGGTCCACCGGCCGTCTCACCCGCATCGACCTGCGCATCGACGACGACGCCGAGGGCGCCGCGCTCCTCGCGGCCGTTGAGGCCGCGCTCCCCGAGGGCGTGAACGTCCAGAGCGTGGGAACGCGCTCCGAGACCATGAGCGGGATGATCGCCGCCTTCGACGTGAACCTCACGGCGTTGAGCCTCCTGGCGCTCATCTTCGGGATGTTCCTCATCTACAACGCCGTGACCTTCTCGGTGGTCCAGCGCCGACAGATCCTGGGGCGGCTCCGGGCGCTGGGCGTGACCCGGGCCGAGATCGTTCGGATGATCCTGGCGGAGGCGCTGTGGATCGGCGCGGTGGGGGCGGTGCTCGGCACCATCGCCGGGCTCTTCCTGGCCCGGGGACTGGTGGGCATGGTGGCCCAGACCATCAACGACCTCTACTTCGCCGTCTCCGTCCAGGGCATCGACCTCGAGCCGCTGCTGCTGGCGAAGGGATGGGTGCTGGGCATCGGCGCCACGCTCCTGGCGGCGCTGCCTCCGGCCCTGGAAGCCGCCGGCGCCAACCCCCGCATGGCCGCGCTGCGCTCGGTGGTGGAGGGGCGGGCGCGGCGGATGGTGCCGAAGGCCGCGATGCTGGGAGCGGTGCTGTGCGTCGTCGGGGCGCTGCTCCTGCTGATTCCGACGCGCAGCCTGGCGGTGAGCTTCACGGCCCTCTTCTTCATCATCACCGGGCTGGCCTTCGCAACGCCTGCCGGGACGCTGCTCCTGGTGGCGGCGGTCCGGCCCATCATCGGGCGCATCGGCGGCACCCTCGGCCTCATCGCCGCCCGCGGCGTGGGGTCGAGCCTGAGCCGGACGGCCCCCGCCGTGGCTGCGCTGGTGGTGGCGGTCTCGGTCACGGTAGGCCTGGGCGTCATGATCCAGAGCTTCCGGGGCACGCTGGTCCAGTGGCTCGACGGGACGCTGCGCGCCGACGTCTACGTTTCGCTGCCCGGTCCCGGGGCCTCCCGAGCCACGGGCACCATGTGGCCCGAGCTGGTGGACGACTTCGTGGCCCATCCCCAGGTGTCAGGCTACAGCACCTACCGGGGCATCGACCTGGTGCGCGAAGGAGACGCCTTCCGTCTCGTCGCCCTGGAGCTGGATCCACGAGGGGAGGGCGCCTTCGACTTCCTGAGCGGCTCGCCGGACGAGATCATGGCCCGCTTCCGCGCCGGCGAGGGGGTCATCGCGTCGGAGCCGTACGCCTTCGGTCGCGGCCTCGACGTCGGAGACCCCGTCACCCTCACCACCGATCAGGGCCCGCGGGATCTCCCCATCCTCGGCGTCTTCTACGACTACGGATCGGAGCAGGGGGCCGTGATGATGACCCGCTCTCTGTACGACAGCCTCTTCGACGACCCCGGCATCACGTCGCTGGGTCTCTTCCTCGCCGACGGGGCGAACTCCGAGGTGGTGGTGGGCGAGCTTCTTGCCACCGTGGCTCCCGGGCGCGCGGTCATCGCCCGGACCAACGACAGCCTCCGCTCGGCGTCGCTGGAGGTCTTCGATCGGACCTTCCAGGTGACGGCCGTCCTCCGCCTGCTGGCCTTCGTCGTCGCTTTCGTCGGAGTCCTCAGCGCGCTCGCGGCGCTTCAGCTCGAGCGCGCCCGTGAGCTCGGCCTCCTGCGCGCCGCCGGGATGACGCCCCGGCAGCTGGGAGGTCTGGTGGTGACCCAGACCGGTCTCATGGGGCTGGCGGCGGGGGTTCTTGCCGTACCCATGGGCATCGCCCTTTCCATCGTCATGATCTTCGTGGTGAACAAGCGGTCCTTCGGATGGACGCTGAACATGGAGATCGGGCCGGAGGTGCTGCTCCAGGCCGTCGCCCTCGCCCTGGTGGGCGCCCTTCTCGCTGGGGTGTATCCGGCGTGGAAGATGTCGCGGACGTCGCCGGCCCTGGCGTTGAGGGGCGAGTGATGAGGGGACGGCGCGGGTTCGGCTCGATGCGGTTCAGGGCCTACGCACGGGCGCTGATCGCCACCGTCTGTCTCGTCGCCACCGTGGCGTGCAGCGCGGAACGCGCCGAGCAGTCGGAGGCGCCGGTGGGCAACCTCTCCCTGGTTTCCACCCTCGGCGGTCTCGACACCGTGGGCTACGAGCGGGCCACCGAGATCCGACACTTCGTCTTTCCCGAGGACCACGGACCGCATCCCGGCTTCCGCACCGAGTGGTGGTACATCACCGGCAATCTCACGTCGGACGAGGGGCGCGACTTCGGATTCCAGTTCACCATCTTCCGCAGCTCCCTGGCCCCCACTGAGCCCGGCGGGCCGTCGGCGTGGGCGACGAACCAGGCGTACATGGGTCACTTCGCCGTCACCGACATCGACGGCGACGCCTTCAAAGCCGCGGACCTCTTCGCCCGGGGAAGCGGAGGACTGGCGGGGGCCGAGACGACGCCGCTACGGGTGTGGATCGAGGACTGGGTGCTGGAATCGGCCGCGGTTGGAGCGGGTGAGGGGGCCACCGCCCCGCTTGGGGCTCCTGGTGTGGCCCGAAGCACCGACGCGTCCGCGTCCGTCTTCCCCCTCCGCCTCGCCGCCGACGGTGACGGCTTCGGCCTCGAGCTTCTCCTCGAGGCCGGCAAACCCCACGTCCTCCAGGGCGACCGGGGGCTGAGCCAGAAGGGCGCCGAGCCGGGCAACGCGTCGTACTACTACGCCCACACTCGGATGCCTGCCTCGGGGCGAGTGGTCTTCGACGGTGAGGAGCACACGGTCACCGGCCTGACGTGGATGGACCGGGAGTGGTCGACGTCGGCGCTCTCGGAAGGCCAGGTGGGATGGGACTGGTTCGCCCTCCAGCTCGACGACGGCTGGGAGATGATGGTGTACCAGCTCCGTCTGGAGGACGGCAGCGCCGATCCGCTGAGCGACGGCGTCCTCATCGATCCCCAGGGAAACCGGGTGCCCCTGGAGTGGGGCTCAGAGGTGGTGGTGGAGCCCACCGGCGCATGGGCGTCGCCGGAGGACGGCGCCGAGTACCCGTCGGGATGGCGGATCCGCGTGCCCGACCGCGGGTGGGACCTCACCGTCGATCCCGTGGTCGACGACCAGGAGCTACGGCTGGCTTTCCGCTACTGGGAAGGCTCGGTGGCGGTGGAGGGCGTCGGGGAAGGGGGCGCGGCCGTGAACGGGCGCGGGTATGTGGAGCTCACGGGGTACGCAGGGTTCGGGGCTCAGGAGCCGCTGGGCTCCACGCCCTGAAGGAAGCGGCGGGCCCGGGAAGCGGCCACCGTCGGATCGACTACCCCAGCATCGCCACGGCTTCGTGGATCTCTTCGGGCACCATCCAGTGCCCGATGGCGTAGTCCAGCGCCATCAGCGGCACGCCGGCCTTCTCCAGCGCGTCCCTCCCGCGGAGGGCGAGATAGTGGGGGATGGCCGGATCCTGGAGCCCGTGACCCCAGAAGACGGGTGTCGCCTCGGCCGCGGCAGCGCCTTCCGGCACCTCCACCGAGTCGGCCAGGAAGCCGGAGAAATTCCACGCGGCCGCCAGGCGACCGGGGTGCTTCAGGGCGTAGGCCAAGCTCGACGTGCCTCCCTGGGAGAAGCCGCCGAGGATGATTCGTCCGGGCTGGAATCCCACCAGGTCGGGGAGGGCGTAGAGGAAGTCGTCGATCTTCCCCAGGCTCGACTCGAGGGTCTCGGGGACCACCCGGTCCTCCTCGACGTAGCGGTACCAGGCCCAGCCCGGTCCGTAGCCCCACTCGGCGCCGGGGTACGGCGCCTGCGGGGTGACCAGGGCCCAGTCCGGCGGGAGGACGGGCGCCAACGCCTGGAGGTCGCCCTTGTGGCTGCCCCGGCCGTGGAGGAGCACGGCGACGGTGGTCCCGTCGCCGGCTCCGCCCGGCACCATACGGTCGTAGAGGAGTCCGTCGTCGCCGGTGCTCCCCGCCACAACCATGGTCACGAGAGGGGCACCAGGCTGCCCTCGATCTCCGAGCGACGGCCTTCGAGCCACGCCGGGAGCTTGAGGTGGTCACCCAACTCGTTCATCGCTTCGTCGATGACGAAGCCCGGGCCGTCGGTGGCGATCTCTACCAGGAGCCCGTCGGGCGCCCGGAAGTAGATGCTCTCGAAGTACGTCCGGTCCATGACCGGGCTCACGTTGAGGCCCAGGGTCAGGAGGTGCTCACGCCATTCGGCCTGCTGATCCGCGTTCTTCGCCCGGAAGGCGACATGGTGCGTCTGGCCGGCACCGGCACGGGCACGATAGTCACTGCCTTCCCACCCGAAGAGGGTCATCGCCGAGTGGCTCCGGACGGTGTTGCCGTCGTAGGCGGCCCAGAAGTAGTGCTTCGTCTTCCCGTCGTCCTGGTTGTACGTCTTCTTCACCAGGTGGAGCCCCAGCGCCTCCTCGTAGAACTCCCCGGCCTTGGCCAGGTCGTCGGTGATGGCGCTGATGTGGTGGATGCCCTGGAGACGCATGTCCGGGGTGATGACCGGCACGGGCTCCGGGTGGTTCGTCGCCGCGATGGCCTCCTCGTTCCGACCCTCGGGCATGCGCTCGGTGGGAGGAACGAGAAGCTCCTGCCCCAGCGCGTCGGCGGGCTCGTCGATGGCGTAGCCCGGTCCTGCCGTGGCGATCTCCAGGACCTGACCGTCGGGGTCGGCGAAGTAGATGCTCTTGAAGTAGCCCCGGTCCAGCGGGCCGGTGACCTCCACGCCGGCGTCGGTGAGGCGGCGCTTCCACGTCAGCTGGGCCGCGGGCGGCGAAACGCCCAGGGCAAGGTGATGCACGCCGCCGACGCCCCAGTGTCCCCGGGCCGCGTTTCGCCACTCGAAGAAGGTGAGGATGGTGCCCGGCCGGCCCCCGTCGTCACCGAAGTAGAGGTGGTAGGCGCTGGGGTCGTCGAAGTTGACGGTCTTCTTCACCAGACCGAGGCCCAGCAGCTCACCGTAGAAGTCCAACGTCCGCGGTGCGTCGTTGGACACCATGGTGATGTGGTGGAAGCCGTCGGTCTCGAAACGGGGCGTGCTCATGGCCGCTTCTCCTCATCTATGGGGTCAACGTACGGGGCTCGGTGCGTTCCCGGAACGCCACCCTCCGTACGAGGATGGAAATTACTTGATTGGTCAAGTAAATGGAAGAGGGGGCATCCGGCGATCGGGTCGAGGGCCCTCCCGGGAAGCCGAAGCGCTCTCGTTGGGCGGGCCGAGGTGCTTCTCTCGCTACAGCGAAGCCCGGAACCGCCGCGTCGCCCCCACCAGTCCACCCGCCGCCATGGCCGTCAGCACGCCGAACTGCACGGTGAGGTCGGCCACGCCCGCCCCCTTCAGGAAGATCCCGCGCACGATCTCCAGGAAGTGGCGGAGGGGATTGGCCAGCGTCAGCGCCTGGAAGACCTCGGGCATGGTATCCACGGGGTAGAGGAAGCCCGAGAGGATGATGGCCGGCATGACGAAGAGGAACATGGCCAGGAAGGCTTCCTGCTGCGTCGACGAGATGGTGGAGATCAGGAGGCCAAAGGAGAGGCCCGCCAGGATGAAGAGCGCGGCGGCCAGAAGCAGCGCGGGCACCGAGCCCCGGAAGGGGATGTCGAACCAGAGGAGGGCGACGGCGGTGACCAGCGAAAGCTGCACCAGGGCCACGCCGGCCACCGGGATGGTCTTGCCCAGCATGAGCTCCGACGGCGACAGGGGCGAGACCAGGAGCTGCTCCAGCGTGCCGATCTCCCGCTCCCGGACCACGGCCATGGCCGTGAGGAGAAGGCACATGAGGAGGACGATGACGCCAATGACGGCGGGAACGTTGTAGACCCGCGACTCCAGCGACGGATTGAACCAGGCCCGCGCACGGACGTCGATGCCCGCGAGGGCCGGGGCACCGGTGGCCGCTCTCTCCGCGCGAGCCCTCCGGGTGGCCAGCTCCTGGACGATCTTGGCGGCGTAGCCCTGGGCGACGGTGGCGGTGTTGGAGTTGGTGCCGTCGACGAGGAGCTGGACGGCGGGGCCCCGGCCGGCGGCCAGATCCTTCGAGTATCCCACCGGAATCTGCAGGGCGACGACGGCGTCTCCGTGGTCCAGCGCCCGTTGGAGGTCGGCGGGCCGGTCCGACCGGACGACGACCCGGAAGTATCCCGAGGCGGTGAAGGCATCCACCAGCTCCCGGGACTCGACGGTGCGGTCCAGGTCCACCAGCGCCGTGGCGACGTTGCGGACGTCGGTGTTCACCGCGTAGCCGAAGAGGATGAGCTGGATAATGGGCGAGACGAAGATGACCCGCTTGGTCTTCGGATCACGGAAGAGCTGACGCAGCTCCTTCACCACCATCCTTCGGATGCGCAGGAGGGAGAGCCGGAGCTCGGGGCTCATGCCACCAGCTCCTTCTTGAAGACCTTGGTGGCCAGCGCCAGGCCGATGACCGCGTACGCCAGCATCAACAGTGCCTGGGGCCAGAGCACCTCGAGGCCGACGCCCTTGAGGAAGATCCCCCGGGTGACCGTCACGAAGTAGCGCGCCGGCACGAGGAAGGTGACGCCCTGGAGCGCCGTCGGCATGCTGGCGATGTCGAAGAGGAAGCCCGACAGGAGGACCGCCGGGAGGTAGGTGGCCACCATGGCGATCTGCGTGGCCAGCACCTGCGACTTCACCGCCGCCGAGATGAAGATCCCCAGCCCCAGCGCCCCGATGAGGAAGAGGGTGGTGAGGACGGCGAGGTAGGCGACGCTCCCGTTCAGCGGCGTACCGAAGATGATCATCCCGGCGGCGACGGTGAGGGCCACGTCGAAGAGCCCGATGACGAGGTAGGGCAGGAGCTTGCCCAGGACCACTTCCACCCGTCCCACCGGCGTGGCGGCGAGCTGCTCCATGGTGCCGCGCTCCCACTCCCGGGCGATGGTGAGGGCCGTGAGCATGGCCGCGATGATGGACATGATCACCGCAATGAGGGCCGGCACGATCATGTTCCGGCTCTCGAGGTTCGGGTTGTACCACGTCCGCGGCTCGAGGCGGACGCCCGGCGGAAGCTCGCGACCCTGGAGCACGACGTCGGCGCTGTGCCGGGCGAGGATAGCGTCGACGTAGTTCAGCGCGATGGTGCCCGTGTTGGCGTCGCTCCCATCCACCAGGAGCTGGATGGTGGCCGGGCGGCTCGTCGCGGCCAGGTCCGCGGTGTAGCCCGGGGGGATGGTGAGGACGCCGAGCACCTGGCTGCGCGTGAGGAGACCGTCGATCTCCGACGCCGAGGCCAGACGCTCCTCCACGGTGAAGTACCCGCTGGAGACGAGGGCGTCGACGAGGGCCCGACTCTCGGGCGTCCGACTCTCGTCGAGGACGGCGAGGCGGATGTCGTCCACGTCCCACGTGATGGCGTAGCCGAAGAAGAGGAGGAGGAAGAGGGGTAGGACGAAGGCGAGGATGACGCTCCGGCTGTCGCGTCGGAGCTGGATCCACTCCTTCCGGGCCACGGCCAGCAGGCGATGCACGTCCATGGTCACCCCACCCGTGCGCCGCCTTCGGCGCGGACCAGGGAGACGAAGACGTCCTCCAGCGACGGCGAGGCCGACGTGATGGACTCCACCGTCCGGCCTGCTCCTTCCAGCGCGGCCCGCACGGCCATCACCCCCCGCTCCTCGTCTTCCACCACCACACGGAGCGTGCGCCCGTACATGGCGGCCTCCACGATGCCGTCGGCCCGGGCCGCGGCCTCCACCGCTCGGGGCGCATCGTCCGTGGCAACCTGGAGGATGGGGTCGACGACGCGCTCCCGGAGGCGCCGGGGCGTATCCAGCGCGATGAGCCGACCCCGGTTCAGGAGGGCCAGGCGATGGCAGTACTCCGCCTCCTCCATGTAGTGGGTGGAGACGAAGATCGTCGTGCCGCGCTCGGCCCGGTCGTAGATCAGGTCCCAGAAGCGGCGCCGAGCCACCGGATCGACGCCCGACGTGGGTTCGTCGAGGAAGAGGATGGGCGGACCGTGGACCAGGGCGCAGCCCAGGGCCAGCCGCTGCTTCCAACCGAGGGGAAGGGTCCCCGCCGGCGTGTCCACCTCGTCGTGAAGCTCGGACATCTCGAGGATCCAGCTCCGCCGCTCGTCGAGGGCATCACCCCTGACGCCGTAGAGCCCGGCGAAGAGCTCGATGTTCTCGGCCACCGTGAGGTCGCCATAGAGGGAGAACCGCTGGGACATGTAGCCGATCTGGCGCTTGATCTGCTGGCGCTCCGACCGGATGTCCCAGCCTGCCACGAAGCCCTCGCCGGACGACGGCGGCAGGAGGCCCGTGAGCATCTTGATGGTGGTCGTCTTCCCGGCGCCGTTGGGGCCGAGGAAGCCGAAGATCTCCCCGGCGCGGACCTCGAAGGTCACCGAGTCCACGGCGGTGAAGTCGCCGAAGTGGCGGGAGAGGTTGCGGACGACGACTGGGTGGCGTTCGGCGGGGTGCGCCGCCGCGGTGTGGGGCTCGTTCGGGTGGCGCTCCTGGGGCCGGGCGCCGGTGGGGTCGGTCATCGGTGGCCCACGCGATGGATGAAGACGTCTTCCAGGGACGGCTCGATGGTCTCCACGTCCTGGAGCTCAACCCCCGCCGACGTCAGGGCGTCACGCCATGTCCGCTCGGATGCTCCTGGCGCTAGGAGGGCGTGGACGGCATCCCCGAAGAGGGACGCGCTCACGACGCCGTCGACACCGTGCAGGACGTCCCGGGCCTTGCGGGGCTCGCGGCTGCGGAGAGCGAGCATGGTGCCGTCCAGCGACTGCTGGAGGGCGGTGGGCGCATCGAGGGCGACGGTCCGGCCCTCGTCCAGGAGGACGACGCGGTCGCACCGTTCGGCCTCGTCCATGTAGGAGGTGGAGACGAGGACGGTGACGCCCCGGCCCACCATCTCGTGGAGGATGAGCCAGAGCTCGCGGCGGGAGATGGGGTCGACGCCGAACGTCGGCTCGTCCAGCAGCAGAACGTCCGGCTCGTGGATGAGGCAGCACGACAGGGACAGCTTCTGCTTCATCCCGCCCGAGAGATTGCCGGCGAGTCGATCCTCGAACTCGCCCAAGCGGCTGAAGTCGTAGAGCCGCTGGAGGCGGGCGGGACGGTCGGCCCGCGGGACCCGGTAGAGGTCGGCGTAGAAGTCCAGGTTCTCCCGGACGGTCAGGTCCTCGTACAGGCCGAAGCGCTGGGCCATGTACGCGATGTGCGGCTTCACGGCCTCGGGATCACGACCGACCTCGGCGCCTCCGATCCACGCTTCGCCGCTCGTGGGTGCCAGGACACCGGCCAGCATCCGCAGCGTCGTCGTCTTGCCGGCGCCGTCGGGGCCGACGATGCCGAAGAGCTCTTCGTGGGCGACGTCGAAGGTGAGTTCCGCGACGGCGACGTCGCCACCGAAGGAGCGGCTCAGGCTGCGGAGGGAGACGGCGGGGCTGTTCACGGACGGGAGTGCTCCGTCGGACCGCCTTCCACCAGGAGCCGGACATCGGCGGGGACGCCGGGCTTCAACTCGAAGTTCGCGTCCCCCGTGATGCGGACCTTCACTGGGTAGACCAGCTTCGTCCGCTCCTCCTCCGTCTGGACGTTGCGCGGCGTGAACTCCGCTTCGCTCCCGATGAAGACCACGCGCCCCTCGTACGTTCGGTCCGGCCAGCTGTCGGTGGTGATGGACGCCTGGGCGCCGATCTGGACGCGACCGATGAGGTCCTCGCGGACGTAGATGCGGACCCAGCGGTCGTCCCGGTCGAGGAGCGTGATGACCGGTGCGCCGGGAGCCACCGTTTCGCCGGGTTCCCGGTGGCGGACCGTCACCACGCCATCGAAGGGTGCCGTCACCACCGCGTTGTCCAGCGTCGCCTCCGCTCGCGCCACCGCCGCCCGTGCCTGATTCACCGCGGCGCGCTGGGCTTCGATGGTCTCTTGCCGGACGCCTTCGCGGAGCAGCGCCAGGGCCTCCGTCGCCTGCTCCTGGGCGGCCTCGGCCACCTCCAGGGCGGTTTCGGCCCGGTCCAGCTCCTGGCGGGATATGGCGCCTCCGTCGAAGAGTGTCTGGGCGCGCTCGAGCTCCCGGTGGGTGGTAGTGGCCTGCTGAGCCGCCGAACGCTCGGCGGCTTCGGCGGCGGAGATCTCCTGGGGGCGAGCGCCGGCTCGGAGCTCCGCCAAGCGGGCCGCCGCCGCGGCCTCCTGCGCTCGCGCCGCGTCGACGTTGGCCTGCAACTCGCGAGTGTCGAGGAGGGCCAGGCGCTGCCCGGTGGTGACGGCATCGCCTTCGTCGGCGGACATCTCCAGGACGCGGCCGGGGAGCTGGAAGCCCAGGTCGGCGGTGGTGGCCTCCACCGTGCCCGACGCAGCCAGCGCTCCGTTGGCGGCGTCGCCTCCCCGGAGGACGATCCAGAGGGCGGCCGCGGAGAGCAATGCGATGGGTACGACGATCCTCATGGCCTTCTTCATCACCGACTCTCCAGCTGTTCGTTGATCCAATCCAGTGTCAGCGCTCCCTGAGCGCGGGCGAGTTCGACGCGGGCGACGACGGCGTCGGAGCGGGCTCGTGCCAGGCCGGCGGTGGCCTGGAAGAGGCTGGCGTGCGCCCGGAGGAGGTCGCTCTGTACGCCTGCACCGTTCTCCAGCGCGAGGGCTTCGATGCGGGCCACCTCGATCCATTGGGTGAGGGCCGCCATCAGCGCGTCGGCCCGGGCGTCCGCTTCGGTGATGGCCGAGCGGGCGGCGTCCTCGGCGTGTCGGGTGTCGAGGCGGGCGGCCTCGAGGTCGGCCCGAGCCTCCGCCAGCGCGGCTTCGGCGCGGCGGAGGGATGCGCTGCGGGCCCCTCCCGTGAAGACCGGCCACGAGAGTTGGAGGCCGGCCTGCCACTCGAGGACGTGCTCCCCGGTGGGCGTGCCGAAGTCGAGGAGCGCCGCGCCTGCGTCGAGGCGGGGGAGGCGGGTGGCGCGCTCGGCGGAGACGGCGGCCTCGGCGGCGTCGACGGCTCGGGCGGCTGCGGCGATGTGGGGTGGAGTCTGGGTGGGTCGGTCCTGTGGGCTGGCCGTGGACTGCGGCAGGGTGGTGGGCCGGGTCGTGACGGGGCTTCTGGGGCGGATTTCGGTCGACTCGGGGGGCACACCCATGAGGAGGGCCAGGGAGCGCCGGGCCAGATCGACCTGGGACCGGGCCGCTGCCATCTGGGCACGGGCGTCTTCCAGCGCTGCGCTGGCGCGGAGGAGTTCAACGCGGGCTGCGGCGCCGGTCTCCACCCGCTGGTTCGCTCGGGTCTGCTCCGCTTCGAGGGCGTAGAACTGGGCCTGAGCGGCGTCGCGGACGGTGCTCGCGGTCGAGAGGCTGGCGTAGGTGGTGGCGACACGGCTCAGGAGCTCCATCTCCGCGGCCTCGCGCATCCGCTCCGCCACGACGACGCCGGCTCCGGCGCCCTTGATCCGGGCTCCGCGGACGCCGCCGTCGACGAGGGTGTAGGCCGCGCCGAGGCGGCCCTGGACCAGCGTCTCGTCGAATCGGGGCGGATCGGTGGGATCGAAGCGGTGGAGGGGAGCTACGATCATCGGCTCCTGGAAGTGGGTCAGGCTGGCGTCGAGCTGCAGGCCTGGGAGGCGGCGAGCTTGGGCCTGGTCCAGGCCGGCCTGGGCTGCATCGGTGCGGGCTGCTGCGCCGGCGATGGTGGGATGAGTTCGGAGTGCCGCGGCTGCGGCTTCGGCGAGGGTCAGCGGCTCCTGGGCTTGAACGGCGGAGGAGGGGATGCCGACGGCCAGGAGGCTTAGGAGTAGGGC
>ERZ869936.2141-NODE-2141-length-12103-cov-4.107155_pt1 | contig 12103 bp, 8 predicted proteins | sample MGYA00520876_ERZ869936 | MGnify/ENA primary metagenome ERZ869936 (study PRJEB32218, sample SAMN09650985) | biofilter metagenome | isolation source: enrty point of leading RO module | place: Saudi Arabia: Thuwal, RO plant located on Red Sea | collected 2016-02-17 ... | reverse complement strand
CCAAGGGCACCCAGAACCATGCCCGAAGCGCCCAGGCCGCGGTGGGACGCATCATAAATCAAAAGCCCGGCGAGGTTGCCTCCCGCGCCGGCCAGAAAGGCCGCCCCCAAGGCCCATCCCGCTCCGTGCCTCGCCATGGCCAGGCCTGTCAGGATGAAGCCGGTGGACAAATTGGCGGCCAGGTGCGCCAAGTCCCCATGAAGCGTCACAGCCGTGAAAATGCGCCACCACTCGCCCGAAGCCACGAACTGGTTGTGCATCAGCCCGGCGGCCTTCCGTGCGCCTTCCATTTGGATGCTCCAAGGATAAATCCAAGCTATGGCCAGGCACCAGAAAAGGCTTCCCCAATGGAAAATGATTCTGGAGCCGGGCAGGGTTCGCCGAAATCCCCATCCGTGATTTTCGGTTTCGTAGATGCGTATGAGTTGCTCGGCACGGTCAAAGTCCCGTTCCGAAATGAGCAAGGCCCATCCGCCGTCGCCGTGGTGGATGGCCGCCTCGATGCCTTGGCTGGCCAGCAGCAACCCCCAGTCCATGACCTGCTTTTCGGAATGCCCCGGATGGCGCCTCAGCTCGTTTTCCGGGTTGTTTTGATGCATCTAATTCGCTAGGGTAAAGCGCACGCAACATGAGCCGCAGCATGACAGTCGCGGGTTGCCAAACACTTGTTTTCGGAGGTGATGGTGCAGGGAAAGCCAACCGATTGGCACCTCTTTTTTCTCTGAGTCAAATAAAAGCGGGTGCTGTCCACACTCAATTCCTGGCACGGCTCTGGCTGCGTTCTGACCTTAACAACACGTCACGCCATGAAAGTTATTCAACCAAACTGCCGCATTCAGTTCACTGCCGCCGACATTGAGTTCATCACCGCGGTGCTCCGGGACAAAACCGGTTCAACGCAGGCCATAGGCATCCTGCTGGTGGACGCCGAATCACGCGACCTGATTCTCGACGACGAGCGGCTGTTTCATGCCCTGTTGGAGCAGCGAGGATGCTTGAAGGTATCGCATCACTTTTATTTTTTTGTAACCGCCCGCCATGTGCTCAAGCGCTTCGGCATTGATGATCGCGAGGTGGCCGATTATGTGGCCGAGGTGCTGGTGGAGTTTTCGCAGGCCGAGAACGTGCGGTGCGTGGTGCCCGGCAAGCCGCATCCGTTGGATTATTTTTTCGAAATGCTGGGCGCGTTGCAGACCGCCGATGAGGCGACCAGTTTTTACATCCGGTCGCACATCGGCAATCAGGCGTTGTTTTTTGCGGGCCTGTTTCCGGGTCATATTCAATATCGCGCCGAGCGGCGTGGCGCGCCGGGATTGAAGTATTACGAGGAAATGGGCCGCCTCAACTACCGCGTGGCCAGCGATCATCGCCTGGCCCGCAAATATGCCGTGGCCTCGGTGTTTGACACCCTTGCGGAGCGGTTTCATCCCGCTTGTCTGGCTTTGAATGATCTCTCCGAAAGAATTTTCACTTTCACCGACAAGGATCATGCCCTGGAAGCCCTCCTACAACGAGTCATGGGGCCGAATTTGCCGAATTGAGATGCGCCTTCAAACGTCTCCGAGTAGCCCCAGTGCCCGGATCCGTCCGATGGTGGTATCTGGCGACACCTGCAAAATGGTCTGCCAGCCGCGTTGTGCGCCGGCTTCCACGTTTTCAGCCCGGTCATCCATGTAAAGAATTGCCTCGCCGCAGCGACCGGTCATGGCCTCCACCACCTCGTAGATTTTGGCGTCCGGCTTCATCGAGCGATGCTCGTAGGACAAAACGTAACCGGTGAAGTTCTGAAAAAATGAAAAGTGCTTCCGGATGTGGGCCTCGGCCAAGGGATTGGTGTTGGAGAAAATGTAAGTTGGCACGCCGCGCCGCATCAGTTCGGCATGCATGTGCACCATCGGTTCAATTGGCCAGAAGATGTCCGAAAATTCCTCAATGAACTGTAGAAGGGTCCCGGTGTAACCGGTGGCGCGGCAGACTTCCTGAAAAAATTCCTCGGTAGTCAACAGGCCGGTTTCGTAACGGTAGAGAAGGGGGGAATGGTCAATGAGTTCCTTGAGGTTTGCGGCGGGGGCGGGGCAGCGGGCGGCGATTCTGCGAGCGGCAATGCCGTAGTCGAAATCCACCAGCACCTTGCCCAAATCGAACACAACGACTTCGGGACGTTTCATAAATTCACTCCAGCTCGCGCCGGCCCTCCAAGGCTCGGCTGACGGTGATCTCGTCGGCGAATTCCAGGCCGCTTCCGGCAGGGAGGCCTTGCGCAATGCGAGAGACCTTGACGCCTTTGTTGGCCAGCCTTTTGGCCAAATAAAAGCTGGTGGCATCGCCCTCCACGTCGCTGCTCAGGGCGATAATGATTTCCCGGATGGGCTCGGTGGAAAGGCGTTGTTCCAGTTCGGCAATGCGCAAATCGTCCGGCTCGACGCCGTTGAGCGGGGAAATTTTTCCTCCCAGCACGTGAAAACGTCCTCGAAAACTTCCGGATTTTTCGATCGTGAGCACGTCCACGGGCCGCTCCACCAAACAGATGAGCGAGGTGTCGCGGCGATCATCGGAGCAGATGGCGCAGGGATTTTTCTCCGTCAAAGCGCCGCATATCCTGCAGAGATGAACGCTGCTGCGGGCGGAAACCAAGGTGTCGGCCAATTGCTTTACGGTGCCGGGGTCGCTTTGTACCAAATGTAGAGCCAGGCGTTCCGCAGAGCGTGGCCCGATGCCCGGGAGCGACTTCAACGCGGCAATCAGGGCTTGGATTGGCTCCGGCAATGAGGACATGAACAGGGGCCTGAATTACATCAACCCGGGAATGTTGAATCCCTGGGTGACTTTGCCCATTTCAGCGGTGGAAATTTCCCGCGCCTGGGTGAGGGCCTGGTTGGCGGCGGCAAGGATCATGTCCTCCAGCAGTTGGGCATCGTCGGGATTGAGCGCCTGGGGGTCAATCTTCAGCGACGCGAGTGTGCCATCGCACTTCGCGACAGCCTTGACAGCGCCGCCGCCACTGGTGGCCTCGACGGTCCGGGCGGCCAGTTCAGCCTGCACTTTTTCCATCTGCTGCTGCATGCGCGCAGCCTGTTTCATGAGTTTTCCAATGCTTGACATAAAATAAACCGGTGGCGTTTAAGAGCGGACCTCCACAATCTGGCCTTTGAACACCTCCAGGGCCTTTTGGATCAGCGGATCATTCTTGAATTCCTCTTTGTTAAATGGCGTTGGCGCGGATTGCGGCTTGGATTGTGTGGGAACGGTTGTCGTAGCGCCAGCGGGCCTGGTCGCCCTGGGCGCTTCTGGGGACGGCGTGGCGGGGGCCGTCCTGCTCCAACCGGCCGGCGCTTCGGCCTTGATGAATTTCACCTGGCAGGAGCCGCAGCCGAGTTCGCTTAATTTGGTGTGCAGCAGCGCGTGGTTGCGGCTGTTGTCCACGAGGCTGATATGGTCGGCAAATTCAGGGTCAAAGCCAATGGTCAGCACATTTTTCTCAAAGGACACCGGATGCGCCTCCAGCAGGTAGGACTTAATGAACGGGCTGGCGCGTCCAGCCGCCTCAATCAAATCGGCCCACAGTGTTTTCAAGTCAACGGATGAGCTGCTTTGGGAACCCACCGTTGGCGTAGCCGGAGCCGGTGCGGCAGCGGGAGGCTTTGAGGACGACGCCTCCAGCCTGAATGCGGATGGTGGCGGCTCGGTTTTTGTGGCGACCAATGGAGCAGGGGCGCCTATGGGCTTTGACGGATCCTCGCCGCGCAATTGCTGCAACTGTTGCAAAACGGCATCAAGGCTCACAGCATTGCGGGCTTCAATGACCTTGAGCAAGGTGACTTCGACAAAGGTTTTCTTGGAGGCGGCATCCCGGAAGCGCCATTCTGCGTCGGTCAACACTTCCAGAATGCGGCCTAATGCTTCGCTCCGGATTTTGGCCGACTGTTGCTCCAGGGAAGCCATTTCGGCTTCGGAAATTTCAAGCAGGGATTTGTCACCCTTGGAAATCTGGTAGAGGAGGACATTGCGGAAATGGCGCAGCAGATCGCTCAACAGGCGTCCGAGTTCCTTGCCTTGGCGGGTGAGGGCGTTCAATTCGCGTAACGTCGCTTCGATGTTGCCCTCCAAAAGGTGTTCGCTCAGGGCCAAAACCTGACTTTGCGCGGTCAGCCCGAACATGGAAAGCGCGTCGGCTTCGACAATTTTGGTCCCGCAAAAACTGATGAGCTGGTCGAGCGTGGACTCGGCGTCGCGCATGCCGCCATCGGCGCCGCGAGCGATGGCAAACAGCGCAGGTTGTTCGATTTCGACGCCTTCCTTGCGGGCAATTTCTCCCAGATGCTCGACAATCAAAGCGGTGGAAATCCGCCGCAAATCAAACCGCTGGCATCGCGACAGGATCGTCGGAAGCACCTTCTCCGGTTCGGTGGTGGCGAACATGAACTTCACGTGGCCCGGCGGTTCCTCCAGCGTCTTGAGCAACGCGTTGAAGGCCTCCTTGGTGAGCATGTGAACTTCGTCAATGATGTAGATCTTGAACCGCGAGGTGGCCGGGGCGTATTTGACCGTCTCCCGCAGTTCGCGAATCTCATCAATGCCGCGGTTGCTGGCGCCGTCGATCTCAATGACATCCAGCGAGCGCCCTTCGGCAATTTCCCGACAGCGCGGGTCGTTGTCGTCAAATTCCACCTTGGGGCCGTCGGTGCAGTTGAGGCACTTGGCGAAAATGCGCGCAATGGTCGTCTTGCCGGTTCCGCGCGGGCCGCAGAACAGGTAGGCGTGGGCGATGCGGTTTTGTCTGATCGCGTTGGACAGGGTCTGGGTGACATGCTCCTGCCCGACCACGTCGGCAAACCGCTGGGGGCGGTACTTTCGCGCTATGACTTGATACGACATGGAAACAGCAAACAACGGCGGCAGCTTTCAATGGCCCTTAGTTTTGACGCCGTCATTGGTTAAATGAAAAAAATGCCAGGGTGACCACGGCGGCTGCGGAGCAAACTGCCGTTGCTGCATTCCTGCCCTGGCGGGGTTCGTAAGTCCGCACTCCATGGGCCCTGGCAAAATCCGGCCACAAGTTAAGCGTCCTCCCTCGCACCATCAAGTTTTATCCCGGCTTTGAGTTTCGACCGTCCTTGGATTATATTAAGTTATGAGAACTTTAGTCACTTTTAACGAGCGGGACAAAGCCGAGTCTGTCAAGAGCAGACTCGTCAAGGAGGGAATTCACGCCGAGGTTTATGACGAGTCCAAACTTCAGAAATTCTGGTTTTTCTCCGAGCCGCTTGCCGGCGAAAAGGTGCGTGTGGAGGAAAAGGATTTTGATCGAGCCAGGCATTTGCTTGAGGGAATGGATGCCACCGAACACGTCCTCAAGGATGCCGTCAAATGCCCTGAATGCAGTTCCTCCAACGTCGAATATCCGCAGTTTACCCGCAAATTCATCACTCCAACTCTGGTGGAAATATTTTGCACTACAGGCCTGATGGAAAAACGATTTTACTGCCAGGATTGTCATTTGACCTGGACCAAGGAGCCAGAGTCCCCACCGGCCAAATGGGGTGGTGAGGAACTCGACATCCTGGGATGGCGGCGCAAACCCAACAAGGCGAAGTGACCCAGGGGTTATTTCCTCATCGGTGGATGTGGTCGGCCGCAGGAGCAAGTCGTCGGGGAAAAGTTGTTTTTTGCTTCTGGATCGTAATTCAACCACGGCCCCATCCAGCGCTCCACCTCTTGCAATGTCATTCCTTTGCGAAGGTGATAATCTACCATCTGGTCGCGGTTTAATTTTCCGACGGCGAAATATTTCGATTCCGGATGGGAAAAATAGAGGCCACTGACACTGCTGCCCGGCCACATGGCGCAGCTTTCGGTGAGCTTGATCCCGGTGCGATTTTCCACGTCCAGCACGTCCCAGAGAATGCGCTTTTCTGTGTGATCCGGGCAGGCCGGATAGCCCGGAGCGGGCCGGATGCCGCGATACTTTTCGTCAATGAGGTCTTCGTTGGACAGTTTTTCGTCCGTGCCATAACCCCATTCCTCGCGAACGCGCTTGTGAAGAAATTCCGCGAATGCCTCTGCGAGACGGTCGGCCAGTGCCTCAGCCATGATGGCGTTGTAGTCGTCGTGCTCAGCTTTGAATTTTTTGACCAAATCATCAAGCCCGATGCCCGCAGTCACAGCGAAGGCGCCGAGATAATCAGGCGCAAATGCGCCGCCCTTGGGTGCGACAAAGTCGGCCAGACACAGGTTGGGCTGACCTTCAGCCTTTTCAATTTGTTGACGGAGAAAATGGAATGTTGCCAGGGGCGTGCGGCGCGATTTGTCGGCGTAGATTTCCACGTCGTCACCGACGCTGTTGGCCGGGAAAAAACCGTAAACCGCCCTGAGGCCGAGCAAGTTGTCGCACACGATTTTTTCCAGGAGCAATTGGGCGTCCTCGTAGAGCCTGCGCGCCTGTTCCCCGTATTTTTCGTGCTGCAAAATGGCGGGATAACGCCCCCTCAGCTCCCAGGTATGGAAAAACGGCGACCAGTCAATGAAGGGAACCAGTTCCTTGATGGAGATTGTTCCGCTTATTTTTTCATAACCTGAAGAGGGCGTCTGAGAGGAAAGCACGCGACTCCCTATAAACTCCGGCTTGGCAGGGCTGCATGTGTTCCAGTCAAACTTCAATGACCGGCTGCGGGCGTCTTGGATGGAAATCAGATTGGCTTTTTGTCCGGCATGGGTGTTGCGGAGCCTTTCGTATTCGGATTGCAGCGAATTGACAAAGTCTCCCTTTAGTTCGTTGCTGATCAGGCTGCTGACCACAGGCACAGCGCGGCTGGCGTCGAGCACATGCACCACGGGCTCCTGGTAGCCGGGAGCAATCTTCACTGCGGTGTGGACCTTGCTGGTGGTCGCGCCGCCAATCAGCAGCGGCATCTTGAATCCCTGGCGCTCCATTTCCTGCGCGACATGGGTCATTTCATCGAGCGAGGGGGTGATCAAGCCGCTCAGGCCGATGATGTGAACCCCCTCCTTTTTGGCGGTCTCCAAAATTTTCTCGCACGGCACCATGACGCCCAGGTCAATGACTTCGTAGTTGTTGCAGCCCAGCACCACGCCGACAATGTTCTTGCCGATGTCATGGACGTCTCCCTTCACAGTGGCCAGCAACACCTTGCCCTGCGCCTGAACAGACCTGCCTTCGGCCGCCATCGCGGCTTTCTCGGCTTCCATGAACGGCGTGAGATAGGCCACCGCTTTTTTCATGACGCGCGCGGACTTGACGACTTGCGGCAGGAACATTTTGCCCGAGCCGAAGAGGTCGCCCACGACGTTCATTCCGGACATCAGTGGCCCTTCAATAACGGCCAGGGGCCGGCCGAGTTTTTGGCGGGCCTCCTCGGTATCCTCGTTGATGTAAGCATCAATGCCTTTGACCAGCGCGTGTGCGAGACGCTTTTCGACGGGTTCGCCGCGCCATGCCTCATCGGCCTTGGTTTCAGCGGTGGTGCCGGTGGACTGTTTCTTCAGTTCCTCGCCAAAGGCCACCAAGCGCTCGGTTGCATCCGGGCGGCGGTTGAGCAGCACATCCTCCACATGCTCCAGCAAATCCTTGGGAATCTCCTCGTACACCTCCAGCATGCCGGCGTTGACGATACCCATGTCCAGTCCGGCCTTGATGGCATGAAAGAGAAAAGCGCTGTGCATCGCCTCGCGCACGACATTGTTTCCCCGAAAGGAGAATGAAATGTTGCTGATGCCTCCGCTGACCTTGGCGTGAGGCAGGTTTTTCTTGATCCATTCGGTGGCCCGAATGAAGTCCAGCGCGTAGGTGTTGTGCTCCTCGATGCCCGTGCCCACGGTCAGCACATTCGGATCAAAAATGATGTCCTGCGGCGGAAAGCCGACCTTGTTCACCAGCAAATGATAACTGCGCCGGCAGACATCGATGCGCCTCTCAATCGAATCGGCCTGGCCTTTCTCGTCAAACGCCATCACCACCACGGCTGCGCCGTAGCGGCGCACCAGTCTCGCGTGCTCCAGAAAAGTCGCCTCGCCTTCCTTGAGGGAAATGGAATTGACAATGCCCTTGCCCTGGAGGCAGCGCAAGCCAGCCTCCAGCACCGACCACTTGGACGAATCCACCATGATCGGCACCCGGGCGATGTCCGGCTCGGACGCAATGAGATTTAGGAATCGCGTCATGGCCGCGGCGCCGTCAAGCATCCCCTCGTCCATGCAGACGTCCACCACCTGCGCGCCGTTCTCCACCTGCTGCTTGGCAATGGCCAGCGCCGGCTCGTATTGGCCGTCGAGAATAAGCTTCTTGAACTTGGGCGACCCGGCGACGTTGGTGCGCTCGCCGATGTTGATGAAGTTGGTCTGCGCGGTCTGCGTGAACGCCTCCATGCCGCTCAACCGCAAGTGCGGCTCGATGATCGGCACCTTGCGGGGCGGCAACCCTCGCACCGCGTCGGCAATGGCCTGGATGTGCTGGGGCGTGGTGCCGCAGCAGCCGCCGACAATGTTCAGCCAGCCTTTCTCGGCCCACTCGCGGATTTGCGGCGCGAGCGTCTCGGGCGTCTCTGGAAAGCCCGTGGGCGAAAGCGGGTCGGGCAGCCCGGCATTGGGGTAAACGCACACATGCGTGCCGGCAATGCGGGAAATTTCCTCCACGTAGGGGCGCATCAGGTCGGGGCCGAGCGCGCAATTGAAGCCAATGGTCAGCGGCGCGGCGTGCGCCACCGAATTCCAAAACGCCTCCACTGTCTGGCCGCTCAACGTCCGCCCCGCGCGGTCGGTGATGGTGCCTGAAATCATGATCGGCGGACGCGCCGTGCCTTCGGGAAAACGCGCCTCGAACACGTCTTGGATGGCAAACAGGGCCGCCTTGGCGTTGAGGGTGTCGAAGATGGTCTCCACCAGCAGCAGGTCCACGCTGCCGTCCAGGAGGGCCTCCACCTGTTCCCGGTAGGCCGTGCAAAGCTGCTCAAAATTCACCGAGCGGAACCCCGGGTCGTTGACGTCGGGCGACAGCGAGCAGGTGACCGGCATCGGCCCGATGGCGCCCGCGACGAATCTGGGCTGGCCGGTTTGGGCGCTGACTTCGTCGGCGGCCTTTCGGGCCACGCGGGCGGCGGCCAGGTTCAATTCGCGCGCCAGTTCGCGCAGGGCCGGATCCTGGATGACTTCATCGAAGTAAGCCTGGTCCTTGCGGCCGGTCGGGTGCTTGAAGAAGAAATCGTGCTGGCCGATGGTCGTTGCCGAAAAGGTGTTGGTCTCGATGATGTCCGCGCCCGACAGCAGATAATCGCGGTGAATTTCCTCAATGATCTGGGGCTGGGTAAGCTGGAGCAACTCGTTGTTGCCCTTGAGGTCCTTGCCCTTCCAGTCCCGGAACCGCTCGCCGCGAAACGCCGCCTCATCCAGTTTGTAGCGCTGGATGACTGTGCCCATCGCCCCGTCAATCACGACGATGCGCTCCTGCAAAAGACGCTTCAAGGACTCTGCCGCCGCTTTTTTGGTGTTCACTGTCATGCTGGCCGGATTTTTAATTGCCCGTAATGTGGGGCGGCAAAGTCGATAAATCAAGCCATCTTGATATGTAGATATGTTATTAAAGGTCCGCTTGACCGCGACCGTGTCTGCCGAAAGAATCCGCCCCGGTGAGAATCAAGCATTTAATCGAGAGGGAACTTCGAGTGGCGGCTCGAATGCGAGATTTAAGGAAGGAGCGCTTGAAACTCTCATTTTGGGCTCTGGTTCTGTTCCTCTTGTTCAGCCTTATTGCGACACTCACTGGCTGGAATGAGATCAGCCTGTGGCTATTCAAAATTCTTTTGTCGATTGGATGCTTCCTGGCCGTGGTTAAAACATTCCAAATGACAGCGGATTTGTTTACCGAAGATCGCAGGAACGGCACGCTTGGGTTTCTTTTTCTCGCGGGATTAAGGCCAATGGAATTGTTTGTGGGCAAGCTGGGTGGCAAGGCCCTGATTGTCGTTTACGAAATTCTGGCACTGGCGCCTTTCTTTGCCGTTTCATTTGTTACTGGCGGAGTGAGCGAGATGCTGTTTACGGGAGGGATAGCCTTTTTGATCACGCTCTTTTTGTTTACGCTTTCCATCAGCACTCTGAGTTCCGTGCTAACCGATGACGCGGCGGCTGCACAGGCTTTGGCTTATGGGCTGGGGGGGCTTTTTTGCCTGCTTCCTTTTGGAATGCATCAAATTTTTGAGGTGATGTCAGAGGGCACCCGCATGGACGCGGTCTTGCTGTTCAGCCCGGTATATGGGGGGTGGCTGATCTTTAACGACCGGTTATCGACTTCGGCTCTTGATTTTTGGGCCAATTGCTTGATCTCGCTTTTGTATGTGTTTTTGATCTTCCTCGCTGCAGGACGTGCGCTTGCACTCGTTTGGAAAAGAGAGGTATTCGCGGAGGATCTTCCTGCCTGGCAAAATAAGTTCAACCAATGGCTTCACGGTTCGATTGCTTGGCGCGGCAGAATTTGGAAGGAATGGTCGGAGAAGAATCCCTATGTCTGGCTGGCGGCATCGGATCGTCAGCCCGTCAGGCTCTGTTGGATTGTCACGGTGGTGGTTTTGTCTTTGTGGATGGGTGGGCTCTTCTTTTGGCCTAAAGGATGGATTACCACGATGAATTGCTACGTGACTGCCATGCTGCTGAATTGCATGGCAGGATTGATTTTTACCTACTCTGCCGCAAAACGGCTTGCCATCGATCGCCGAAGCGGCGCGTTGGAACTGTTGCTGACCTCGCCAGTGTCAGTGGATCAAATCGTTGAGGGTCAGCGGCAGGCTCTAAAGGACCAATTCAAGCCTGTCTTTGTCGCGTTGGGCTGTGTCAACGGCTTGTTGCTGGTAGCAGGGCTTTTGTCGCGTGAGTGGAATTGGAAAATGTTGGTGTCCTACTTGCTCGTCTGGGGCATGGTGATCATGACCGCCTGTTTTTACCTCTGGACGAGGCCCTCCAGAGCCATGTGGGTCGGACTGAACAGCGCCCGGCCTTCCTATGCCGTGCTTGGGCCATTGATGCAGATTTCATGGTTGCCCCTTTATGTGCTGTGGAGTTTTTCGCGCTATACTTCTTTATCGGCAATCTGGCAGATTGGCTTTCCATATGGGACAACCGCCGAATTGGTTATCGTTTCGTTTGTTTTTCTCGTTTACTACATAATTATCGCGATTACAGCAGATGGGGGAGACACAACACTGGACACATTGAAAAATGAGTTCCGCTCCGTTGTAGAAGAGCCAGTGCCTGAGCCTTCCGATAAAAGGTTTAAGTGGTGGATCGGTGAAGGGCGCTTCTCCCGAGCATCCGACCCTGGAAGATTCAAATAAATCGCTTAACCCCCAGCCGGTGCGCCTCCTTTAAAAAATTCCTTTTCCCTTTCCTAAATGACCGGTATCTCACATCCACGCCATCATGAGAGCCATAATCATTGCCGCCGGGCGCGGAAGCCGCCTGATGCCGACTACCGCCGACTCGCCCAAATGCTTCGCGGAAGTCCGCGGACGCCGCCTGCTGGACCGCTGCCTAGATGCGCTGCGCGCGGCGGGCATTTCGGACATCTGTTTCATCGGCGGCTACCAGATGGACAAGGTTCGCGCCGCCTATCCGCAGTTTACATTTCGCCACAACCAGGATTGGCCCAACAACAACATCCTGGCCTCGCTCATGCACGCCGAGGACCTGATGGCCGAGCCGTTTGTCTGCACCTATGCCGATGTGCTCTACACGGCGGATGTCGTGCGCCGGCTGTTGGAAACCCAGGCCGACATCGCCCTCTCGGTGGACACCCAATGGCTCGACCGCTACCAGTTCCGCACGCAGCATCCGCCCGACGACGCCGAGAAGGTGATCGTCGACAACGGCCGGGCAACGCGCGTTAATCGCGGCATTGATCCTCGCGAAGCCCACCGCGACTATCCCGGCCTCGCGAAGGTTTACCCCGCAGGCGCGGCGCTCCTGCGGCAGCATTTTCACCGCTGCAAGGCGCAATTTGCCGGCAAACCGTTCCGGGAGGCGTCCCTTTTTGAAAAGGCTTACCTCATTCACTTGTTGCAGGAAATGATTGAGCATGGCGTTTCGATGGCCCATGCCG
>ERZ869936.2140-NODE-2140-length-12112-cov-18.974786_pt1 | contig 12112 bp, 10 predicted proteins | sample MGYA00520876_ERZ869936 | MGnify/ENA primary metagenome ERZ869936 (study PRJEB32218, sample SAMN09650985) | biofilter metagenome | isolation source: enrty point of leading RO module | place: Saudi Arabia: Thuwal, RO plant located on Red Sea | collected 2016-02-17... | reverse complement strand
CCGAGTCGGAGATTTGCACATCACCGAAACAAAGGCTGACGGAACGCTTGCCTGACGGAGCGTTTTGCAATGCCGGTTCGCTCCCGGTTACAATCCCGGCCGGTGAATCATTCGATTTCAAACCCCCAGATCGCCCTAGCAACCGTCTCTCAGGAGCGCTTCGATGACGACTCAGACTCAATCCCGCCGCGACTTCCTCAAGAGTGCGACAACCGCCGCCGCTGCGGGGTCTCTTCTTCCATACTGGTTTACCACATCCGGACCCAGCGCGCTCGCTTACCAGAGTCCCAACGAACGTCCGGTTCTGGGGTGCATCGGCACTGGCGACCGATGGCATGCCGTCGGCCGAAACGCGATGGCCTTCTCCGATTGCGTCGCGGTGTGCGACGTTGACGCCAACCACATGGGCGCAGCACGCGACATCGCCAAAGCCGAGGCGGAGAAACGGGGCGTTGCCAGCGAAGTCGCCATGCACGAGGACTACCGCCACATTCTTGACGATCCCAAGGTCGATGTGGTCACGATCGTCACGCCGGACCATTGGCACAGCAAGATTGCAATTGAGGCGCTGCAGGCCGGCAAAGACATCTACTGCGAAAAGCCGCTCACGCTGACGATTCTGGAGGGGAAGCAGATCATCAAGGTGCTCGAGGAGACGAACCGCGTCTTTCAGGTCGGCACGCAGCAGCGGAGCGAGATGGGGAACCGCTTCCTGACGGCGATCGCACTCATCCGCGACGGTCGGATTGGCAAGGTGCAGCGCGTCACCTGCGATATTGGAGGGGCGCCGGTGAGCGGTTCGATTCCCGTTGTCGACGTGCCGGAGGAGCTGAACTGGGAGCGCTGGCTCGGCCAGGCGCCGCTCGTCGAATACCGCTACAAGGACGCGGAACCGCGGTACGGGAACTCGCGGTGTCACTACGAGTTCCGCTGGTGGTACGAATACTCCGGCGGGAAGATGACCGACTGGGGCGCGCACCACGTCGACATCGCCCAGTGGGCGATCGACCAGAGCGGCCCCGATCAGGGCCCGGTCTCCGTCGAGGGGACGTCCGAGCATCCCGTTCCCTTCGAGAACGGCTGGCCCACTCAGGAGGACCGGTACAACACGGCGACGAAGTTCGACGTCACCGTGATGTTTCCCAACGGCGTGGAAATGCACATCGTCAGCGAGTCGCCTGACGGAAACGGAATTCTGTTCGAGGGTACGGAGGGCCGCTTCCATGTCAGCCGCGGCGCGCTCAAGGGCAAACCGGTTGAAGATCTCGAAGCCAATCCGTTGCCGGACGGTGCGATTCAGGAAGTCTATGGCGGCAAAGAGCCCGGCAACCACATGCAGAACTTCATGGATTGTGTCAAAAGCCGCGAAACGCCGATCTCGGACGTCTGGTCGCATCACCGCGCCATGACCACCTGCCACCTCGCGAATATCGCCATCCGCCTGGACCGGCGGCTGGAATGGGATCCCGTGGAGCAGCAGATCATCGGTGACAGCGGGGCCAACCAATGGCAGACCCGCGAACAGCGCAAGGGCTACGAGATAGACGTTTCCGTCTGAGCAACCGTTCGATCGAGTTGACTGAATCTGGAAGCCCACGGGTTGCGGCCCGTGGGCTTTTGCACTCTCTCTCCCCGGGGGCAACTCACGATGCAACCGAATCCCGTCAAGGCGGCTGTGAACAACGGCGGCGTCTCCATCGGAACGTTCCTGTTTGAGTTCAACACTCCCGGAATCGTCCGCATCGTCGCCGAAGCAGGGGCCGATTTTGTGCTGTGCGACATGGAACACAGCGGCTGGAGTTTTGAGACGATCCGCCGGCTGACGGCCTCCGCACCGGAGACGATCGTGCCGATCGTCCGCGTCCCGGCCGGCGACTACAACTTCGTTGCGCGTGCGCTCGACATGGGAGCCAGAGGCGTAATGGTTCCCATGGTCGGCAGCGCAGAGCACGCCCGGCGGATCGTCAATGCGGCCAAGTATCCTCCACTGGGCCGCCGCGGGTGCGCGTTCACCATGCCGCATGACGGTTACACCGGCGGCTCGATGCAGGAAAAGATCGAGTCGGCCAACCGTGAAACGCTGATCATCGTCCAGATCGAGACGCGGGAAGGGCTGGAGCAGGTCGATAAGATCGCCGCCGTCGAAGGCGTCGACGTGCTGTGGATCGGGCAGACCGACCTGACCGCGTCCCTTGGAATCGCCGGTCAGTTTGATTCGCCGGAGTTCTTCAAAGCGGTCGATGCCGTCGCCGCGGCGTGTGAACGGCACGGCAAGACGGCAGGCTACATGCCGCTGAGCCATGACGAAACGAAAGACTTCCGGGACCGGGGATTCCGCATGCTGGCGTGCGGCGGGGACCTGTGGATTTTCAAGTCGGCCCTGCGGAAGGAGATTACCGCCGCCCGCGAACTCTAAAGGGAGCGGCGAAACCGCAAGCGGGGTCACCGAGAGGGTGCAGTCGAGTTACAGGTCGACGACCGCCTCTCCCAGCCATTCGTCCCCGGTCTGCTCCAGTTTCAGCATGTGATAGGTCACCGCTTTGACTTCGTGCCCGAGGCGGTGCCTGTCTGGGTCGATCGGTTCCCCCCAGGCGCGGGCGCGGATTCCGTCGTTCGACAAGTCCACGTCGAACCGGCAAAGCACGAGCCCAGTCGTCTCGAAGGTGTGCAGCAGTTCGCTCAGCCAGTCAAACAGGAGATCGTCCCCCACCGCCCCCGCCACACGCACATCGATCACTTCCGCGTCCCGCACGTCATCCAGGTTCTCCACAATCAGCCCGAACAACGCCCGCCCGGCGTCAGCCAACAACTCCGCCAGATCCGCCGCCCGCACACGAATCCCCACATCCGCCGTATGATCAAAATACTCAAACATCCCCAGTCACCCCCTCACATCTGACCATCTACCAGCCAAACGACCCTACACCCAACCTCTTCCTTCCCTTCGTTCCCTTCTGTGTCCCCCCCCTCCTGTACCCTCAAATCGGCTCTCCCTCACTGGACAGATCGCCGCCACAGTCTACACCATCATACGAGTGCGACACGCGTTTCTGGCCGGGGGTTGTCGTGTTCCCGTGTCGGTCCCCCCCGAATCGGTGACGACCGCAAGTATTTCGCGGTTTCCCAGGGACGCTCGAATTACCCCGAACGAGAAACTATGCGATCATGGCTGAGGCTGAACGAATCACCGACTCCTCGACGACCTTCGACATCGCAATCACCGGGGCGTCCGGTCTGGTGGGGAGCGCGTTGTGCAAGAGCCTCACAGGCGATGGGAAAACGATCCTGCGGCTGACGCGGAACGCCTCGGGCGCTCCTCAACCGGAGTTGGAGTGGGACGCGAAATCCGGAATCAGCGACCCGGGCCGGCTGAACGGCGTCGGGGCCGTGGTGCACCTCGCCGGAGAGAGCATCGCCGACGGCCGGTGGTCTGAAGCGAAGAAAAGGCGGATTCGCGACAGTCGGATCGACGGAACACAGACTCTGGTGGGAGCGTTGACTCAGCTTGAGAAAAAGCCTGCGGTCCTCGTGTGCGCGTCGGCGATCGGCTATTACGGCGACCGCGGGGATGAGGGGCTGGATGAATCGAGTCCCCCCGGCAAGGGATTTCTGCCGGACGTCTGCAAAGCCTGGGAGGCGGCGACCGGGCCTGCGGCGGAAGCGGGCATCCGCGTGGTGAATATCCGCATCGGAATCGTCCTGAGCAAAGACGGCGGTGCGCTGGCCAGCATGCTGCTCCCGTTCAAACTGGGCGCGGGCGGACGGGTCGGTTCCGGGGAGCAATACTGGAGCTGGATTCACCTGGACGACGTCGTCGGCGTGATCCGGCATGCGATCGACAGCGACAGTCTTGCGGGGCCGGTGAATACGGTTTCGCCGCAGCCGGTCACGAATGCGGAATTTACGAAAGTCCTTGGCAACGTGCTGCATCGACCGACGATCATGCCGATGCCGGCTCCCCTGGCCCGCCTTGCGCTCGGTGAAATGGCCGACGATCTGTTGCTCGCCAGTGCCAGGGTCTTGCCGGGCAAGCTTCAAGAATCGGGCTATCGGTATCGCTACACGGATCTGAAGGGTGCGCTCTCGGCGGAGCTTGGTTGAGCCGATGCAGTTGCGCTCAAAGCCCACGGGTTGCGACCCGTGGGCGTTGCATGGGCGTTGGTAGGTTGGCTGCTGGGAGATTGCGTTGCCGCGAATCCGTTCCATTCCTGCTATTCGGCCGCTATCTTCGATCGTGAAATGATTCACGTGACAGGAAGATGAGCCGGTTATGCATCGCGCTGCCATTGTTTCGATCTTACTGACCGCCCTGATTGCAGCCGCAGTCGCACTGGGGGCGGCGCGGCCTGAGAAAATCAGCCCGGATGACTGGCCCTGGTGGCGGGGGCCGAACGGGAACGGAATCGCCGCTGAGGGCCAGACTCCGCCGGTCGAGTGGTCGCCGGACGAAAACATCGTCTGGAAAGCGGCCGTGCCCGGTCGCGGTCACGGTTCGCCGACCGTCGTTGGCGACCAGGTGTTTCTGGCGACAGCGGATGAGAAACAGGCCATCCAGTGGATGCTGTGCTTCGACCGCGCGACGGGGGAGGAAGTCTGGAGAACTGAAGTTCACCGCGGCGGGCTGACCACGGAAGGCAACAAGAAGAGCACGCAGGCCTCGTCAACGCCCGCCTGCGACGGCGAGATGGTTTTCATCAACTTTCTGAACAACAATGCGCTCCACACGACGGCCCTTACGCGCGACGGCGAGATCGTGTGGCAGACGAAAATCTCCGATTACGTCGTCCACCAGGGGTACGGCGCGTCGCCGGCCATCTACGGTTCGCTCGTGCTGGTCTCGGCCGATAACAAGGGGGGCGGCGCCATCGCCGGGCTGGACCGAGAATCGGGCGAAGTTGTGTGGAAACACGCCCGGCCGGACACTCCCAACTACGCGTCTCCCATCGTGGTTCACGCTGATGGCAAAGACCAGTTGATCTTCATCGGCTGCGACCTTGTCGCCAGTTACGAACCGATTTCCGGCGAGAAACTGTGGGAAATCGAGGGGGCAACGACAGAGTGCGTGACATCGACTGTCACGGACGGAGAGGTTGTCATCAGCAGCGGCGGCTATCCCGACAACCACGTGGCGGCGATACGGGCGGACGGTTCCGGCGAGACGGTCTGGCGACACGGACAGCGCGTCTATGTGCCGTCAATGATCATCAAGGGTGATCTGCTGCTCGCCGTCACTGACGACGGCATTGCCATGTGCTGGGAATGCGCGACGGGCGAGGAACTCTGGAAAAAACGCCTCGGCGGCACGTTCAGCTCCTCGCCGGTACTGGCGGCGGGCCACCTGTACGCGACCAACGAAGCAGGCCGCACGTTCGTGCTCAAGCCATCGCGTTCCGGATGTGAGATCGTCGCCGAGAACGAACTGGGGAACGAAGTCTTCGCGACGCCTTCCATCTGCGGGTCGCGGATTTACCACCGCGTCGCCGAGGTGGTAGACGGCGAGCGCAGGGAATTCCTGTACTGCATTGGTCAGAATTGACGTTCTGGGCGTGTTGAGCGGATTCGGCTCGGCGGGAGCCTCGCCCTCCCTGGTCGGCGCTTACAATCTCGGATTCTCGTACCACACCACGTTCCGACTTCCCCGTCCGGCGATCAGGAGGTCGAGGTCGTCGTCTCCGTCCAGGTCGACGGCGCGGATGTCGTAGGCCTCCTGATTCGCTCCGACGACGTGCGTGGTGAAGTTTCCTGCGCCGTCGTTTTCAAACCAAGCGGCGATCTGGTCGCCGTAGGCGCAAGTGGCGGCGTCTACGTCTCCGTCGTCGTCGAGATCGACCGCGACGAGGCAATGCGGTTCGCTCAGCGTGGCGTGGATGACGTGCGGCGTCCAGTCGGGCGCTTCGAACCACACGACGCCCTGGCCGTGCCCGCGCGACGCAATGAAATCGACTTCTCCGTCGCCGTTGACGTCGGCCGGGTGAATGTTCGTCGCCCCCGGTTGATCGTCGGCGATCAGATGCTTCGTCCAGACGTCCGTGGGATCGGCAGGCGCTTCCCACCAGGCGAACCAGTTTCCCGTGCCGGGTTCCGCCTGCGGTCCCCCTTTTGCGCCGGTTGCGGCGTCGGGACGCCCGTCACCGTTCACGTCCCCGAAACCGAGATAGTGAGTCAGTCCCGGCGCGTCCCGGTCGGCAAAGATATGGCATTCCCAGCGCTCGGCATCGCGCGGTCGCTTGGGCACGCGCAGCCAGGCGAGTGAATTTGGATAGGGCTCCAGCGGCTGGGCGCTTGTGGCCAGCAGGTCGAAATCGCCGTCGCGATCGACGTCGCCCTTGATCAAGCCGTGGATTCCGTGCACTTGATCGTCCGCGATCCGCGCCGTCCAGACATCGGTCAACGGGTCGTCCGGCTGCTCCATCCAGACGATCAGTCCCGGGTTGTAACGTGCGCCGATGTAGTCGGTGTCCCCGTCTCCGTCGACGTCGAAGAACTCGCTGTGGATGAAGGTGTGCTCCGGGTTTTCATCCAGCAGAATCTCCCGCCATTCCGGCCCCACGAACAATCGCGTCTTGCCGGCGCTGTTGCTGATGATGTCGGCCCGACCGTCCCCGGTGAAGTCGGCCGCGACGGCCGTCACGCAATGTTCTCCTGCGTGGACGACGTGTCTCGTCCACTCGGCGCGCGAAGTTGCGGGCATCGACAGCAGCACCAGAACGCCGGTGACGCGCGCAATGATCGGAGTGGATGACGGATGTCGCATGCTCGTACGAAACATGACAGTCTCAACCTAACGGAACGGAAGTGAAGACTCGCGTCAGGCGTCATACTGCCATGCTCTCGGGAAGTTCGCCAGTCTGTCGCCGGCCGGTGGCAACCAGCCGCATTGATTGGCTACGATCCCGTTGCGTGAGTTGGCGCCTCAGAAAACCCACAGCGAGAAACAACCATGAAACGACGAACCGCGCTCTCCCTGATTCTGGCCGGACTGCTTCTGCCGTCGCTCGCCTCGACGGCGCTTGCGGAACTCAAGCTTCCCTCGGTCATCGGTGACAACATGGTCCTGCAACGCGACCGTGAGGTTCCGGTCTGGGGCTGGGACGACGCCGGCACGACGGTCACGGTCACTCTCGGAGTCGCCGAAGTTTCTGCCAACGCGGACGAAGAGGGCCGCTGGCTGGTCAATCTGCCTGCGATGGAAGCCGGCGGACCGCATACGCTGACGGTCAAAGGCACCAACACCGCCGAAGTCACGAACGTCGCCATCGGCGAAGTCTGGCTCTGCTCGGGTCAGTCGAACATGGAGTGGATCGTCAATAATTCCAACAACCCGGAGGAAGAACGGGCCGCCGCCGATTACCCGATGATCCGCCACATCAAGATTCCTCATACCCCGGCCGCAACGCCGCAGAGCGACGTCCCCTCCGACGGCTGGCAGGTGACGACGCCCCAGACGGTGGGAACCTTCACAGCGGTCGGCTACTTCTTCGGCCGGCATCTGCACAAGGAACTGGACGTTCCCATCGGCCTGATTGGCTCCAATTGGGGCGGGACGAGGATCGAACCCTGGACGCCTCCGGAAGGTTTCCAGCACGTCCGCGATCTGGCTGACATCGCAGAGAATCTCGACCAGTACCCGCAGAAGAAGGAGGACGGGTCGATCAACCATCAGTCTCCGCTCGCGCTCTACAACGGGATGATCTCTCCGCTTCTTCCTTACGCGATTCGCGGCGCAATCTGGTACCAGGGCGAGTCGAACAACGGCGAAGGCATGCTCTACTACCAGAAGATGCGGGCCCTGATCCACGGCTGGCGGACCGTGTGGGACAACCCGGAGATGCCCTTCTACTACGTCCAACTCGCGCCCTTCCGTTACGGCGGCGATCCGGAACGGCTGCCGGGAATCTGGGAAGCACAAACGGCCACGCTTGCCGTCTCGAATACCGGCATGGCGGTGACCGTCGACATCGGGAACGTGGAGGACATCCATCCCCGCAACAAGCAGGACGTTGGCAAACGCCTTGCCCTCTGGGCGCTCGCGAACACCTACGGACACGACAACCTGGTCTACTCCGGCCCGATCTACCGCTCCATGGAGATCAAGGAGGACACCATTCGCATCTTCTTCGACCACACCGGCTCCGGCCTCGTCTCGCGCGATGACCAGCCGCTGACCCACTTTCAGATCGCAGGCCCGGACGGCGAGTTCGTCGACGCCACCGCCGAGATCGACGGTGACTCGGTCGTCGTCCGCGCCGAGGGCGTCGACGACCCACGCTCGGTCCGTTTCGCCTGGCACCAGGAAGCCGAGCCGAACCTCTCCAACAAGGAAGGCCTGCCGGCTTCGCCGTTTCGGACGGGACGATAGACGATGGCGGATGGCCAATAGTCAATGGCCAATGGCGGATGGATGATAGTGAATGAGTTCACGGGTGGCTGGGGGCTTCGTTAAGCGACGCCCCCAGTCCCCCTGCTCTTCGTTGCTTTCGTTCCCTTCTGTGTCCTGTCGTGAGCAGTGAGTCAGCCAATGTTACGCTCTGCAATCATTCTGCTGGTGGTTCTCGTCTCGTCACTCGCCGGCGCCGCGGAACCGGTTCCCAGTGAAGAGCAGGTCATCACCTGGCTGTCCGACCTCGAGCCGCTCCCCAAGGTCCACTACTCCTGGCCCGTTCCCTTCGATTCGATCTCCGACGAACTCCTCACCGAGTACGTCCGCATCACGCACGCCGTCTCGATCAGCGGCGAATGGCATGAGTCCGATCAACTCGAGCGGGCCGTCCGGATCTGCGGCGAAGTCAACGCGAACAATCCCAAGATCCCCGCCTCCATCGGCGTCAACTACTCCGTCTGGCACCGTCGGTTTGGCAAAGACCTGCCACCCACCGACACCGGCCCGACCCATCAGGCCGAACTCGACTACCTGACCGAGCGCCTCCAGTCAGTCCGCGACGCCGTCACCGCCGCCAACCAGCGCCACGGCACGAACATCGAAGTCAGCGCGATCCTCTACGATTCCGAACACTTCCACGCCAAGGACGACGACCCCGATTGGAATCGCGCCCTCACCGCCAAGTACGACGCCGCCTGGGACGTCGCCCGCGAGATTTTCCCCGGCGTCCGCATCGAGTGGTACGCCCGCGGCGCGGTCCATCCCTCGGCCTCACCCACTGGTTGGAGCCAGGCCGGCTACTTCACTCTCGACGAGAAAGGAGACAGCTTCGGCTGCTCCCTCTACCACGGACCCGAGATCGGATACACGCGCGAGATCTTCCGCCGCACCGCCGCACTCGCGGCTGAGCACGGCTGCGACCAGGTGACCCCCTGGATCGCCCTCGCTTCCGGCTATCGCCGCCAGACCGACAAATACCATGAATTTTCGCTCGACTGGAATTACGACCTCATTTACTCCTGGCAACTCGGCGCCGAGGTCAACCATGCCTGGTTCGGCGCTCCCGAGCGGCATGAGCGTTTCGCCCCCTGGAACAAGGCCCAGGTCGCCATCTTCTACCCCGAACCGTTCGGCCGCAGTCCGTACTGGGGCCAGCACTTCGTCGCGTACGTCCGCGGCGCTCACCTCATCCGCGAACTGCCGGAACTCGATGACGAGTAGTGCTTCTGCCAGCCCCCTTCAAGCGTCAGTCAATCCGCCACACGCACGCCAGCCGGTCAAACGCCGTTGTCGCCATCCGTGCGCCCCCGGCATTGAAAGCGAGCCCGTAAATCGTGTTCTTGTGGACCGTCAGTTCGTCCAGCTTGCGCCAGGACGTCGTCTCCCAGACGACGACGCGCCCGTCTCCCCCTCCGCTCACCAACACGCCGCCGTCGGGTGAGAAGACGAGGCACTTGACCGGCGCCGTGTGAGCTTCGAGGCGCCCGACATCGGCGCCGTCGTCTGCCGCGAGGAGTCGGATCGCATGACCGGCGTCTCCAACCGCCAGCAGGTCGCCGTCGGGAGAAACCGAGACGGCGTTGTTCGCTTCAGGCGTCGAAAAGACTCCTGCCGATTGAGCCGTTGCGGTCTCCCAGGCGCGGACCGTATTGTCATGACTCGCTGAAAAGACGCGCTCTCCATCGGCGGAAAGCGCAACCGCAGTCACGATGTTCGTGTGCCCCTTCAGCACGCTGCGTTGTTTCCGCCCGGCGATGTCCCAGAGAATGACATCGCTGTCGAATCCGCCCGTGGCTGCCGTCGCAGTCTCGGCGGAGAAATCCATGCACGACAGATAATTCTGGTGCCCCGACATCGCGACCTGCTGCTTTCCGGTCACCGGATCCCAGACACGAACTGACTTGTCCAACCCCGCCGAGACCAGTTGCCCGTCGTCCGCACTGTAGGCGACCCCGCACACCCCGTCGCCGTGCGCCTTCCACTTCAGCCGCTCTTCGCCCGTCTCCAGATCCCACAGCCTGATCTGGTTGTCGAGACAAGCCGTCGCCAGCGTCCGGCCATCACCCGAAAACGCCGCGTCGTAGACCGCGTTGTCATGCTCAAATCTGTAGAGCAGCTCTTTCACGCGCCTCTACCCCTCTGTACTTGTAATTCGTGACTTGTTTGTTGGCTGCGCAGTTTTCAGCGCGAGCGAGAAGCACAATGTTGACCTGCGAGAGTCGTCGAGCACTCGTGAACTGCATGGACGGTTGTTGCTGCTTCCAACCGACTCGGCTGAGCGAGTCGGCTACATTCGTTGCGGCCACAGGCCGCTCTGTGCCTCCTCCGTGTCCCCTCAGCGTCTCTGTGTTGAACGTCAACTCACCTCGGGCAGCGGCTTGGAGTAGGCATGATCCACCAGATACTGCGGACGACCGCTCAGGTCCGGCAGCGTAGTGTGTTCGGGATCGATTCCCATGTTGTGGTACAGCGTCGCGAATACCTCCTGGAAATGGACCGGACGCTCGACGGCGTGTTCGGCCCGCTCGTTCGTCGCGCCGATCACCTGCCCGGTCCGCATGCCGCCGCCGGCCAGCAGAGCACAGGCGACCTGGGGCCAATGGTCGCGACCGCCCTTGGGATTGATCCGGGGCGTCCGGCCGAATTCTCCCCAGACGACGACCGAGCAGTCCTGGTCCAGTCCCCGCTCGACCAGATCATCCAGCAGCGCGGTCACCGCCTGGTCGAATACGGGGAAATGATCTCGCGCGTTGTCGAAGTTGGTTCCGTGCGGTTGGCCGTGCCAGTCCCACCGCCCGAAGGAGAGCGTCACCACGCGAGACCCCGCTTCCACGAGCCGCCGCGCCGCGAGCAGGTATTCATTCAGCAGCGGCCCGGCGTCGCCATAGCCGGCCGGCAGCGGTGAGCCGCGCCCGTAACGCTCACGGACGCGCTCGTCCTCGCGCTCTACGTCGAGCGCTTCCGCCAGCCGCCCGGAGAGCAGGATGTCGAACGCCTGCTGGTAGTAGGTGTCCATGCCGTCAATCACGTCGTTGGAGTCCATCGCCTGTCGCAGACGGTCCAGGCGCTGCATCAGTTCCCGGCGGTTTCCCAGGCTGGCGAGCGTGCCGTCTTTCAATGCGAGGTCAGCCGATCCGGACGCATTCGGTGTGAACGGCGCGTGAGCCAGTCCCGCGAAGCCTGCCTGCCCCGGATCGGCCCAGGTCGAGGTTCGCATCTTCGGCGAGAGGCCTATGAAAGCCGGCGTCCAGCGATTGACCGGCCCCTTGAGCCGAGACACCGCCGCCCCCAGCGCCGGCCAGCCCCCCGGCGGCTGATTCCGCACGGGATGTCCCGTCATGCATTGAAACGAAGCATGCCGTCCCTCCGAGCCAACCAGCGACCGGATCGTCGCAATCCGATCCATCCGCTGCGCCATCAGCGGCAGCAATTCGCAGATCTGCATGCCGGAGACGTTCGTCGAGATCGGAGAAAACTCGCCGCGATACTCCACCGGCGCGTCAGGCTTCAGGTCCACCATATCCTGATGCGGCGGCCCCCCGGAGAGGAAGATCATGATCACCGACTTGTGCGACCGGCCGACGCCTGATTCCGCTTCCGCCCGCAACAACTGCGGCAGACTCAATCCGCCCATCGCCAGCCCGCCGATCTGGAGAAACGATCGGCGCGACAATCCATCACACAATCGAAACGCCGGCCCTGGAACTCGCAGCATGGTCGTTGCTCCCGGTT
>ERZ869936.2139-NODE-2139-length-12117-cov-3.509037_pt1 | contig 12117 bp, 10 predicted proteins | sample MGYA00520876_ERZ869936 | MGnify/ENA primary metagenome ERZ869936 (study PRJEB32218, sample SAMN09650985) | biofilter metagenome | isolation source: enrty point of leading RO module | place: Saudi Arabia: Thuwal, RO plant located on Red Sea | collected 2016-02-17 ... | reverse complement strand
AGAGAGGGCGGAGAGGGAATGAAGTAGTTGTTTCAAGGGAAGATTCGCGCATGTCTCGATTCCATTCACTCTCGCCCTCTGCGCTCTCTGCGTCCTCTGTGTTTAATCCTCTGATCTTGCAATTCTCGCGAGCGTCTGTTCGATGATTACAGCGACCTGATCTATTTCTTCATCGGTCGCCGCGCCGATCGGGATCAGGAATCGCACGCGCGAGGGATTCGAGCCGGCGATGAAACAGATCACGCCGGCATCGAACAGCGCCATCGCGACCTTCTTGGCCGCGTCGGCCGAACCATCGAACGGCGTGAATGCGATCATGCCACCGAGGCCATAAGGCCCGCGCACCCAATCCGGATGCTTCTTTGCGATCGCGTCGAGCTTGCCGGTGAATCGCTGGTGAACCTGCGCGACGCGGCCATTGTCGCCGTAGTACCTGCCGGTGGACAACGCATCGAGAATCGCCTGCGCCGCGGTGATGCTTGCGGTTGAACCGGTGAACGTCTGGCTCACGAGGCCGGGCTTCGGTTTGTAGTCATCGGTGAAGAGCGTGGCGCACACCTGCGTCATCTTGCCGATCGTGCACAGGTCCACGTGCTCGTCGAGCCCGAAATGCTGGAAGCCGAACATCTGGTGAAGCCGGCCGAAGGTCTGCACCTCGTCGATGTACACGGCGATCTTGTGTTCCTTGAGCACCTCGATGAGCGCCAGGAAGAAGTCGCGCGAGCCGGGACGGAACCCGCCTTCGCCGGCGACGACTTCCATCGGCATCACCGCATGCTGCCCCGGATACCGCGCGATGTGCTGCTTGAGAATCGCGACGGCTTCCCTGATGCTCTCGGCTGGACGATCGGCATCGAAGTAGGGCACGTAATCGACGTTGATCGCCGTCGGGATGCCCTCGCGATACTGCGGCCGATCGGTGATCTGCGAGAGCACAATCGTTCGCCCCATGAAGCAGTTCTCGAACGCAAGAATGCGAGAAGCCGGCGCATGCTTCTGCAAGGCGAGCTTCAGGGCGTTCTCATTGGCCATCGCGCCGCTGGTGGTCAGGAAGCAGTGCTGAAGATTCGCACCGTTCTTGCAGGCCAGATCGACGATCGTCTTGCCGAGCTTCGCGGAGTTGGCGTTCTGCTGAAGGTTGCCCTGCATAACGGTGTCGCTGACGGCCGCGTCGATGCCGCTGGCGACGAGCATGGGATGGCTGTGCCCGAAGTAGTGGACGCCGATGCCGGTGATGAAGTCGTACTTGACGCTGCCGTCGGCCAGCTCGACGAGCGAGCCGTTGCCGATGCCGCTGCCGAGATAGCGATAGTAGAGCCCGCCGCCGCGCACGTCGCCGAACTGGGCAAGCAGTTCGTCATACTGCACCTGGCGCGCGGCATCCGGCGGTTTCACGCCGGTGAGTTTGCCCTGATGCTCGGCGAGCGCTTCGAGGATGAGCTTCTTGGCCTGTGCGAGGCGAGGGTCGGCATTGAACTGGTCGGCGATGAGGTCTGACATACGGCAATCTCACAAGTCATCACTTCGCAAGCTTCATGAGAAACAACGCGGTCAGCTTAGCCCGTTCGGTGAGGCTGTCCAGCAGGATGAATTCGTCGGCGCTGTGCAAATTGCCGCCGCGCGGTCCGAGCGTGTCGATGTTGGGCAGGCCGAAGGCGGCGAGCTTGTTGCCGTCGCACACGCCGCCGGTGTCGCGCCAGTGAATGTCGAGGTTCAGTTCGTTGCCGCAGGCAACAAGCAGGTCGAGCATGTCGTGGGCTTTCTCGTCCAGCGCTTTGGGTGGCGATGAAACGGAGCCATGCAGCTCGGCGCGAATGCCATCCCGCGCGTTGAGGCTGTTGACCTTCTTCGCCAACAATTCCTGGAGATCCTCTTCATCGCGCTTCTTGCCCAGTCGTACGTTGAACCGCACAACCGCCACATCCGGCACGACGTTCACTGGTCCGCCGCCGTCGATCCGGCCGACATTGAACGTCACGCCTTCGAGCTTCTCGACCTGGTGCGACACGGCGGCTATGAACTCAGACGCGGCGTGAATCGCGTTGCGGCCATCTTGTGGGTTGCGACCCGCGTGAGCGGACTTGCCGCGCACGACAAGCGTGAAGTTGCCCGAACCCTTCCGCGCGCCGGCAAGCGTGCCTTGCGTATCGAGGGCGGGCTCGAACACCAGGCCGACGTCATTTCGGTGAGCCGCTTCGCGCAACAGGTGTATCGACCCCGGCGAGCCGATCTCCTCATCGGGCACCAGCAGCACCTCCCACATGATCTTGCCCGCCGCCGGGCTGCGCTCCAGCGCGAGCAAGGCGTATAGCAGCACGACGATTCCGCCCTTGGCGTCCACCGCACCGGGGCCGTTGAGCTTGTTCGGCTCAACGAGTGTGCACTTTTGAAACGGATGCTCCGGGCCGAAGACCGTGTCGTAGTGAATGCAAAGCAGCGCGCGCGGCACGCCTTCGATGGTCGGATTGCGCACGACCTGGATAGCCTTGCCCAGCGGCTGTTCGATCGGGTTGCCGCGCGCGTCCACGACCTGGCGCGGATGGGTGTCGAGCATGCGCTGCGTGCCCGGCAGCTTCGCCAACTCCAGCGTCAGTCGCCCGGCGACCTTCGCCAGGCCCTCAAGGTTCTCCGAGCCGGAGTTGATGTCGGCCAGTTCGCGCACCAGGCTGCGCATCGCGACGTCCTGTTCGTCGATCCAGTTCAGCGTTGATGTGAAATCGGGCATGTCGCCGCACTCATCCGGAGAACGCTCCGATCTTGTAGTCGCCAAAGAGTATCGAGTACAAGTCGCGGAAGAACGCCGCCAGGAAGAAGTTCATCACGATGATGGCGATGAAGCTGGTGACGAACGCCTGCGTCGCGGCCCGCCCGACGCCTTCGGCGCCGCTCTTGCAATAGAAGCCCTTGAAGCAACTGATCAGGCCGATCGCGATGCCGAAGAAGAAGCTCTTGCCCAGGCCGACGAGGATGTCGTACGTCGGCACGAAGCGCGCGGAAAAATCCCAGTAGTCCTGCTCGTTGACGCCGTAGCCGCGCACGCAGATGAACCAGCCGCCCAGCACGCCGGTCAGGTTACTGAAGATCGTCAGCAGCGGCACCATGATCACGCAGGCGACGACGCGCGGCACGACGAGATACGCGATCGGATCGGCGCCCATCGCGCGCATGGCGTCGATCTGCTCGGTCACGCGCATGGAGCCCAGTTCAGCCGAGATCGATCCGCCGACTCGTCCGGCGATCATCACCGCCGCCAGCACGGGCCCGATCTGCTTGACGACGGAGATGCCGATGATGCCGCCGAGGCGTGCTTCCTGTCCGATGGACTTGAACTGCTGGTAGGTTTCGATCGCCAGCACCATGCCGATGAACATGCCGACGATGATGACAACGCCGATGCTCTTGGTGCCGATCTGGTAGAAGAGCGGCATGAGCTGGCTGGGGCGTGTCCAACTCTTGATGCCGCGAAAGAGCCAACTCCAGGTCGAGCCGGCAAAGCGCGCGAACTGCCCGAAGCCCTCCAGGGCGTCGATGACCTTGTTGCCGACATAAGCGAGGTTGGTCGCGAGCATGACGAGGGGATTGTACGCGGAAGGCTGTGATGACGGTGCCGGCGGACTTCCATTACCCATGGCACCCCGCATCAAAGCATCGCGCTCGTTCACCAACGCCCAAAGCCCAGCATCATGCCGAGCATGATCAGGATGGAGATGCCGACGACCAGTCCCGTGATCGTCGCCCATGCGACCTGGTGATCATCCGGCGAACGCGTGAATGCCTCGCGCTTGGCGATCGTGACGAACAGCAGCGGAATGCAGACGATGTAAACGAGCATGCTGCACGTAAACACGCCCGCATCAAAGACCCGGCCGCCAGACAGCACGACCAGCAGCAGCACGGGAAGCCCCAGGCCGGTGCCCATCGCCAGAAACACGACAGTGGTGACCCACGTGTTGGTCACGGCGGGCCGGACGCGCTCGATCTGCATCTTCACCAGCTCGCCGCACTCAGGACACGCGCCGGTCTGACAGTTGCACAGGTCGTAGCCACACTTGGGGCAGGCGACGTGCCGCTCGTGGAGGTATGCCGTCAGCAGCCGGGCGTCGCGCGAGGGGCCCTCGGCAGAGACTTCTTCCAGCGTGACGAGCGGATCCTTCCCGGTTGTCTCGGCATCAGGCCTCGTGGATTCGGCGTTCTCGGATTCGGCCATGCGTGCTACTCCCGTCGCCAGAATCGGGGGACGAAGAGGGCGAAGATCGCGTACACCTCAATGCGGCCAAGCGCCATGAGAATGCTCATGACAATCTTGCTGGCGCTGGTGAAGAATCCGTAGTTCTGCACGGGGCCGACCAGTTCCAGCCCGGGGCCGATGTTGTTCAGCGTCGCGATGCTGGCGGTCGCGGCGGTGCCGAAGGTGATCGGCTTGCCGATGCGCGTCAGCGCCTCGTTGTTCACCTCCAGCGCCATGATCAGCATCGATCCGATCAGGAACAGAACGAGAATGCCCATGATGTAGGCCAGCGTGGCCAGCTTCAGGTCGTGGTCGATCACCGTGTGCCCGACGCGCAGCGGCCTGACCACGTTCGGCCGGAACATGCGCTCCACTTCCGCAAGCAGCACCTTGATCATGATCCAGATGCGAATGACCTTGATGCCGCCGCCGGTCGAGCCGGCGCTCGCGCCGATGAACATCAGCGTGATGAGCACGGCCTTGGGAAAGAAGGGCCACTGGTCAAAGTCCGCGGTAGCGAAACCTGTCGTCGTCTGGATGGAAATGGCGTTGAAGACGCCGTGGCGCACCGCCTGACCGAACGACGCCTGCGTCTGCATGCCGGTGGCGTCGATGATCGGTTCGTGCATCAGGAACAGAATCAGGATCACCGAGGCGACGGCGATAATGGAAAGGTAGACGCGAAACTCGGTGTCCTTGAAGACCGCGCTGACGCGGCCGCGGATGAGCTGGTAGTAAAGCCCGAAGTTCACGCCGGCCAGCACCATGAAGATGATGATGATGACCTCGATGCCGACCGAGTCGTACGCCGCGACGCTGGCGTTCTTGGTGGAGAAGCCGCCGGTGGCGAGCGTGGCGAAGGTGTGGCACACGGCGTCAAACCAGCCCATGCCTGCGAACTTGAGCAGGAGAATCTCCAGCAAGGTCATGCCGAAGTAGATGAGCCAGAGGATGCGCGCGGTTTCCCGGATGCGCGGGCGCACGCCGGCCTTGGTCGGGCCGGTGGTCTCGAACTGGAACATCTTCTTGCCGCCGACGCCCAGCGTCGGCAGCACGGCGACGAAGAGAACGACGATGCCCAGCCCGCCGATCCAGTGCGTGGTCGCTCGCCACAACAGCAGACCGGCCGGCAGCGATTCGATATCACTCGGCGCCGTGCCCAGCACGGAGGCGCCGGTGGTGGTCAGGCCGCTCATCGCTTCGAAGTAGCAGTCGGCGAAGGTGTGAAACGGATGGGTCTCGGGCGCGCGGGGCGAAAGCAGCGCCCAGAGAAAGTAAGGCAGCGCGGCGACGGCCGCGCCGACAAGCCAGGTGACGCCGACCCGCAGCAGAGCTTCGCGCCGTCCGAGGTAGTAATCGCAGCCGCGCGTGACGCGCAGGAGGATGCCGCCGATCAGCAGGCCGACGCCGACGGCGCCGAACTGCGCGATGGCGACGAACTTGGCGGTCTCATCGCCGCGGAACCAGGCGAAGGCATCCCACAGACCGATCGCGCCAATGAGCCCGCACAGCACCATGAGCAGCAGGCCGAACTGTCGGAGAACGAATCGGAAGTTCACACGGAGTCCCCGAAGGGCGGTTTCACTGGGGCAGGTACGGGCCGAAGTCCGGCATGTCGCCCGCTTCGACGGTCGTGATCCATTTTGTCACGACGGGCGCCTGCGTCGCCTTGGCGACATGCTGAAGGTAGCTGATCGCCGGTTGCTTGTCGTCCTGAGCCAGCATCGCACTGGCAAGACTCAGGTCAAGCTGCGAGAGAAGGATGTTCTGTGCGTTCAGCGCCTCGCCGGCCTTGGCCAGGTGATCGGCCGCGCCCTTCACGTCGTCGCCCAGCAGGCCCAGCCGGCCGAGCACGACGTGTGCGTTGTGTATCGTCGCGGCGCGATCCGCCCCGGGCTTCTCCTCTTTGGCGAGCTTCAGCAGCGCGATCGCGTGCTTCGACGCCGCGTCGCGATCGCTGGCCATCAGTGCGATCGTGGCCATGCGCTCCAGAAGGTAGCGCTGCTTCAACTCGCTCTTCGTGTTCGCCAGTGCGACGTCATACAGCGCCAGCGCCCGCGCGGCCCAGCGCGCCCTGGCGCCGTTGGCCGCGACAGTGGCCTGCTCGCGGTATACCTCCGCCAGGTGCTCGCTCCACAGCGGGTTCTCCCCGTCCAGCTCGATCGCCTTCTCCAGCAGCTTCGCGGCCTGGGGCGGATTCGCGCGGGCCATGAACACGCCGGCGTGTCCCTGGATTAGCGCATCATCCGGATTCGCCTGCGCCTGCTTGAGCCACTGCGCCTCGAAGCTGTCATACGCCTCGCGGCTGGGGAGCGGCGTCACCTCTGCGGCAGGCGTGCCGTGCACCGCGGCACGCGGGTGATGCGTGATCAGCCATTGAAGATGCCTGTTCGCCTGCACGCGGGCATCGTCATCGCCGAACTTGCCGCGGTAGTACCAGAGCAGGTCGATGTGAGCTTTGGCGTCGTCGGAGTCGCTGAGCAGCGCGGCCTCGAGCTTGGCGGCATTGCTGTCGTCGAGCTGACGATCGGGAACGGCGTAGGCCAGCGGATCGAAGGCAGGTTGTGTGGGCGTGCCGATCTTCGTCTTCGGCTTAGGCGGCGGCGCGGGCAGCGCAGGCTCCTCGTTGGAGCAACCGGCCAGCAGCGCAAGCGTCGCCAGCAGTGAAACGCTGATTGTCACGCGTCGTTTCATGTCTCGTCTTCACTTGATCCCAAATACTGTCTGCAGCCGCTTCTCCTCGCCATCGGGTGCGATGACGATCAAAGAATCGCCGGCGTTGATCACGTCGAGGCCGCCGGGCACCATCACTTCGTCGCCGCGCTGGATCGCAGCGACCATGCTGCCGGCCGGGAATTTCAAATCCTTCAGCGGCTTGCCCAGCACGCCGTTGGCCTGTTGCGGCACGCGGATCTCGAAAATATCCGCCACATCGTCGGCCAGCGTGGAGAGCTTCTTGAAAGGTCCAGTATCCAGCAGCGACTGGATCTGAGTCACGGCCGTGGCACGTGGGCTGAACGCGCGGTCAATGCCCACGTGTTCGATCAGGTGCAGATACGTCGCCCGTTGCTGCACCGCGATCACGAAACGTGTCCCCATGCTCTTGGCCAGCGCCGCCAGCAGCACGTTGTGCTCGTCATCGGTCGTCAGGGCGACGAAGGCGTCGCATTGCTCGAGGCGCTCATCAGCGAACAGGTCGGGGCTGTTCAGGTCGCCGTAGATCACTGTGATCCAGTCAAGCTTGGCGGCCAGTTCCTCGGCGCGCTCGCGGTCCGGTTCGATGAGGCGCACGGAAAACGCCTTGCTGTTGAGCGCCCGGCAGAGCCAGACGCCCATGGACGTGCCGCCGACGATGATCACGCTCTTGCGCCTGTCGCTGGCGGTGTGGAAGAGTTTGCGCACCTGGGTGATGCCCGGCACATCTCCGATAAGCGTGACCACGTCGCCGGCCGCGATCGTCGTCTTGCCCGACGGTATGAAGTAGCGGTCGTTCCGCTCGATCATCGCCAGGCGCGTCGAAGGCGGCATGCGGATGTCGATCAGCGTCTGGCCGACGACGTCGGCATCGGCGCTGACCGGAAGCTGCTGCATCTCAATGCGCCCCTTGGCGAACCGTTCGACCGCCAGCGCGCTGGGACTGCGCAGCGACTGGGCGATCGCCATCGCTGTGGTCTGCTCGGGGCAGACCAGGTGATCGATGCCCAGGTGCTGGGAGTAGCTCAGTCCGGTGTCATCGAGGTACGCCCCGTGATGCACACGCGCGATGGTGCGTCCCGCGCCAAGGCCGCTGGCGATGGAAGCTGAGAGCAGGTTGATCTCGTCGATGTTCGTCGCGGCGATGAACAGGTCCGCGTGATCGCAGCCGGCTTCGAGCAGGGAATGCACGTGCGTCGCGCTGCCCAGCAGGTTGCGCACGTCCATCGCCTCATCCAGCGCCTCGAGCTTGGCGGGATTCTGATCGATGATCGTCACGTTGTGTCCCGCGTCGCCCAGCACCTCGGCGGCATGTCTGCCGACCTCGCCCGCGCCGCAGATGATGATGTTCATGGGGTTTGAGCTTTCAGCTATCAGCGGTCAGCCGTCAGCGATCAACGGCTGGCGGCAATCCGTGTAGTAACGATAGCATCTTCAACAGTGAAAGGATTGATCGCCCACCCGCCCCCACGGCCTCCGGCTTCCGGCCGTCAGCCGACGCTTTCTAGCTGATTGCTGACAGCTCAGATCGCCTCCGGCCTCAACTTCGCCAGCTCCGCATCGTTGCCCATCAGCACGACGATGTCCTCCTCCTTCAGCGGCTGAGTGGGCATCGGAATGCGCACCGGGTTCTTCCCTCGCTCACTGGCGTCGGCCGGCGGAAGTTGCTTGATCGCCACGCAGTGCACGCCGTGCTTCACGCGAAGCTGAAGCTCGACCAGCGACTTGCCGACCCAGTCCGGCGGTACCGGCATCTCGACCAGGCTCACACCTTCGTCCAGCTCATAGTGGTTCAGACATTGCGGGCTCGCCAATCGCGTCGTCCAGCGGTCGGCAGACTCATTCTCCGGGTTCACGATCTCATCCGCGCCGATGCGCTTGAGAATCGTCGCGCCCATCGGCGTCACGCCGCGACTGATCACGCGCGGTACGCCCAGCTCCTTGAGCACCACCGTCGCCAGCGCGTTGACCTCAAAGTCATCGCCGACACTGACGATCGCGATGTCGACCTTGTCCACGCCCTGGCCGCGCAGCGCGTTCTCGTCGGTCGCATCGAGCGCGACGGCGTGCGTGACCTCGTCGCGCACCTCTTCGATCAGCTTGCGATTGCTGTCGATGGCGATGACCTCGTGCCCGGCCAGCGAAAGGTTCTTCGCGAGCCGACGGCCGAAACGTCCCAGTCCAATGATGGCGAATCGTCGCATGGTGTCCTCGAAGTCAGGAGTCAGGAGTCGGGTGTCAGGGAACAGGAGTCAGGGTTCGGGAGTCGGAGTCAGATGTCAGCACGTGTGTTGTTTGACTGATTCCTGATCCCTGACTTCTGACACCTGTTCTCTATCCCATCAGCACATCCTCGCGCGGGTACGAATAGGGAAGCGATGCGCGTCGGCCGAACATCAGCGACGCGAGCAGTCCCAGCGGGCCGACGCGGCCCAGGAACATCGTCAGGATGATCACGATCTTGCCGAACACGGTCAACGCAGGCGTGATGCCCAGCGACAGGCCGGTCGTGCTGGCCGCGCTGACCGCCTCGAACATGATCACCTCGAACGGCCCTGACTCGCTGATGCTCAGCAGCAGTGTCGCGATGCCGATCAGCGCGAGGAAGCTGACGGCGATCGTCGCGGCCTTGCGCACCAGCTCGTCGCTGATCTGTCTGCCGCGCGCCTCGGTGTAGCGCCGGTTGCGAAGCGTCGCGGCCACGGTCAGCAGAAGCACGGCCAGTGTGATCGTCTTCATCCCGCCGCCCGTGCCGCCGGGCGATGCGCCGATCATCATCAGCGTCATGAGTGCAAACCGGCTGCCCGGTGCGAGTTCCTCCATGGGCATCGTGTTGAAACCGGCGGTCCGCGCGGTGATGGACATGAAGTGGGCATCAGCGAGGGAGCCGAACACATCGCCGGCGACGGCCCTGTGCGGCGGCTCGAAATGTCGCTTGATCTGCGGGGCGCCGATAGCGACCAGGCCGAACAGGTAAAGCGCGACGGTCGTAGCCAGCACGAGCTTGGTGTGCAGGCTCAGCCGGCCCTCCGACAGGCGCTTGTCGGCGTCCTGGCGCCAGTCCGGCCGGACCTTGCGACGATGACGCCATCGCCATGTGATCGTGCGCAGGATGTTGTCCAGCACGGGAAAGCCGATGCCGCCGATGACGATCAGGCCGAAGAGCACGGTGTGCACCAGCACGTGATGTCGGTAACCGACAAGGCTTTCGGTCTGCAGCGCGAATCCCGCGTTGCAGAAGGCGCTGACCGAGTGGAACAGGCTGACGCCGAACCGCTGGCTGAAAGAGAGCGGCGGCCCGCCGGGTGGATCGTTCCACAGCGGCATGAGCAACAGCGCGCCGATGAATTCGATCACGAGCGTACTGAGCACGATGAAGCGGACGAAGGCCGTGATGCGGCGCAGCGGCTGATCGTTGAGCATTTGACTCAGCGTCATGTTCTGTCGCAGCGACAGGCGCGCGCCCAGCAGCATGGCGAGGACGGAGCCGAAGATGATGATGCCCAGTCCGCCGAGCTGGATGAGCACGCCGATGACCGTCTGTCCAAAGGGTGAGAGGTCCTTGGCGGTATCGACGACGATCAGGCCGGTGACGCACACGGCGCTGGTGGCGGTGAAAAGCGCGTCGATGAAAGAGAGCGTCGGCGCTCCATCCGGCACGGCCATTTCGATCATGAGCAGCGGCGTGCCGATGGCGATGAGCGTGAGAAAGCTCAGAGGGAAGAGCAGGCCGGGGCGGTAGAAGCGGCGCGACAAGGCGACGTTGAGTCGCCAGAGTTCAGTGATGAGCGTGAAGGCAACGGCCGCCTCGAAAAGCCACCAGAAGTCGTAGGCCGCGTTGCTGAAGCCTTGCCCGGGCCAGATCGCGGCGAGCGTCAGCAGCAGCAGGTTGCCCAGCGCGCCGATGGATGAGAGCGACAGCAGCAGCCAGTCGTCCCAGCGCAGGCGCGCCTCGCGCAGGGGATGACGCTCATCTCGGCGTCGCCAGACGTCGGCCGCGTAGAGCGCGAGCAGGGCGATCTGGAAGATGTGATTCAGCCAGGCGGGCAGAACGCTGGTACGGAAGCCGAACTCGATGACCGCCAGAGCGACGACGGCCGCGAGAGCCAGCACGCGCCACAACAGGACGCGCAGGTCCGCCTCCGCTTCGCGGGCCATCATTGAAGGAAGCGGAGGACGATCCGGAACCGCGTTGTCAGGTTCGTCGGACATGGAAGTGAGTGAATGATACTACTCGCAACTATCTCTCCGGAGAGTTTGCGTCGTCATCGACGATATGTCCGTTCCAGTACCGCTTCTCGATCGTCTCGTTGAGTTCGGCGTATTTCAATTCGTCCTGCGTTGGATCATCAGTGACCCATGTGTCGCGTACCGCGCCAGCAAGGCGAGAGATGACGATCACGCGGCGTGATTCGATGATGTCGGCAATAAACGCTCGTACGCGCTGCTCGGGCGATCCGACGTAGCCACACCATCCGAGACTGTCGCCGTGGACGTGCCAGGCGAATCCCTCAAAGCCGAGGGACCAGTCGCCATCTTCAGCACGTTCTACGATCAACTTTAGAAGACCATCCGGCGAGATGTACCGTTCGACGATCGCCATCGCAGGACATCCAATCTCTGCTAGCGGACTTAACCATTCGATCGTTTCATCACACGGAAGCCGATATCCCGCCGGAAGAACGCGCCCTCAAACTGGATCTTCTCACACGCCGCGTTGGCCTTCTTCTGGGCCTCGGCCAAATCCTTGCCCATCGCGCAGACATTGAGCACGCGGCCACCGGCGGTCACGACTTCGCCGGCGCGCGTCTTCGTCGTGCCCGCGTGGAACACCTTCACATCCTTGTCCTCCTCCGCCTTGTCGATGCCCGTGATCACCTTGCCCTTGGCGTATTCGCCGGGGTAACCGCCCGACGCCATCACGACGCAGCAGCAGGCACGGCTGTCCCAGCTCAGGTTCACCTCATCGAGCTTGCCGTCGACGACCGCAAGCATGATCTTCAGCAGGTCGCCTTTCAGCCGCATCAGCAGCGGCTGGCATTCCGGGTCGCCGAAGCGCACGTTGAACTCCAGCACCTTCGGGCCGCCGGCCGTGAGCATCAGCCCTGCGTAGAGCACGCCGCGGAAGTCGATGCCGTCGCGCCGCAGGGCGTCCACGATCGGCACGAGCACTTCGCCTTCGATCGTGTGCATCA
>ERZ869936.2138-NODE-2138-length-12119-cov-18.461207_pt1 | contig 12119 bp, 12 predicted proteins | sample MGYA00520876_ERZ869936 | MGnify/ENA primary metagenome ERZ869936 (study PRJEB32218, sample SAMN09650985) | biofilter metagenome | isolation source: enrty point of leading RO module | place: Saudi Arabia: Thuwal, RO plant located on Red Sea | collected 2016-02-17... | reverse complement strand
TCCAGTTCGTCGTCATCCAGTTCGTCCTCGAGTTCAAGCAGCAGCTAATCGCAGGTGTAGAACGGTTCCATGGACTTTCGAGCGAACTCCCGCAGTTATTCTGCGACGATAAGAACCGGTCGATTCCGTTTCGTCCATTGGATGTCGTAGCGGCTGAGCGTCGATCAAGGTGCGAAGAGCAATGATTGACGCGCTGTGCATTATTGGTCACCCGAGTCGGCTGGGAGGGGCAGATACCGAACTCGACCATCAGATCCATTGCTGGCAGGCGATGGGGGTGGATGTCCACATCTGCCACACCGGAGCGCTCGACGCCAACCTGCGGGCCATGCAGATGGAACAGCGCGGTTGCATCTACCACCGGCAGTGCGACTGGAGTTCGCTTGACGGGATGCACTGCATTTCGTTCTGCAACGGCGAGTTTCTGAAGGCGCTACCGGAGATCAGGAAGTACGCACGGACGACAACGTTCGTAAACTGCATGACGTGGAACTTCGATCGCGAACTGGAAATGCAGAGCCGGGGGCTCATCGACTTTCATCTCTACCAGACCGACCACGCGATGGAGCGGGTGAGTCAGAAGCTAAAGGATCGCGGCACGTATCGGCCGCTACGGTTCCAGCCGCACTTCCATGCGGCCGATTTTCCGTTCCACGAGCAGCGGCCGACCGACAAGTTCCGCTTCGGTCGCATCTCGCGCGACGACGCCGACAAACACGGAGCGCGGCAACTCTGGATCTACGAAACAATGACGGCCCCGGTGCTGAAAGAGGGCGTGATCCTTGGCTGGGGACAGCGTGCTCAATCGAAATACGGGCGAGAGCCGGACTCTTACATCCGCACGCATCCCGAGGGAGGAATCAGCCAGAAGGAGTTCTACGAGTTCTGCGAAGCGATCATCATGACGACGGAGACGTTTGAAAACCTGCCCCGTGTCGGATTCGAGGCGATGGCTTCAGGTTCCGTGCTCGTCGTGGATAACCGGGGCGGGTGGACGCTCGAAGTCGAAGACGGCAAGACCGGCTGGCTCTGCCGCGACGACCGGGAGTTTGTCTATAAAGCGTCCCGTTGTGCGTTCGAGCAGGAAGAGCGCAACCGGATGCGGCACGCGGCCCGCCAACGTCTCGACGAACATTGGGGACTGGAGACGGCGATGAAGAGCTGGGAGCGCGTGTTCGACGCATGGGAGGCCTTGTAGGCCCGAATCAAGAACCGATCCTGCGTGCCGATGGTCGCAACGACTACTCTTCGTCTGTCCGGGCGGCTTTCTTCGCATCGGTGACGACTGAATAAATCCGTTCGGTCTCGTCATCGAACCTCGGGACGAGCCAGCCGACGAATTCGGCGGGGACTTCTCCCAACTGTTGCCAGAGATCGGCATAGCCGGCGCCGCCGGCCGCGCTCCCGTGGTAGACGCCGTTGCCCCAACGGTACACGTACGACGGTCCGGCGATATCGTCGGAATGCCGCACGGCGTCCCCGGCCGCCTGACGCAACCTGGCCCCCATTTGTTGGTCGAAAATCAGCTCGCTCGTCTTCGGATAGCCGCCGACCTCGGCGTATAGCTCGCGCGTAAACGCCCATGAGGAATGGAACCGCCCGGCGGCGTTCTCACGGCGAACCAGCCCCTCAGGCCGGCCGTAATTACTGAAAACTTCGCGAGTGACGATGAACCGCCCACCGGACGCGTAGGCGGCTGCGATTGAGGAGAGGTGATGCCGCAGGAAGATGTCGTCGTCTTCCCAGATCGCGATCAGGTCGCCGGTCGCCATCCGGGCCAGGGCATCGAACTTGGCGGGCAGCGTGGGATAGCGCTGAGGAGTACTGACGAGCTGCCAGCCGTCGCCGGTCTGGTCCTCGAACTGCCCGGCGTCGTCAAGGATGTAGAGCTTTCTCCGATCGGGCGGATGCTCCTGCGCCAGAAAACAGGCGACGGCATTCGCCAAAAGAGCGGGCCGCTTGTAAGTGGGACAGAGGCACGAGATGAAGGGAACGTTGTTCATCGTTCGCTGATCTTCTCCATCCCCGGCGGAAATGGCAATCGCTTAGATCGCTGGTCAGTTGTCGATCTTGCAGGGTGCCCGGCGGCCGTATCCCGTTTTCACAACATCGTACCTGGTTCTGCGGGAAGCGAGAATGGCCTGGTTCGGAAAAGGAATGGTACAGAAACCTCTTTGTGGGAACTGTCACAGGCCACTCATTCTGTTCAGTCACGGACCGTTGTCGACGCACTTGCAGCCTTACATCGCCGTGAATACAGTGGCGAGCCTCTGGGCATTCTCACATTGAATCTGCACAGACCGCTCCCGCCGCAGCACAAGTATCACGGACTTCAATTCACAGCATCTCAAGCCTGACCGGCTCTTCCGAATCGAGCCCGGGCGCTGGGTACGATGTCGTCGTCATCGTCGCACACGCCGGAGGAGCGTGGAATGTCACGCACTGTCGCGATCGTCCAGGCCCGGATGTCGTCTTTGCGATTGCCGGGAAAAGTGCTCCTGGACGTCGCGGGGGAACCACTCCTGGCGCGAGTCGTACACCGTGTGCAGCGGGCCGCCCTGGTGGACGAGGTGGTCGTGGCGACCTCGACGGAATCGGCTGATGACCCGATCGTCGAACTGTGCCAGCAGCGCGGATGGAACTGCTCGCGGGGGAGTGCGACCGACGTCCTGGCAAGATACGCCCAAGCGGCAGCGGAATTCCAAGCGTCGGTGGTCGTGAGGATCACGGCCGACTGTCCGATCGTTGATCCGGAGTTAATCGACCTGGCTCTCCGGGAGTATCACGCCGGCCCGCCGCTGGACTACGTCTCGACCGTCATCGAAAAAAGCAGCGTCCCCGGCGGGACTTCGGTCGAGGTGGTGTCGGCGGACACGTTGCACCGGCTCAATATCACCGCGAACGCTCCTGAGTGGCGGGAGCACGTCACGCTCTATATCCGGCATCATCCGGAAAAATTCCGGGTCAAGCAACTGCAATTCGGTCCGCCCTATAGCGGTCCGGAGCTTGAAGTCGACACGCAGGCGGATCTGTCGCTCATCCGCACTCTTTTCGAGCACTTCGGCCATGACCGGTTTACATGGGGAGAAGCCGTCGCGGCTGTTCTTGGGCGCCCGCACTGGCTCGATCCGTCGATCATCGAGGCGTTCGATGAGACGGCCGTCACTCCGGCAAGCTATGAAGTGCTCACTCAAGAGGAAGCGGCCGACTTTGTTCAGTCCTGGACGCAACGCCTGGAACAAATGACACCCGTTCAGCGCGACCGCGAGTGGATCCTGCGCGAATACGGGCGGGAAAAGTGGGGGGAACTTGTGGCGTCAGACGTCGCGACTCCCGATGCGGCGACCTGGGAGTCTTTTCGGCGGGAAGGGCGAAACCCGGACGACCTGACCATCGTCTCGATCCGGGACGCACTCGCGCGACTCTCTCTGCGCGACGCGTATGCGGTCTTCGATCGAGCCGTGACAAGCGTTCTCGGAAAATACTCGGTGCCTCGCTACTGTGAGCTCGGCTGCGGGTTCGGCCGTCACCTGGCGCACGTCGACTCGGAGGCGTACGGGGGTGAGTTGACCGACAGCGGTGTCGAACTCTGCCGCCGGTTCGGCCTCGACGTGCGCCATTTTGATTTCGAGCAGCCGGACACCTATTCGCTCTTGCGGCCGTCGACCACGGTCTTCACCGTCCATGCCGTTGAGCAACTTTCGAGCGCAGCGGCCGTCGTTGACGGGCTACGCAGGCATTGTCAGAACGTTGCGTATGTGGTGCACTTTGAACCATGCTGGCGAGAGGAGCGAGCGACGCCGCTCGGCCGAGCCCGCAACCTGTACGTGCTCCGAAACGACTACAACCGCGACTTGTTGTCGATTCTCGGCTCTGCAGAGGACATTCAGATCCTGGAGCAACGCTACGATGTGATCGGACTGAATCCGCTGAATCCGACGCACATCATTGCCTGGCGTTTTCGCGATCGCTGGTGATCGCATGGAGCGCAGTCAAAACACGATCGTAAGAGAACTGCATCGATTGCGATCAGCCGGCAACTCGTCAAGTTGGAGACCCTCTTGGAACGCACGAATTGCGGAACCCGACGACTGACCGAATTGCGCGACGCCCACGCCGGCATGACCTGCTGTGTGATCGGGATGGGGCCCACTCTGCTGGAGTTGACGAAGGACTCCTTCAGTCGCAGGGATGTGCTCCTGGCGCTCAATCACGCCGTGATCCACATCGAGAAGTTGGGGCTCAGCAATCCGGTCTATTCGATGCAGAAGGATGGATTCTGCGTGCGGCCGAAGAAGGTTCCTCTGATCGTGCACGAACTGGAGGGAATTCACACCGTCGGAGCCGAAGGCGCCAACTCGCCCGACTATGAGCCGAGATTCGTCTTCAACAACCCGGAAGACTTTGGCCTGGAGTGGTACCGCCCCTCGGTTGTCACGGCGATCAAGATCGCAGAACTGCTCGGTTGTCCCAAAGTCAGGCTCCTAGCCTGCGACGCCCTCAGTACGGGAGACTGCCGTCGCGTCGAATTCGACCCTGAGGGAAATCCGAGAATCGACGCAGGATTCGCCTGTTACACGGCGCCGACTGAGAAACTGCAGGAACTGGAACGGTCGATTCCAATCACAATCGACTGGAGCAGACCGGCGGGCGATGGCTGAACGCAGCATCCTATGTTCACAAATCGCGCCAAAGGAGCGACAGGGTACGGTAACGTCGCTCTGCCATCGCCCCCAGCCATAATGCGTCTCCCTTCAGCACCACTCAACGCCCCACAACCGGCGTCGCCCAGCCGATGCCGGCGGGCCAGAACGCGTACGGCCCGGCGTAACCGGGGGTGGCGTAATATGCGCTCGTGTACACTGGCGAGTACATGTAGTAGGGGTAGCTGTAATAGTAGGGGGCCCCATAATAGTATGGTGCGCCGTAGTAGTACGCCCGTGGATAGTGCCAGGTCACGTAGCTCCAGGCGGGATAGTAGTAGCCGTACGCCGGGTATGCGTATGTCGAATACGGAGAGGCGTACGCCGGATAGTAGCCGAAAGCAGGGCCGGTTGTGCAGCGGGGTGTCGCCGCCGGCTTCTCTGCGTCGTGGGCTTCGTCGGCGCCTTCAGCGTCGTCGGCCGGTTCAGCATCCTCGGCCGCGTCGTCGAGAAAACTGACCAGACGCGGAATGGCCGCGGCGTCCGCAGGAGTCAGCGTGCTGTCGGGTGTGTCGAAAACGGAATCCCAGTCGGTCAGATCGATATCGATCGCCTCGGCAACGCCGTTGCGTTCCACCTCCAGCGTGGTGGTTGCGTCAGCCTGCAGTCGCGCAATGGTCTCAATGAAAGCGTCGGTCGATGTGACTCGTTCGCCGTCCAGGGACAGAATGGCGTCGCCGATCTGCAGACGCGCTCGCGCGGCGGGGCTGCCCGGCACAACATCGGCCACCACGACCGTTCGGCCCCGGAGAAAACGCACACCAAGTGCGGGACGCTGCGGCCCCTGCTCCGGTGCGCGTTGATCCAACGCGGCGTCCACACGCAGTTCGCCGGTCACAGTTGCAGCGTCCTCAGCAGCCACCGGTCGTCCGACGCCCCACACCAGCAACGCGACGGCAACGACTCCGAATTTCGATCTCGACATTTTCATTGCTCCCCAGAGGTGAACGGACCCGCGATTGGAGGATGCTCGGGCATCGGGTCATCTCTCCCGCGCGGCGCGAAAATAGGATAACTGGAACGTCTGAAAGATTCACGCAATTCTGTGTGGATTGTCCAAGATTCTTGGCGCGACGACTCACGAAGCCAGGCGGGCGTGCCGCGCGGGTCGGTTCGCGTTCTCCAATGCCGTGCGGCGCGGATCACGAGGACGGGCCGGCGGACGGTGGCGGGCGGGAGGGTCCATCGGCCGATTTTGTCCGGTTTTCGCTTGCTTGACATAACTTCTGCCGTTGCCGTACGATTCGGCGAATCGTCGAAGTGTGACCACGGATGTCGGGGAGTGGGGCCATCGCGTCGCCCGACCCGGCAGAGAGACCTGAAGAGGCGAAGGCGAACATGGCGGTCCCCAAGAGAAAAATTTCCCGGACGCGCGGCCGGAAGCGGCGCAGCCATAACGCGGTGACTCCGATCAAGTTGCAGTTCTGTCCGCAGTGCGGAACGGCGAAGCCTTCGCACGTGATCTGCCCCAACTGCGGGCATTACCAAGGCCGCACGCTGGTTGAAACCGAGGATTAGTCGGTCATGCGCATCGCACTGGATGCGATGGGAGGTGATCTCGCTCCGAAGATCAACATCGAAGGAGCGATCGCCGCGGTCCAGGCCCATCCCGATCTTGAAGTCGTGCTGGTCGGCGACCGCGCCGCTATCGACGCACAGCTTGAGGAGGCCGGCGCGAGCGAGGAGCGAATCTCAATCGCCGAAGCGGACGGCCACGTCGGCATGCATGAGAAGCCGACCGAGGCGATGCGGAAAAAGCCCAACTGCTCAATCGCCGTCTGTTGGCGGCTCATGGCGGGGCGGGAAGTCGAAGCGGTCGTCAGCGCCGGCAACACCGGCGGCGTCGTCGCGATGGGGCTGCGAACCCGGCTCTTTCTGAAAGGGGTCAAACGCCCCGGAATCGCCGTCGTGCTCCCCACGCTCACCGGCCGTGCACTGTTGCTCGATGTCGGCGCCAACCCGGCCGCTCGTCCCGAGCACCTGTACCAGTACGCGGTGATGGGGAGCATCTACGCCCGGGAGATGCTCAAGGTCGAGGAACCGAAACTGGGCCTCATGAACATCGGCAGCGAGGAAGGCAAGGGGACCGATCTCGTCCGTGAAACTCACGAGCTGATCGTCGGCAGTTCGCTCAAACCGCACTACATCGGGAATGTCGAAGGCCGCGGATTGTATCAGGGTGAGGCCGACGTGATTGTCTGCGAGGGATTCGTAGGAAACGTCGTCCTGAAAGTCAGCGAAGGCATGGCCGGAATGATGCTCTCGTCGATCGCACGCGAAGTTCTCGGTTCCGTCGAGAAGGAACGCGCCCAAGTCGAATCGACGTTCAGGGACATCACGCGGCGTTTCGAGTACAACGAGGTCGGCGGCGCTCCCTTGCTGGGCATCGACGGCATCTGCCTGATCTGCCACGGCTCCAGCGACGCGAGGTCGATCGCCAACGCCTTGCGCGGCGCCGGGACATTGCACGACCACCGCGTCAATTCGCGGATCGTCGAAGAACTCGGCGCCAACGGCAGCGTGTGATACGCGGCCCGCACGGCGTTCTTTCCCGGTCAGGCGCCGGGGCACGGCCCCACTCCCACTGAGACGGATCGATTCCATGAGCAAGATCGGATTTCTCTTTCCCGGCCAGGGCGCACAGACCGTGGGCATGGGCCGGCGCATCGCCGAGCAGTATCCCGCTGCAAAGCAACTGTACGACCAGGCGGCCGACATCCTCGGTTACGATCTCGCAAAGCTGTGCGCCGAGGGGCCGTCGGAAGAACTCGATTCCACCGTCGTCTCCCAGCCGGCACTGTTCGTGACGAGTCTGGCGTGCCTCGAAAAGTTGCGCGCGGAAAAGCCTGACATCGCTCTCGCCTGCGAAATGACGGCCGGGCTCAGCCTGGGGGAATACACCGCGCTGGTTTTCGCCGGCGCCATGTCGTTTGAAGACGGACTGCGGGTTGTCCAGCAGCGCGGCCAGGCGATGCAGGACGCCTCGGACGCCACTCCCTCGGGCATGGTCAGTGTGCTGCTGCTGGACATCGAGCAGGTGCAGAAGATCCGCGACGAAGCGTCCGCAGCCGGGACGATCGAAATCGCCAACTATCTCTGTCCCGGAAATATCGTGCTGTCCGGCGAGAACGCCGCCTGCGAAAAAGCCGTGGAACTGACCGAAGCCGCAGGAGGAAAACCGGTGCCGCTCGCCGTGGCCGGCGCCTTTCATACCAGAATCATGCAGCCGGCCGATTCGCGACTGGCGGACGCTCTGGCGGACGTTGAGGTTTCCTCGCCGCAGATTCCGGTCGTCTCGAACGTCGACGCCGCGACGCACGAGGATCCGGACGAGATCAAGCAGATCCTCGTCCGGCAGGTTCTGACTCCCGTCCGCTGGGAAGACTCGATGCGGGCGATGCTCGCCGCAGGAATCGACGAATTCTACGAGATCGGTCCGGGCAAGGTGCTCACCGGCCTGCTCAAGCGCGTTAATCGCAAGACCCCGTGCACACCCGTCAACGACGCCAGTTGATCAGTTCGCGCCGCACTCGGAGTGTCCGATGCTGTCCGTCGGCGCGGGAGTGGGGGCTTCGTCGTCAAACCACTCATCGGACGGATCGAACTTGGGCAGCACGAGGATCAGGACTTTCATCTTTCCGACCGCACGGTGCCGCGTTCCCGGGCGGATCATGATGCACATTCCAGGTTCCACGGGAATCAGCTCGTCGTTCAATTGCATCCGCGCATCGGGGCCGCATTCCAGGAAGAAATACGTTTCGGTGAGCCGCTTGTGGTAGTGCACGCGGGCGTCTGCGGAAATCTCCGTCACGTGGACCGTTCCCGGAAAATCATCAACATCGGCGAACGCGCGACGCGCCGTTCCACAAGGGCACGGAACTCCGGGGATGTCGGAGAACCGCGCAACTTCGTACGGCGGCCGCGTACTTTGATTCTCCGGTTGATTCGAGGCGGAGAACGTCCCGGCTGGAATGTCAGTCGACATGGAATGCAACGATCATGCTGGGGCGAATGACAGTCCCGGCGGCCGCGCGGGCAGCGCCGAGCATTCAATCCGGCCGCAGTGTATCACATCCGAACGGTCGCCGCGGCGTCGCGTGAAGCCTGGTCTCTGAACCAGCGTGATCGGTTATTTCACTCTGGCGAGACTCGTTCAAGGGAGGGCGCGGCTCTGCCGAGCCGAATCCGCTGTCGATCAGTCGGACTGGGCGCGGAAGATCACGTTCGTCGATACTTCGCCGTCGCTCATCGCGATGAGTTCGCCGGCGGCCGCCTCGAAGCGGTCGATGTCTTCGAGTTCCCGGACGCGGTACGTGCCGGGGTCCAGCGAAACGGGCTTGCCGATGCAGGTCGAGATCTCGGTTTCGATCCGCCTGCGCGTCAGCGTGCGGGGATCAACGTGCAGTGCGAGCAGTCTTCCGTCCCGCTTTCCGGTTCCGTTGGCTGCATAGCCGGGCGGGAGGTAGATCGCGCCGGTGTAGAAGTCGACGGCGAAGGCGATCAGACCGGGGACGAGAAACAGCAGCAGGCCGAGGCCGTTGAGCGCCACGATGGCTGGATCAAGCCTGCCGCAGCGGGGCTGGCCGACCCGGTCCGGATGGAACAGGGTTCCGCAAGCGGAGAGACTGAACGGAGCGACCGAACTGAGCGCAACGGCGGGCAGCCGCCGGACGAATTGTCGACGGTTCATGGCAGGTCTGGGGCAATCGGGGAGCAGGGGGTCTCGGAACGGGAATGCTTCGGCCCGCGACCGCGGCGGATTGTTCGACCGGGCTGGTCAGCCCGATCGGGAAATGGGGGGCGGGAGGTTAATCGATCGTTGCCTGAACGACAACGCGGGATTCGGGGAATCCGCAGGCCTGCCTCGGGCAGGGCGAGGAGGGTTCTGAACCACTTAACGTCCGGGGATCAGGCACCTTCCGTTGACGAACGCCTGTGGAGACTGGACAGTGATTCTGATAAGAATTTGCGGTCGTCGCCTGAGACCTTGATCCGGGCGTCCCTGCGCCGCGTTGTCGATCGGCACGTTTCAATCAGACCGGCACCACAGGAGACACGACATGCGACCCGGCGGCCTGACAGCGATATGTGTGGTCGCGTTCGTCCTCGCGGCATTCGGGATGTTCACGATTCTCGGCGGATGCTTCGGACTGATCGCCCAGCAGTTCATGGGTGAAATGATGTCTTCCTTCTCGTCCATGCCGGCGCCGACCGGTCCGGGAGCGCAACAGTTCCAGGCGAACATGGATGCACAGCGACAGATGTATGAGGACATGGCCGCGATGCAGAGGCGGCACCTGCCGCTGTTGATCGCGCAATATCTCTTCCACCTGACGGTGATCGCCCTGCTGATTGTTGCCGGCATCCGGGCGATGCAGGGGAAACGAAACGCGCGACGTCTCTTGACGATCACGATGGGCGCATTGATCGCATTCACGCTGTTTCGTTTGGTTCCGCAGATCCTGATCCAGACGGAGACTCAGGAGATCACGACTCGATACATGAGCCAGATCATGCAGGCGACTCCGGGACCGGGCGGGGCGCCCGCTGTGGCGATGTCGAAATCGATCATGTCAATGAGCACGGCATTCGGCGTGGCGATCTGGGGTGTCTGGACGCTCGTCCTCCTCGGCTACGCCGGCGCGTCGATCTGGTATGTCAACCAGCCACAGGTGGTTCGCTGGTTCCAGTCCTGCAATGCGCTGGAGATCGAATCCTTCGCCGACGCGAGCGACTCTCCTCCTGAGACCGACGCCGTGTGAAGCAGCCCGGCGGGTTGGTCTCCGGAGCGATTCAACCCGACCCGATCGTCGATCCGCCTCAATCGGTGCGAGACCGCTCGCGTCGCGCGCAGACTTCAACCAGATTCCTGGCGAACGCGGGCGTCTCCTCGTCGTCGTGCTTCTGAACGACCCGGTTGATCAGAGCGACGCGGCTGAGGAACCCGATGAGCCGGCTGCGGTGCTCGACGCGAATGTGATCCCGAAACGTGCAGCCGCCTTCGCCGTTCTCGTGCAGGCTGACGTCCCAGATCACCTTCACGCGGGACGGGATCAACCGGAAAATCCACATTTCAGACGCGTGCGAGATCATGCGAATGTGGTGCGGCTCCAGAATCTCCGGCTCGTAGTGCTGGACGAGCAGATGGCCGCCGACCGATTCCACGTTGATCGACGACCGTGCCCCGCCAGGCAGCGGACTCGACGCCCCGGCGATGTGGCCGCGGGCGCACTCGCGGTAATCCCGATCGCTCATCTGATAGACCCAGTAGGAGAGATCCAGCTCATCCCGCGGCGTATCGATGACGACCTCCGAGACCACATCGGCGAGAACCTGCATCGTGCGTTGCTCCAATCGATCCGTCGTTTGCGTCAAACTGCGTATTCCACGCGACACGTGTTAGGCTGGATTCCCCCGGTTGGTGCATGGCCGCAGTCACGACTGTGGGTGGCCGGGGCTGGACGAAGCGAAGCGAAGGAAGCCCCGGTGATCCGGATCCAGGCGACCCAGGGCTCCACGGCGCTGACGCTTGTTCCAGGCCCAGTCTCAGAAATTCACCCGTCACCCGTTTCTGAACGAACGCAGCCTACGAAAACGTATCACTCCCGGTAAGACAACCTCATCATGAACGAACGCGAACATGTCGGCTTGATCGGAGTCGGGCTCCTCGGCTCGGCCCTCGCAGAGCGCTTGCTGAAAGCCGGCTTCGATGTGCACGGCTTCGACACCGACAACAAACGGCGCGACGACCTCACCGCCGCCGGCGGGAGCGTGGCCGACGAAGCCGCGATCGTGGCCCGCACCTGCCGGCGGATCATGCTCTCGCTGCCGAACTCCGGCGTGGTAAGCGCGGTCGTTGATGAAATCAGTGGCGACCTCAAGCCGGGTGCGCTGTTGATCGACACAACCACAGGCGACCCGGAGGAGACCGCCGAACTCGGCGCACGACTCGCCGAGCGAAACATCGGCTATGTCGACGCCACCGTGGGCGGATCGAGCGCCCATGCGCGAGCGGGCCACGCCCTGCTGATGGTGGGGGGCGCGCCGGAGCATCTGCCGGACGCCAGGGACATCCTCGACGCCGTCTCAACCAACGTCGTGCATGTCGGCCCGTGCGGGAGCGGCGCGCGGATGAAGCTGGTCTTCAATCTCGTGCTCGGCCTCAACCGCGCCGTCCTGGCCGAAGGGCTGGCGTTCGCGAAGGCCTCCGGACTCGATCCCCGGGCCGCGCTGGAAGTGCTCCGCAGCGGCGCCGCCGCCTCGGCCGTCATGGAGACCAAGGGCGAAAAGATGCTCAACCGCGAATTCACCCCGCAAGCGAGACTCGCCCAGCACCTGAAAGACGTCCACCTCATCCTCCAGACCGCCGAATCCCACGGCACGTCGCTCCCCTTCAGCACGCTCCACCGCAGTCTC
>ERZ869936.2137-NODE-2137-length-12125-cov-5.883347_pt1 | contig 12125 bp, 11 predicted proteins | sample MGYA00520876_ERZ869936 | MGnify/ENA primary metagenome ERZ869936 (study PRJEB32218, sample SAMN09650985) | biofilter metagenome | isolation source: enrty point of leading RO module | place: Saudi Arabia: Thuwal, RO plant located on Red Sea | collected 2016-02-17 ... | reverse complement strand
TAAAAGGCTGCGCCTCACGCGATCGGCGCGTGAAGGGCTGCGGCGCGCGCGATCTTCGAACAAGGATCGAGGGTGGGGCGGGGAAATCTGGCAGGCCTTCAGCCTGCGGTTCCAAGCTATTATCCCATACCCAGGGCGTTGCCCTGATCCTTATACGCATCTTGGCTCTGGTCTGGGATCGGTCGGATCGACAGAGGCCCGCGCGCCTTGTGTCCGCGTCCAAGTGGGCCATCGCTCGCGACTCGGACCGCCCCCTGGAAAAGACGCCAAAAAGCCCTTGTACTGTTAGAAACAGGTGCTTGAATCGGCGGTGGCATCACCCCGCCACCGCATGCCCGAGGACTTCGCAGAGGAATTCACCGGTGCCGACCTCAAGGATTTGAGGCGCAGCCGGCGGCTGCCCGTGCTTGCCGCAAGGCTGGCCGATGCACCGGCCGCGAGCATCTCGGCGGCCTGCGGCGGATGGGCCGAATCGATGGCCGCCTTCCGCCTGCTCAACAACGGGGACTTCGCCGCCGAGAAGCTCATCGGCCCGCACACGGACAGGACCTCGGAGCGCTGCGCCGATCACGATTGCGTGATCGCCATCCAGGACACCACCGAGATGGACTTCAGCCGTATGAAGGGCCTCGAGGGGCTCGGGCCGCTCAACGACGAGACCCGCCGGGGTTTTTACATGCACGGCCATTACGTGGTCGGCGAAGAAGGGCTGCCTCTGGGCCTGCTGGGTGCCGACATCACGGTCCGCGATGACGAGCACTTCCGGCGCGCCTCCGAGCGCAAGAAGCTGCCCATCGAGAGCAAGGAGAGCTACCGCTGGATCGAGGGCTACCGCCGTGCTTGCGAACTGGCCCGCAAGCTGCCCGGCACCGAAGTGTTCTCGGTCGGCGACCGTGAGTGCGACATCTTCGAGCTCTACGCGGAGTGGCAGCTTGCCGAGCCGGGGCGGCGTGCCGAATGGGTCGTGAGGGCCAACCAGGACCGCGCCCTGTTGCCGGGCGAGGACGCGCAAGATGGCGAGGAGGATCGGTCCGACAAGCTCTTCGAGGCCGCCCGGCAAGCCCCGGTGCTCGGCGAGATCGAGTTCGAGGTGCCTGCCCGCAGCGGCATGAGGAAGGTCAAAGGCAACCGGGTGAAGACCGAGCGCAGCGCCCGCACGGTGCGCCAGGGCGTGCGTGCCGTGGAGGTGACACCCCGCCCACCGTTCCGCAAGGGCCGCAGGCTTGCGCCAGTGACCTTTCATGCGGTTCTCGCCGAGGAGATTGATCCGCCCGAGGGCGAGGAGCCGATCTGCTGGCTGCTGCTGACCAGCCGCAAGATCACGAGTTTTGAAGAGGCGCGGCGGATCATCCGGATCTACCTGCGTCGTTGGGACATCGAGGTGTTCTTCCGCGTGCTCAAGACCGGCTGCCGCGTCGAGCGGATCCAACTCAAAAACCGCCAAGCACTGGTGCGGGCTCTGATGGTCTATCTTGTGGTCGCCTGGCGCATTCTTTACCTGACCCACCTCGGACGCCGCTGCCCCGATCTGCCTTGCGGCTGCGTGTTCGACGAGGCGGAGTGGAAATCGACCTGCGCGGTGGTGAAGCGACCGGCGAATGCCGGCGAACCGACCTTGCGAGAGTTCATCGGAATCATCGGCAGGCTCGGAGGTCATCTCGGGCGCAAAAGCGACGGCGAGCCCGGGCCGCAGGCGGTCTGGAAGGGTCTGTCGCGGGTGAGGGATTTCGCGTTGGTGTGGCGCGTGATGGACGGCGAGTGAGAAGATCGCCGGGGCGGCGGGACGGTTGGTGCCAACCGTCGGCATGATGCTGCCCGGATCGCGACGTCCTCGACGACGAAACCTGCGGAACGGTTGATCGGGCCCCGTCCCGTGCCGGGAGACTGCCATCGGATCAACCACCGGCTTACCGCAGCGAGATCTCGCCGGACGCCAATTTGCGTATAAGGATCAGGGCGTTGCCCCGGGCTGGTATGTGCCGGGCCGTTGGCCCTCGGGAGCCGCTCCCGGCGCGTTCTTGGAGTCCGCCGACACGTTCGAGGACTCCTCCGACACGTTCGAGGACTCCTCCGACGTGTTCAAGGACTCCTCCGACATGTTCGAGGACTCCTCCGACAGGTTCGAGGACTCCTTCGACAGGTTCGAGGACTCCTTCGACGCGTTCGAGGACTCCCTCGACACGTTCGGGGACTCCCTCGGCGCGTTCGGGGACTCCCCCGGTGCGTTTGGGGACTCCTTCGACGCGTTCGGGGACTCCCGCGGCGGGTTGGAGAACTCCTCCGGCTCATGGTGAGAGATTAATTCCTCCCGGTAGGAGCGCTCCTTCTCCTGGTAGGAGACCCTCCTCTCATGGGAATGGAGACTCTCTTCTCCAGACACGAGATTCCTCTCCCGGAATAAGCGGATTTTCTCAAATGTTGAGAAGTATCTGGGATGGATACGGAGGAACTTCTCCGAGTTGTGGCTTGTCCACTCCCGAAACAAAGCGTATTTCCGACGAGAACTCTGTATTCCCGCCCATGAAGACCGAACCGGGTGCCAGCGGACCTGAAATCCCGCTGGAGAAACTGTTGTCGGGCCTCGGCAGCACCGTGCGCTGGGCGGTGCTGCGGGAGTTGGCCAAGGGAGAGCCTTTGCCGGTGGTGGAACTTGCCAGCCGGCTGCGCCTGAGCCAGTCCGCGATGTCGAAGCAGATGGGCGTGCTGCGCTGGGCGGGCCTGGTGGTGCGGCGCTACGGCAGCTACGCGCTGCCGCGCGGCGTGCGCTCGGAGGACGGGGCCACGCTCGACTTCGGTCACGTGGTCCTCCGGGTCCGGCGGTAGGAGGGGTCGGGGGTCGGGTGGCCGATGGCGAATGACGAAAGACCCAAATACCCAAGGAAATCCGAATGCCGATGCCCGAAGCGGGGAGCAAAGCCACGCTGACACCTTGCTCGGGGATCCTTCGTCCTTCGAAATTCGAGATTCCTTCGTGCTTGGGTGTTTGGGTGCTTCGTCATTGGTCCGGCTTCGTCATTGGTCCGGCTTCGTCATTGGTCCGGATTTCGAACTCGTGAGAAATCCGGGCAACAATTGGCAGCAATGGCCTCGGGGGAATTGGCTTGGGGAGCCGGCTGTGCGGGGTCGATGTCCCGACTTCGAATCCCCGGTTTCCGTTCCAGGATAGACCGTGGGCTTGGATCGGCCGGCAAGGCAGCGAATCCAAGGCCCCGATATCAAATGACCCCATCTCCCGATTCCCTTCGGGTTCACGATTGGCGATCGACAGGGATCTCGATGCTCCGGGATCACCGCTTCTGCCGACGGCTGGTGACGGGACCGTTCTCGCCGCTGTAGTCCGACCACTCGGGGTGAATCTTCGGCTGGGGCCCGGCCTTGACCGGTTCCTGTTCCCTGGCGGGGGCCTTCAGCACTTCCCTCGTCATGCGGTGCCACTCGTCGGCCATCCGCTTGAGTCGCTCCGGGTGCTCGTTGGCGAGGTTGTGGAGTTCGGTCGGATCATTCGCGAGGTGGTAGAGTTCCCATGGCCCGCGGCGGAAGGAGACGAGTTTCCAGTCGCCATCGCGCAGGCCGCGATCGATGCCGTAGAGGAAGTGGATCGGGGGCCGCTTGCCGAGGGGCTTTCCGGCAAGCACGGGGGCGAGTGAGACGCCGGCCAGGGGGGTGGGTTCGCGGCCGGGGAAGGTGCCGGGCGTTTCGGCTTCGCCGAGGGCGGCGAGCGTGGGCAGCACATCGACGAGATGGGCGGGGGTGTCGGTGATCGATCCGGGCCGGGCCTTCAGCCCGGCGGGCCAGTGGACGATGGCGGGCGTGGCGATGCCGCCCTCGAACTGGTTCTGCTTGTAGAAGCGGAAGGGGGCGTTGCGCGCCCAGGCCCAGCCGGTGCTGTCGGACCAACGGGTGGCGCCGCGCTCGTGGGGCGGCTCGTCCATGCCCTTGCTGGGGCGGTCGTAGGGGCAGGCGCCGTTGTCGGAAAGGAAGAGGATGAGGGTGTCGTCGAGGTCGCCGGACTCCTCGAGGTCGGCGACCACGCGTCCGAGTTCCTGGTCGATGCGGTCGATGAGTCCGGCGTAGCCCGCCATGCGCCGGCTTTCCCAGGCCCGGATCTCCTCCGTCACCGAGTCCCAGGCCGGGATGTGGTCGGGCCGGGGGCTGGGTTCGACGCCATCGGCGAGCAGGCCGATTTCCCGCTGCCGGCGGATGCGCTGCTCGCGGATGCGATCCCAGCCGCCGTCGTAGCGGTCGCGGTATTTCTCGTAGTCCTCCTTGAGCGGCTGGATCGGGGCGTGGGGGGCGTTGAAGGCGATGTAGAGGAACCAGGGCTTTTCTGCCCGCCGCGCCTCGTCGATGAAGCGCAGGGCGAAGTCCACGTCGGCGGTGGTGGTGTAGAAGTCGTCGGCGGGCACCTGCCACGGCTCGCCATTGAGCCGGAAGGTGTTGTCGCCCTTGAAGTAGTCGGTCGAGCCGGAGAGGTGGCCGAAGTAGCGGTCGAAGCCGAAGTCGGTCGGCTGCTTCGAGAGGTGCCACTTGCCGGTCATCATGGTGAAGTATCCGGCCGGGCGGAGGACTTCGGGGATGGTGACGGCGCGGTTCATCGCCTCGTCGCCCGCCTGGCGGCACCAGCGGCCGGTGAGGAGCGAGACCCGGGAGGAGTGGCACTTGGCGGTATTGTAGAAACTGGAGAAGCGCAGGCCGCCCTCGGCGAGGCGGTCGAGCACGGGGGTGTCGATTTCCGACCCGTAGCAGCCGAGGTCGGAGTAGCCGAGGTCGTCGGTGAGGATGACGAGGAAGTTCGGGCGCTTCGCGACGGCCGGACCGGTGAGCAGCGAGAGCAGGACAAGGAGGCGGACAAGGGGATGGTGCGATCTCATGAGACGGCTGAGGATACCCGCCGAGCGGGCGGAAACGTTCAACCCGAACTTCTCATACCCGGTCGGGCGGGTGCCCAATGATGAATGACGAAAGACCAATGATGAATGACGAAAGACCCAAATACCCAAATACCCAAATACCCAAATACCCAAATACCCAAGGAAATCGGAATGCCAATGCCCGAAGTGGGGAGCAAGCCACGCTGGCACCCTGCTCGGGGGGGCTTCGTCCTTCGAAATTCGAGATTCCTTCGTGCTTGGGTGTTTGGGTGCTTCGTCATTGGTCCGGCTTCGTCATTGGCCCGCATTTCGAACTCGTGAGAGATCCGGGTCAAGGGACGGCGGATGGGGACTCGCCGGAGCCGGGGATCAGGTGGCTGGACGCCGGTGATCCGCTTTGCGCGTGGCCATTCTTGCCAAGACGGAGCGCCTGAACTTGGATGGGCGCGTCCGATGGACGGCGATTTCAAACCAGAGGATTCTCCCACTCCGCATCCGCGGTTGAGGCGGACGTTCAGCACGCTGCTGGCGGGGGTGGCATCGGTGGTGCCGGTGCTGGCGACCGCCTGGCTGCTGGTGGTGATCTATCGCATTCTCGGTGACCTCGGCGGCGGGATCATCGCCGGCGTGTTCCGGTTCCTGAACTGGCTGCGCGGCGTCGCTCCGGATTCCCCCGCCGCCTGGTCGTTTGATTTCCCCGGCTCGAACCTGGTGCTGGCGCTGCTGCCGGTGATGATCGTGTTTGCGGTCGGCTTCGCGGTGACCAACGCGCTGGGCCGCCACCTGTTGCACTGGATGGAGTCGAAGATCCAGCGGCTGCCGCTGCTCGGCTTCGTCTATTCGTCGATCAAGCAGCTTGTCGACGCGCTGAAGGGCCTGGGTTCGGAGCGGAAGTTCAAGGGGGTGGCCTTCGTCGAGTATCCTGCTCCCGGTTGCCGTCTGGTCGGTTTCGTGACCGGGAACTTCCACGACGCGCAGTCCGGCAGGGACGTGACCTCGGTGTTCCTCCCGACGGCGCCGAATCCGCTGACGGGTTTCGTGGTCATCGTCGATGACGAGCGGGTGCAGGCCGCCGACATGTCGCTGGAGGAGGCGAGCAAGATGATTCTTTCCGCCGGCCTCGTGCCGCCACCCGGCGCGGTGCCCGCCACTCAGCGCGAGGCCCAGAAGACCGACTCGCCGTCGTCGATTTCCTCCGAGTAGGTCATCGTGAGCCAACGCAGCCGGTGGGCCAGCAGCTTCGCCAGCTCGAGGGTGATGGCGGGCTGGTGCCTGAGGCTGTCGAGCGGGTTCTCGATGACGGCGAAGGTGGATTCCCTGTTGGTGGTGACGGTGGCGGTGGAGCGGATGTCGAGCAGCGTGGCGATCTCGCCGAAGGCCGAGCCCGGGCGGTCGATGCTGCAGATCGAGGTGCCGTCCTTGGTGATGTGGACGCCACCTTCCCTGAGGACGTAGATGCGGTCGACGGGGTCGCCCTGACGGAGGATCGTTTCGCCCTTGGCAAAGGAGGCCACCGGGGCGTCGCCGACGAGTTCCAGGAGTTTGGTCATGGGGCGGAGCTTGGCCATCCCGGCGGGGCGGGCAAGCCGGGTTTGGTGACATTGCGACGGGCGTTGACGTCGATTCGCGGGCGGGCTTGAGTTCGGGGCGTGGGCAGGATTTCGATTCCGGAGTATGCGATGGCACTCGCGCATGTGGCGTCGCTGCGTTCCGAGGATCCCTTCCGCAAGGTCGGCGCGGCGGCGCTGGACTTCGACAACCGGGTGGTCGGCACCGCCTACAACGGCCTGGCGCCCGGCTTCGACGCACCGGCGGGTTTCTGGGACGACCGCGACGCCCGCCAGAAATTCATGCTCCACGCGGAGATCAACCTCTGCAGCCTCTTCAAGCGCGGCGAGGTGAAGCTGGTGGCGAGCACCACGATGCCGTGCACGGCCTGCATGCAGACGCTTTGCGCCTACGGCATCCGGGAAATCTACTACCGCGACATCTACAAGGCGTCCGACGCGCCGGAGATCGCCAGGCTCTACGGGATCCGTCTCGAGAGGGTGGAGTCCCACCCGGGAGTCGAGGCGACGCTCACTCCTCCTCCTTGAGGTCGCCGCCGTAGAAGCTCTTGATGTAGCCGAACTCCATCATGGTGTCGTGCCAGGGAGCGAGCAACTGGGGGTTGCGGAAGACGCGCGACGCCCGGGCCAGCGCCGCCTCCGCCTTGAGGGTGTCGCCATCGTGGTAGGCGATGGCGGCCTCGGCGTAGTAGGGGAAGGGGGTGTCGACCATGAAGTCGTACTTGTCGACCAGCTTGCGGGCCTCTTCGACGTCGCCGGACTTGATCATGCACAGCATCAGCTTGAACTCGGTGAGGTGGTAGAGCGCCTGCTGGTCCTCCTTGCCTTCGGTGAGGGTGAGCACGCGCTCGAACATTCGCTCGGCCTCCTCCCATCGCTTGGTGACGAAGTGAACCTCGGCGATGTTGAAGAGGACGCTGGCGTTCCCCGGCGAGAGGGTGTTGGCACGCTCGAAATGCTCCATCGCCTTGTCGAACGCGCGGAACTCGACCTGGCAGGCGCCCAGCATGTTCTGCACGTCGGGCGAGTCGGGGAAGATCTTCGTGGCGGCCTTGAGTTCCTCGATGGATTCGAAGATCCGCTTCTGGCCGAACAGCTCGCGGGCCTTGTTGACGTGCTCGCCGAACTCCTTGCGGCGGTCTTCCGGCAGGTTGAGGAAGTCCTCCTGCCAAGGCTGCATCTTCTCCTCGGGCTTGTCTTCGTTCTGGGCGGAGGCGGGGATGGCCAGGGCCATCAACAGCAGGATCGGGACGAGGATTTTCATGGTTGGAAAGGAACGATGGCCGGACTCTAGGGGGGCGCTGCGGAAATCGCAAGAGAGGGCTTCACCCGTAAAGCCGGTGGTTCCGGATGTGGTCGAGCACGCCTTGCGGAAGCCACGGGGGAACGGGGCGCCCCTCCCGCAGGGCCTCGCGGATGGCGGTGGACGAAGCCGGATGGGTGCCGCGGACGTGGTGCATGCGCCAGCCGGGGCGGGGCTCCGGCTCCCCATCGCGGGAGAAGACGATGAACTCGAGGAGCTCGGCGAGGGCCTCGGGCTCCCGCCAGCGGGGCAGGGCGTCCCACTGGTCGAGGCCGACGATCCAGAACAGCTTCGCCGCTGGAAAGGTCGCCCGCATGTGGCGGACGGTGCGGATCGACCACGACGGCGGTGGCGAGCGCAGCTCGAAATCATCGACCACCAGCCCGTCGAGGCCGCGCAGGGCGATTTCGAGCATGGCAAGCCGGTCGGCATCGCCCGCTCCCGGCGCCTCGTCCTTGTGCGGCGACCGCCGGCAGGGCAGGAAGCGGACCTCGTCGAGCGCCATCTCCCCGGCGGCGAGGCGGGCGATTTCCAGATGCCCCAGATGCACCGGATCGAAGGTGCCGCCGAAAAGGCCGAGACGGGTCGGGGATTTCATGGTTTCAGCCCGGAAACCGGCGTTGATTGAGGATCGGTGTTGCCGCGCGGAGACGAGCTGCCATACTCGGTTTCGCCTCGTCCCGTCGGGGTGCCGGGTGATCTGGGGGGAGAGCTCGGTGTTCCGCGGGGCGGGGTCTTGTTTTGTTCAGTCGTCGCCAAAGTGCTTCTCGGCATTGCCGCTGCAGATGGCATGCACGAGGCCTGACAGCGCCTCGAAGTCGTCGGGCAGCTCGCCACGGTCGGCCTCGGTGCCGACGAGGTTGCAGAGGATGCGGCGGAAGTACTCGTGACGCGGGTAAGAGAGGAACGATCGCGAGTCGGTGAGCATGCCGACGAAGCGCGACAGCAGCCCGGTGGCCGAGAGCGCGTTGAGCTGCATCTCCATGCCCTCCTTCTGGTCGAGGAACCACCAGCCGGAGCCGAACTGGATCTTGCCCGCGACGGAGCCGTCCTGGAAGGCGCCCGTGAGCGCGGCGAAGAGGTAGTTGTCCGCCGGGTTCAGGTTGTAGAGGATGATCTTCGGCAGGGCGTTCTCGGCCGAGAGTGTTCCGAGGTAGGCGAAGATCCCGGGTCCCTGCTGGTGATCGCCGATGGTGTCGTAGCCGGCGTCCGGGCCGAGGCTTTGGAAGCCCCGCGGATTGACGTTCCGCGCGGCGCCGAGGTGGAGCTGCTTGGTCCAGCCGCGGGCGGCGTCGAGACGGCCGAGAAAGACCATCAGGTAGAAGGTGAACTTCGCCCGCTCTTCCGCGGTCGCCGCCTCACCACCCCGGGCCTTCTCGAAAATGATCGCCGCATCGGCATCGTCGCAGCCTTCCGCCGGCAGGCAGTCGAAACCGTGATCGGAGAGCCGGCAGCCGGCCTGGTGGAAATCATCGTGCCGTTTCCGCAGCGCGGTGAGCAGGTCGCCGAGCTGCGAGATGTCGGTGTCCGAGATCGCCTCCAGCTTGTCGATCCACTCCTTGAAGGCCGCGGGCTGGTCGACGCAGAAGGACTTGTCCGGGCGGAAGGTCGGCCGCACCCGGGTCTCCAGATCCGAACCGGCGATCTCGAGGTGCGTGTCGAGGGGATCGACGGGGTCGTCGGTGGTCCCGATCATCCGGACGTCGAACTTGCGGAGGATCCCGTGGGCACAGAAGTCGTCATCGGCGAGGCGTTCGTTGGCGCGTTGCCAGATCTCGTCGGCGGTGTCGGGACCGATGAGGAGGTCGATGTCGAAGTAGCGCTGGAGTTCGATGTGGGACCAGTGGTGGATCGGGTTGCGCAGCGTCTTGGGAATGGTGGCCGCCCATGCCTGGAACTTTTCCTCGGGGGTCGAGTCGCCGGTGATGAAGCGCTCGTCGATGCCGTTGGCCCGCATCAGGCGCCACTTGTAGTGGTCGCCGCCGAGCCAGATGTCGGCAAGGTTGTCCCAGCGCCGGTTGGCGGCGATCTCGCCGGGGACGAGGTGGCAGTGGTAGTCGTAGATCGGCAGGCCGTCCGCCACCTCGTGGAAGAGCCGGCGCGCCGTCGGGGAGTGGAGAAGGAAGTCTCGGTCTGGGTAGGCAATCGCCCGGTCAGCTTGGAGTCGCCAACGCCGCGTGGCAAGGCCGCTTCCGGAAGGGACGTGGCTCACTTTCCCTCACCCGGCTTGGGAAAGATGCGGGTGCGCCAAGCGTGCCACTCCCACAGACGGGCGAGCTCCTCCGCCTTGTCGGGATGGCTGGCGGAGAGGTCGTTCAACTCGCTGCGGTCCTTGTCGATGTCGTAGAGCTCCCAAGGCTTCCCGGCGCCGGCGCGGACCAGCTTCCAGGCCCCCTTGCGGATGGCGGCCCGGCCGAAGTGCTCGAAGAGCAGCACCCGGTCCGGGTCTTCGTCCTCGGCGAAACCGGGCACGAGGCTGAGGCCTTCCATCGGCTGGATCCGGTGACCCCGGTATTCGTCGGGATAGCCCGCCCCGGAGAGATCCACGCAGGTGGCCATGATGTCGATCAGGTGTCCGGGCCGGTGGCGGAGTTCGTTCCTCGCCGCAATGCCCTTCGGCCAGTGGGCGATCAGGGGTGTCGAGATCCCGCCTTCGTGGTTGTGCGACTTGTACTCGCGGAAAGGCGTGTTGGAGACGTTGGCCCAGTTCCGGCCGTAGGCGATGTAGGTCGTCGCCGGGCCGGGCATGACCCCCGGTCCCGACATGCACGGCTCGCCCGCGCGGGTGTGGGTGGGATCCATCTTCGTCTGCAGCTCGTCCCGCCCCATCGGCTCGCGGGGCTCCGCCGGATGCTTCCTCGGCTTGCGGCCGAAGGCCTCCGAGCATCCGCCGTTGTCCTGCAGATAGAGGATCAGCGTGTTGTCGAACCGACCGCTCTTCTTGAGCGCCTGGACGATCCGGCCGATGCCGCGGTCCATGTTGTCGACCATGGCGGCATAGACCTCCATGCACCGCAGCTCCCACTCGACCTGGTCATCCGGAACGTCCTTCCACTTCGCCGGGGCCGGGCTGAGCGGCCAGTCCTCGATCACACCGAGTTTCTTCATCTTCTCGTAGCGCGCCTTGCGGATCGCCTCGTAGCCCGCGTCGTAGCGGCCCTTGTACTTGGCGATGTCCTCCTCCAGCGCGTGCATCGGCCAGTGCGCCGCGGTGTAGGAAACGTACATGAAGAACGGATCGTCGCCCTCGTGCTCGCTGACGAACCTCACCGCGTTGTCGCTGATCGCATCGGTGTAGTAGTAGCGTTCCGGTTGGTAGTCCGGATCATTGTCCGGCGTGATCGCCTCGTTGCCGCGGGTCAGCGTCCACGGGTCGAAGAAGCTGCCGGCGCCGATGATGGTGCCGTAGAAGCGGTCGAAGCCGCGCTGGAGCGGCCAGTTCGACTTGTCGCCGTCGGGCTTGAGCTGCTTGGTCACGTGCCACTTGCCCGCCATGTAGGTCCGGTATCCGGCGGTCTTGAGCAGCTCGGCGAGCGTAACCGCATTGCGGCTCAGGTCGCCCTGGTATCCGGGCTGGCCGCCGTCATTGGTCATCTCGCCGATCCCGGCCTGGTGGGCGTAGAGCCCGGTGAGCAGCGAGGCGCGGGTCGGGCAGCAGCGGGCGGTGTTGTAGAAACGGGTGTAGCGCAGGCCGTTGGCGGCCAGGCTGTCGAGGATCGGAGTCTCGATCTCGCCGCCGTAGCAGCCGATGTCCGAGTAGCCCATGTCGTCGGACATGATGACGATGATGTTCGGCCGGTCGTCGGCCAGGGCGAAGCCGAGGAAGGCAGCCAGCAGGGCGGGCAGGGAAACAAGGCGTCTCATGCCCACTCCTACGGCACCGGCCCCCCGGAGGTTTCCAAGTCTTCGCGCCGGCGTGATCCGCTGGATGTCGTCGTGTGGCTCCGGTCGGAAGGGATGGGCTCCATCGCCCGGTTCCGGTTTCCGAGGATGGGTGAACGTGACGGGCGGGATCTTCAGGTCGCCCGGCGCCGACAGTCGAAAGTCGGACGGTCGGGCTGTCGGGCCGTCGGGCTGTCGGGCTGTCGGGCTCGTCTAGAGGGCCAACGGCCCGGAAGATGCCAGCCCGGCCTGAAGGGCCGGGTTGGGGGTGGTGAGCCACCCGAGGGCCGAAGGCCGAATGGCACTTCCTTAAGCGCACTTGTCGTGTCGAACTTCGATCCCGGTAGGGATCCCAGCCATTAGCGCGGGGTCATCCGCTCTGCGGATGCACCCCGGGGAAAAAGATGCAGAGAAGTCTCCCCGATCCCGGCCGGGATCGCAGCCAGTCCGACATGGGAAGGCGGCCCGAAGGAGGCTGGCATCCCGCTGGGATGCGGATCT
>ERZ869936.2136-NODE-2136-length-12125-cov-18.807705_pt1 | contig 12125 bp, 5 predicted proteins | sample MGYA00520876_ERZ869936 | MGnify/ENA primary metagenome ERZ869936 (study PRJEB32218, sample SAMN09650985) | biofilter metagenome | isolation source: enrty point of leading RO module | place: Saudi Arabia: Thuwal, RO plant located on Red Sea | collected 2016-02-17 ... | reverse complement strand
CTCACTCACTCGCCGCCTGAGGCCGCTTCGCCGTTGTCGGCGGTGCGGACGCCGAGTTGGCGGAGGTAGGCGTACAGGTCGGCGAGGTCGGAGGAGGTGAGGTCCTTCAGCAGACCGGTCGGCATGATGGACGTGCTGATGGTGCGCTTCTCTTCGATCTCGTCCTCTTCGAACCGCAGTGTCTGGTTCCGGGCGTTTCGCAGGACGAGGCCGTCGACCGATTCGTAGACGATCAATCCGGTGTGGACCTTGCCGTCCTCGGTGAGGATCGTCGTCGTCTGGTAACGGGGGGAGACGTCCTTGTTCGGCAGGGCAATGGCTGTGAACAGGTCTTCGCGCGAGAAACGTCCCGCCGCGCCGGTCAGGTCGGGGCCGAGCGCCGTGCGGCTGTTGTGGCATTGTGCACATTGCCGCTTGATGAACAGCGTCTCTCCTCGCGCCGGATCGCCCGCGTCCCAGTCGACGCCGGCGATCAGGTTCTTGAGTTCCTCCAGGCTTTCGACCGTTGCGCCGGATTGCTTTGCGAACTCTTCGGCGAAGTTCTCTTCCGCCCACGCCGTCCACTGGTCGATGCTGGCCTGTTGCGGATCGTTCTCGCGTCCCAACTCGTAGCCGAAGCCTTCACCGGTCCGCAGACGCAGCAACTCGACGACCTGGTCGCGCAGCTCGCGCTCTTCCTCCCGGTAACCGAGACGCCGTAACGCACGCACCAGAGCGACCACTTCCTCGGGCGCATCGCTGGGATCGAGCAGCGCGAGCGCCTTGATGCACTCGCCCATCACGTCGGTCGGCGTGCCTTCCAAACCGGCGATGAACAGCGGCCGGTCTTCATCCGTCGGTTCCTGTGAGAGAGTGACGAGGATCGGGTTGCGGAGGGAGTAGTCGTCCCCCCGTTCGCGGAGCAGCGTTCTCACCTCCGGATCCTGCGCGGCCCCGAGCAGGAAGACCACGTCGTTGTTCCACTCGTAATCGTCGTCTGTCTTCACCTTCTCGACGAAGACGGCAATCGCGTCGCCGAACCGCTCCGGCGGCAGCGCGACGACATACAGCACGTGCCCCGGCCGGCCGAAGTCTTCATGCTCCAGCAGCGCGACCGGCAACTCGGGGTCGCGCGCGACGAGCGCCGTGTAGAGTTCCATCGTGCGATCGGGCCACTGGCTGTCCTGCCGGAGTTCGCGTTCCTCGACCTTCCGGTCGATGTTCAACAGCGCGTGCGCGGTCTTTGCCCGTTGTTCTGCGGTCCGCTCGGCCGGCAGCCGCGCCAGAACGATCAGCCGGTGCAGGTCGTCTGTCGGATGCGATTCCTCGGTGATCTCAGCGAGCAATCGCGTGACGAGTTCGGAGTCGTCGGGGCGGATCATCGCCAGCACGCGGGCCAGTTCGTGATCGACTTGGGAATCGCCGGTCGGGTAGACGGCGGCAATCCGCTCGACCAGCGGCGCGATCTCCTCAGCGTGCGGTTCGAGATCGATCTGCGGTGCGTAGCCGGTGAACACCGGACCTTCCGGGACTTCCGCCGGGCCAAGGTCGCCGAGTCCGATCTGGATCAGCCGTGCCGCTTCGAGTTTCCGTTCGGTGGGGAGATCCTGCTCCAGGACGAGGACGCCGATGTCGACCGTGTACGCGCTGAAGCCGGACTTGCGATCGGCGAAGCCCTGCGCCAGCGGAATCGCCGCCTGCCATCCCTCGCGGACCGCCCGCTGCGCCACCGCGTGGTAAGTTTCCTCATCCAGCCGCGTCAGCAGGCGCTCCGCAGCTTGACGCACATGGCGATCGTCATTGCCCAACCCCCGCGCAATCGGCTGGACCAGGTCGCGATACGCCTCCGGTTTCGCTCCGATCAGCGCCTCCAGCGCCACCCGCGCGACGAGCGGGTCGGAATCGACGATCCCCCGCTGCAACATGGCCGGGCTCGGCAGTTCCGTCTGCGTGCGGCCCACCGACCAGGCGGCGCGGGCCCGCACTTCGTAGGCGGCGCTCCGCGTCAGCCACTGCATTTCGTCGGCCTGCAGGCCGTTGAATTTCTCCGTCAGAATCTCGATGGCCCGCACGCGCTGCGACGTCGCGCGCCGCTCATCCAGCGCCGCCCGCACAAAGGGGTCTCGGCCAATCTGCATCGCCAGCGGTTCCCAGCGGCGACGCGACCAGCTTGCCAGCGGCTGCGGAGCCGTGAGGCACAGCTCAAGCTTTGCCGCAGTGGGGAGCGTGGGCGAAGCGTCCGGCAGTTCGACCGGCGGCGACTCCGTCGATCGCACCCGGTAGACGCTCCCCCGCGTGCCGCGGCCTCCCACCGACACGTACAGCGAACCGTCCGGCCCCACGGCGGCGTCGGTGGGGGCGAAGCCGTGTTGACCGACGGCCGTCAGAAAGTCGATGGGATTCCCCCTCCAACTGCTGCCGTCGCGGAGCAGTTCGACCGCCATCACCCGGCCGTAGGTCCAGTCGAGAATGAACAGCGCCCCGTGAAAATCGCGCGGAAACTGCGTATGTCGGTAGCACACCACGCCGGTCGGTGAGCCGCGCCCGAATTCTCCCACCACCGGCAGCATGTCCAGAAAATAGTCGGGCCGCTTCCAGCTCCGCTCGACCCACCCGGCGTTGGAACCGGGAACGAGTTGGAACAGCCGCGTCGGCCGGTACCAAGGCAGTGAGATGTCCCGCTCGCCGTCGCTGTCAAACGTGAACAGATCGCCCTGCGTCCCGAAATCGAAGTCATAGGCGTTTCGCAAACCATCGGCGACAACTTCGCCGCCGGTCAGGTTCGGCTTGAGTCGCATCACCGTGCCGGCATAGGGCGCAGAAATCGGTGAGGTCGGTTCGGTGGCGAACCTGTCGTCGACGCCCGCCATGTTGCCGGCGATGACGTAGAACCAGCCGTCCGGTCCGCGACGGATGGCGTGCAGGTCGTGCTCGCCCCCTGTCTTGATCTTGAGGAACACGTCCGGCGGACCGTCGGCGACGTCGTCACCGTTCTCGTCGCGATACCGGATCAGCCCGGCGTCCCCCGAGCAGAGCAGATCGCGGCCATAAAAGTGCATCCCCTGCGCCCCGTTCTGCGGGCCGTCGACGAACTGTTTCGCCGCGTCGGCCCGGCCGTCGCCGTCGGTGTCTTCCAGAATCCGAACATAACCCGCGCCGGAGACCACCACCCGGCCCAGCGAATCGATGGTCATCGAATAGATGTCGTGGGCCAGGTCATCGTCGGCGTAGAGGGTGACCTCGAAGCCATCCGGCGCCTGGACGCCGAGCGGTTCGTCCGCTTCTGCGGCAAGCGTCGCGGTCAACACGCCCAGCAGCACAGCAGCGGCCTTTCCGCCGCGCAGCAGGCGGTTCCATCGCAAGCGGCCGTTGGTGACGTGCGGCATCGTCTCTCCCATCATCCGTGATCGATATTGAAACGATAGGGCGGGCGGCGGCCGGTCGGGCCGTTGTCCGCGTTCGCGCTCAGCTCATGCTGAGGAGTTCCAGGATTCTTGAAATCGACGACATCGATTTCCCCGCAAGTGTCGCGGAGATTCGGATTTACAGGTTCCGGTAGATGGTCCCGCCGAATCTCGCAATCCCCCAAGGGTTTGGATAGTATCCCCAATCTTGAATCCGCCGCAATGCGGGGTTTTGAGTGAGCGGAAAACAGCAGGAATTGCAGGAATTCGCGACCGCTCCCCGACCGGGCGAATGCGTCCCCGCTCGCGGTCGTCAGGTGATTGAACTGCGCAGGAGTTGAAGTTGTTTCGTTCGAATTCCCGCGTAAGCGGTCTTGTCCGGAGTGATTCGGGCCCGTTAGCACGACTCGTCCTGCGGCGTTCGCGCTGGTCGCCCCGCGTCTGGGGCGGGCTGGTGTTGCTGCTGGCTGCTGGAATGCTGTGGGACGCCGTCGGATTCTCCCACCGCGAAGCCCGCGCCGACGACGAGCCGCACGCCGAACACGCCGTCGACCCGGACGCCCAGGATCCGGCGGCGGCCCACGACGAAGATCACGCCGGCCATGAGTCTCCGGTCGCCCCGGTCCTGGCGGGAATCGTCATCATCCTGCTGATGGCCAAAATCGCGGGAGATCTCTTCGAACGCATGGGGATGCCGGCCGTGCTGGGCGAATTGTGCATCGGCATCCTGCTGGGGAACGTGGCCCTCATCACCGGTTGGTTCGGACAGGAACATCACGAATTTGACTTCCTGCACGCGCCGCCGGAAATCAACGTCGCCCAGGAGTTGAAGAACTTCGAAGAAGAACTCGAAGCGGCGGAGGTCGATCCGGCCACTCACATCCAGCGAGTCACCGAGCTGAGACAGCAGATTTCCGAAGTCGACCCGTACAGCGCCGGGGCGATCCTCAAGATGCTCGCCGAAATCGGCGTGGTCCTGCTGCTGTTCGAAGTCGGCCTCGAATCGAACGTCCGCGACATGCTGTCCGTGGGCGTCTCCTCGATGATTGTCGCAATCCTCGGCGTCGTGGCGCCGATGGCGCTCGGATACGGCGTCGGAGCTCTGCTCCTGCCGGAAGAAGGATGGCAGGTCCACGTCTTTCTCGGGGCCACGCTCTGCGCCACCAGTGTGGGAATCACAGCGCGTGTGTTGAAAGATCTCGGGCGCAGCCAGCAGCGGGAATCGCGAATCATCCTCGGCGCAGCCGTCATCGACGACGTGCTCGGCCTCATCGTGCTCGCGGTCGTCAAAGGCGTGATTGAGCAGGGGGCCGAGTTTGAACCGATGTCGCTCGTGTGGATCATTCTGAAGGCGGTCGGGTTCCTCTTCGGCGCGATCCTGCTCGGCGCCAACCTCTTTACAAAGCCGATGTTTCGCGCGGCCACGGCCCTCAGCGGACACGGGTTGCTCGTCGTGACCTCGCTCGTCATCTGCTTCGGCCTGGCGTGGCTGGCGAACTTCATGGGACTGGCGCCGATTGTCGGCGCATTCGCCGCCGGACTGATTCTCGAACGGACGCACTACCAGGAACTGGGACACCGGGAAGACGCCGAACTGGAAGAGGCGCTCCTGCCGCTGACCGCCGTGCTCGTGCCGATCTTCTTCGTCGACATGGGCATCATGGTCGATCTGTCGAGTTTCGCCGATCCGTCGCTGTGGGGAGTCGCGGCGGCCCTCACGGCGGCCGCAATTATCGGCAAGCAGATCTGCTCGCTCGGCGTCGTGGAAAAGGGTCTGAACCGGTTTGCGGTGGGGCTGGGCATGATCCCGCGCGGAGAGGTCGGCCTCATTTTCGCCAGCGTCGGCATGGGGCTGACCGTGATCGAAAACGGCGAGCGCGTTCCGGTCATCGTCAAGTCGACCTACTCCGCCGTCGTCGTCATGGTGATTCTCACCACCATGATCACCCCGCCGCTGCTGAAGTGGTCGCTCGGCCGGCGACAGACGCCCGACAGCGTCGCCCCGGGAGCGAGCGAAGCCCCCAGCCAGGCGACGTAACCGCAGCCTGTCGCGGCTCTGATCCCCGTCAGAAACCCACAGGAACCGTGTCAAGCCGTGCCGTCGACGCAGAGACGGGCGATTGGCGCGGCTGTGCGGGTCGTGATAGCCGACCTTGTTGAGTGCGGGAGGCCGACCCTGCTCCGTGATTGCAATCGGTACGGATTCCGACGCATAATCGATCACGACGGCGGCGGGCTCGCTGCGACTTCAGGCTGCGCAACACAATCGACTGCATCAGCAGTCGCAACCCGTGCAGACCCGTGTGCGCTCGGTTAGAGCGCCTTGCGAATCAGTGTTGGCGACCTGTCGCGCGGAATCTCGGGCTCGACCGTCAAGAGACCGCTCTACACGGACACATGGGAGAGCAATTTGCCCTCGTCGGCGTTTCCTGGGGTCTGTTTCATGCCGTTCGCCACATCGCTGACCTGCCGGTCTGAGCTGTTGGGATTGCCCGCCGACCGGTTCGGAGGCCGGACTCATCCCGCGCTCGACCACGTCCGTGAACTGACCAGCGAGATCGTTCAATGAAGATCGGGATTGCACACAAGACGGCCGCCCTGACGGCGCTGCTCGTTACGGCCGTCGGCGTGATCGTCGGGCTGGTCGTGTGGTCCAGCGCCATTGGAGAACTCATCGAGCACGAGCAGGTCGATCTTCGAGACGAAACGAATCTGAACGGGAAAGAAATCCTGGCGAGAATCGCCACCATGCGCGAGGACGTGCTCGCCCTCTCGAGACATCCGGCCATCGACGACATCGTGGAGGCCGACTCTGAGGGCGAAACCGGCGAGGCCGCGCAGAGGAGGCTTGCGGAGGCGTTCATCGAAGTCTGTCAGGGGGATGCGGCGCTCGACGAGGGGGACAAGTTCTACGACCAGGTTCGTCTCATCGAAATCGCCCAGGCGCCCCGCGAGATCCTGCGCGTCGAGCGGAAGGTGACCGAGCCGTTCGTCGATCCGGACAGCGGAGAGGTCCACAGAGAGACGATTCGCTTCGTCCGGGTCGGCAACGAGGAGTTGACCGACCCTGCGGCCTCGAGCGCGCCTCCGTTGAACATCCGGGAGATCGTCGAACTGAGTCCGCAGGACGTCTGGCTTTCGCCGGTGCAGGTCGTCGAAGTTTCAGATTCTGAGAGCGGCGAAGCGCCTCGGAACGCTGCGGACGATCGGAAGCGGAAGCCGGTGCTGAGCGCGTCCGTGCCGGTTTACGATCAGGACGGGAAGGTCTTCGGGCTTGTCGCCGTCACCCTGGACTTTGGAGAGTTGCGGGATGAGCTGCTGATTTCTTCGAGGCATCTTGTTTACCTGACGAACGAGAAAGGCGAGTTCCTCGTCCACCCCGATCGCCGCTTCGAATTCTTCTTCGACGAGCGAAGGCAGACGGCAGCAGGGTCCGCCGTCGCCGCACCCGTCCTGCAGGAGGACGAAACGTTTCGGCAGCTTTGGGACTACTATGGCGAGGGATTGGACCCGGCCTTGAGAAAGACAGCCGTCAAGGGCGACCTGCTCAGGGAGGCGGTGCGTCCCGAGAACGGCATTCAGCTCACCCGGCTGGAGTTGACGAACAAGTTCAATCACCGCGGCGAGGACTGGAACAGGCTCGTCGACGCACTGCATCAACTCCGGATTCGTCCGGATAATCAGGTTTCGCTCGTCGACCCGGAACGGATGACCCGGGGCACGCACTCGTTCACCATCAGCGCCCCGCTGGGCGATCCGGCAGCGCTTGCGGATCTCTCACAGGCCGAGACGTTTCTGATCGAGAGCGTCGGCAGCGAGAAGCTGGCGCGGCTCTACAGCATTCCCTGCGAAGAGTTCTACGCCACGTTCGTCATGCTGCATTACGATCCTTACCGGCCCGACGAATGGTTCGGCCTCATCAAGGCCTTCTCCAAGGCGGAACTCAAAGCGGATCTGGGAAAAACCCAAAAGTACGCCGTCTGGAGCACCATCGCCTGTGTCGCGATCGCCATCCTGCTCGTCGTCCTGCTCTCTCACATGCTCACGCGGCAGTTGAAACGGGTGACTCGCGCAGCCGACCAGATCGCCGTCGGCAACTTCGACGTCAAACTGCCCCGCGAACGCCGCGATGAAATCGGAGATCTGGCCCGCGGCTTCGAGCACATGATCAACGAGGTGCAGACCCGCGAACGAAAAATCGAAGAACGCGAAGCCAGACTCTCCACCATTCTCGAAAAAGCCGCCGAGGGAATTATCACCGTCGACGTCGACGGCGAAATCCGCTCAGCCAACGCCGCCGCCATGACCATGTTCGGAGGAGAACAGGGGAAGGTCTCCGGCATGCCGGTGCATGCGCTTCTCGCCGAACAATCGCGGGACGCCTTCGACTCCGCCCGCCGCCGGTTGCTCGAAGACGCTTCCTCGCAGATGGACATGCCCACCTTCAGTGAAGGCGAAACGCTCAAGAGCCTGCGCAAGAAGGCCCGCAAGCGGACCCAGTCGGTCTCCCTCGAAGCGATCGGCCGGCGCACCGACGGAACCGAGTTCCCGCTCGAACTCTCGCTCAGCAGCGTCCGTCTCCCCGAACGCCGCATCTTCACGCTCATCGCCCGCGACATCACCGAACGCAAGGAGGCCGAAGAAGAGATCCATCGCTACAGCCAGGAACTCCAGAACCTCAATGCGGAACTCGAACAGCGCGTCGCCGTCCGCACCGCCGAACTCGAGCACGCCCTGCTCGAACTCCGCTCTGCCCACGAAAAAACGCAGGAACTCAGCCGCGCCAAAGACGCCTTCCTCGCCAGCGTCAGCCACGAATTGCGCAATCCGCTCAACCAGGTCTCCGGCTTCTGCCAGTTGCTCGAACTGGGCGACCTCGATGAAGCCCAGCGGGACGACGTCCGCAAGATCCGCGTCGCCAACAGCCAGTTGCTCGCCCTCATCAACGACATCCTCGACTACCAGAAGATCATCATGGGCGGGCTCACGATCGAGCCCGAGGAGGTCGACGTGGAATCCCTGCTGGGCGAAGTCCGCGACGCCATGAGCGTGCAGGCCAACGAGAACAACAATCAGCTCTACTTCGAATGGGACGACGACGTCGGGGAAATCGTCGCCGACAAGCAACGCCTCAGGCAGGTGCTCCTCAACCTCGTCGGCAACGCCTGCAAGTTCACCAGAGACGGCAGCGTCTCCGTCCTCGCCCGCCGCTGCGAACACGAAGGCAATTCCTGGATCGAAATCGACGTCAAGGACACCGGACGCGGGATGACGGCTGAGGAACTCGGCAAACTCTTCCGACCGTTCATGAAGCTCGCCTCCCGGCAGGGGAACAAGTCCGGCACGGGACTGGGCCTGGTGATCTCCAAGGGATTCTGCGAACTCATGCGGGGCGACATTCGCGTCGAAAGTGAATTCGGCGCCGGGACCACCTTCACCGTCCGCCTCCCCGTTTCAGACGAAGACGAAATCCCCGGCGCCGCCCCGCGCGAGACCGCGCCGACCGTCGCCGCCAACATCAATGAATCCGCAGCCCCGGCGACCCCGGCGGTCCGCCTGCAATCCGACAACGACTCCGAGGAACAGGCGGCCCCGGCCGAAGATCCCGGACGTCTCGTACTGGTCATCGACGATGATCTGGCGGTCCGGGAAATGATGCAGCGTCATCTCGTCAGTCACGGCTTCCGCGTGGAAACCGCCGCCAGTGGATTCGAGGGGCTGGAAAAGGCCCGCAAGCTTCGCCCCGCCGTCATCACACTCGACGCCATCATGCCCGGTCTCGACGGCTGGGCCGTGCTCGGCGCCCTCAAGGCCGGCGAGGAGACCGCCGACATTCCGGTCGTCATGGTGACCGTCATGGACAAGGAAGACCGGGGGTTCGCGCTCGGCGCCACCGAGTTCCTGCCCAAGCCGATCGACTGGGACAAACTGGCCGAAACCCTGGCCCGGTTCACCGGAGACAAGCACCAGAAATCGATTCTCATCGTCGACGACGATGCGGCCACCCGCGAAATCCTCCGGCGAAACCTCGAGGCGGATCAGTGGACCGTACTCGAGGCGGAAAACGGCGCGGAAGCGCTCGAAATCCTCACCACAACCCAGCCGGCCGCCGTGCTGCTCGACCTCATGATGCCCGTCATGGACGGCTTTGAGTTCATCGTCAAATACTCCCAGGTCGCCGAATGGCTCTCCATCCCGGTCCTCGTCCTGACGGCCAAAGACCCCACGCCGGAGGAACGCCAGCGGCTGGAAGGCCAGGTCGTTCGCGTCCTGCGCAAGGGGGATTACACTCACGACGAACTCCTCGCCGAGATTCATCGCCGGGTCGACCGTCATTTGATCCAATCCGAATCTTCAGACAGTCAGGGGGCCGCCGATGGCGCGGATCGTCGTAGTTGAGGACGCAGACGCAAACGTCGAGATCCTCACCCGTCTGCTCACACGCAGCGGACATGAAGTCATCGTCGCCGGCACGCGAGACGCAGCCGTCGAGACGATCCGTCAGGAAAAACCGGCGCTTGTCCTGATGGACATCGGCATACCGAACTCGGACGGCGACGAAGTCAACATGATGGGGGGGCTCGAAGTCACCGAGGCGGTTCGCGCCGACCAGCACACCGCCGGCATCCCCATCATCGCCACCTCCGCCTCCGCCATGCCGGACGACAAGCAGCGTTTCCGCGACGCCGGCTGCAACGACATCGTTTCCAAACCGTACGATTTCACCGAACTCCTCGAGACGATCAACAAACACATCAGCGGTTAGTTACTTGTCAACGCTCAAGCGAGCACTTCCATGGCCGAGCGGGTCACAGAACGATCGAGCGAGAAACCGGCTCCTCCGGAGACCGACGCGCCGCGGACCGCCAACGTCAAGGGCCGCAAACAACTGCTCCGAACGATGCGGAAGGAGATGCTCCCCGCCGTCGAATCGATCGCCGGCTATACCCAGATGCTCCGCAACGACGCCGCCGACCGCCCGCCGGAAATCCTCGCCGATCTCGACAAACTGGAGGCCGTCGCCACCGAACTCTATGAATTCATCAAGGAGGAAGTGACGCCCAACTGGCCCGAAGTCGGGTCGGACCAGTTCGCCGAACGTCTCAAGACAACCCGCCACGAAGTCGGCAACCGCCTCAACCATGCGCTGGGCTACTGTCAGTTTCTCATCATGGAGGAACGGGAGCGGTTCTTTGGAGCGCTGGCCGGCGACCTCGAGACGATCCAGCGATTCTGCCAGAACTGCAACGCGCTGCTGCTCAGGTTCAAGGGACTCGCCGACGAACCCGACGCGCCGGCCGCTCCCGACGACCTCTCCGACGCCCGCCGCGCCGTCGAGCCGCACTTCGCCCACGCCTCCGACGCTCACCCGGTTGAACCGGCCCGGATTCTCGTCGTCGACGACAGCAGCGAAACCTGCCTCCTCCTCACGAAGTTTCTCGAGCGGGAAGAACACACCGTCGAAACGGCCCAGAACGGGCACTCCGCACTCGAAGCGCTCAGCACCAGCGAGTTCGACCTTGTCCTCCTCGACTTCATGATGCCCGGACTCAGCGGATTCGAGGTGCTCCAGCAGATCAAATGCGACGAACGTCTGCGGGCCACGCCGGTCATCATGATTTCGGCCCTCGACGCCGTCTCCGACATGGTCCCCTGCATCGAAGCCGGCGCGGAAGACTATCTCACAAAACCGGTTGACTTCGCGCTGCTCAAAGCCCGCGTCAATGCCAGCCTGGAGCGGATGCGGCTTCGCGAACAGGAGTTCGGACGGCATTTCACGCCCGAACTCGCCCGCCATCTGCTCCGAAACCCCGATCTCGTCCGTGAGGGCCGCGACGTCGACGTCACCGTCCTGTTCTGCGATATCCGGGGATTCAGCGGACTTTCCGAGCGGCTCGGCCCCGCGGAAACCGTGCGCTGGCTGGGGGACGTGATGGCCGTCCTGTCCGATTGCGTCCTCAGCTATCACGGCGTCCTCGTCGACTATATCGGCGACGAACTGATGGCCATGTGGGGCGCGCCCCAGGAGATTGAAAACCACGCCGAACTCGCCTGCCGCGCCGCCTTCGACATGCTCGCCCGCCTGCCCGAACTCAACGAGCGCTGGCAGCACGTCATCGACGCCGAAACAGATCTCGGCATCGGCCTCAATTCCGGAGTGGCCCGCGTCGGCAACACGGGCTCCATCCGCAAGTTCAAGTACGGGCCGCTCGGCAACACCGTCAACCTCGCCAGCCGCGTGCAGGGCGCCACCAAGTACCTCAGTTCCCGGCTCCTCCTCACCGGCGGCACGCACCAGCGGCTCGCCGCCCATTTCCCGTCGCGGAGACTCTGCCAGGTCAGGGTCGTCAACATTCAGGAAGCAGTCGAACTGTACGAACTGCTGACCCCCGGCGAATCGAACGTGACCGATCTCGCCGAACGCTACGAACGTGCGCTCAACGACTTCGAGCAGCAGCGGCTCCCGCAGGCCGCCGCCACCCTCGGCAATCTGCTCGTCGACGATCCCTGCGACGGTCCCTCTCTCATGCTCATGTCGCGCGTCGTCGATCGGCTGCTCCACTCCGAAGGGGATTTCGATCCCGTCTGGGATCTCCCCGGGAAGTAACCGCTGCGGACTCCAACGAGAAAAGGCTCGCCCCGTGCGGGAGGCGAGCCTGATCTCACCGTTCGTTCCAGCGGTTAGCGATTTTGAGAGTTTCGGGTTGAGCGGTTCGCTCAGGAGCACGAATCCCGCAGGGT
>ERZ869936.2134-NODE-2134-length-12134-cov-8.908022_pt1 | contig 12134 bp, 9 predicted proteins | sample MGYA00520876_ERZ869936 | MGnify/ENA primary metagenome ERZ869936 (study PRJEB32218, sample SAMN09650985) | biofilter metagenome | isolation source: enrty point of leading RO module | place: Saudi Arabia: Thuwal, RO plant located on Red Sea | collected 2016-02-17 ... | reverse complement strand
GATGGCTACCTGGTTATGGTTTTGCTGTATGGGTTATTAGAGAAAAAAAAGGACCTGATGGTACGCCATATCCTTGTGCAGAACTGCGTGACCCTTACAACTGTTTCCCTGGTTACTTTGGTGCAGACCAACAACCAAAAGAAATGGCAATTATAAGAAGAGTACCTAAGCAATCACTAGCTAAAGTATATCCTAAGTTTGCAGACCAAATAATGAAAAAAGATGTAGTCAATACATTAGGTATTGGCAGTGCGTATGCTTCTGCATATACAGATTCTTACAATGGTAGCTGGGCAAACTCTAATGGTGAGGGTGACCTAATAGCAGAGTATTACAACGAAGAAGGTACTTATGTATTCCATATGACTTCTGCAACTATTCTTGACTTCATACCTAACCCACTAGATAGTGGACCTGCGTTTGTTGTTGCAAAGAAATTTGCTTTTGACAGACTACAAGGACAATATGACCAAATCATAGGACTTATGGCTTCTATGGCAAAAATAAATGTGATGTCAATAATAGCTATGGAAGATGCAGTATTTACAGAAACTAACATATCTGGAGAGATAGAATCAGGACAATATAGAAAAGGTAGATTTGCTGTTAACTATTTGGCTCCAGGTACACAAGTAAGTAAACCTGCATCAAATGTACCTTATCAAATATTTCAACAAATAGACAGAATAGAAAGACAACTACGAGTAGGTGGTTCTTATCCTGTATCTGATGATTCACAAAGCCCACTTAGTTTCGCTACAGGTAGAGGTTTAGAAGAGCTTGGAGCATCTATGTCACTAATGATTAGAGAATATCATACAGTTATGGCTGATGCTATAGAAATGATTGATGCTAAGAGATTAGAATGGGATGAAAAAATGTATGGTGGTAGTACAAAAGAACTGTCTGGTTACTATAGCAATCAATTCTTTTCAGAAAAGTATGACCCTAGTAGAGATATACAAGGTGCGTACAAAACTAGAAGAGTTTACGGTGCTATGGCTGGATATGACGAACCACAGAAAATTGTAACAGGGCTGCAGTTACTACAAGCAGGTATTATAGACACACAAACACTACAAGAAAACTTAGATGGTCTTGACAACCTAGCTAATGTAAATAGCAGAATTACAAAAGAAAAAGCAGATAAAGTATTGTTTGATACATTGTTGGCTCAAGCACAACAAGGTGACACAAAGGCAACTATGGCTGTTGTGCAGATAAGAAAGAATCCAGATAATATGCAAGGCATATTGGATAAGTTCTTTACTGCAGAAGAACCTGAAATACCAGTCGCTGAACAGGAATTGCTTGGAGGAGGTTCCCTACCACCACAGGGTCCTCCACCAGGCATAGCTCAGTTATTACAAGGTTTAGGTGGATAATGTCAATAAATAAAGATTTTGCAGAAATAGTACACAACTCACTAGGAGACTTAGATGAGATAGGTGACAATATAATATTTCAAGAAAGAGATGATGCAAGAATATTTCAAGACCAAATTCCACCATTAGTATTTCCTTTTGGTTATTTAATTATTAGTTCTACTTTTATGTATTACGATGATGAAGAAGGTGATGAATATGGTGAGACCTAATAAAGTAAGAAACAATTTTTTAAATGATAATGTAGCAAGAAACGATGGTAGTGGCATTGGTTTAGTAGAAGTTATCAATAAAGGTACAACATATAGTAAATGACAAGAAATTAAAAATTTTGCAACCACACCAATTCCAGATAATCAGGTCGCACCACCTGCTATACCTACAAAAACAAAACCTCAAATAGAAGCGTTTGGTCCTACAGAATTTAGTCAAGAACCTGTCACATCTGGAATGCCTATGGGTCCTGGACCAGGTCCAACAACAGCAACTAAGTACGATTTTGATGATTTTGTATATAAATCTTGGATAGAATCGGGAGATGATTCATTACTGCAATATATAATTTGATATGGGAATTGGATTATATTCAGAGGACATAGTAAACGATTTACTAAAAGTTAAGAAAGCAGTTACACCAGATGTTGCAAAACAATTTTCTAATTTAAATCAAAAGGCATATAATGTGCCAGGACCATTACTACGTTCTGCAGCGGAACAAAATGTGGATGATAATTTTTTTAATGAGTTACAACAACGTGTTAATGAAAGAGACCAAAGCAGTTGGAGTAAAATTAAAAATGCTGCATATAGCAACATAGGTATTACATCTGACGTAGGCATACCAACATTACTACTTAAAGCTGTAGGTAGTGGTTTTTTGTGGGCTTGGGAAAACACAATACCAAGAGCTGCTAGAGCTGCAGAATTATTACAATCTGACAGAGCTACAAATCTTAAAGATGCTTGGGCAGATGCAGATGTAGATGACCCTTTTTCAAGATATGTTACTGCTAGAAAAGAAGGTAGAAGTGTAGATATAGGCGATGGGTTTTTATCTGTAAGGTCAGACCCAGAAGAAACTGCTACATATCAACAACTTATAGATGAAGGTGTATCTGCTGAAATTGCAAGAACAGTTGCTTTAAGACAATTAGGTAAACCAATATTTGAAGAGTATATTGAAGAAGCAGAAAACAAAGTACAATTTACTGGTGCTAGAGCAGAAGCGTTACGTAAGCGTGGTATCACTCCTACTGTAACACCTGGTAGATTTTTATTTAAGCCTCTTGAGTTTATAGCAGGTCCGCAAACAGAAGCATATGACTTTATGACTGGTGTTATTGACTTAGCACTAAACTGGTATGCTGACCCTGCTAACAGAGCATTAAAAGGTATATCAGCAGTATCTGCTAAAAGAGCAAAATTTGGTTTAGGTAAACAAAAAACATTTTCTGCTTTAACTACAGAACAAGCAGACCAAATGGGTTTTTTAGAAAGAGGACTACAGAAAGTTGCAAGACAAGAATCTGTAGAAGATTATTTAGCTAGTGATGATATGGTTCCTTTTCTAGCTTGGATGTTTGATAATAGAAAAAACCCATCTACAATTCTTGAACAATCTAATTTTAGTTTAACTAGGTTAGCAGAAACAGCACCAGGTTATGGCTCAAAACAATTTACACAGTTTTATAGTAGATTAAAAAATTTAGATAAAAGAGGCAAACTTACAGACGATATAGCAAAAGCTGATGCTGTTAGAAAAATATTAAAACCTAATGTCTTAGCTGCTGCTACAGATATGGCAGTGCCTTCTGTTAAAAAAGCAGGAACATTTAGAACAGCTATATCTAATACTTTTGGTAAGCAAAGTAGATTTGGTTTTGATGCTGAAAGACAGTTTGGTCAAGTCTATGACAACACACAGCTTGATGTAAATAACTTAGATTATTTATTAACTAACTATGTAAAGTATATGAAATTTTCTGGTGTAGAAGAAAAAGTAAGAAATATAAGAGCTAACAATTTATTAGAAGGTATAGAGAGAATAGGTGATAATCAGTTAGCTAGAGCAAACTTTGTGGCAGGTGCTATAAAAAGTGATTTAGCAAGACAAAGAACCTACAAACTAAAACAACTAAAAGATGCTGGTGCATCTACTAAAGAAACTGAAAAGTTTGTAGAGTTATCAACTAAAACGGCAGCTGGTTATTTAGAATCTGCACAAGACATAGGTAGATACTACGGAAGTATGGATGTATCTATGCCTGTAACATTTAAAAAAGAATTTATAAAATATCAGACAGAGACACTAGGATTATCTGCACAAAAAGCAGAAGATTTATTTAGAGCTAGTTATAGATACCCTACTTTTGAAAATCATCTTATTACCTCTATAACATTACCTGCACCATCTGCAGTTATAAAAGCAGACAGAGCTTTATTAAAAGGTTTTAGTAATCAGTTAGGTAAAGTTATAGACACCATAGGAGAAAGTGCAGTAACAACACTTTTTGATAATTATTACTCTAGCTTATTTAAACCACTCGCATTATTAAGAGTTGCGTACCTGGTTAGAGTGCAGTTAGAAGAGCAAGCACGTCTAGCTGCTAGTGGTATAAATTCTTTATACAAACATCCTATACAATACATAGCTAATCAAATAGCTAAAACTTATAAAAACGCAGAAGGGTTTTTACCAGGAAGTCAGATATACAAATTAGGTTTAGGTAAAGTACAAATTAATCAAGGCTTTACTGACAGGCAACTAAAAAGCGTAGGAAGAAATAATCCATTAGCAGATGGTTATGATTTAAAAGGTAAAGAACATAGTTTTTTTAACAGAGCATTTTATGCTGACTTTCAAGGTAGTGCATCAGACCCATTGGCAAGAAGAATTGCATTAATAGAATCAAGCCTTACAGATAATAAAGAGCTTGCATATTCTCGTCTTATTAAAGAGTTAAAAACAGAAGGTAATCCATTAAGAGAGACAATGATTAATGTATCAGGTGGAGACGGTAATCCTTTAGCTATTCTTAAAACAACACCAGTAGATGCAAAAGTTTATGATGAACTAGTTACAGATTTTGTTTATACACAAAGAGCACAGTTACACGCTTTACTTGGCGGTGGTGTTATAGATAAATCTGCACAAGCAGTTACACCTGTGTCTAACTGGGTTACTAGTCCTGCAAATGATGAATTGTTACAAGCATTTACAAATAGAAAATTTACATCTAAAGGTGGTGTAGAAGTAGATTTAAATTTAGAAAACATAGGTAAAGTAGATGAACTAACTATAAAAAGGTTTAGAGCAGGTGATGATACTGTGCAAAGAGCAATTTATGACGAAGTAATTGCTGCAGAGAAAAAAACACAAGAATTATTTTTAAATAAATTTAATCCTAAAGAAATACTGCCTGATGAATACTTGGTAAAAGTACCTAAAAAATTAGATGCTACTACAAGAAGTAAATGGGATAGAGCAACATCATTTGGATTTAAATGGTTGTCTGAAAAACCTGCTAATGAACTTACAAGAAACCCAGCTTTTTTTGGATTTTATTATGACAACACTACAAAACTTATTGCTGTTAGTTCTGAGAAAATTAAAAAAACTATTATTGCTGGAGCTAAAAAGGATGGAGTAAGTAAAAAAGTACTAAAGCAAATGGAAAATACACCATCTGCAGGTGCTCAAGGTATCAAAGATGCACAGTTAATAAGCAAGTTAGCAGTATCTAAAGCAACAGAACAGACACTGGATTTACTTTATGACATATCTAAGAAAGGTGACTTTTGGCAAACAACTAGATTTATTTTTCCATTCGGTGGTGCATACCAGGAAATATTCCAAACTTGGGCAAGATTAACAAAAGCAAATTTGCAGTTTGCTACAAGACCAACACAATTATCAGTATCAGGTATAAAACCAAACCCAGTGTTTGATTCAGAAGGAACTAAAGGTTTTTTCTATGCAAACCCTACTAATGGTGAAATGGTATTTGGTTATCCAGGAGAAGGTCTTGTTGAAAACTGGATGCTTGGTGGAGATAGTGATAATGTAAAAGTTAATTTACCATTGTATGCTTCATCTGTAAACTTAGCTGCATCTGTATTACCAGGTGTAGGACCAGTAGTTAGGTTACCTGCATCCTTTTTATTAAAAAACTATCCAGAAGAAGGATTTATAAACAAAATGATATTTGGTGATTTTGAACCACCTGACATAAAAGACCCTGAAGAGTTGGCAAAAGCAGCAGGTGCATATCCTGCTTGGTTAGAAAAGTTATCTAAAGTTGTTTTACCAAAAGATGAAAATACTGTAGGTGCTTTTGGTAACACAGTTATGGACACATACAGAGCTATGATTTATGCAGGTATAATATCTGACAGACCAGAAGATAGAGAAGCAGGGTTAGAAAAAGCAGTACAACAAGCTAGGTATGTTTACCTTGTAAGATTTGTTTCACAGTTCGTAGGACCTGCAGGTGTATCAAGTCCTTTATACGAATTGGAAACTAAGAATGGTGACTTTTACTTTTTTCAAACATTAGCTGATGATTATAGAGAAATAAAAAAACAAGTGCTTGGTGACGATACAGAAGCTACAAGAATATTTATTGAAAGATATGGCATTAATCCTATAGCCCTTACTGTAGGAAAGACAACTACAGTTATGAAAAGACCAGTTACAGAAGAAGGAAGCAGGTGGCTTAGAGAAAGTGAAGATATATACAAAGAGTATCCATTAGTTGCTTTCTATGCAAACCCTGAACCTTCTTACTCAGATTTAGAATGGGGTCAGATAAAGGAAAATTATTTAGAAGGTGCTGCTGTTCCTAGAAGTCCTAGACAACACGCAGCTTTGCAGGCAAAGATAAAAGGTTTTGTAGAGTTTACACAATGGCAAAGAGATTTAGGTATAGAAAACGATAACTCTAATGCAGCAAGAGCACTTAAAAAACAATATCAAGATAACTTAGCACAAACATATTGGGGTTATGGGTTTGATACTATTGTTGGGTTACCAGAGAGACCTACAATAAATATGCAGATAGAAGAGTTAGAACGTATGGCTAGAGACCCTAGACTTGAAAAATATGAAGCAATAAAAGGTTTGCAAGCATACCTAGCCAGAAGACAAATAATTATTGACGAAGTAGAGAAAGCAACAGGTAGTAAAACAATATGGAAACAATCAGACAACTATATTGGTATGAGAGAATTGCTTAGAGAGTATGGAGATTACCTTGTTATACAATATCCACAATTCAATTCTGTGTTCCAAAACCTGTTAAAATCAGAACTACAAGGTGAATTTACAGATAAAATATTAGCTGGAGAAGTATAATGGACAAACAGACATTCGTAGACAATTTATTAGAATGGATTAAAACACCTCTTAGACCAGGTGAAGCACCTCCTTATTTATCACAAGAACAAATAGATACACTTTATTCTGCAACAACTACTCAAGAAGCAGCAGATTTTGCTATAACGTTAGGTCTTGGCGAGTATGTCACTATCGTAGGTAAAGGTACACCTGTTGAATATTTTGATGATGAAGAAGCATTTAGACAAGCTGTAGGTTTAAGTATTGCAGAACCAACTAAATTTATTGGAGTTGACCCTGCACAGCCTATAGTTTATCAAGGACAAGAAACAACTATTGGAGCTATACCTAATAACTTTTATCAAGTAGGTGACAATAATGTGTTTGTAGATATGACACCTAACCAAATACGAAGCATACAAGCTGATTTAGTAAATGCAGGTTTATTAGGCAAACGTGTGAATAGACCATTTAGACCAGGGTTTTGGGACCCTGAAGTAGATGGTGAAGCTATGAAAGATGTTATGACACTGGCTAACATTATGGGAACTGGTAAAGCAGAACAAGGATGGAAACAAGCCTTAAAGAATTATATTGCAAATCCTTTACCTAGTTATCAAAACATACAGCCATACTTGTCACCTAACTATGATTCTATAGCACAAGATGTAAAAGGCTTATTCAGACAAAGATTAGGTAGAGACCCTAAACCATATGAGGTTGGTTTATTATACGATGCTTATGATTCTTCTGCAAGAAAAGCATATTCTATGTCTATTCCACAAGATTTACCTGATGCAACACCTGTTACACTAGAGATGTACTCAACAGAATTTGAACCACAAATGGACGTAGGAGAACAAATTGACCCAGGTGCAGAACTATTATCAACCTTTGATACAATTACACAGAAAGAGCAAGAAGCTCTACAAGCAGGCGAAGATGTACAAAATAGCCGTCTACGTATTATTAACAATATTGCTAGGAGACCAAGGTAGTATTATGGCAGAAGAAATGAACCCAGATAACAACCCAGCATTGATAGACCAAGTTATGGTTGCTATAAAGTTAACAGAAACAGAAGGTGAAAAACAACCTTATCAAACTTTACATACACCTGTAGAACTTTATATATACGGCACAGATTCAGAAGTACAATATAAAATAAAACAATTTAACAAAGATGGTTTTGTAACTAGAACGAAGAACGGCAGACCAGTAGTAGTTGCACAAGCATTAGGTGCTTATGGATTACTTGACATAGACTTTAATAGATTTGCAAAGAATGCAGGAATAGTAGATTTTGATTTTAGAAAAGATGAATGGCAAGACCCAGCTTTACAAGATAAGATTGCAAAAGAATTAGCTAATGAATATTTTAAAAGATATGGTTCTTGGGACTTAGTAAGAATAGCTTGGTTTGGTGGTCCTGAAAGAGCAAAGAAAATAAAGAATGGTGATGAAACTATTACATCAATGCCACAAAACATACAAGATGATTTAGGTAAATTTAAAACAAAATTAGATACAGAAGTATCTAAAGCACCTCCAACAACAATAGACACTACTATGGTTGATGTAGATTATGATAGAGGTATTCCAGTACCTGAAGAAGGATTTACACCTTTTCCACTTCCAATGTCAAATAGTTCAAATATGACAATGGATGTAAATGTTCCTAGTCAAGGACCTATGGGAAGACCTGAGCAAATGCTTACAAAATTGTTATCTTCACTAGTACCTGAAAGTAGTAGAGGTATTTATAACAAAAATCCTGGTTCACCAAGGGAGATTAGATGAAATATAATTTATTAGGACAAAGAGGTATTGCTGGTGAAAGAAATCCAGATATGTCTTTATCAGATGATGTTGCAACCTATATGTATGATTTTCCACCTGGTCAAGGTGATAATGAAGGAGCAACAACAAATAATCAGGCAGTAAATAAATCAGATGTAGAAGATAAAAAAGTAGAAGTAGCTTTAGAAAATCCTAACTCTTATATTGCTCGAAATCCTAACATAGCAGAAAAAGTAGGCAGTACACCAGCAGGAAAAGTTACTGCTAATGAAAGAAAATCAGAAGTACAAGACCCTGGTTTTGAACAAAGAGCTATTAGATTTTCTACATTACCAAAAGAATCATTTGGAATTATTGATGAACAAATTAATACAGTACAAGATTTACAAAATTATTCAGGAGTAATAAACTTTACAACTTCACAAAAATTTTATTTAGCTAATAAATTAAATATATCACCAAGAGAAATAGACAACATTGCAAGTCAAAAAGGTCAAGGTCCTTTGCAATCAGAAGCAAATCCAATATCTCAACTAGAATTTGAAACTGATTACATAAATAATTTTGTAGCCAACAGAAAAAAAATATTAGAAGAAGAAGCTAAAGGTAGAGACACAAGAACCCTTGAACAAAAAGAAACAGATTATATAAAAACCTATTTAGAAACAGGTGTGTTAGGACCTGTAGATTTTAAGCAAGATGTAGAAGATATTGATTATATAAAACAATTAAATGAAGAAACAGATTATATAAAAAATTATATAGATAACAAAGTATCTGATGGAATAAAAAATAACAAAAGTACTCGTGATATTGTAGATGACATTGTTGATGATTCTAAAAATACAGTTGTTGATGCAGAAGATGATGATAAAACATTTACACCAAATAATTTAGAAGCAATAGAACTTAATAATGTACCTGTAGGTGCAGAGGTATGGGATGTAGATGGAACTTTATATTTAGCGTATGCAGTTCCAGGTGCAGGAGACTTATACACAGGTAGTACTATATGGATGGCATATGATGTAGTTGGTAATGATTTGTTTGAGGCAGGATTACTTACTGCTGGATTTGAATACAAAGGTCCTAATGGTTCTCCATCTAAGTCTTGGTTTGATTCTACTGCAGTATTAGCTGGTAACACTAATCAACTTATAGGTATGGACAGTGACCCATTTGCATCATTTGTTGAAACATACAAAGAAGAAGCATTACTAAGACCTTGGTTATTAGATAACGAATTTATTGAACTACAAGCAGAAGCTGCTTTAGAAGATAGAGATATATCAGAGGCAGAGTGGAGAGCTACTACTTGGTATCAAACTCATAGTCAAGCTGAACGTGACTGGATGGATATAGAATTATCTGACCCTTCAGAAGCACAAAGACAAAGAGATGATTTAGAACTATATTACAAAAATCAATTACAAGGTTTAGGTGTTAACAATGTTCCTGATGGACTAATACAATGGGTTACTAACAAAAACATTACAGGTACTTGGTCAGATTTAAAAACAGCAGAACAGTTACAGTTATTTGCTGACCCTTATAAGACTGGTGAGAGAGACATTGAGATGTCTAACTTTATTGCTACATCTGGTTTTGGTGATGTAGATAGAACAGCCGCTAGAGAAAAAGAAGTTGTAGAGCTATATAGAAAATGGTTAGGACCATCATTAGGTGCATTGACACAAGAAGAAGTATCTTCTATTGCAGGTAGATTAAGAGATGACCCTGACTATGAAGATGCTTTAGTTAACTCTTTAAAACAATCAAGACTTGCTGCATTTAGTAACTACACAAATCCAGAGCTTACATATGAAGATATTGCAAGACCTTGGCGTAACTTAACTACATCTGTATGGGGACAGAATGCAGACGAAACACAAGGTTGGTGGCAAGAAATGGTTAAGAGTAATGATTATTCAACAGCACAAATTACACTGAGAGAAAAAGGATTAGAACAAAATATAAACCAAGTAAGTGTAGATGCAAGTCAAGCATTACAAAATGCTTTAGGTCAAGGTTCTATATCACAAACAGGAGTTAACGTATAATGGCATCGTTTTTAGAATTAGCAGAAAGTTTATATCCTAATATGCCACCTAGTATATTGCAGTTATTTGCAGATGAGTGGGCTAAAACAGGAGACCCTAACGTAGCTATATCTAATGTCAGAAAAACAGATGCTTATACTGCAGAGTTTCCTGGTAACAAAAGACCTGATGGTACAGTTAAGTTTGATGAAGTAACATACACAGGTTTAAAAGAAAGTTACATTGGTACATTAGCAGAGTATGGAATACCTAGAAATACATCAGAAAGTTTATTACAAGAGAGATTAACAGGACTTATAGAAGGTGAAGTATCGGCTAGAGAGTTTGCACAAAGAATAGATACTGTTTACAAAGGCATACAAGAAAACATACCACAGGTACAAGAGTTTTATGCTACTAACTTTGGTATTGAACTAACACCAGAATCTATATTTATGGGTGCTTTAGACCCAACTATAGGAGAAGAAATAGTTGCAGGCAAGATAACTACTGCACAGATTGGTGGCGAAGCAGCTAGAGCTGGCTTTGAAATATCAGCAGACTTTGCACAAAGATTACAAAGAGCAGGTGTATCACAAGCACAAGCTAGACAGTTGTTTACAGCAGCAGAAACAGAACTACCTCGTATACAAGAGTTACAAGGTAGAGGCGGTAGAGAAGTTGAAGACCAATTTACTTTAGAAGAATTTACAGAAGCAGCAGTATTCCAAAGTCCTGAAGAATTAGAAGAGTTAAGAATACTTGAAAGAGAAGAAGAATCTAGGTTTTCACCTACTGGTGGTGCTGCAAGACGAGGTAGAAGAGTTACAGGTTTAGTAGAAGAATAATCTTGACATACTATATCTAGTGGTATAATAAAAATATAGCCTGGTAGCCTCGGCTTAGAATAGATGCTACATTTCCAGTTTATATCTGGCGTGTAAACTGCGTACTACAATTCGCCTAGTATCTGAATAGCCCAGAAGTGGCTGACAATTCTAGTTATTCTTTATTTTACTTTGTCGCCTATCGCATTATATTCCCAAGGATAATGCAGTTAGTAGAAACTTGGAGTAGGAGAAAAAATGGAAAACGAGATGAACGAAACAGTAGAAGAAACACAAGAGGATAATAACGCTATCAAGCAAATGCGTGAACGCATTAAAGAGCTTGAAGCTGTTGAGAAAGAGTACAAGACTGTTCAAGCAGATAATGCTATTAAAGAAGCAGGATTTGACCCTACCTCTGGACAGGGCAAAGCGTTGAAAGACTTATATAAAGGTGAGTTAACCTCTGATGCTATACAGCAGTTTGCTCAGGAACAATATGGATGGACCTCAGAAAGTCCTACCACACCTGACCCACAAGCTGCTCAAAAGTCAAGAGTAGTAACTAGCCAGGAAAGTTTAGATACTGTAATTGAAGCATCTGTTCCTGTTGAACCAGTAGGCATAGATGACCAGATAGCACAAGCACAAGCTGACGGAGACTGGTCTACCAGTTCAAATCTCAAAGCAGACAAATTAAGACAACTATTAGACAAGAAATAAAAGGAGAAAAAAATGGGTGCAATTT
>ERZ869936.2133-NODE-2133-length-12135-cov-8.256126_pt1 | contig 12135 bp, 13 predicted proteins | sample MGYA00520876_ERZ869936 | MGnify/ENA primary metagenome ERZ869936 (study PRJEB32218, sample SAMN09650985) | biofilter metagenome | isolation source: enrty point of leading RO module | place: Saudi Arabia: Thuwal, RO plant located on Red Sea | collected 2016-02-17 ... | reverse complement strand
TGCTACAACGGTATTGAAGAGACGATGACGAACCTCATGTCAGTCGATACAGACACTGAGTGGTTATTCTTAACACCAGAACTATGTCAGAAGAAGGGATGAAGATACTAGCATTTACCAACGGAACCGCCAGCCACATCTGGAGGTTTGATCCACTCGTCAGGAGATTTCATGCTAAGACGCCGCATCAGATGGCAGTGACTAACTTTGACCAGTGGAATGACGAAACCCTGGGAGCTGACATAATCATCCTGGAGATGATCTCAGGCCAACACCAAGTGGATACCGCCCACAATCTGGGGGCCAAAGTTATTTACGAAGCTGACGATGCTGTTATAGACAGCTATGGCGAGGAACGGAAAAACCTCATGCATCTTGGGGACCATGGAAGGAAAAGCGCTATCGAAACCATTAGGAAGTGTGATGCGATCACGGTAACCAACCAGACGTTGGCGGAGAACTATGCACGCTTCACGGACAAACCGATCTATGTTCTCCCGATCTATATGGACTATGAGTACTACGGAGACGTAATTGAAATGAAACAGCCGGAGAGAAACACGGATGAAATACGAATTGGCTGGTTTGGTAGCAAAGGCCACTTCGAGGATTTGCGTATGATACTTCCGGCAGTCAGAGAGGTACTTGAGAAACACGAGAACGTTAAGTTTGTGTACTGCGGGTATGGAGGTATGGAGTCCGATAGACTCTCGCAGCAGGTACAGTGGGGCGAAGACGTATTCAAAGAAATACCTCGCCATCGGAGAGAGTTTCACCCGGGCGCTCCAGCGCATTATTGGAAATACAAACATAGGTTTCTCGATTTAGATATCGGGTTATGTCCGCTTGTCGATGATTACTTCAACAAAAACAAAGTTGCTACTAAGTGGTTAGAATACTCAGCCCTAGAGACGCCTAGTATCTGTAGTCCTACGGTTTATGGGGATGTGGTCAAACATAATGAGACAGGGTTTATTGCTAATACAGTAGGTGAGTGGACCCACTATATGAATAAGCTTATCGAAGACGCAGAGGAAAGGAATCGGATAGGTCAAGGGGCTTCCAAAGAAGTTTTCCACAAGCATAACTTCGAGAATCACTGGAAAGACTGGGAGAGAGCTTACTTAGAAGTGCTGAAATAGGCTATAATCCCTGTATGTCAGTAACTCCAGGAGTACCACAAACCGTACGAGATACGCTCAATAACATCCTCAATAGGCTCACGTCTATCGACGTTGCGGTTGGTGGTGGTACAGCGTTTAACCAGTACGGTCAGGACACCTCAGTGGTTACCACTACAGACACACAGTTGGTGAGCTACACCGTTCCGGCAGGGCAGACGGCGAATATCGCTGGATTCAGTGGAACTGGTGGTGCAACTGGTAGGTTCACACTCAAGATCGATGGGACTGCCAAGGCAGTTATCAGAACATCTGCAGCCAAGCGTTCAGAGACAGCTTACTTCGGTGGAGGTGTCATTTCTGCTGCTGCTGGAGAAGAAATCACCGTTACTGGGTATCACGAAGAAACTCCTAACCAGACACTTGAAGCTAACGTCTTTGGCACACTCGCCTAACAATGGTACAATAGGCCCACGGAGATAAACTCAATCGTAAGTATCGCCGCAGCAGTTCTTATTTTTTGTTGTGGTTTATTTTTATGTCAGATTTAGGACAATCAACTGAAGACATTGAGCTGAAAATTGCTCAAATGGAACTCCTCATTGAGGAGAAAGGCTTTGCAAAGAAAAAGATCGCTGTTGCGCAAATGGAGCTAGACAAGAAACGGCGTGATTACGAGCAGAGTCTCAAGGATATCGACGAACAAGTGAAAACACACAAGGAAGACCTCGCTTCTCTTAACGAAGCATTAACTAACTAATTAACGAAACGGTATGGCCGATATAAATTCATCGCTTCCGGTACGAACGCAAACTGACGGTGACGTAAATGTTGACGTCAATGACATTTCGGCCGGAACACAAACGAACGACGTAAAGATTACGCTGGATAGTGAAGTCGTTTCCGTTAGCAATGCCGGTACCTTCGCCGTTCAAGAGGATGGTGCAGCCTTAACTGCCCTCCAGTTGATCGACGATGCTATCTTCGCTGATGATGCAGCCTTTACGGTTGGCACCAGCAAGGTGGCCGCTACTGGTTACTTAGCAGACGACACGACCTCTGATTCAGTAAACGAAGGGGATGTAGGTATCCCACGAATGACCCTGACTCGAAAGCCTTACGCTGTTATCACAGATGCTACGTCTGAGAATAACGCTGGGGTAGACGCTTCTGGTCACTTACAGGTGGACATTGCCGCTGACTCTGTCGGAGTTGGTGGTGGTACTGAGTACACCGAAGGCAACACAGACACGACTATCACTGGTAAAGCTATCCTCTGGGAGGATACGGGCGATACGCTTGCAACAGTTTCTGCAGCAAGTCCGTTGCCAACTGACACCATTAACCTGGGTGGGACTGCAATTGCAACCAACTCTGGTGTAAATGGTGGCGGTGTCCAGCGTGTAACTATTGCTACTGACGACACAGTTGCGACTGACCTGACTGCTATCAAGACAGCTGTAGAGCTGATTGATGACGCAATCTCTGGTACTGAGATGCAGGTTGATGTTGTTGCTGCTCTCCCAACTGGCGCCAACACAATTGGTGACGTAACGGTTAGCGGTGATGCTCTTACGGCTCTCCAGCTGATTGACAACCCAGTTGCTACGATCAGCACGACTGACGTGTTCAGAGTAGCAATGTTCGATGACTCTGATACTCAGATTACAAGCTTCGGGGTTACGCATACTGACGATGCAGCCTTCACGACTGCCTCTGACGATGGTGTACCAATGTTCGCAATGTACGATGACACGACTCCATCAGCTGCTACTGAAGATGCTGCAGGTGTGGTCCGAATGTCAGCAGCACGTGAGCTCTACAATGTGATCCGAGACGCTGCTGGAAACGAACGAGGCGCTAATGTTGACGCTAACAACAACCTCCAGGTTATTGCTGCTGCAAACAGCGGTGTCGACATCGGTGACGTAACGGTTAACAACGCTGAAACCAATCCTGTACCGGTCTACATGACCTCTGGTGCAGCCTCTGGTAGCGAAGTTAACGACTACGACACCACGGCGGCAGTTGCTGCTTCTGCTAGCGATAATCACGACTACACGGTTGCTAACACGACCTTCTTGCTCAAGCAAATCACCTTTGCTGCCTCAGGTAAGATGAAAGTGGAACTGCAAACTGGCCCAGTAGCTAGCCTTGCAACTAAGGGTGTATGGTTCATCTCGACAGCAAATCCAAGCTTTACCATCGACTTTGCACAGCCCATTGAAGTCCCTTCGACCTCAACTGGTACTGTCCGACTCATCCGAACGAACCTTGAGTCCTCAGCAATGGACGTGTACAGCACCATTATTGGCTCAGATATCTAAACAGATAACTAGCTAATGCAAGAAAGACCTAGTCACTAGACTAGGTCTTCTTGTTTGCGTAAAATGAGTCTATGGCTGATTTAACCAGTGGACAGGATGTAGACATTCTATCGATGCCAGATGAGGGGCAGCAGACGATGGCGAACTCCATCTCTGTTGCTATTGCATCTGACCAGACCGCAGTGGCTACCACGATTGATGGTTCGAGTATTGTTCAGACAGAAGATGCAGCACACAGTACTGGTGATAAGGGCGTAATGACCCTGTCCGTACGTGACGACACTACACCCGCTGCGTTATCAGGAACTGACGGAGACTACGAACCACTGCATACTGATGGGAATGGAAACCTCTGGGTGTCTCTTGGCACGCAGCTCAGTAGTTCTGAGGACGAAGTGGCTGCAGTGGGTAATGCGGCGCATGATGCAGCAGACTCAGGCAACCCAGTTAAGTTTGGTGGGCGTGCCCAGAGCCCTACAGCAGCAGTAGACGAAGTAGCAGACAACGACCGAGTAGACGCTCTGTTTGACAGACAGGGGCGTTTAGCTAACTGGATGGGGTATGACGTTAAGAGCGCTGACATCAATGATTCAACTAGTGGGAATAACACGATTGTGGCGGCTGCTGGTGCAGGTATCAGGATTGCGGTTCTGGGCTGCATGATTATCTCTGATGGGACTGTAGATGTTCGTTGGGAAGACGGTGCTAGTGGGACAGCGAAGACAGGCCAGATTCCACTACAGGCACGAGAAGGATTCGTCATGCCGATTGGTCCCCAGCCTTGGTTTGTTGGCTCGGCAAACACTTTACTTAATCTAGAGTTGAGTGCAGCAGTAAACGTGCATGGTATAGTTTCATACGTAGAAATGACTGACTAATATGGTAGATGAAGTACAACCAGAAGAGTTTGTAGACCCAGCAAGTATCTCTGAGGAGCCTCTTGCTCCTGAAGATGGGTACGTAGAGCCTTCTGTAGACCCAGCTGCTGCAGGTCTTATTGAATACGATCAAGCGCATGAAGACCCTACTGATACCTATATTGCTTCTGGCGTTAAGTCAGGAGATAGCGAGGCAGAGCTACAGATTATTCAACCAATTCAGAAGCACCCTGAGATTAGTGGGCTAGTACGGGCAGTAGACCCAAACACTGGCTGGATGGGCTGGGTGCCTTATGAGGAGCAGAAAGAAACACCAGTAGAGACGCAAAGCGATACAGAGGAGAAAGTATATAGAGATGCTTATGCGGTTCTAGTTGCAAAATTGAGACTGGTTAAAGATGGTGTTTTCACTGATGAAGAAGTAAATCTAGAAGCAGCAAGACAAGCAGTGCGAGATTCATTTAAGCCTCGCTTTGTTGAGTAGGCATGGCTGCAACACTAGATGCTGTATCTGGAGTAGAAGCTTGGGACGATACAGAGCACAGCTTTTCTTTTACCTGTAGTGGTTCAGAGAGACTACTGGTAGTAGTAGCAACAAATAGAACATCTTCTGGTTATGCATCGTCGATGACGTACAACAGTGTAAGTTTAAGTTCTATAGTTCAAATAAATGGAGATGGGAATAACCCAGAGATATGGTATCTGATAAACCCAGATACTGGCTCGAACACTTTGTACATAGATAGTCAGAATACGGATTGTGGTGCTGTGGCAATTTGTTACAACAACATAGACCAAACGACTCCCCTTGATGCAAATGCTGGTGATGAATACAGAAACACGCAGAATGTGAGCCTCCCAATTACTACAGGAGTTAATAACGCCTTAATAGTTACAACTGTTACCGACGCTGGTGATGGAATAGACCATACGGCAGGTGGGACAGGGCACGTTGAGATAGCAGATGGTGACACTGGTTCAGGAGCTGGGCAGAGAAGGATATCGGTTGGCCACGTTCTTGACGCTGGATCATCTGGCGCAAAGACACCTACCTGGGATACTGGTAATAGTGGCGCAGACGGAGGATGGGCAGCAGCTTCTTTTCAGGCTACCGCAGGTGGGGGAGGTGCTGTTCTTGCTTCTATGAAGCAGCTAGTGGGTCATGGTGTAGGAACACGATCATAGCTATGGCAACAGAAGGACCAAATAGCCCAGGTACAGTAGTAAGTGATAACTCTTACGGGAATAACACCTGGTCAAATCCAGGAAATGCTGCAGCTAGTGACGATACACGAGCTGACGCAGCTACTTTCATGGACTCTACGGAGTACCTTAAAGCAACCAACTTTGGATTCTCGATACCTAGTGGGGCGACAGTGGACGGTATAGAGGTTTTTATTGAAAGAAGGGATATCAACAACCCAGGAGGTAGCATGGACGACAGGGTACGCATAGTTAAGGGGGGCACGGTAGGAAGTACAGATAAGGCGGACGGGGCTACAGAATGGCCGACTACCGATGGGACTGCAACATACGGGAGTTCCTCAGATAAATGGGGTGAAACATGGACAAGAACCGACATAAACGCCACGGATTTTGGGATGGTTCTAGCTTCTACAGATGGGGGTGGTAGCGGAGCGCCAGAGGTAGACCACATATCGATCACAGTCCACTACACACTGCCTCCTAGAGTGGCGGTTACTGGGGCAAGAACAGTAGTAAGTTCAAGAACAGTTGTCAGTGGAGCCCGTACCGCTGTAAGCTCTAGAACAGCTGTAAGTTAAAAGGAGGTGTTGTTATATGCCCAGAAAGAAAAAAGAAGAGAAGACAACGGCCGCTAAGTGCCGAGAAGATATTGAGAAGCTGCTTAAAAAGTACGACTGCAGCTTAGTACCGTTTATGACAGTCACTCAGACTGGTAACGTTGGTCGTGTGAACGTCCAAGAAAACCCCAAGGAAGAAGTCAAGAGCAAGAAAAAGTAGTACAATACACGCATGAAAGCCTACAAAGGAAAAACACAAGAAACCGAGATCGGTCGCATGGGATTCCTGCAACCTAAGGTTTCTAGCGCAATCAAGATCGAGGCTGTCCACTACACGAGTAAAGACCCAGGCTCTCGGATTCATCTCTTTGACGCTGACGGCGATGAGGTGCTACACCCCATCCCAGGCCAACTAGAGAACAAGGTTATACCCCTTGAGACACCCATCACTGTCCAAGGACCTATCCAGTTCCGAGACGAGACTGACTACAACTCCCTGGTGGTATTCGGCAGTATTGACTAAAATTAAGCAGTGTATGGTATACTTTCCGTACACAGGTAAAGCTACCTACCACCGTATAGAAGCTGCGCCCATTTTTTAGGCGTGGTTTTTTATTGTTAAACACCAGTATGGCATTACGTAATTTACTAGAAGGAGCAAGCAAAATTGGCCTACCAGACCTGGGTGTTTCTGAATCTCTCTTTGGTGTAACCACTCAGCAGGGTCCTCAAACGTTTCAGGTTGGCGAAGGCCTTGATCCACAACAGGCACAAGCAGCACAAGCAGCAGTAAGAACACCGATTGGACCACGATTACCGACCGGTGCTTTCCGTTCCCCGGGCGGCTCAGTAGCCGGAGTCCGTGATGACCGTGGTCTACAGGCTGGTGGGCAGTCTTCTGTCGGTGCTACAGGTGCTCCTAGTGGGGCAGCTTCAGCAGCTGGCGTGACTAACATTGGGCAACCAGGAACTGGTTTAGACTTCAACGCCCTTACTACACAAGCAGAAAACGAAGCCCAGCGACGTTTTGAAGAGAGCCAGGCAGGACAACAGCGTACTGCCCGAGACATTTTTTCTCCTATTATTTCAAACCTAGACGAACAACTAGGTGCATTACCGACACAACAAGGTTTGCTCGAAGAAGGCGTAGGTCTTTCAGCACAACGAAGTTCTGACTTTGTGGAAGGTGAGAAGGCTCGACAACTGGCAGGATTAGGCCGCTCAGAAGAGGCTGTAAGGCAACAAAGTAAGAAAACCCTACGGGAGTTAGGCCAAGACGTTAACCGACTGCTACAGGCCTCTGGTCGCTTCTTAGGAGCAATTGGAGCAGGAGATAGTTCAGCTACAGGACAAGCAGCCAAGGCTATTGGACGAAAGGCGCTACGACAGCGTGGGCTGGCTCTAGAAACCCTCCAGGGACAGATTTCAGATATTGAATCTAAGCGGGCTGATGTTGAACAAATTGCCAGCAACCAACTCATTGACATTCAGCGGGCTAAAGAAGAGCAACTGAACAGCATTGCAGCTGACTTCCAGCGCATCCAACAGGAGTTGAATGCTGCTAAAGCTGGGGCTACCAGCGATGAGCGACGGTTCCTGGCAGAGCAAGAGCAGTCAGCCCGAGCGGAACTGAACAACCGACTGAACCAGCTGAATGATGAGGTCCGACAAGCACAACAGGCAACTGACGTATGGCTACGAGACCGTAGTGCACAGTTAGAAGACTTCGGTCGTCGACTGGCTTCACGGGCAGCTTTTGATACTCAGTCAGCTCTTGGTCAATTACAACAGTTCAACAAACTCCGAGATGCCTACATGAGCGCTGGACTACCATTTGACCAAGCCAGCAACCGAGCACAGCAAGACTTACAGACCAACATCGATGTTGGATTACTGGAACAGCCAGCACCGGACGAGAAGGATGAACTCGAGACCGAAAACCTTAGACTGAAGAACCAACAGCTACAGGGAGAGTTAAACCTCGGACAGAGTTTATTAGACGAAGGAACTAACCAGGGCTTATTCCCGGACACTATTCCGCTGCTGGGACGCCTGTAGAAGCCTATGGCTCTCAGAGACCTTTTTAGAGGGCTCCAAAAGCAAAAGCCGGTACTAGACGTAGTTAGTAGCAACCCGGCTGTTTTACGTAGTGAGAGAGCCCGCAGAACCCTACCTCAGGCACAGCAAGGAATAAGGGCAGCACAACAACAACAGGTTAAATCTCTCACTCCCAGGGGGATAGGAGAGGCACAACTAGGTGGAATAAAAAGAGGAGCCAGAAAGATATTTGAACGGCAAGTACAGCCCATTACAAGTGCTTCATTAGCAATATCGCAGGGCCGGCCGGTAGAAAAGAAACAAGCTCAACAGGCGACAGCGTCTGTCATTGACTTTTCTCCAGTGGGTGCAACCACGAGGTTAACGAAACCAATCAGGCAGGTTCCTAAGAGTTTTATCAGCAAGTTTGGTAAGACGATTGGTAGGGAAGCGCAGAGTTTTCTGGATGAAGCAGCAAAGTTTCCACGCAAAGGCGTACGACATAAGTTCACCAGTAAAAGACTACGAGACATAGCACAAAAGTTTGATGACATCATTGATCCAAAACAGGTGGCGAAGGCGAAGACGGACATTAGCGCTGGCAGGTTCCGTCCTCTTGTCTTGGATAAGAAAGGTAATCTCCTGGATGGTTCACACCGACTAGAGGCTGCTAGACAGCTAGGAGTAGATGAAGTCCCTGTAGTAGTAGAAAGCAGGGTGAAACCTATAAGAGAGCGAGGTCAGTTTGCAGGTTCTCAGGCAGGTTTCTTAGACCTGAAAGAGATTTTTACATTAGGCGGGCGACTTGGTAGAAAAGCCAGTAAGCCATCAGCACCAACGAAACCAGAAGTAGTAAGTCGAGGCGTATCACAGGTTCAGGATGCTATAAATCTAGCTAAAGGTACAAAGACCAAAGCACTACCAGCAGTAACCAGACAACGATCAAAAACGCTTCAGGGTCTCGGGGTTTCAGATAAAGCCATAATATCACCAGGCCAAAGAGGGACATCCCGAGGATTATCAACCAGCCAAAGAACTCAAGCACAAGGTCAAGTCCAGTCATTGGAGAACGTAGTTGGAGTAGATAAAAACATCTCTGACAACATGAAGATTAATCTGCGGGACATGTTTAGAACTCCCACGAAAGTACTGCAAAAGATTGGACTTGGCAAGGAGGCAGAAGCGCTTGAGCAGAGTTGGGGTACCTACAAACTTGAGCTGCCAGAGCATCTCGAAAAGATTTCAGAGTGGCTCGGACGACTCGTTGACGACAACTCCAGCAGGAGAGTCTTTCAGGCGCTTGATGGGCAGAAGGTAGAATTGAACCCAGTTGAGAAAGAAGTGGCCGAAGAAGTCGCTGCTTACCTCTCTACCTGGGCAGATCGTCTAGGACTCCCCAAAGACCGTCGTATTGCTAAGTACATTAGCCACATATTTGATGACCAGCTGATAAAGAAAGACTTTGATCCTGACTTAGCCCGACTCATTACCGATAAGGTAGCAGGTAGTGTGTATGACCCCTTCCTAGAGAGGCGTCTTGGAAAACTGGGTTACAAGGAAGACCTTGGCTTGGCGCTACAGGCGTACGCTAAGAGGGCTATTCGCAAGGTCCACATGGACCCAGCTCTGCAGACACTGAAAGCTAAAGAGAAAGCCTTAGAGGTGAGCCAATACAAGTACGTCCAGCGACTGACTGACCGCATCAACATGCGTCCTACTGAGATGGACCAGATGCTTGACCGCCTAATCTCTTCAGTAACAGGAGGTCGTCTCAGCCAACGGCCAACGATGCGTTTATCACAGGCACTGCGAACAATCACTTACCGAGGAACGTTAGGACTCAATGTTGGTTCAGCAGTGCGTAACCTGACGCAGGGGGTAAACACCTTTGCTAAGCTTGGCACTCGCTGGACGATGAGAGGCTACATGGACATTGCTCGTAATCTAGCATCGGGGAGCGATGAACTAATGCGAGCCGGTGTTCTTGATGACAGGTTTGTAGACCTTCAGGCGTCAGCCCTAAAGCGACGCATGCAGAAGGTAGATGCGGGGCTATTCTCACTCTTTGAGATGGCAGAAAAGATTAATCGTGGAGCTGCCTACTACGGTGCCAAGGCTAAGGCGCTCGCTAAAGGACTGCCAGAAGATAAGGCAATCACAGAGGCTATCGACCTAGCACGAACGACACAGTTTAAGTTTGGTCCAGTGGATACCCCTCCTCTGCTACAGAGCGACATCAACAAGTTCTTGCTGCAGTTCCAAAGCTTTAACGTCAAACAGTTAGAGTTCATTACCGAGATGGCTAAGAATAAAGAGTATGCTGGTCTTCTGCGGTATGGCCTAGGTGGACTATTAATCACTGGAACAGTCGGAAACTTGATCGGAATTGATCTAGAAGACTGGGTACCATTCTCAGACATACCTAAGGGAGAAAGCCGAGTAGGTCAAACGCCGACAGTCCAGGCAGTTAGCACTGGGCTTAAGGCTGCTACCGGTGGAACCAATAAGTTTGGTCAACCTGTTACCGCTAAGGATGTACTGAAGACTGTTCCAGCATTTATCCCTGGTGGGGTACAGGCTAAGAAGAGTCTCCAGGGTCTAGGTTCAGTAGCACAACAGGCTTCTATTACTCCATCTGGTAAGGTGCGTTTCCCGGTCCAGCCAACCGGAGTAGACGCAGTACGGAACATTCTGTTTGGGCAGTTCTCAGGTAAGATTGCCCGGTTCTACTTTGATGAGGCCCTTAAGCCACTCGGAGATAAGGACACTGCACTGTATAAGAAGATGGTAGCTGGTGGAGCAGACCCATTTGAGTCCTGGAAGAGCATATACAAGAGACGTATTCAGGAGAGCTTCCAGCGTAAGATCAAGGAAATACAGAAGGACCAGAAGATGGATGTTGCCCAAAAGCGAAGAGAGTTACAACAAGCCAGACAGGACGGAGAGAGACTGTTGAGGCGTCTTAATCAGTTCTAAGTTATACTATTCCTATGACGCTAGATGAATTTCAAACAGCATTACACACATCCTACGAGGGTAACACCAGTACCCCTACTTCTTCAGATGCGGAGTACACGGTTCGTACAGAGCTTCTTAAGGCATCTATCAATGCCTGGGACAATGAGCCTGGTATCCTATGGAACGAGCTGTGGACTAACCTGGCGGACGCTGCGGACGGTGATAAGACCATTAATGCAAGTGATTTGGATTACGATATGCCGACTGACTTCCGCTTCCTGGGTAGTTGGGTACGCACCTACACGACAGACGGTAATGAAACCTACTGGCAGGTGTTTACAGCAGAGAGAGCAGCGATGGACGAGAACCGGGACCCTAAGGCCTGCTTCGTAACTGGGAACAAGAAGGCTGGTTTCGACCTGCACTTCCTAGCCCAACCAACGGCCAGCGATACTCTTGAGTACCCCTACTACAAAGAACCATTTGAGCCTTCTAGTGGGTCAGATGTGATTGAGATGAGTGACCCTTACTTCTGTGTCTACCACTCATTAGCTAAGTTGCATGAGCAAGATGGTGATGGGGACCGAGCTAACCTGGCCATTGCTACTGCTAACCAGCACATGCAAAACATGCGTATCAGAAACGACATGGCACCTAACCTTAACCCTAACCCCGTCGACAACCCCACGAATTTGAAATCTGGCTTTGGCTTCGGGAAATAAGCTATGCCTCGCCAACAGACAAAGGGCATCCTAAGAGATCGAAAGAGGTTCGACATTGAGATAGACAACGTGCGAGGAGGCACGAATGTTTTGCTGTCTGAAACACGTCTCGATAAGAACGAGGCCAAGCAGCTAACCAACATGATGTTGGTAGAAGACGGTATACCACAGAAGCGCTGGGGTACTGACTCCTATTCGACAGTGACCTACACTAACCGACCTGACGCAGCCTCTGAGTACATCAAGAGTGACAGCACTCGTGAGCTGATTGTTATTGCTGACGGGAAGGTGTACCGGCAGAACCCAGACGACAACACTAAGACAGAGAT
>ERZ869936.2132-NODE-2132-length-12140-cov-4.813571_pt1 | contig 12140 bp, 8 predicted proteins | sample MGYA00520876_ERZ869936 | MGnify/ENA primary metagenome ERZ869936 (study PRJEB32218, sample SAMN09650985) | biofilter metagenome | isolation source: enrty point of leading RO module | place: Saudi Arabia: Thuwal, RO plant located on Red Sea | collected 2016-02-17 ... | reverse complement strand
TTGGCCTCGCTCAACAATTGGGCATGCTTGCCGAGCGCGCGTTCCTTTAAAAAGAGGTCGGTTGGCGCGTTGATGAAAAGCGGAAGGCCGGCCGCCTCCGCCGCCCGCCGAACGGCCGCGACACGCGCGTGCTGAAATTCCAGGTCGTACAGACCGGAGCCGCCGACTTTCTGATCCTCGAAGTTGATCCCGATCGCGCCGGCCTGGATCAGCCTCGTCACATTCCGCGCGAGCGGCTCCAGGTCCGCAGCATAACCACCTTCAAAATCGACCGTTAAAGGCACATCGACGCTCGCGGCAATCCGCGCCACGATCTCCAATGCAAAATCCAGCGGGATCGCTTCGCCATCCGTGTAGCCTTGCGCCGCCGCCACCGACCAACTGCCGGTGGCAAGAGCCTTCGCCCCAGCGTCCGCGATGGCTTTTGCGCTCCCGGCATCCCAGATATTGTAGAGCACGATGGGATCGCCCTTCACGTGCAGCTTTGCGAAGACCCGCGCTTTGTCCGCCTGCATCACGAGATTACCCCACTTTCTGTGCGGCAATCCGCCGCTCAAGCTCGATCAGTTTCTGCTTGCGCCAGAGTCCGCCGCCGTAGCCGGTTAGCGAGCCATCAGCGCCGATGACCCGGTGGCAGGGAATGACGATGGCGATCTGATTCGCGCCGTTCGCGCGCGCGACGGCGCGCACGGCGGACGGCCTGCCGATCCGCCGGGCAATCTCGCTGTAGCTGTGGGTCTCGCCGGCGGGAATCTCGCGCAATGCGCGCCAGACTTCGCGCGTGAAGGCAGTGCCATGCAGGGCGAGCGGTACGGCGAATCTCGCACCCGTCCCTTGGAAGAAAGCCGTCAGTTCAGCTTCCACCTGTTCGGTTGGCGCGGTTCGGCCGAACCCGAGGTCGCCGCGCAGCTGCGCCTGTAACCTCTTGAGCTCATTGGGTAGGGCTTTGCGGTCGGCGAACTCCAGCAGGTGCAGGGCCGACTTGTCACTGACCGCGACGATCGCGCCAAGCGGCGTTTCGATCCAATCGGCCTTGAGCAGCGCGTCCTTGGCGAAATTGCCGGGTGCCGTGCCGAGCAGCTTGGCGAAGGCAGCGCGGAAAGCGCTTGGAGACGAGAACCCGGCATCGAGTTGCGCGTCGATCACGCGGCCGCCGTTCGACAGCGTCTCGACCCCGTTCCGCAGGCGCGCGCGCCGCGCCATGTCCAGAAACGTCATGCCGAAATGCCGCTTGAAGCTGCGGCGCACGCTGGAAGGATCGAAGCCGAGACGAACGATATCGTCCTCGCCCCAGCGCCGCGCCGGCTTGCTCTCCAAGGCCTTCAGGAGCGTTTGGATGGCAGCGTCAGCCTCCGCCGCCGGCCCGAGCGGATGGCAGCGTTTGCAGGGCCGGAACCCCGCCTCCAGGCATTCGACGACGCTGGCGAAAAAGCGACAGTTCTCCAGCTTGGGATTGCGAGCCGGACAGGTCAGGCGGCAAAACACGCCGGTCGAGCTGACCCCCACGTAGGCGCGGCCCTCATAAGCCGGATCGCGCGCCAGCAGGGCGCCATAAAGGATCTCGCGGTCGGGAAGTTCGAACAGCATGGCACCGGTATAGCCGCTTTTGGCGCGGCCGTCCGCCGAAAATCGGGCAGCTATTCCGCGAAAACGACCGCCTTGTGAGTGGCCGGTCCGCCCTCCTCCACGGTCACGCTTCTTGCCAGATTTTGCGGCTGATCGCCGTCGGTGCCCTTGATCTTGGCGATCAGCCCAGCCGCTGAAGACTAAGGCTTGCGGGTCGAAATTTGAGTAGCCGGATTGATCTGTGGGTAAACTAGGTGCAGATTCATGGGCATCGCTAGCGACAGTTCGAGCCATGATCGTCAATCTCCACGTACATGGAGGCTAGACATGGAGCGACGTCTTGCCACAATTCTCGCCGCCGACGTGGCCGGCTATTCCAAGGAAATGGAAGCTGCGGAAGAACGGACGGCGGAAGGACTGGCGAATTGCCAGTCTGTTATTGAGCAAACCGCCAATCAGCTAGGCGGGCGCGTATTCAACACGGCGGGAGATTCAGCTCTGGCGGAATTTCCCAGCCCGGTGAATGCGGTGCGCTGCGGTGTTGAGATTCAACGCAGGAGTTGCGGCGCCGGCAATGCCGCCGGCGAGTCCATGCCACTGCGGCTACGCATCGGCGTCCATCTCGCCGACGTCATTGTATCAGGAGAAAATCTTATTGGCGACGGGGTCAACGTTGCGGCGCGGATTCAGGAAGCGGCTGAGCCGTCTTCTGTCTATGTGAGTCAGTCGATCTTCGAACAGGTCCGCAGAAACTCCCCGTTCGTCTTTGAAGACCTTGGCTTGCATAGTCTGAAAAACATTTCCGAGCGGATGCGCCTCTACAGAGTCGATGGCGACATGCCCAGGCACCGGTATCAGACTGGCCACGCTGTCGCACACCCACGCGCGGAGAAAATCCGCCAAGGTTCACTTGCTGTCCTACCTTTCGAGGTCATCGGAGACGATCCGGACCAGCGCTATTTCGCAGAGGGGTTGACCGATGATCTAATCGTCGAGCTTGCAAGATTCAAAAACCTCTTCGTCATATCGCAAAGTGCCAGCTCTAGCTATCATCCACGCATTGCCGACGTTCGGGTGGTCGGGAGTGAGCTTGGCGTCAAGCATGTCCTGCTGGGGCAGGTGCGGCGCTTTGCGAGCCGGGTCCGGGTTTCAGTGCGCCTTGCCGACACGGTCAGCGGAGAGAACCTATGGGCGGAACGCTATGAACGCCCCTGGGAGGAGATTTTCGATCTTTTGGACGAACTGGCAGCCCGCATCACGGCGACGATCGTTGGCCAAGTGCAAGCTGCCGGAATCGCGGAGGCGCGGCGCAAGTCACCCGAAGATATGACGGCATACGACTACGTATTAAGGGGCATGGAGTGCCATCGTCTGGGCGGTGTCACCACGGAATATTCCAGGGATGCCGTCAAATGGTTCGAGCGTGCGATCGAGGCGGATCCGAATTACAGCCTTCCCTACGCCTGGTGGGTCTGCTCCGCGTCTCGGCTGCCCGAGTTCGACAGCGACAAGGGCTTCAAATACATCAACAAGGCCATCGAGTTAGATGAGAACAACCCCGAGGCGCACCGCATCATGGCGTCGTACCAAACTTGGCTGCGCAACTTCGAGGCTGCGGAGTATCATTGCCGGCGGGCGATCGCTTTGAATCCGAGCAACGCCTATATCCGCGGACGTTCGGCGGCGTTCTACGTGCTAAACCACGAGCCGGAACGCGCCCTGCAGCTGCTTGCGGAAGCGGAGGCGCTCGACCCGTTCCTGCCTGTGTGGTGCCTTGAGGAGAAGGGTGTCGCCTTGTTCAATCTTGGCAGGTACGAAGAAGCTATTGCGGCGCTCAATGCTCTGGCATTTCAGACTTTCCGTTCGCGCTGCTATGCTGCGGCCTGCGCCATGGCACTGGGCGATTGGGATCGCGCGCGAAGTGCGGCAGCCGATGCGCGCGCCATCTCCCCTGAGCGATCCGTGACAGAGCTCCTAGGCTTGGACACTTACCGCATCCCGGAAGATGCTGAACGCTTGCGCACGCTGTTGGTCCAAGCCGGGCTGCCCGAGTGAATTTCTATTTCACCCGCCAAGTATAGGAAGCCTCGCAGGCGCGCTGACTATCTGGGGCGTTGCGAGACCGAGATTGTGGCTTCGATCACTTTGACGACCTGGCAGATTCCTCGGGATCCAGCGCCACAACTCGACATTCTGCTGACACGGTTGCAAATCGCCGCATTTCAGGACGCTGGCGTGCCGCCCTTGAATCCCCCTACTCCACGGTCACGCTTTTCGCCAGGTTGCGCGGCTGATCGACGTCAGTGCCCTTGAACACGGCCGTGTGGTAGGCAAGCAGCTGCACCGGCAGCGAGTAGAGGATCGGCGCGACGAAGGGGTGGATGGTCGGCATCTCGATGCTGGTCACCGCCGTCTCGCCGACCTTTTCGATTCCCGCCTTGTCGGAAATCAGGATCACTTGACCGCCGCGCGCCACCACTTCTTGCACGTTGGAGGCAGTCTTTTCGAACAGAGGCCCGGAAGGGGCGCAGACGATGACCGGTACGTTTTCGTCGATGAGCGCGATCGGCCCGTGCTTCATTTCGCCGGCGGCATAGCCCTCGGCATGGATGTAGCTGATCTCCTTGAGCTTCAGCGCGCCTTCGAGCGCGATCGGGTACATGCTGCCGCGCCCGAGGTAGAGCACGTCGCGCGCTTCCGCAACGAACTGTGCAATTTCCTTGATGCGCTCATCGTGGTTGAGGATTTCCGCGACCCGTGCCGGCACCTCGGTCAAAGCTGTGGAGAGTTCCGCCTCCACTTCTTTGCCGATCGCGCCGCGTGCCCGGCCGACCGCGATGGCGAGACAAGCCAGGACCGTCAATTGAGTCGTGAAAGCCTTGGTCGAGGCGACACCGATCTCCGGCCCCGCGACGGTTTGCAGAACCATGTCCGAAGCGCGGGCGATGGCGCTGTCCGGTACATTGACCACGGACAAGATCTTTTGCCCCTGCGCGTGCGCGTAGTGCAGCGCCGCCAGGGTGTCGATGGTCTCGCCCGATTGGGAGATAAAAAGGCTAACTCCACCCTCGGGCATGGGCGCTTCGCGGTAGCGGAACTCCGAGGCAATATCCAGTTCGACCGGCTGGCGCGCGATCTGTTCAAGCCAATACTTGGCGACCCAACCGGCGAGATACGCGGTGCCGCAGGCGCTGATCGTGATGCGCGGCAGCTTGCCGAGGTCGAAAGGCATCTCCGGCAATTCGATCGAGCGCTGCACGGGATTGAAATAACTGCGCATGGTGTCGCCGATGACCGCCGGCTGCTCGAAGATTTCCTTCTGCATGAAATGCCGGTACTGACCCTTGCCGATCAGCGCGCCCGACACCGCCGTCTGCTTGATCTCGCGCTTTACGACCGCGCCGGTGCCGTCGTGCACGATGGCGTTGTCGCGGGTCAGTTCGACCCAGTCGCCTTCTTCCAGGTAGGTGATCCGGTCGGTCAGCGGCGCCAGCGCCAGGGCATCGGAGCCCAGATACATCTCGCCGTCGCCATAGCCGACCGCGAGCGGGCTGCCGGCGCGCGCGCCGACCATCAGATCGTGGCGCCCGGCGAAGACGATGGCGAGCGCGAAGGCGCCTTGCAGGCGCACCAGCGATTCGGAGACCGCTTCCTGCGGCGTCATCTGCTGATTCAAGAATTCGGTCAGCAGGTGGACGATGACCTCGGTATCGGTTTCGGTCTCGAACTTGTGGCCTTTCTGGGTCAGCTCGCTGCGCAGTTCCTGGAAATTCTCGATGATGCCGTTGTGCACCAGCGCGACACGGTCATTGGCGTGCGGATGCGCGTTCGCCTCGGTCGGCCGGCCGTGCGTCGCCCAGCGCGTGTGGCCGATGCCGATCGTGCCCTCGATGGGGTCCTTATCCAACAGGGCGGCGAGGTTGTTGAGCTTCCCTTCGGCCCGGCGGCGCCCGATGCTGCCGTTGACCAGGGTCGCGATGCCGGCCGAATCGTAGCCGCGGTATTCCAGCCGGCGCAGCCCGTCGACGAGCAGCGGTGCGACGGGCGCCTTGCCGATAATTCCGATAATGCCGCACATGATCTCAGGTTCCCTCTTTCACTTGCCCTGCGCTTCGCGCTTTCGCTTGTCGGCGCGGCGCTGTTCGCGGAAGCGTTTGGCCGCGCCCGGACTGCGGCGCTCCTTGCCGCGCACGACCACCAGTTCGTCGGGCGCCACCTTGCCGCCCAAGGTGCTGCCCGCACCGACGATCGCGCCGGCACCGATGTCGGCGGGCGCAACCAGCGCCGTGTTCGATCCGATGAATGCGCCGGGGCCGATGGTGGTGCGGTACTTGCCGATGCCGTCGTAGTTGCAGGTGATGGTGCCGGCGCCGATGTTGGCGCCCTCGCCAACCTGCGCGTCGCCCAAGTAGGTCAGGTGATTCGCCTTGGCCCCGGTCCCCAGAACCGCGTTCTTGGTCTCAACGAAGTTGCCGATCCGCGCCGTCTCGCCGATCACGCTGCCCGGGCGCAGGCGCGCGAAGGGCCCGATGATGGCGCCGCGCTGAATCTCCGCGCCTTCCAGATGGCAGAAGGCGCGAATGAGCGCTTCGTCGGCAATGCTCACGCCGGGGCCGAAGACCACGTTCGGCTCGATCACCACGTCGCGGCCGACTTTTGTATCCCACGAAAACCACACGCTTTCGGGATCGATCAAGGTCGCGCCGCCGTCCAAGGCCTGGGCGCGAAGGCGCGCCTGTAAATTGGCCTCCGCCAGCGCCAGCCCGGCGCGCGAGTCGGCGCCCAGCACCTCCGCCGGATCGGCCTCGAGGCTGCGCACTTTCAAGCCCTCGCCGCTCGCCATCGCGAAAACATCGGTCAGATAATATTCGCCTTTCGCATTGTCGCTGCGCAGTCCATCGACCAATTCGAACAGCGTCTTGCCCTCGCCCAATAGAATACCGGCGTTGCAAAGGCCGATCAGGCGTTCCTGCTCGCTGGCATCGGCGTATTCGACGACGCGCAGCACCTGGCCATGCTCGTCGGTCACCACGCGGCCATAGCGCGCCGGATCGTCGGGCCGGAACGCGAGGCCCATGATGGCGGGCGCAGCCGCGCCGCGCCGCGCCGCGACCAGGGACTCGAGCGTCTCCGTGCGCAGCAAGGGTGTGTCGCCGAACAGGATCAGAATATCGCCGTCGCCGCTCGGGCCGTGATAACCCTCCAGCGCCGGCTTGGCGCAGGCAACCGCGTGCCCGGTGCCCAGGCGCTCAGTCTGCACGACGACTTTGTGCATCACGCCGGCCTTCGCCGCCTCGGCCGCCACCGCCTCTTCCATGCCGCGCCCGGCGACGATCACCGCGCGCTCGGGCCGCAGCGCCGCCGCCGCAGCCAAGACATGGCCCAGCATGCTGCGCCCCGCGACCTTGTGCAGGACCTTGGGAAGTTTGGATTTCATGCGCGTGCCTAGGCCCGCGGCAAGCACAACGACGGCAAGTCTGTGTTCTGGCATGAATACTCGAGCGCAGGCTCTTGTGGTCACGAGTCCGGACTGGCACAACGTCCCGGTGACACGGCTGGACCATGCCACAGGCGCCGCAGAGGCGGCAAATCACCAATTATTAACGCAGGTTACACCGTGCCCGTTATCAATGGCTTAACCTAGTCGGCATGACGCCGACCGCGAATCGTAACGCGCCGGTCCTGGTCTGCGACCTGGACGGTACCCTGGTCGACAGCCTGCCCGACCTGGCCGAGGCACTGTCCAACCTGTTGCGCGCCGCTGGGCGCCGGGCGCCCCCCGTCCGCCCCCCCCCCCCCAGCCCTCTCCAACGCCGAGGTCCGGGTCATGGTCGGCGACGGGGTCGCGGTCCTGGTCGAGCGTGGCTTCGCCGCCACCGGCGCGGTGCCGCCGGCCGCGGACTTGGCCGCCCAGATCGCCCATTTCGTCGAGATCTATGAGAAGACTATGACGGCCCGGACGCGCCCCTATCCCGGCGCGCTGGAGGCGCTCGGCGGCTTGCAGAGGGCCGGCTGGCGGCTGGCGGTCTGCACCAACAAGCCGGAGCACGCGACGCGCGGCATCCTGAATGCGCTTGGCTTCGACGGCCTGATCGAGGGGGTCGCGGGCGGCGATACCTACCCGGTCAAGAAACCCGACCCGGAGCATATCCTACGCCTGCTGAAAGACATGGGCGCGACCGCCGGGCGCGCGGTGATGTTGGGCGACAGCGCCAATGACGTCCGCGCCGGCCAGGCCGCCGGGCTGCCGGTGGTGGCGGTCAGCCACGGCTATGGCGCGACTCCGGCCGGCGAGTTGGGCGCCGAAAGGGTGATCGGGCATTTCGACGAACTGGCGGACGCGCTGGCAATGCTGAGGACCGGCCATTAATCTGCCCATTCTTGACAACCCCAATTCTTGACACCCCCAATTCTTGACACCCTGGGGCCCCTGCCCTAGATGAAGGCCCTTCCGGGGGCCGGGGCATGTGCCAGGCCCGATCCGGGGGCGCGTAGCTCAGCGGGAGAGCACTGCCTTCACACGGCAGGGGTCGCTGGTTCAATCCCAGCCGCGCCCACCATCGAAATCAACGACATATTGAGCCTTCAGAAATGCCGGTATCTCGACTGGCAATCATTCGGAATACCTCAAGCGAAATTTCGGGCTGCCCGTGTTGGTGAGCGCAAAAGAGGAAGCGTCTCACGATTTGGCAGTGAAATCGTTCCGGCTACCAATCCCTTCTGTTGAAATCACACTAAATGAGCCAGGCTGAACCAGGGGACTGGCTCTCAAATGCTAGTTATTCGCAATAATCGCGTCAGATTTCGTTACAGCCCAAGTTGCCGAACTGCTTCTCGGATAGTTTCGCGAGCCCATTGAATCGGCGCATTCTTCCGCCCGAGTGCTCGGCAATCGCGCTGAAAACAGACACAAATGTATGAATTGTGCTGTCCGGATTGATTACAGTTTCTCAGGAGGCCAAAACCGTCTCGGCGCCATCTCTATGATAAGTATGCAAAATATCCGTTGGTACGGATTATGCTGATCTTGACCCTAATCGCTGGGCTTTTGTCGGCGGGAGGATTTGGCACGGATAAGGTTCGGCATGAAGGCCGGCTAATCCGATGTGCCGAAGAGTAATGGAGTAAGTGTTTATGAGCTCGTCATTAGCCAGTCTAGGTAGGACTCGGGGCATTCGCTTGGCCCTGACAGCGGCAGCCTTCGCCGTTGGTTCTATGATCGGACTCACCGGGCAGAGCCAAGCGGCTCTGGTAGACTGCCCGGCAGCGTTCACGGCCAATGGCACGGCCAAGGTCTTCAATGGCGGCAGTTCCGCCGCCAGCTTGTGCCAGTACATCACGCCGGCTGATCAAAGCAATGTCGCCAGCATTGCGAATATCAATGCGGCCAACTTTTTCGGTTTCAACGACTGGGCCGTAAACGGCAGCCAGTTGCAGCTGGCGGGAGCCGGAAGTGTGGGCGGCAGCGGGACTTGGTCGATCGTTGGTGCCGACTTTGCCAACTTCGACTACATGATCACCTTCAAGGACGGCGCCGGGACAAACTTGATCAGCTTTCTGCTGAACGAGTCCTTTTCATCGGGCGGCTGGAGCACGCCGTTCACAAGCCCGCCATTCACCCTTTCTGGTAATTCCACCAGCAAGGACGTGTCTCACTTGACGGTGACACAGCGGCGCACTGGAAATACCACCACAATTCCGGAGCCGGGATCCCTGGCACTCATGGGAATTGGGTTGCTTGGGCTCGGCTATCTGGGTCGGCGTAAATCGAAGTCGGCCTAACGACAGCCAGCACTCATCTGCAATCGAGAGTGGCGGCCAATTGAATTGGCCGCCATTTTCTTTGTATTGCTCCTAAATACGCCCAGGCCGCCGCAGGTGCAGAATATTTCGCCTGAGTTAATCTGCTTAGGGTCATCTGGTGAAAAGTGTCAGCTACTGAACTGCCGGACGCATGCCGTCAATGCGCAGGGGTCGCTGGTTCAATTCCAGCCGCGCCCATCATCCGAAAACACAAACTCAATCGAACGATCCGACTGACCCTTAAGCCGCCGAACGCTGCCGTTCGCCGCACGCGATTTCGTCGAACAGTTCGGCGTTGGGGCAGAAGACGCGCGGCGCGTCGTTGCGCGCACCCCATGACATCCAACTCTTGCAGCGGGGCACGTTGTGGCACGTGAAGCAGGCCGAGTCCGCACGCCGCAGCGCTTCCCAGTGGCTGTGAGTCGCGAAATCCGGATCAACACGGAAATGGCGCATCATAAAAATCATGCGCCGGCGATGTTTCGCGTTGCCCTTAAAGTCCGTGAAAAGCTGCGCCCGGTTTCGGCCGACTTGGGCGAGCGCCTGATCGACCTCGGCACTGGACATGCGGCTGAGGCACCGCCGCAGCCGCTTGCTGGAGCGAATGCGGGCAAACATTAGCGGCAAGCGGGACCGGAACGATGTTGGGGTCTGCGTATCGTGTCCTTCCATGGCAACCACCATCGATTGAAGGGTTTGAGATACTCTACCACCGCTCGTATTAAGAATCACTTAACCACATTATCGGTCCGGATATCGAGTCGGCGCAATAGGCGCTATACGGCGGTCGCGGCGCTGGTGCCGGCGATGCGGCCGAAGACGGCGCCGGAGGTCAGGCCCGTGCCGCCGGGGTAGTTGTGATAGAAGATTCCGCCGACCAGTTCGCCGGCGGCATAGAGGCGCGGGATCGGCCGGAAGTCGGTGTCCAGCACTTGCGCATCGGTATGTCAGCGCAAGCGGCGGGAAGTGGAGGTGATAGGCCTCGAACGGCGGGGCGTCGATGGTGTTCGCCCAATTGGTCTTGTCGATGGCCAGACCTTCGGTGCGCCGGCCGTCCTTGACATTGGGATCGAAGGCGATGTCCTGGCGCACCGCGCGATTGTACGCGGCGATCTCTTTGAGAAACTGCGCTGCATCGACGCCGTCCATCTTGGCCGCTAGGTCTTCGAGCGTGTCGGCGGCAACCTTGGTCACTTGCTTGATCCGGTATTCGCCGCGCAAGAGGTGCGTCACCTTGTTGTCGAAAATCTGCCAGGCAAACTGCCCCGGTTGCCGCAAAACAACGGCGCCGTACTTGGCGTACGTGTAGTTGCGGAAGTCCGCGCCCTCGTCGACGAAGCGCCGGCCCTCGGCATTGACCATGACGCCGAAGGGATAGGAATGCTTCTGAAACTGATCGCCGACTTCGAGGTCGCCGAATTCCGGCGCATTGCGGTCCCAGCTCACCGCATGACAGCCCGACCAGTGCCCGTACGATGCCGCACCGATCGCGAGCGCCATGTTGATGCCGTCGCCAGCGTTGTAGCGCGTGCCGCGCACCTTGGCGGTATCCCAGCCCGGCCCCAGGTAGCGCGTGCGCATCTCGGGGTTGGCCTGAAACCCGCCGCTCGCGAGAATCACCGCGCGGGCCGAGACGGTTTCCGGCGCGCCGCCGCCGCGCCTGACCTTGACGCCATTCACCTGCACGCCGTCGAAGTCGAGTTCCGTCGCCCGCGCCTTGGTCCAAATCTCGATACCGCGCGCGTTGGCCGCGCCGGTCAAGGTTTCGACCAGGCCGGGGCCGCCGCCCGCCGCCTCTACGGTCAAGCCGCCCCAGAACTTGAAACGGCCATCGACCTTGAAGGCCTGGCGGCCATAGATCGGCACGAAGCGCACGCCCAGTTCCCGCATCCACAACAGTGTCGCCTTGGAGCACCGCACCAGAAGCTCCACCAGATCGGGATCGCAGCGGTACTGCGTCATCCGAAACATATCGTCGAAGAATTGGTTCTCGCTGTAGGTGCCGAAATCGGTGCGCGCGACTTCTTCGTCGGACAGATCGGGCATGAGCGCGCGCAGGTCATCGACGCCGTCGTAGGCAACGCGCATCGCGCCGGCGGTGAAACGGCTGTTGCCGCCGCTTTCGGCCGCCGGCGCGCGTTCCAGCATCAGAACGCTGGCGCCGGCCTGGCGCGCGGCGTGGGCGGCGCACAGCGCGGCATTGCCCGCGCCGACTACCGCCACATCAAACCTCGTGCGCTCCGCCAAGACACTCTCCTCTTATTTCGAGGCGCCGGCTAAATAAGAGCGAACATGAATGCAGCGCCTGCACCGCGCCGACTCTAGCCGAGCCGGCGCGGATCGATCCAGCAACGAATGGTATTGCAGAGCGCTACAGCGCGGTACCGGCGATCTTGGCTAGGCGCTCGTGCGGCAGTTCGCGGTCGCCGCTGTCGTGCTGGCGAATGAACTGCTTGATGCGCGGCGCGACCTGCTCGCGCCACTTGCGGCCGTTGAAGACGCCGTAGTGCCCGGCGCCCGGCTGCAGGTGATAGAGTTTCTTCGAGTCCGGCAGGTTGGGTGTGATTTCCAGCGCCGCCTTGGTCTGGCCGATGCCGGAGATATCGTCGAGTTCGCCTTCGACGCACATCAGCGCGGTCTTGGTGATCTTGTCGGTCAGCACCGGATGCCAGCGCGCGATCATCTTGCCGTCCGGCAATTCGTGTTCCTGAAACACGGTCTTGATCGTCTGCAAATAGAACTCCGCCGGCAGGTCCATGACCGCGCGGTAT
>ERZ869936.2130-NODE-2130-length-12149-cov-3.868530_pt1 | contig 12149 bp, 10 predicted proteins | sample MGYA00520876_ERZ869936 | MGnify/ENA primary metagenome ERZ869936 (study PRJEB32218, sample SAMN09650985) | biofilter metagenome | isolation source: enrty point of leading RO module | place: Saudi Arabia: Thuwal, RO plant located on Red Sea | collected 2016-02-17 ... | reverse complement strand
CGGGCCCCAGCCCGCCCTTCTCACCACAGTCGCGCTCCTGGCGCGTCGCAGGGAACGCGGTCTCGGCGTTGTCCGCGCTCCGCGGGACCTGCGGCCCCGCCGTCGCGCGGACGCCTTGAGACCCCGCCCCCTGCTCGGCCAGGACACGCTGTCGTGGATCGGGCGACGAGCGAACCGGCGGCGGTCCGCGCCGCAGGGTCGGCTGTCGCCGCGCTCGGCACGACCTGGTGAGAAGGTCGGGCAGTGGCTCCCTGCTTGGCTCAGGTTGAGCGTCGGACCGGGACGCTAACATCGCACTACATCCAAGGAGGTGCGATGCTCAAGCCCGTGATCCCTCTTCCCCGCGACGACTCGCTGCCGGGCTCCCTGGCCGAGTTCGTCCGGGTGTACTCCGACGAAACGCGATGCGCGGCGCTGCTGCGGCGCTGGAAGTACGGCGACTCCGGCTTCCGATGCCCGCGGTGCGATGCACGTCGCGCCTGGTTCCTACCCTCACGCAGGCTCGACGAGTGCACGTCCTGCCACCTGCAGGTCTCGCTCACCGCCGGCACCGTCATGCACGGCACCCGCAAGCCGCTCCGCCTCTGGTTCCTGGCCATGTACCTGTTCGTCTCCAGCAAACAGGGCATCTCCGCGCTCGAACTGCAGCGCGAGCTCGAGCTCGGCTGCTACGAGACCGCCTGGACCTGGCTCCACAAACTGCGCAACGCGATCGCCATGCGCACCACCGCGCCGCTGCGCGACGCCGTGGAGATCGACGAGACCTGGGAGGGCGGCCTGCGTCGCGGCGCCACCGGCCGTCCGAAGGTCGGCCACGGCAAGGCGCTCGTGATGGGCGCGGTCGAGGTCGGCCGCCAGCGCAGGCGCATCGGCCGTATCCGGCTCGAGTCCGTCAAGGACGGCTCGGCTGCGACGTTCAAGGGCTTCCTGCTCGAACACGTCGAGCGCGGCGCCGCGCTGTTCACCGACGACTGGCGCAGCTACCGCAGACCCGCCAAGGAGCTCGGGCACCCGCACCACGCCACGAACGTGTCGAAGTCCGACGAGCCGGCACACGTCACGCTGCCGGCGGTGCACCGCGTGTTCTCGCTGCTGCACCGCGTGCTGCTCGGCACCTACCAGGGCGGCGTGCGCCGCAAGTACCTACCGTGCTATCTGGCCGAGTTCGAGTTCCGCTTCAACCGACGAACGTCCAAGTCGCGCGGGCTGCTGTTCCAGCGCATGCTGGCCAACGCCGTGCGACGCATGCCGCCCTACCACTGGGAGATCATCGGACGGGAGAACGCCAACACACCCCTCGGCGCCGCAGCCTGACCTGAGCGAGCCTGGGAGCCACTGGTCGGGCTACCTCGGCGTCACGACGGGGTTGACCGGCAGCGCCCCGCTGCGCTTCTCGGCCCACCTGCGCAGGGCGTCGGGCAGCGTGCGCGTGCGCTCGTGCGCCGCGAGACGCGCGCGGACGTCGTCGGAGACGTCGGCGGCCGCGCGCCACTGCCCGTCGGCCCAGCGCTCGACCTTGCCGCCGGACAGGCGGAACGCCGTGCCCGCGCTGTCGGACACGACCGGCGGGACGTCGCGCGTCGTCTCCGCGCTGCGATCGCCGAGCGGGAAGCGTGCGGCCGGCAGGCCGTCGCGCGCGAGGACGTCGTCGGTCCAGATGCCGTAGACGTCCGGGCGCGAGGCGTCCAGGTCGAAGAGATCCTGCCCGTCGTCGTACGGGAACATGCGGCGGCCGCCCTGCAGGTAGCGGTCCGCGTACCAGCGCACGCGGCCGTAGCTGGCCGTGTAGGGAGACCACTTCGTGGCCCGTGCCGGGCCCTGCGCGTCGTAGAGCACGTTGCGCGGCTGGAAGGCGCCGGCGACCGGGTCGTACCACCGGTTCTCCCCGTACGTGCGCGCGGCGGGGTACCAGTTGCCGCTCCGCAGGAGGCCGCGGCGGTCCCAGCCGTTGCCGTAGACGGGGGCCCCGCGGTGCACGTAGATCCCGCGGTACGGGCCGCGGATCTGGAAGCGGTACGCCTTGTCCTCGGCACCGAGCGCGGAGCAGACGTTGACGTGCCAGAAGCCCGTGGACTCGGGCACCGGCAGGAGATCGTCCGGGAGGCTCTCGACGTGGTCCCACGGGGACTCCCCGTTCTTCGACCGGAACCACGCGCCGCGGACGCAGGCGTAGTATACGCCGCCGACCACCAGGACGTCGTCCTCGGTGTTGGTCACGTGCCGCACCTCGGTGCCCTCGAGCGGCGCGGTGCGGATGTCCTTGCCCTCGTAGCGCACCGACGCCGACACGCGGCGGGAGAGGAGCGCGCGCTCGGGCAGCGCCGCGCGCGCGGCGGCCTCGGCCGCCTCCGGCGTGCCCGCCACGCACCAGCGGACGTGGCCGCGCGCGTGCTCGCGCGGGATCTGCGCGAACTCCTCGGGCAGCGAGCCGAAGGCCGGCTCCCACTTCCCGTCCACGTCCTCGGCGACGAACCAGCGCCCCGAGATCAGGAGGTAGTACTTGCCCGACCGCGGGTGGAAGAACAGGTCGCTGATCGTGTTGGCGACGGTCATCAGCTTGACGTGCGGGATGAGCGTGAACAGCGGGTCGCCGAGCAGCAGCACCAGCTCGGCCGGCTTGTGGCTGACGATGATCTCGGGCATCGGGTCGGGGCGCGGGGGCTCGCCGCCCTCCGTGCGCTTGGTGTAGCGCCGCGTCCCGGGGACGAAGCTCCACACGTGGCCGCGCGGGCTGCTGACAGGAAGCTGCGTGAGCACCACGGGCAGCTTGTCGTCGTGCCAGGCCCACGGGCCGTCGACGGAGCTCGACGAGACCCAGTGCTCGTGGAGGAGCATGAACCAGCGCTTGGTGCTCGGGTCGTGGAAGATGTCGGTCGCGGAGTTGGCCACGTACTGCAGGGGGAACGTGTCGACCGGCACGAGCTCGGGGTCGCCCTCGATCTGCACCAGCACCGCCGGCGTGCGACGCACGTGGATCTCGGGGGCGCGCGTGCTGATCTTGGGGCCGCCCTCCTCGTCGACGGGCGGCGCCGCGCCCGGCCGGTCCGTCAGCAGCTCGAGGCGCAGCAGGAGCGGCTCCGCGAGCGCACCGCCGAGGTCCGCCTGCAGCTTCGGGGCGATGGCCGCGTCCAGACCTGGCAGGGGGCACTCGCCGACCGCGAGCCCGTCCACGAGGAACAGGCGCGAGCCGAGGTCCAGGTGGGCCGCGCCCGTCGCGTGGGCGGCACCGAACGAGACCCGCCCCGCGGCGTCCGTGATCTCGAGCGGGATGCGCAGGGCCACCGTGCCGTCGGCGTCGGTGTACGAGAGGACGGTCGGCTCGTGGAGCGCGACGCGCAGCCCGGCGGCGCGCACCTCGCGGGGGTACTGCCAGGCGGCCGGAGCGGTCGTCCCGGCGCCGGCCTCCTGGGCGTCCGCCCGCCGGTCCGGCGCGGCGAAGAGGGCGGCGGTGAGGACCGCCGAGATCACGGCGGCGGGGCGGAGCGAGCGCATGGGGGACCTCCTTCCCGCGGAGCGGGACCGGGAAGTTACCACCCCGCCCTCCGGCTTCGTCAGCCTCGCTCGCCGGGCGCCGTCGTATCCTGCTCCGCATGGCTCGCCCGAGGCTCGTGGCCCTCTACACCGACTTCGGCACGTCGGACGTGTACGCCGGCGTCCTGCGCGGCACCGTCAAGTCCATGGCGCCCGAGGTGGAGGCCATCGACGTGACCCACGGGATCGAGCCCGGGGACGTGTTCGCGGCGGCCTTCGCGCTCCTGTCGGCCGTGCCGTTCCTCCCGCGCGGGACCGTCCACCTGTGCGTCGTCGACCCGGGCGTGGGGACGTCGCGGCGCGTGCTGGCGGTGCGTGCGGCGGGGCACACCTTCGTGGGGCCGGACAACGGTGTGCTGGCGCCGGTCGTGGAGGCGCTCGGGGGACCGACGGACCTGCGCGAGGTGACCAACGAGCGCCTCATGCGGAAGCGCCGCAGCGCCACGTTCCACGGGCGCGACGTCATGGCGCCGGTCGTCGCGCACCTCGCGCGCGGGATCGACTTCGCGAACGTCGGCGACGAGGTGGCCGGCATGGTCCCGCTGCCGGGCTTCACGCCGCACGTGGCCGACGGCCGGGCGGCGGGCCGTGTGCTGCACGTGGACCGGTTCGGCAACGTGATCACGAACCTCCTGCCCGGCGACCTCGCAGGACCTGCGGGCTCCTGGGATCTGCGGGTCGCGGGCCGCGGCATCGAGCGCTGGGGCACCACGTTCGCGGACGTGGCTCCCGGCGAGCTGCTGGTCTACCCCGGCAGCGTCGGGTTCCTCGAGGTGGCGGTGCGCGACGGCAGTGCGGCCCGCGAGCTGCCGGCCAGGCCGGGCGACCCGGTCGACGCCACGCGGAGGGGCGTGTGACGACGCTCTACCTGGACTGCTTCTCGGGCGCCGCCGGCGACATGCTGGTCGGGGCGCTGCTCGACCTCGGTGCGCCGCTCGACACCGTCCGTGCGGGGCTCGCGCAGCTGCAGCTCGAGGGCTTCGAGATCGCCGCGCGCGACGTGCGCCGCGGCGCGCTGCGCGCGACGAAGTTCGAGGTCCTGGTCGGCGGCGTCGCGGCCGACTCCGACGAGCACGTGGCGCTCCAGCGGGCCGCGCACGACCACGCTCACGACCACGCGCACGCGCACGACGACGCGCACGACCACGCCAACGGGAACCGGGGCGACGACGGGCACGGCCCCCGCCTGCCGTCGCGGGGGCTGCGCGAGATCCGGGCGCTGCTCGTGCCGGCCGCGATCCCGCCGCGCGCCAAGGAGCGCGCGCTCGCCGCGTTCACGCTGCTCGCCGAGGCCGAGGGCCGCGTGCACGGCGTGCCCGCGGACGAGGTGCACTTCCACGAGGTGGGGGCGGTGGACGCGATCTGCGACATCGTCGGCGCCGCGCTGGCGCTCGAGGCGCTCGGGATCGAGCGCATCCACGTCGGTCCGCTGCGCGCCGGCTCGGGGTTCGTGCGGTGCGCGCACGGCCGCATGCCGGTGCCGGCCCCGGCGACGCTGGAGTGTCTGCGCGGCTTCGACGTGCGTCTCGACGACGGCCGCGGCGAGCTCCTGACCCCCACGGGCGCCTGCCTGATCGGCGCGCTGGCGACGCCCGGCGCGCCGGCCGCGTTCGTGGTGGAGCGCGTGGGCTACGCCGCGGGCTCGCGGGACCCGGACGACGTGCCGAACGTGCTGCGTGCGGTGCTCGGGCACGTCCCCGCCGGGGACCCCGAGCCGCTCGTCGAGCTGCGCGCGAACGTCGATCACCTGCCCCCCAACGTCCTCGCGGCAGGGCTCGACCGCGTCCGCGCCGCCGGCGCCGTCGAGGTGCACACCGTGGCCTGCACGATGAAGAAGGGCCGCAGCGGGCACCTGGTCGTGGCGCTCTGCCCGGCCTCCGCGCGCGCGGCGGTCGAGAGCGCGCTGTTCCGCGAGACGGGCACGCTCGGCGTGCGCGCGGCCGCCGTGGAGCGCACGATCCTCGAGCGCACGTTCGTCACGGTCGCGACGCCCTGGGGCGGCGTGGCGGTGAAGGTCGGGCGGCACGAGGGACGCGTGACGAGCGCCGAACCCGAGCTGGACGACTGCCGGCGGCTGGCGGACGCGCACGCGGTCGCCGTGGCGGACGTCGTCGCGGCGGCCAGGGCGGCGTTCGCCCGCTCGGCGGAGCGCCCGTGAGCACGCCCCGCGCGCGACGTGGCTCTCGGCGGTCGCAGCGCGTACCTTCGAGGGCGTGAGCACCACCCCGCACCCGGACGTCATGGACGTGCTTCTCGTCGACGACGAGAAGACCATCGCGGTCACGCTCGGCGACGCGCTCGAGGAGGACGGCCACACCGTCGTCGTCGCGCGCGATGGGATCGAGGCGCGGCGGCACGTCGAGGAGCGCACCTTCGACGTCGTCATCACCGACCTCAAGATGCCGGGCATGCCGGGCATGGAGGTGCTGCGGCTGGTGAAGGCGCGCTCGCCCGACACCGAGGTGATCGTGATGACGGGCTACGGCACCGTCGAGACCGCGGTCGAGGCGATGAAGGCCGGCGCCTACGAGTACATCCTCAAGCCGTTCCCGAACGAGACCGTCGTCCTGCTGCTGCGCCGGATCGCGGACCAGCGCCGGCTCGTGGCGGAGAACCGCTCGCTCAAGGAGCAGCTCGGCCGCGCGCAGAGCATGGAGGGCCTGATCGGCCAGTCCCGGCCGATGCGCGAGGTGTTCCAGACCATCCGGCTCGTGGCCCCGGGCGAGGCGCGCGTGCTCGTGACGGGCGAGAGCGGCACGGGCAAGGAGCTGGTGGCCCGGGCCATCCACAACCTGTCGTCCCGCCGCATCCAGCCGCTCGTGACCATCTCCTGCGCCGCGGTGCCCGAGACGCTGCTCGAGGACACGCTCTTCGGCCACGAGCGGGGGGCCTTCACCGACGCGCGGGAGGCGCGCATCGGCCGCTTCGAGTACGCCCACTGCGGCACCGTGTTCCTGGACGACATCGACGACATGCCGCTCGCGACGCAGGTCAAGCTGCTGCGCGTGCTGCAGGAGGGCGAGGTCGAGCGGCTCGGGGCGCAGGCGCCGATCCAGGTGGACGTGCGGGTGATCGCGGCCACCAAGGTGGATCTGCTCGACGCCGTGGAGGAGGGGCGCTTCCGCCGCGACCTGTACTACCGCCTGAACGTCGTCCCGATCGACCTGCCGCCCCTGCGCGACCGCGAGGACGACCTGAAGCTCCTGGCGCAGCATTTCATCGAGCTGTTCGGCAAGGGCGTGCCGTACCGCATCGCGCCCGAGACCCTGGACGAGATGGCGCGCTACTCGTGGCCCGGCAACGTCCGCGAGCTGGAGCACGCGATCGAGCGCGCGATCGCGCTGGCGGGCGACGCGGAGGTGCTGCAGCGCATCCACATCCTCGGCACCAAGAGCGTGCCGGCGCGGCGGCCGGCCGCCGGCCGCGTGACGACCCTGCGCGAGGCCGTCGAGGAGGCCGAGCGGGGAGCCATCCTGGCCGCCCTCGAGCACACCGGGGGGCGCAAGGCCGAGGCGGCCAAGGTGCTCGGGATCTCCCGCAAGAACCTGTGGGAGAAGATGAAGCTGTACGAGCTCGAGGGCTGACGCGCGGGTCCGCTCACGCGGAGGGCTGCAGCCAGTCGTCCTCGAACTCCATGACCTCGTCGCACCCCGAGCCCGCGACCCAGCGGGCGGGCTGCAGCCAGTCGCCGCCGTCGTCCAGCCGCGTGCCCGGTGTGGCGATCGCGGCGAGGGGCTGCGTCTCCGGGGCCACGTCGTCGGCGTCACCCCACTCGTCGTCCGCGTAGCCGTCGTCGTCCGCGCGGGCAAGGGGCGAGGCCTCGGCGCGCACGGGCGCCAGGCGGCCCTCCAGGGCCAGCGCCGCGGCGAGCGGCGTGCCCTTCGACCACTCGTCGTCGTCGGCGTCCTCCACCGGATCGGCCGCGGGCGCGGCCGGAGACGCCGCGGCGTCGCAGAACCCGATCTCGCCCTCGTACACCGGCTCGCCCCGGCGGGCCTCGCGGCGTCCGTCCCAGTCCTCGAGGATCAGCGTGGACTCGTCGTCCTCGTCGACGAAGCGCCGCGTGCGCACGTTGCGGGCCTCGCCGACCCCGGTGTCGCCGACGTGGCGCGCACGCTCGCGCACCTCGGCGACGAGGCGGTAGGTGACCCCCTCGTCGTCCGTCCAGTCGTCGGCGCTCCAGGGCAGGCCCGGCTCCGTGACGTTGCGCTCGAGGCTCCACGACGCCGCCTGCGCGTCCTTCGCCACGAGCACGAGGCGCGCGCCGTCCCGGCGGCGCAGGACGTACTGGTAGCGCGTCCCGTCGGGTCCCGAGACGCAGCGCGTGCCGGCGACGACGCAGCCCTCCTGGTAGTAGCGCACGCCGTCGCCGAGCCGGAGCCCGAGCGGGCCCTGGGGGTCGTTCGCGGCGGGAGCGCCGCCGCCGAACGTGGACTTGATGCGGTCGAGTAGACCCACGGAACTCTCCTCCCGAAGCCGGTCGAGGTACTCTCCCTTCGGCTACTCGGGCACCGGAGGTGAAGCATCCCCGACCGCGCGCCGCGTCCCGGCGAGACCGTGCTCTTCGCGAGCGACCTGCACCTCACGGCCTCCGACCCGGCGGGCGTCGCGCGCTTCGTGCGCTTCGCGGAGGGTCCCTGCCGGGACGCCGACCGGGTGCTGCTGCTGGGCGACCTGTTCGACTTCTGGGTCTCCCCCGCTCAGACTGCCGATCCTGGGCTGCGGCCCGTGCTGCGCGCGGTGCGCGGCCTGGTCGACCGCGGCGTCGCGGTCGGGTTCGTCGAGGGCAACCGGGACTTCGCCGCCGCGCCGGAGCTCGCGGCGCTCGGCGTCGAGACGCTGCCGGACGTCGGTGTCGTGGAATCCCGCGGCCTGCGCGTCGCGTTCACGCACGGCGATCTCCTGTGCACGCGGGACGTGCGCTACCAGGCGCTGCGGCGCGTGGCGCGCCGCGCGACGGTGCGCCACCTGCTGCGGTCGATCCCGCCGCGCTGGGCCCTGGGCATCGGGCACGGCGCGCGCGCCGGGAGCCGCCTGGAGACCGGGCGCAAGGCGTACGGCGACATGGGCCTGGTCGCCCACGCCGTCGCGTCGGTGCTGCGCCGCACCGAGGCCGACGCGCTGGTCTGCGGCCACGTCCACTGGGGGCGCCGCCACGGCCTCGAGGTCGACGCCGCGCCCCGCGACGTGGTGGTGCTCTCCGCCTGGGAGGACACCGCCACCTACGCACGGCTCGAGGCCGGCCGCCTCGAGTTCCTGGGCTTCGAGGCCGGAGGCGCGTCGCCAGGAGCCGCGCAGGACGCTCCGAATCCCTCGCATCGCGCGCCGCGCGGGGGGTAGTCTCGCGGGCTTCCGCTCCGTCCGACGCCGGAAGGTCCCATGAGATCGCGCCTCATCATCGCCATCGACGGACCCGCCGGCGCCGGGAAGAGCACGGTCGCGAGGCGGCTCGCGGCGCGGCTCGGCTACCGCTTCCTCGACACGGGGGCGCTGTACCGGGCCGTGACGGTGGCCGTCCTGCGCGCCGGGCTCGACCCCTCGGACGAGGCGGGCGTCAGCGCCGTGGCGGAGGCCGCGGACGTCCGGCTCGGGGCAGGCCCGGGAGGACAGGCCGTGCTCCTCGACGGCGCGGACGTGACGGAGGAGAGCCGTGGCCCCGCCGCATCGACGGCGGTCTCCACGGTGGCCGCGATGCCGCGCGTCCGGGCCGCGATGATCCCTCTGCAGAGGGAGTTCGCGCGCGGGGGCGGGGTGGTCGCGGAGGGACGTGACATCGGAACGGTCGTCTTCCCCGACGCCGACCTCAAGGTCTTCCTCGACGCCGATCCCGCGGAGCGCGCGATACGGCGCGCGCGCGAGCGCGGCGAGGGGGACGTGGAGAGCGTGCGGAGGGAGATCGCCGAGAGAGACGCCAAGGACGTCACGCGCGCGGTCTCGCCGCTGGCGGCGGCTCCCGACGCGCTCCGGATCGACTCGACCGGGCGCGCGATCGAGGAGATCGTCGACCTGCTGGCGGAGCGCGTCGGGAACGCGGAGCGCAACGCTGCGGCGCGCGACGTATAGGTTCTTCCAGCTGCTCGCCCGGCTCATCGGGTGGGCGCTCTGGCGCGTGCGCCCCGAGGGGCGCCGGCACGTGCCCCGCGAGGGTCCGTGCCTGGTCGCGGTGAGCCACGAGTCGGTGCTCGACCCGATCATCGTGGGCGCCGTGCTGCCGCGCCCGCTGCGCTACCTGGCGCGCAACACGCTGTTCGGGCCGCGCGGGGAGATCCGCCTGCACGGGCGCTTCCTGCAGGTGCTCGGCGCCGGGCCCATCGAACGCGCCGCCGGCGGCGCGCGCGACACGATCCGGCTCGCGCTGCGGCTGCTGGAGCAGGGCGAGGCCGTGCTCATCTTCCCGGAGGGCACGCGCTCGCGGGACGGCAGCGTCCAGCGCTTCCGGCGCGGCGTGGGCCTGATCGCGCGCGCCGCGGGATGCCCGGTCGTGCCCGTCTCTCTCGACGGCAGCCGCCTGCTGTGGCGCCGCGGAGCGCGGCTGCCGCGGCTCGTGGGCGGCCCCGTGCGGGTGCGCTTCGGCGCGCCGGTGACGTACGGGAAGACGACCCGGGCCGAGGAGGTGGCGAACGACGTGCGTCGCCGCATCCTCGATCTGAGAGGGCTGCGTGCGGAACCCGCCGGCGACGGTGCGGGGTCCGGCGCGGCCACCGGTGGCAGCCCCTCGTCGTGAGGGGCGGCCGGCTGACGAACAGGAGTGACCCGTCCGCCCCGGCGGACGTGACCGTCGTGTGATCCCGCCCGCACACGCTGGGCGGCGAGGCCCTGGAGGGGCCGACCGACCATGAATCCCAAGGAACTGCTCAAGCGCATCGACCTGCCGGCGGACCGGCTGGACGAGGAGGTCGCCAAGATCTTCGCCGCGACCGACACGGCGGAGGGCTACGGCGAGAGCGTCGGCTCGTTCTCGACCGACACCATCCTCAAGGGCCGCGTGCTCGACATCATGAACGACGACGTCATCGTGGACGTCGGCTACAAGTCCGAGGGCGTGATCTCGAAGTCCGAGTTCGAGAACCCCGAGGAGATCGACATCGGCGACGAGGTCGAGGTGCTCCTCGAGGCTGTCGAGGACGACGCCGGCTCGATCGTGCTCAGCAAGCGCAAGGCGGACCGCCTGCGCGGCTGGGAGCGCATCATCGCCAACAACAAGGAGGGCGACGCCGTCCGCGGCCGTGTCGTCCGCAAGATCAAGGGCGGCCTGGTCGTCGACATCGGCGTGCCGGTCTTCCTGCCCGCCTCGCAGGTCTCCATCCGCCGCCACGCGGACATCTCCGAGTTCATCGGGCAGGAGATCGAGGGCAAGATCATCAAGATCGACGAGGCTCGGATGAACATCGTGATCTCGCGCCGCCGCCTCATCGAGGAGCAGCGCGACGCGATGAAGCGCCAGCTGATGCAGGAGATCGGCGAGGGCCAGATCCGCCGCGGCATCGTCAAGAACATCGCGGACTTCGGCGCGTTCGTGGACCTGGGCGGCATCGACGGCCTGCTGCACATCACGGACATGAGCTGGGGCCGGGTGGGCCACCCGAGCGAGGTCGTGCGCATCGACCAGGAGCTCGACGTCGTGATCCTGAAGGTGGACCAGGAGCGCGAGCGCATCGCGCTGGGCCTCAAGCAGCTCACCCCGTCGCCCTGGAAGCGCGTCGACGACCGCTACCCGCTCGGCACCCGCGTGCAGGGCGAGGTCACGAACATCGTCAACTACGGCGCGTTCGTGAAGCTCGAGGAGGGCCTCGAGGGTCTCGTGCACATCTCCGAGATGTCCTGGACCAAGCGCATCAACCACCCGAGCGAGCTGCTCAACGTGGGCGATCCGGTCGAGGTCATCGTTCTCGACATCAACAAGGAGAAGAAGGAGATCAGTCTCGGCATGAAGCAGACCGAGACGAACCCCTGGGATCTCGTCGAGAGCAAGTACCCGCCGGGCACGGTCATCGAGGGCGAGGTGCGCAACCTCACCAACTACGGCGCGTTCGTGGAGATCGAGGAGGGCATCGACGGCCTCCTGCACGTCTCCGACATGTCCTGGACCAAGAAGGTCAGCCACCCGAGCGAGGTCGTCAACAAGGGCGACAAGGTGCGGGCGATGGTCCTCTCCGTGGACCAGGACAAGAAGCGCGTGGCGCTCGGCGCCAAGCAGCTCGTGTCGGATCCCTGGCGTGACGACATCCCGATGCGCTACGGCATCGGCACCGTGGTGGACGGCAAGGTCACGAAGCTCACCAACTTCGGCGTCTTCGTCGAGCTGGAGGAGGAGCTGGAGGGCCTGCTGCACGTCTCGGAGCTGACCGAGGAGCGTGGCAAGTCCCCGGAGGAGGTCGTGAACGTGGGCGACGCCGTCCGCGTGAAGGTCATCCGCGTCGACCCCGAGGACCGCAAGATCGGCCTGACGCTCCTGACCGAGGGGGGCACGGACGACGTCGAGGACGACGTGGACCTGTCCCGCGACCGGAAGAGCCCGAAGAAGAGGTAGCCGCCGCGGCGGACGCGGCCCGGAGGACGAGAGTGATCGCCATCCGCGCTGTGGACGCCCGTCGCGACTCCCGTGACATCCGGAGGGT
>ERZ869936.2129-NODE-2129-length-12154-cov-4.811389_pt1 | contig 12154 bp, 10 predicted proteins | sample MGYA00520876_ERZ869936 | MGnify/ENA primary metagenome ERZ869936 (study PRJEB32218, sample SAMN09650985) | biofilter metagenome | isolation source: enrty point of leading RO module | place: Saudi Arabia: Thuwal, RO plant located on Red Sea | collected 2016-02-17 ... | reverse complement strand
TTCTACCCTTCGTGCCCGCTCGGGACGGGACCGCGGATTCCTCGCTCGGAGGACGCCGACCCGGGAGGTTCGGGGGCCGACACATCGTCGTAGCCCTCTTGCAGTGAGCTCGCACGGGACCGCGCCGTCGCGGGTGGAACACTTCGATTTGGACGTAACCGATGCTGGACGCAGGAAGTCTCATCAAGGAACTGCAGGAGATGCGTGACGATGGTCACCTCTCCGACGCCCTTCTTCGCAAGGCCGTTCGGGAGATCTCGAACGAGACCCGCTTCGATTGGGTGGGGGTCTACCTCCTGAAGGAGGAGGACCAGGAGCTCTGGCTCCACAACTACGTGGGTGAACCCACCGAGCACGCCAAGATCGCCGTGGGCGAAGGGGTGTGCGGTCGGGCCGTCGCAGAGCGGACCAACCTCAACATCCCGGACGTGACTGAGGAGGAGAACTACCTCGCCTGCACTCCGGAGACCCAGTCCGAGCTCGTGATCCTCATTCGTACCGGGGACGACATCTTCGGTCAGATCGACATCGATTCGGACGAGAAGGGCACCTTCACCGAGGACGACGAGATCGCCCTCATCGGCGTGGCGGACAAGCTCGCCGAGCAGTTGGCCGCGGAACGTCGGGACGCTTCCTGACGGACCACCCGGCCTTCGTCCAGGCGGCCAACCCCGGCCTCTTCACCCTGGACGGAACGCGCAGCTACCTGGTGGGGCGTCGTCGTCTCGCCATCATCGATCCGGGCCCGGACGTGGACTCCCACGTCCGGGCTTTGGCGTCCCGGGTGGAGGGGGCGGAGACCATCACCGTGCTCCTGACCCACGGTCACGCCGATCACGCTGGAGCGGCCCCGCGACTGGCTCGTGAGCTCGGCGCCCCGGTGGTAGGTCCGGACGGCGTCGACGGAGTCACCCGTCCGCTCCGGGACGACGACGTAGTGGAGACCGACGACGGGGATCTGGTGGCGCTCCATACGCCGGGCCACACCCGGGATCATTTCGCCTTCCACTGGCCGATGAGAAACGCCGCGTTCGTCGGCGACCTTCTGCTCGGACGAGGCGATACGACGTGGGTGGCCGAGTATCCGGGTTGTGTCCAGGACTACCTCGACGCCCTGGTGCGCCTCGACGGATTGGAGCTCGCCGTCGTCTACCCGGCCCACGGACCTCCTCTGGACGACCCGGCGGAGGCCGTCGAGCGCTTCCGTCGCCACCGTCTGGATCGAATCGAACAGGTGCGCGCGGCTCGGGCGTCGCACCCCGATGCCGACGCCGAAGGGCTGGTGGACATCGTGTACGGCGACTCGGTACCCCGCTCCATGAGGGGGGCGGCCCTCCAGTCGTTGGAGGCCGTGCTGCACCACCTCGATGCGGGACGCTGAAGCGATGGGTGACGGGGGCCGCTTCAGGCGTGGCCCCGTATTGCACCCCTCCTCGGGCCCGGGGTATCCTCTCCCATGAACGAGCCGCTGCCGTCCGCCCTCGAGCGTCAGCTCCGATCCGTCGTAGGGGCCGACCACGTGATCACCGATCCCGATCGGTTGTTCGTGTACGAGTCCGACGGCCTTTCCCAATACAGGGTCCGGCCCCGGGCGGTCGTTCTGCCGGCCGATACGGAGGAACTCGCCGAGGTCGTGCGGATTCTGCATGCGGCCGAGATCGAGATCGTTCCGCGTGGCGCGGGGACCGGGCTTTCCGGCGGCGCCCTACCCACACCCGACGGGGTCATCGTCGGAACCGCCCGCATGAACCGCATCCTGGAGATCGATCCCCAGGACCGACTCGCCCGGGTTCAGCCCGGGGTAGTGAACGCTCGCCTGACCGATGCCACGCGTCCGTACGGTCTGTATTACGCGCCGGACCCGTCGTCGCAGAGCACCTGCACCCTCGGCGGCAACGTCGCCGAGAACTCGGGCGGCCCCCACTGCCTCAAGTACGGAGTGACCACTCGCTACGTCACGGGCCTCACCGTGGTCATGGCGGGTGGTGAGGTGGTGAGGCTGGGTGGGGCCGGGCGAGAGGCGGCGGAGGGCCTCGACCTGGTGGGTCTTTTCGTCGGGTCGGAGGGCTGCTTCGGGATCGCGACGGAGATCGAGGTGCGGCTCCTCCCCATCACGGAGGGCGTGCGTACGCTCCTCGGCATCTTCGACAGCATGGAAGCCGCTGGTCATGCCGTGACGTCCATCATCGCCTCGGGTCTCATGCCCGCCGCGGTGGAGATCGTGGACAAGGCCACCATCCGAGCCGTCGAAGCGAGCGTGTTCGCGGCCGGGTATCCCACGGATGCCGGCGCGGCCCTGGTCATCGAGTTCGACGGTACCGAGGCGGGGCTCGATGCGGACGCCGATCGGGCTGAGACGTGCTGCATGGCCGCGGGTGCGAGGGAGGTTCGAAGGGCCACGTCGGAAGAAGAGCGCGTCGCGCTGTGGAAAGGTCGGAAGAAGGCCTTCGGCGCCATGGGGCGGATCGCGCCGGATCTGCTGGTGCAGGACGCCACCGTGCCGCGCACGCGACTGCCCGAGGTGCTGGCCAAGATCAGCGAGATCGGGACGCGGTACGAGCTGGAAATCGCCAACGTCTTCCACGCCGGCGACGGGAATCTCCACCCGAACATCCTTTTCGATCGAAGCGACCCTGAGCAGATGGCGCGCGTCGAGGCGGCCTCGCACGAGATCATGTCTCTTTGCGTGGCCGTCGGCGGCACCATCACCGGCGAGCACGGCGTGGGTGTCGACAAGCGCGGATACATGACCCTGGTCCACAACGACGTCGAGCTGGACATGCTTCGGCGTGTCCGGCGGGTCTTCGATCCTCGCGGGCTGTTCAACCCGGGCAAGGTCCTCCCCGACGAAGAGGCGGGCATTCCGGGATCCGAGGAACCGGTCGGCCGGAGCGCGCCCACCGCTCGTCCGGTGGCTGGAGCAGGGACGGTATGACTGTGGCAACCTCGTCTCCGGGGGCGCGTGCTCCCGACGCCGTAGAGCGCCCGGTCTCCACCGAGGAGGTGGCCGACCTCATGGCGTGGGCTACCGCCGAAGGGGTCGGGGTGCTGCCTGTGGGGAGCGGGCGGCGAGCGCGTCCGGTGGTGGGGGAGGGGCGATACATCCTCCTGCGCACCGACGGACTCGCCGGCATCGACCACTACGAGGCCGCGGACCTGACCCTGGCCGCCGGCGCGGGCACGCCTGTGCGCACCGTCACGGATGCGCTTGCCGCCAACGACCAGTGGGCGCCCTTCGATCCGCCCTTCGTGGACCAGAGAACCCTCGGGGGATTCGTGGCACTCGGGGAGTCGGGACCGTTGCAGACCGGGTACGGAGCCCTACGGAACCACGTCCTCGGCATGACGGTGGTCACCGGAGACGGGCGGGTCGTACGCCTCGGTGGGCGCGTGGTGAAGAATGTGGCGGGATACGACCTGCTCAAGGCGGTCATCGGCAGTCGGGGCTCCCTGGCGGTCATCACGTCCGTGGTTCTTCGGGCGTTCCCCGTGCCCCCGGTCGACCGCGTGTTGGTTCTCGAGGGACGGTCGATGGCCCACCTCCTCGATATGGCGCAAAGGGTGGGGACCGCCCCGGTCCTGCCCGTGTCGACCGTCATCGTCGACTCGCTCGCCGAGGCCGGCGGACGACCCGCCCTGGTCCTTCGCCTCCACGGTGCCGCGGAAACGGTGGATGCCGATCGGGCGACCCTGGAGACCCACACCGACGCGACCTTCCAGCGGCACGACCACCTCGATCTGGCCGCCGTCCGCGACCACGCGGGTGAAGGTGAAGCCATCATCGTGGCCACCGCTCGTCCCTCACGGCTGACCACCGTCGTCGAGGCCATGGGTGCACTGGAGCCCACGGGGCTCTTCATCGACCCGTACACGGGGCGCGTACGGGCCGCGGCGGCTCTTCCGGATCTCGAGGTGGTGGGTGAGGTGCGTACCCGGATCGAGTCGGCCGATGGCGCTCTCCGCCTCGATGCGCCGAAGCTGGACGGAGAGGCCTGGCGTCAGGGCACACGACCGAGTGCGGGCGAGGCGACGATCATCGACGGCCTGCGTACGGCCTTCGACCCCGGTGGAGTCCTGTGGCCGGCCCGTCGCTGACGTCCAAGGCTCGGACCATCGAGGTCCGGAGTCCCCGCGACGGGAAGCTCGTGGCCGCCTTCCCGGTGGGTGGTCCTCGCGAGGTGGAAGAAGCCGTCTCGTCGGCCCGGGCGGCCATGCGCTCGTGGGCCTCCCGCTCGCCTCTCCGCCGGGTCGAGGCCCTCGAGCGGCTGGGCGCCGTGTTGGAGGAGCAGTCCGAAGAGATCGCGGACGCCATCGTCGCCGAAACAGGGAAGCCCAGGGTGGAGGCCCTGGCCGAGGTGGCGGTTTCAGTGGAGCTGATCCGCTACTACCACGGTCATGCGCCCCGCCATCTCAATCCCCGTCGCGTAGGCACGGGGTGGATGGTCTGGAAGAAGGGGTGGGTCGAGCGTGAGCCACTCGGCGTCATCGGGGCCATCACGCCGTGGAACTATCCCCTCATCATCGCAATGGACGTGGTCGTCGCGGCTCTGGCGGGAGGGAACGGAGTGGTGGTGAAGCCTTCCGAGCTCACCCCCATCGCCACATCCATGCTCCCCGACCTGTGCGCGAAGGCCGGCCTTCCGGACGGGCTCGTCCAGGTGGTGACCGGCGACGGCACCACGGGTGAGGCTCTGGTGCGGAGTGGTGTGGACAAGCTCTCGTTCACCGGGAGCACCGAGGTGGGCCGCCGGGTCATGGCCGTCGCCTCCGAAACGCTCACGCCGGTGACGTTGGAGCTCGGGGGGAAGGACGCCGCCATCGTGCTGGACGATGCGGATCTGGAGCGCACGGCTCGGGGCATCGCCTTCGGCGGCTTCTTCAATGCGGGCCAGACCTGTATCTCCATCGAGCGTGTGTACGTGGTGGAGGCGGTGGCTGCGGACTTCATCGCTCGGCTCGGCGCGGAGGCGGACGCCCTGCGATGGGGCGTGGGAGACGATGTCGACGTGGGTCCCATGATCAGCCGGGCCCAATTCGAGAAGGTGGCTTCGCACATCCGGGATGCGGTGGAGAAGGGTGCCGAGGTCGTCTCCGGAGGCGTGCCCGAGCCCGGGGGGCGCGTCATCGCGCCGACCGTCCTCGCCGGCGTCGACGATTCCATGATCGTGTCGGTCGAAGAGACGTTCGGACCCGTGCTGGCGGTGACGGTGGTGCGCGACGAGGAGGAAGCGGTCCTGCGAACCAACGCCTCCGACTATGGTCTTTTCGCCAGCGTCTGGACGCAGAATCGGCGTCGGGGCGTGGACGTGGGTCGCCGCCTCCGAGCCGGTGGCGTCTGCATCAACGAAACGCTGGCGCACGTGGGTGTGGGGGGGCTGCCCCTCGGCGGCGTCGGAGAGAGCGGCTTCGGAAGCCGACGGGGCCTGGCGGGCCTAAGCGAGGTGACCCGACTCCGCACCTTCTTCTCCGACAGGGCCGGCGCGCGACGTGAGCCGTGGTGGTTCCCGTACGGCGAGCGCGCGAGGCGCCTCACCAGGTCGGTCCTGGCACTTCGGGGCCAGGGCGGACTGAAGGGTCTGTTCGCTGCTGTGGGAAGGCTCCTGGGACGATGAGCGACACCATCCAGCTGGAGGGAGGTACGGCCCGGGTCCGACTCGCCGACGCTCTGGCGTCCCAGAAGGACCGCCTGCTTCCGTGTGTGCACTGTGGGTTCTGCCTGCCGGCATGCCCGACCTACAATCGTCTGGGAGACGAGGCGGACTCCCCTCGAGGACGCCTACACCTCATGGGTGCGGTCGTGGAGGGCCGACTCGATCCGGCCTCCGATGCCTTCCAGACCCACATCGATCGGTGCCTGGGCTGCCGCGCGTGCGAGCCGGTCTGTCCGTCGGGCGTGGAGTACGGCGTGTTGCTCGAAGCGGCCCGAGAGACCGCCATCGAGGCCCGTAGGCCCGGATGGCTCACCCGGCTCCTACTGAGGGTGATGGCCTCGCCGACGCTCAGCGCCCCGTTCTTCCTGGGCGGCCGTGTCCTTCGGGCCACGGGGCTGGCAGGATTCCTGGTGAAGATTCTTCCTTCTGCCGGTCCCCTTAGAGGCGCCCGGTTGGCCATGGCCATGCTGGCCGCCTCGGAAGGGTGGCGGCCGCCTGCGGCGGCGGGCGGGTCTCCGGCATCGGGGCCGTCCGAGGCGTCGGACGAGGCGGCAGTGGGCGATCGTGGGACCGTCGGCGTGCTTCTCGGCTGCGTCCAGGAGGGCCTGTACCAGCGCATCAACGAAGCCACGGCTCGAACCCTCGAAGCCAACGGCTACACGGTGGTGCCCGTTCGCGGTCAGGGGTGCTGCGGCGCGCTTCATGCCCACGCAGGTAGCCTCGAGGGGGCGCGGGCCCTGGCCCGCATCAACATGAACGCCTTCCGCGACGCCGACGTGGAGTACGTCGTGGCCAACGCGGCAGGGTGTGGCGCGGCCATGAAGGACTACGACGTGCTCTTCGAGGACGAGCCCGAGGCCGAGTCGGCGTCGGCGTTCGCCGGGCGTGTCCGGGATGTCACCGAACTCCTCGCCGAGGCCGGGCCCCGCCCGGGCTCGGAGGTGCGGTGTCGTGTGGCATACGACCACCCGTGCCACCTCCTGCACGCGCAGGGCGTCAGCCAGCCGCCGTTGGACGTTCTGCAGGCGGTGCCCGGCGTGGACGTGCGCGTCGTCGTCGGAGCCGACGAATGTTGCGGCGGCGCGGGCATCTACGGCTTGACCCACCCGGAGCTGGGTGGACGGATCGGAAGGGACAAGGTGGCTGCGGTGAGGGCCGAAGGAGCGCAGGTGGCGTGCTCTGCCAACCCTGGATGCATGATGCAGATCGGGGCCGGCCTCCGGTTGGAGGGCGACGACGCGTCGGTGGTGCACCCGGTGGAGATCCTCGACGAGAGCTACCGAAGGGCCGGGATCTACTCGTGACCCGCGAGTCGGAGGCCAGGGCGACCCTGGAGTACGTGCGCGGCCAGAGAGGCGAGTTCATCGACGTTCTCACGGCGCTCTGCCGCGCGGAATCGCCGTCGGACGAGCCCGAGAGCCAAAGAGCCGTGCACGCTCTCCTGCGCCCCCTGTTCGAAGAGTTGGGATTCGACGTGGAGATCGTTCCCGCCGCTACGACGGGTGACCACTTCCTTGCGAGGCCCAGTCACCGCTCCGAGGGTGCGCCGAGCCAACTCCTCATGGGTCACAGCGACACGGTCTGGCCCCTGGGGACGCTCGGCCGGATGCCGGTTCAGGTGGTGGACGGACGCGTGGAGGGTCCGGGCACGCTGGACATGAAGGGAGGCCTCACCGCCATCGTCTTCGCGCTGCGGGCATTGAAGGAGCTCGGCCTCGCTCCGGCGCTGGACCCCGTGGTCTTCATCAACGCCGACGAGGAGATCGGAAGCCCGGACTCGAAGGTCCATGTCCGCCGCCTGGCCGAGGAGGCGACTCGGGCCTTCGTGGTGGAGCCGCCCCTGGGACTCGATGGGCGCCTCAAGACCGCGCGAAAGGGTGTGGGCAACTTCACGGTGACATTGCGCGGACGGGCAGCGCACGCCGGCCTCGATCCACGCTCTGGAGCGAGCGCCATCGGGGAGCTCTCCCACCTCGTGCAAAAGCTTCATGCCCTCACCGACCACGAGCGAGGCATCACGGTGAACGTCGGTAGGGTGTCGGGAGGAACACGACCGAACGTCGTCGCGGCAGAAGCCCGGGCCGAGGTGGACGTGCGGGTGGTCACGGTGGCCGACGGCGAGGAAGTGGAGTCCCGCATCCGGGCCATCGTCGCCGAGGATCCCGGCGTCACGATGGATGTGGAGGGTGGTATTCGGGTGCCGCCTCTGGAACGTACCCCGAGGAACCAGAAGCTGTGGAGTGCGGCACAGGCGGCGGCGGGGGAGATGGGATTCGGGCTCGACGAGGCCCTCGCCGGCGGAGGCTCCGACGGCAACACGACGAGCCTCTACACCGCGACCCTCGACGGACTGGGATGTGTCGGGGACGGGGCTCACGCAGACCATGAGCACATCCTGGTGGACGCGTCCCTCGAGCGGTGCGCACTCCTCGCCCGCCTCCTCGTCGCGCCGGCGGACCCGGGACGCGAATGAGAAGCGACGAGGGCGGCTACACCATTCGACCCTTCGTCTCCATGGAGGACTATCGCGCCTGCGTCGACCTCCAGGAGGCGACGTGGGGCGACGGCTTCTCCGAGCGGGTGTCGCCGGCCATTCTCAAGGTCAGCCAGATCCTCGGTGGCGTCGCCGCCGGCGCCTACGACGATTCAGGCGCGCTGGTGGGATTCGTTTTCGGCCTCACGGGCGTCCGTGACGGCGAGACGGTGCACTGGTCCGACATGCTGGCCGTGCGGCCGGAGGCTCGTGACGCCGGCCTTGGACGCAGGCTCAAGATGTATCAGCGCGACGACCTGCTGAGCCGTGGCATCACCACCATGTACTGGACCTTCGACCCACTCCAGTCCAGGAACGCCCATCTCAACATCAACAGACTCGGCGTCGTGGTTCGGGAATACCGGGTGAACATGTACGGCGAGAGCGATTCCCCCCTCCACCGTGGCATCGGGACCGATCGCTTCGTCCCCCTTTGGCTCATGGATTCGGAGCGGGTACGTCGGAGCCTGGACGACCTCGAAGCCCCGGCCGTCGGCCAGGCGCCGAGCGCCCTCGCCCAACGTGCCGGAGAAGGGGCCGAGGACGGACACGGCCGGCCGGCCCACCCCGAGCCCGATCTGCCGAACCTGGGTCTCACCGGGAACGATGCGGTCCGCGTGGCGATTCCGTCGGATATCGGGGCGCTCATGGCCGACGACATGGAGCTCGCGCTGGCCTGGCGCGACGCCACCAGGGTCGTCTTCCAGCACTACCTGGCCGAGGGCTTCGAGGTCACCGGCTTCGAGCGCGGTCCCCGCGTGTCGAGCTATGTCTTGGCACGAAGGGGAGGAACGACACCATGAGACGTCCTGCCGTCGCGATTCTGGGAGCGGGTCCCATTGGCCTGGAGGCTGCGGCTGCCGCGGTCGAGGCCGGCTTCGAGACCACCATCTACGAGATGTCGGACGATGTCGCGGGGAACGTTCGATCGTGGGGCCACGTGCAGCTCTTCACCCCGTGGTCCATGAACGTCTCGCCACGGGTTCGACGTCTCCTTTCCGAGATGGGCCAGGAGCCCCCCGACGGGGACGACTGCCCCACCGGACACCAACTCGCCGAGCGGGTCTTCGACCCTCTGGCCGCGCTGCCTTCCATCGCTTCACGCCTCCGGCTCGGGACGGAAGTCCTGGAGGTAGGCCGGGACGGGCTGCTCAAGAGCGACGAGATCGGCACCGGGGAACGGTCACGACGACCCTTCCGGATTCTGATCCGGGAGCGGACGGGTGAGCGGGTGGAGCGGGCGGACGTGGTTCTCGATTGCACGGGGACGTATCACCATCCCAATGCCCTGGGTCGAGGGGGGATTCGAGCTCCGGGTGAGGGGTCCGCCGACGCGCGGATCATCCGTCGAATTCCCGACTTCGACGCCTCCGAGCTGGAAGGGGCCGGGGCGAGTGCCTTGGCCGGGAAGCGCATTCTCCTCGTGGGGGGCGGACACTCGGCTCAGACCGCCGCGTGCGATCTCCAGAGACTGGTGGAGGTAGCACCCGGCACGCGGGTGACCTGGGCTGTCCGGAATCCGGCTCCGAGCTTCGGAGCGGTGGACGACGACCCGCTACCTGCCCGGGCCGAGCTGGTGGCGAAGGCGCTCGAGCTGACGTCCACCGGGTCCCCTTTCGACGTACGCCTCGGTCGCGAAGTGGAGCGGTTGGCGCCGACCGCCGACGGAATCGACGTGGTCCTCGCCTCGGAAGTCGATGCGTCGGGGGCCGGCGCTGCGGAGACCGTTACGGTGGACTGGATCGTATCTCTCACCGGCTCGGTGGGGGACGCCCGGCTCTACCGGCAACTGCAAGTCCACGAGTGCTACGCCACCTCCGGACCCATGAAGCTCGCCGCCGCGCTGCTGGGCGCCGGAGCCGGGGATTGCCTGGCACAGGAGAGCCACGGCGCAGAGACGCTCAAGAACCCCGAGCCGGACTTCTACATTCTCGGAAGCAAGTCGTACGGTCGAAACAACACCTTCCTGCTCCGTGTGGGGTGGGAGCAGGTGGACGAAGTGTTCTCCCTCATCGAGCCCCAGACCCTCGCCGCCCAGGCCTCATGAAGATCCAACGCGCCACACTCCGGGAGATCCCTCTGCGTCTCAAGGAGTTCTTCGAGATCTCCAGTGGAGGGAGCCAGGACCGTCGGGTGCTTCTCCTCACGCTGGAGGCCGACGGCCTGGAGGGGTGGAGCGAGTGCGTGGCGTCCGCCGATCCCTCCTACGCGTACGAAACCACCGATACCGCGTGGCATGTGCTCACCGACTTCATCCTGCCTGCGGTGGTCGGACGCGACTTCGAGGGGCCCGACGACGTCCTGGCGCCGGTCTCGTGGATTCGAGGCCATGGAATGGCCAAGGCGGCGGTGGAGATGGGGGCGTGGGACCTGGCGGCTCGGGCCGACGGCGTCTCGCTTTCCGCCAAGCTCGGTGGCACACGGGACGTCGTACCCGTGGGGGTGAGCGTCGGACTCAAGCCCGACGACGCGGCTCTCCACGCACAGGTCGACGGCTTTCTCGAAGACGGCTACGCCCGGGTGAAGATCAAGATCAAACCCGGTCGGGACGTGGAGATGCTGGCCGGACTCCGGGAGCGGTATCCCGACGTGGACTTCATGGCCGACGCCAACTCGGCGTACACCCTGGACGACGTGGATCGGTTGAAGGAGCTCGACGCCCTCGACCTGATGATGATCGAGCAGCCCCTCCGGTACGATGATTTCCACCATCACGCGCGGCTCCAGGAGCGCATCGAGACGGCCGTCTGCCTGGACGAGTCCATCAAGTCGGCAGCCGACACCGAGTTGGCTCTCGAGTTGGGGAGCTGCCGGATCATCAACATCAAGCCGGGCCGTGTGGGGGGCCTCGGAGAGAGCCGGCGCATCCACGACATGATGCGCGCCGAAGGTCTCGCCGTGTGGTGCGGAGGAATGCTCGAGTCGGGCGTCGGTCGCGCTCACAACGTGGCGCTGGCGTCGCTGCCCGGCTTCACCCTGCCGGGTGATATCTCCGCCAGCAGTCGCTACTGGGAGCGCGACATCGTGTCACCCGAGTTCACGGTGTCCGACGGAACCATGGCGGTGCCGACGGCTCCGGGCATCGGGGTGGAGGTGGATGTCGAGCGCATCGAGGCGCTGACCACGCGAGTGGCGAGCTTCACCTGACCTGACGAAGGCACGAAGGACAGAACCGCCAACCTCGTTCCAGCCGTTCGCCGCAGCCACACGTTCTGGTGCGTCGATGTCCGCATCGGGGACACCCGACCGCGCCGAAGGGCGTGGGATGGGAGCACTCGGGGCACGGCACGCCGGCCGCGGCTTCGGCGCCCAGGTAGCGGCCCACCTCGTGGGGCGTCGTGAGGCCGGCGGCCACGGCCCGGCGAGCGTCGGAGGCGAGGGTGGACATGCCGCTCTCCGAGGCGAGGCGCCGGAGGCGCGCGGAGGAGCCACCGCCCGAGATCTCGTCGCGCATGGCGTCGGAAACGGTGAGGACCTGGTAGATGCCGGTCCGGCCCCGTAGGCCCTCATGGCACTGGTCGCAGCTCCGGCCTCTGCAGGACGGACACCTACGCCTCACCAGCCGCTGGGCGACCACGCCGGCGAGCCCGCCCGCCACCAGGAAGGGCGGTACGCCCATGTGGAGAAGGCGGGTCACCGCCCCCGGGGCGTCGGTGGTGTGGATGGTGGAGAGGACCAGATGGCCGGTCACCGCCGCGGCCATGGCGATCTCGGCGGTTTCACGGTCGCGGATCTCTCCCACCATGACGACGTCGGGATCCTGACGGAGAATGGCCCGTAGAGCGTCGGCGAAGCCCAGTCCCGCCCGGCGTTCCACCTGGATCTGGCTGGCACCGGGGAGCCGGTACTCCACCGGATCTTCCACGGTGACGACGTTCCGGGTGTCGCGGTCCATCTCGAGGAGCGCGGCGAAGAGCGTCGTGCTTTTCCCGCTGCCCGTGGGTCCCGCGGACAAGAGGACCACTTCGCC